>ERZ772993.548-NODE-548-length-17882-cov-6.962417_pt1 | contig 17882 bp, 14 predicted proteins | sample MGYA00580670_ERZ772993 | MGnify/ENA primary metagenome ERZ772993 (study PRJEB29015, sample SAMEA2737936) | human oral metagenome | biome: human oral; feature: human-associated habitat; material: dental | place: China | collected 2136 ... | reverse complement strand
GTTCTGGTCGATGGAGAAGGGGTTGTGCTTGGTGGTCTCGATGGGCAGGTGGTGCCTCTCGGCGTAGTCGATGGCCACGTCGCGGGTCAGCGCCAGGTCCCGCACGGGCGAGATGCAGTCCATGTCAGGCGCCATCGATGTGATGGAGACCTCGAAGCGCACTTGGTCGTTGCCCTTCCCGGTGCAGCCGTGGGCGACGGTCGTGGCGCCGAACTCGCGGGCGGCCTTGACCAGGTGCTTGACGATGACGGGGCGCGAGAGCGCGGACACCAGCGGGTACCTGCCCTCGTAAAGGCCGTTCGCCTTCAGCGCGGGCATGCAGTAGTCCGAGGCGAACTCCTCGCGGGCGTCGGCCACGTAGGCCTCGACGGCGCCGCAGTCGAGGGCGCGCTGGCGGATGACCTCCAGGTCCTCGCCGCCCTGGCCGACGTCGACGGCGACTGCGACGACCTCCCGGCCCGTCTGCTCGCCGATCCATCCAATGGCGACGGATGTGTCGAGGCCGCCGGAGTAGGCCAGGACGACGCGATCTTTCGAGGTGGACATTCTTTTCCTTCCAGGTGTGTTCGCCCCTCATGGGGGAAGTGCGGCGGCGCGGCGCGGGTTCCGGGCCCTGGGCGCCCCTCAGCCCTCGGGCGCCGCGCCGGGCTCGGCGTAGGCGAGGAGCCGGCGCTCCACGGCCCGCGCCTCGTCGGGCGCGCGGCAGATGACCAGGATCGTGTCATCGCCGGCGATGGTGCCCGCCACCCCGTCGAGCCTGACGGCGTCGAGCGCCGAGCCGAGCAGGTTGGCGGCGCCCACCGGGGTGCGCAGCACGAGCTGGTTGCCCACTGCAACGGATGTGACCAGCAGGTTCTGGCACCAGCGGGCCAGGCGCGCGTGGGCGGCCTCGGCCTCGTGGGTGGGGCCGCCGTCGACGTCCGGCACCGTGTAGACCAGGGCGCCCCGGGCGTCGCGGATCTTCGTGGCGCGCATGTCCATGAGGTCGCGCGAGAGGGTCGTCTGGGTGGCGTCGATCCCCATCTGGGAGAGCCTGAGCCGCAGGCCCTCCTGGCTCCCGATGGCCTCGGCGGCCAGCAGGGCGCGGATCGCCTCGTGCCTGGCCGTCTTCGTCTGGGGAATGCTCGATCCACCACTCATATGCACAAGTATACATAATTATGCATACGGTGGTGCGGGCCCCTCGCGCAGGCGCCCTTCACCGACCGAGGGAGGCGATGATGCCGTCCGTCCACTCGTCGATCGCCGCCCAGTCGCGGAAATCCCCCTCGACGACCCCCGCCAAGCGGGCCACGGAGCGCTCGCGCAGCGACAGCAGAGACGGCTTGTACCGCCCCCCGAAGGACTTGAAGTCCTTCGCGTTGACGTGGGTGAGCAGGGGGCCGATGCGCGTGGGATCCTGAGGCGCGTGCTTGGGAACGCCGTTCATGCCCACGGAGAACGCCCACACCGGCTTGGCGGCCAGCTCGCGGGCGAAGCGCTCCATGAAGTCGTGCGCCGCGGGCATCCACTGGAGGATGTACACGGCCGATCCGACGACGACCGCGTCGTACTCCTCGACGGAGTCCACGTCCCCAGGCGCGATCCGGTCGACTTCGAAGCCCGCCTCGGTGAGCCGACGGGCGATTGCGTCGGCGACCTCGTCGGTCGCCCCGTGCTTTGATGCGGCTGTAACCAGGATGTGCATGCCCCAATCGTAGACAAAGAGCCGGGCGGATCCCCCGCGCGTCCCACTCCGTGTGGGCATTGCGCGCGTGAGATTCGCCCGGCCCAATGCTCCCGGGCCCCGTTCCGCGCCCCATGCGGGACCGCCGCCCGGGGACGGGGAACAGCCGCCGGGAGCCAGTCCTGTGCCGGAATCCAGGCCCCGGCTGAGGAATGCCCCCTGCCGGCCCTCAGGCCCGCAGGCGGGCGCCCAGGGCCTTGCGCGCCTTCGCCACGACGGCGCGGCGCACGTCCTCGGCCTCCTTGGCCGTCAGGGTGTGGTCCCCGCGCAGGCGCAGCGCGAACGCCAGGGAGCGGTGCCCCTGTTCCACCTGGCCGCCCTCGTACACGTCGAAAAGTGTGACGGACTCCGCCAGCGCGCCCGCGCCCTGGCGCACCACCTGCTCGACGCGGGCGACCGGGATGTCGGAGGGCACCACCAGGGCGATGTCCTCCTTGGCCAGCGGGAACGTCGACACTCCCTTGACCTGGACCGCAGTGGCGCCCATCTGCCCGATCAGCGCGTCCAAGTCCGCCTCGAAGGCGCACGAGCGCGGGGGCAGCCCGAAGGCGCGGCAGGTGCTCGGCGACAGCTCGCCCGCCAGCGCCACCTCGACCAGATCGCGGCCCGCGCGCACGAAGACGCGCGCGGCGCGGCCCGGGTGGAAGGGCGCCACCTGGGAGGGGCGCGAGGCGGGGGCGGGCATGGGGGCGCCCCGCCGGGCGGGCGGCTCCGGCAGCCACGCGCGCGTCACCTCGACGCGCACGCCGAGCACGGAGGCGATGCGGCGCACCGCCTCCACCGCGTCCGCCCAGTCGTAGGGGCGCGCGGCGGACAGGACGCCCGGCGCGGTGGCGCTGCCCGTCAGGACGCCCGCGACGTGCCACGGCTGGGCGGGGGTGCCCGCGTGGAGGGCGGCGATGGTCGCCTCGTCGGGGCGGCGCTCGGCGGAGGGCAGGGGTGCCGGGACCGTCCCCTCGGGCCGTGCGACCATTCCCAGCTCGTAGACGGCCACGTCCTCGTTGGAGCGCGCCACATTGCGCCCGGCGACGTCGAGCAGCGTGTCGAGCAGGGAGGTGCGCAGCAGGGGCGCGTCGTCGGCCATCGGGTTGCGCAGCCGCAGGGCGGCGCGGCGCGGGTCGTCGGCCTCCATCCCCTGGCGGTCGAAGGAGTCCGACACGAAGGGGTAGGACTTGACCTCGACCATGCCCGCCTCCGCCAGCGTAGCGGCGGCGCTGCGGCGGGCGCGCTGGGCGGGGGTGAGGCCCCTGCCCGCGGGCGCCGGGGGCATGACCACGGGGATGTTGTCGTAGCCGTCCAGGCGCGCGATCTCCTCGACCAGCCCGGCGGCGTCCACCAGGTCGGAGCGCCACGACGGAGGAACCACCGTCATCACCCCGTCGGCGGGGCCGTCCACGGAGCAGCCCACCGTCTCCAGGAGCTCGACGACGCGCTCCACGGTGTGGGCGACGCCCGTCAGGCGCTCCGCCTCCCCCACGGGGAAGGCGATCGGGGCGGGGGCGGGCGCCTCGTCGACGTCCGTGACGGCGGAGTCGATGGCCCCCCCGCCGTAGCGGGCCAGCAGCTCGGCGGCGCGCTGGGCGGCGACCGCGGGCAGGCGCGGGTCCGCCCCGCGCTCGAAGCGCTTGGACGCCTCCGAGTGCAGCCTGTGGCGCCGGGCGCTGCGCGCCACCGACACCGGGTCGAAGTGCGCCGCCTCGAGGAGCACGTCCGTGGTGGCGGGGCCGACCTCGGAGTACTGGCCGCCCATGACGCCGGCGATGCCGATGACGCGCGAGCCCTCGCCGTCGGGGGAGTCCGTGATCAGAAGATCCTCGGGGTCCAGGGCGCGCCCCTCGGAGTCCAGGGTCACCAGCGACTCCCCGTCGCGGGCCCGGCGCACCACGATGGGGGCCGCGAGGTCGCCCAGGTCGTAGGCGTGCATCGGCTGGCCCAGGTCCAGCATCACGTAGTTCGTGATGTCGACCGCCAAGGACAGCGAGCGCATGCCCGCCGCCTCGAGGCGCTCGACCATCCACCTCGGGGTCGGGGCCGCCGGATCCACGCCGCGCACCACGCGCGCCACGAAGCGGTCCACGCCCTTTTGCCCGCGCACGGGCGCGTCGTCGGCGAAGACCACGGGGAACCCGTCGGGGGTGGCCGAGGGGGGCTCGGCGGAGATCACGCCGGGCAGACCGGGGTCGCGGAAGGCGGCGCCCGTGGAGTGCGAGTACTCGCGGGCGACCCCGCGCATCGAGAAGCAGTAGCCGCGGTCCGGGGTGACGTTGATCTCCAGGATCTCCTCGCCCAGGCCCAGCCAGCCCACGATGTCCGTGCCGGGGGCGGGGATCCGCCTGTCCGGGTAGCAGCGGTCGAGCACGATGATGCCGTCGTGGTCCTCGCCCAGCCCCAGTTCGCGGGCCGAGCAGATCATCCCGTCGGACACGTGCCCGTAGGTCTTGCGGGCCGCGATGCGGAAGTCCCCGGGCAGGACAGCGCCGGGCAGGGACACGACCACCAGGTCGCCCGCGTCGAAGTTGTGGGCGCCGCAGATGATGCCGCGGCTGGGCAGCTCCGACGGCTCCTTTCCCGTGCCGGGCGCGTCGTTGTGCTCCCCGACGTCGACGCGGCAGTAGTTGACGGTCTTGCCGTTCGAGGCGGTCTCCTCCACGCGGGTCAGCACCCGGCCGACCACCAGCGGGCCTTGCACGCGGGCCGGGTGGATCTGCTCCTCCTCGAGGCCGACCCTGACCAGGGCGGCCGCCAATTGCGCCGCGGTGGTGCCCTCGGCGACGTCCACGTGGTCGCCGAGCCAGCTGAGCGGAACCATGGGCATGTCAGTTTCCCCTTCCGGTGAGGCCGAACTGCTGGGAGAAGCGCACGTCCCCCTCAACGATGTCGTGCATGTCGGAGATGCCGTGGCGCAGCATGAGCGTGCGCTCCAGGCCCATGCCGAAGGCGAAGCCCGAGTAGACCCGGGGGTCGATGCCGCTGGCGCGCAGCACATTGGGGTTCACCATGCCGCAGCCGCCCCACTCGATCCAGCCGGGGCCGCCCTTCTTCTGGGGGAACCACAGGTCCATCTCGGCGCTGGGCTCGGTGAAGGGGAAGTAGGAGGGGCGCAGGCGCGCGCGGGCCTCGGGGCCGAACATCGCCTTCGCGAAGTGGTCGAGCACGCCCTTGAGGTGCGCCATCGTCAGGCCCTTGTCCACCGCGAGGCCCTCGACCTGGTGGAACACCGGGGTGTGGGTCGCGTCCAGGGCGTCGGAGCGGAAGACCTTGCCCGGGCAGGCGACGTACAGGGGCACGCCACGGGCGAGCATCGCGCGGGACTGCACCGGCGAGGTGTGGGTGCGCATGACGAGGTGCCCGTCCGACGGCTCCCGCCCGCCCGCGCTGGTGCCGTCGATGTACAGGGTGTCCTGCATCTGGCGGGCGGGGTGGTCGATGTCGAAGTTGAGGGAGTCGAAGTTGAACCACTCGTGCTCGATCTCGGGCCCCTCGGCGATCTCCCAGCCCATCGCGACGAAGAAGTCGGAGATCTCCTCCATGAGGGTTTCCAGGGGGTGGCGGGCGCCGAGCCGCTCACGCCTGGTGGGAAGCGTCACATCAACGGCCTCCTCGACGAGGGCGCGCGCCTCATGGGCGGCGGCCAGGGCCTCATGGCGCTCCTGGAGGGCCTGCGTGAGCGCGCCGCGCGCCCGGCCGAGGTTCTTGCCCGCCGCGGCGCGCTGCGAGGGCTCAAGGCCGCCGATCGCGCGGTTCGCGGTGACCAGGGGGGCGCGCTCGCCCAGCAGTGCCGATCGCACGGCCTTGAGCTCGTCGAGGGACTGCGCGGCCGCGATGGAGGCGAGTCCCGCGACGCGGACGGCGTCGACTGCGTCCGCGTCGAGGGGGTCGAGGTCTGGGGCGTTGCCAGCCATGTCCTGCTTCCTTGTTGGGGGTGTTGCCGGCGTGCGCCCGGCGCGGACGGCCCCCGGGCACGGCCCTGCGGCCTCCTGGTCGGCGCTGTCCGCGCGGCGCACACCGCTCCAATAGTAGTGCTCCGCCCACGGGGGCTCCTTGTGACGTCCACGGGCGCGTTAAGCTGTTCCCGTCCGCCCGCCGCAGAGCGGGCGCCGAATCCGCCGCCACCTTCCTCCAGGAGCCATTGATGTCCCGCATCGCCCCACCCGGCGCCCACTCCCCCGCCCCCGTCTCCAAGGGCAGGGTCCGCCTGCCGCACATCGCGGCGGCGAAACGGTCGGGCACCAGGCTCACCATGCTCACCGCCTACGACGCCCTCACCGCCCCCCTGCTGGAGGCGGCCGGGGTCGACATGCTGCTGGTGGGCGACTCCCTGGGCAACGTCATGCTGGGCCACTCCTCGACGCTGCCCGTCACCGTGGAGGACATGGAGCGCGCGACCGCGTCGGTGGCCCGCTCCACCTCCAGGGCGCTGATCGTCGCGGATCTGCCCTTCGGCAGCTACGAGGACGGCCCCGCCCACGCCTTCGCCTCGGCGGCGCGCCTCATGAAGGCCGGGGCGCACGCGGTCAAGCTCGAGGGCGGGGCGCCGCGCGCCCACATCATCCGCTCCCTGGTGGACGCGGGCATCCCCGTGTGCGCCCACCTGGGCTACACGCCGCAGTCGGAGAACGCCCTGGGCGGACCCCGGATGCAGGGTCGCGGCGAGGCGGGCGAGGCGATGCGCGCCGACGCCCTGGCCGTACAGGAGGCCGGGGCCTTCGCGCTCGTCCTCGAGATGGTGCCCTCCACGGTCGCGGCGCGGATCACGGCCGAACTCGGCATCCCGACCATCGGCATCGGCGCGGGCCCGGACACGGACGGCCAGGTGCTCGTGTGGTCGGACATGGCGGGGATGAGCGACTGGACTCCCTCCTTCGTGCGCCGTTTCGGCGAGCTCGGCAGCGCCCTGACGGCCGCGGCCGGCGACTACGTGGCGGCCGTGCGCGACGGCTCCTTCCCCGGAGAGGGCAACTTCAAGGAGCAGTAGGCAGCCACAGCGGGGCGGCCCCAGACGGAGGCCCCGTCCCGTCGCCACCGGGCGCGCGCCCCGCGTTCGCCGCCGGCGCACCCGCGACCAACGGCTGCCCCGCAGGACGTAGGCTTGGGGCATGACTGAAGCCTCCGACCTCGCGCGCCGCGCCCCCCTGGGCACCCTGGCCCCCGGGCGCGTCTCCCCCGCCTGCCACGTGCCCGAGCGCATCGAGCGCCCCGAGTACATGTTCCACTCCGGCCCCGAGCGCGTCACCGCCTCGGACGTCAAGGACGCCGCGACGATCCGCCGGATCCGCGAGGCGGGGCGCATCGCCGCGGGCGCCCTGGAGGCCGTCGGCGCCGCTGTGGCCCCCGGAGTGACCACGGACGAGCTGGACCGCGTCGGACACGACTTCCTCGTCGCCCACGGCGCCTACCCCTCGTGCCTGGGGTACATGGGCTTCCCCAAGTCCCTGTGCACCTCCATCAACGAGGTGATCTGCCACGGGATCCCCGACGACAGGCCCCTGCAGGAAGGGGACATCGTCAACGTGGACATCACCGCCTACAAGGACGGCGTCCACGGGGACACGTGCGCGATGTTCGAGGTGGGGGCAGTGGACGAGGAGTCGCACCTGCTGGTCGAGCGCACCCGCAACGCCATGATGCGCGGCATCAAGGCGGTGGGGCCGGGGCGCGAGATCAACGTGATCGGCAGGGTCATCGAGGCCTACGCCAAGCGCTTCCACTACGGCGTCGTGCGCGACTACACCGGCCACGGGGTCGGGGAGGCGTTCCACTCGGGCCTGGTCGTCCCCCACTACGACGCAGCGCCCCAGTACGACACGGTCATGGAACCCGGCATGGTCTTCACCATCGAGCCGATGCTCACCCTGGGGGGTGTCGAGTGGGAGCAGTGGGACGACGGCTGGACCGTGGTGACCGCGGACCGCTCCCGCACCGCCCAGTTCGAGCACACCATCGTGGTGACGGAGGACGGGGCGCAGATCCTGACCCTGCCGTAGGCGCGCCCTGATAGTGGACGGGCCCTTGCACAGGTGCGGGCGCCTCGCGGTAGAATCCGCATGTGAGGCCCCCAGCGTGGGAGGCCCCACCCGTGCACACCGCGTCCCAAGGAGGGGTTTTGGCTCATATCGCATGCGGAATCGACATCGGGGGTTCTGGCGTCAAAGCGGCGCTGGTCGATCTGGACACCGGCGAGTACATCGGCGACCAGATCCGCATCCCCACTCCTGCCCCGGCCACCCCCGACGCTGTGGCGCGGGTGTGCCGTGAACTGGTGGACCGCCTCGGCGTCGGCGCCGACGTCCCCATCGGCGTCACCTTCCCCGCCCCCGTCTTCGACGGGGTCATCCCCTTCATGGCGAACCTCGACCAGTCGTGGGTGGGCACCGACGTCAACGCACTCATGTCCGAGCACCTGGGCCGCCCCGTCGTCCCCCTCAACGACGCCGACGCCGCCGGGATCGCCGAGGTCGCCTACGGCGCCGCGAAGGACGCGAAGGGCGTCGTCGTGTTCACGACGCAGGGAACCGGCATCGGCTCGGCGATCATCGTCGATGGGCGCCTGATGACCAACACGGAGCTCGGGCACCTCGAACTGGACGGCCACGACGCCGAGAAGCGCGCCTCGAGCGGCCAGAAGACCCTGCAGGGCCTGGACTGGGAGCAGTGGGCGGAGCGGCTGCAGCGCTACTACTCGCACGTGGAGATGCTGCTCAGCCCCGACCTGTTCGTCGTGGGCGGCGGCGTGTCGGAGAACGCCGACAAGTTCATGCCGCTGCTGAAGCTGCGCACGCCGATGATCCCGGCGAAGCTGCTCAACACGGCGGGCATCGTGGGGGCCGCCTACTACGCGGCCAACCACCAGGGCTGATAGAGGGGCGCGGGAGGGGGAGCGCTCCCCCTCCCGCGCGACCGAGTCGGCCTGTACGCCGGGTTCTGTGCCGCGCCCCGTCACCGGGAGCGCGGCGGCGGCCATCCATCTAGGACCGCCGTTGCCGACGGCCTCGAGCGACCTACCCGCAGGCGAGGACGGGCCATCCGCCTGCTGCTCGGTCTTGCTCCGGGTGGGGTTTACCTAGCCGACGCGGTCGCCCGCGCCGCTGGTGGGCTCTTACCCCACCTTTTCACCCTTACCGCACTGGGCGGCGGTTTGTTTTCTGTGGCACTGTCCCGCGGGTCGCCCCGGGTGGCTGTTAGCCACCACCCTGCCCTGTGGAGCCCGGACGTTCCTCGGGCGCTGACGCGCACGCGGCCGCCCGGCCGACTCTACCGCCACCCAGTGTAGTGCCCCGTCGGCACGGGCGCCCGCCGTCGCCCGAACCGTCAGCGGGCGCGGCCACCCCATCCCCCTCGCCGTCGGCGGACGAGCGCCCTACACCATCGGCGGGCGCGGCCCCGCATTGGGGCAGGCAACAGTGCACTGGGGCAGGCAAAATGCCTACCCCAATGTGCGTTCTCCTGCCCCAATGACACTCGCGGTGCTCGCGAGCGCACGCCCCCCGGGCGTCCGAGCATCTAGGGTGGGGACCGTGCTGATCTGGTTACCGCCCTCCGAGGGCAAGTCCGCGCCCGAGTCCGGGCCGCGCCTCGATGTCGAAGCCCTGTCGATCCCCGCCCTGGCGACCGCCCGGCGCGCCGTCATCGAGGCGCTGGAGGCCCTCGGCAACGGGGAGGAGGCCGCGCGCGCACTCGGAGTCGGCGCACGCGCGGCCGCGCAACTGGGAGCGAACACTCGGCTGCGGACCTCCCCGTGCGCACCCGCCTCCCGTGTTTTCACCGGCGTCCTCTACGACGCGGTCGCCGCCTCGGGCGCCGACCCGTGGGAGCGCTCTGAGGGGGTCACGGTCTTCTCGGCCCTCTTCGGGGCCCTGTCCCCCACGGACCCGATCCCCGACCACCGCCTCGCCATGGGAGTGTCGTTGCCGGGACTGGGCCCCATGGCGCGGTGGTGGGCGCCCCGCCTCGCCGACGCGCTGGAACCCCTGGCGAAGGAGCGGATCGTGCTGGACTGCCGGTCGGGCCCGTACAGGGCGGCGTGCCGGGCGCCGTGGGCGCACACGTGGGAGCTGCGCGTCGAACGGCAGAGCGCCACGGGCCGCCAGGTCGTCTCCCACGACGCGAAACGGTGGCGCGGCGCCGTCGCCGGGTCGTTGATGGTGGCGGGCGCCCTGGAGTCGGAGGGCGAGGACGAGTGCATGGCGGCCCTCACTGGCGCAGCCATGGAGATCGAGCTCACGGACGCGCGCGGCGGCGCGCACCGGGTGGTCGGCGTCGAATGCTCCGAGCCCCGGCGCACCGCGGCGGGCGGATCGAGGCGCGAAGTGACCCTGGTCGTCTCGTAAGGCGCGCCGGGGAGTTCAGCGCGGCGTGGACGCCGTCGTGCGCACGACGATCTGCTGGGTGTCCTCCGTGCGGTAGACCTCGTCGGCGGGGGTGCGCATGATGCGGTCGAGCTCCAGGGGGCTCAGGTCGGCGCCGACACCAACGCCGACGCCGTCGCGCACTTCGATGACCGCCAGGACCCCGTTGCGCCGCTTCGCGTCCTCGTACTCCTCCACCAGGTCCGCGTCCAGGCGCGCCACCAGCTCGCGGCGCGCCCTGATGACCTGCCGGAGCTCGTCGTCCGTGGCGGCCGTGTCGGCCAGGAACTGCGCCTTGTGCTCCTCGACGTCGGCCATGATCGCGGCCGACTCCTCCTCCATGGCGCGCTGGGCGGAGCGGGCGGACTCCACGCGCTCCTCCGCGGCCAGCTGGTCGTCCTCGAGCTCGCCCAGGCGCCGGTCCATCTGCGCGATCTCGTGCTGCATCGCGGAGATGTCGCGCAGGGGCACCTGGTTGGCGTCGATGCGGCCCTGCTGGCGCTGACGGCGCTCGCGCACCCTGGCGATCTCGGCCTCGATGCGCGCCACCTCGCGGCCAGCGTCTGAGATGACGGCGCTCTGCTTGACCGCGGCGCGCTGCAGGTCCTGGGCGCGCCCAGCGAACTCGCGGACGACGGCGTGGGCGGGGTGGGACTCGCGCTTGTGGCGCAGCACCGACTCGCGCTGGTCGTAGCCCAGCAGGGTGAGCAGCTCGAGTTGGTCGGTGTGCGGGGCCTTCATGCTGTTCCTCCCAGGGTGGCGCGGTGACTGGACCAGGGCTCGGTGACAATCGTAGAGACTTCCACGCGAAGTTCCACATCCTTCGCCGCCGCCGCGGCCGCGAGGCGCCCGGCCAGCACGGGCAGCCACGGGCTCTCCGTCGCCCAATGGCTGCCGCACAGCAGCGCCGGCGCCCCGCCCTCCAGGTGCTCCTGGGCCGGGTGGTGGCGCAGGTCGGCGGTCAGGTACACGTCGGCGCCCGCCTCGCGCGCCCTTTGGAGCAGGGAGTCCCCCGACCCGCCCAGGACGGCGGCCCGCCGCACGGGGCGCGCCTCGTCGCCGCCGACGAGGAGCCCGGCGGGACTGGCGGGCAGGGCTGCGGCGACGCGGTCAGCGAACTCGCCGAGGCTCTGGGGCTCGACATCCCCGACGCGCCCCAGTCCGATGGGGCGGCCCTGGGAGTCGGTGCCCGTGGGCTCCAGGGGCTCCCAGTGGCTCATTCCGACCAGGGCGGCCAGGGCCTCGGCGACGCCCAAGTGCGCCACGTCGGCGTTGGTGTGCGCGTTGAACAGGGCAATATCGGAACGGATGAGGTGCGAAATCACGCTCCCCTTCGGGTCCGTGACGGGCAAGAAGAACGCCCCGCGCAACAGCAGCGGGTGGTGGGTGATGACCATGTCGAAACCGCCCTCGCGCGCCTGCTGGGCGACGGCGTCGACGGGGTCGAGCGCCAGCAGCACGGAGGAGGCCCTGTGGCCCGGATCCCCGCAGATGAGGCCGACTTTGTCCCACGGCTCGGCAGTGGAGGCGGGGTACCAGGCCTCCATGAGTCCCATGATGTCGCCGACCGTGAGGCTGGCGGTGTTCGCAGCGTCCATCCGCACAGGATACCGGCGCCGCGCTCAGCGCACCAGGGGCGGTGCGACTATCATCACAGCCGTGCGAATCGTCAATCTTCTCGGCAGGGGGCTGGTCGACTACCGCGAGGTCGACGCCCTCCAGCGCTCCCTGCACGCCCGTGTGCTCCAGGGGGGCGAGGACGCCGTCGTCGTCTCCCAGTTCACGCCCACGTGGACGGCGGGGCGCCACACGAAGCCCCAGGACATCCCCGACTCCGACGTGCCCGTGATCCGGGTGGACCGCGCGGGCTCGGCGACGTGGCACGGCCCGGGCCAGCTGGTCGTCTACCCGGTGGTGCGCCTGCGCGAGCCCGTGGACCTGGTGGCGTGGATCCGCTCGGTGGAGCGCGGCGTCATCGACACCGTGCGCGCCCAGTGGCACCTGCCCGCGCGCCGCGTCGAGGGCAGGGCGGGAGTGTGGATCACCGAGGAGGGCCGCCGGGACCGCAAGCTGTGCGCCATCGGCCTCAAAGTGGCGCGCGGGGCGACGCTGCACGGCCTGGCGCTCAACGTGGCCATCGACCCGCAGAGGGCTTTCACGGGGATCATCCCGTGCGGCCTGGCCGACGCGGACGTGGCCTCCCTGTCGTGGGAGGGCGTGCACACCACCGTTGAGGCCGCCTGCGCGGCCCTGGTGCCCGCGCTGATCGACGCCATCGCCCCGCAGCTGGCGCGCCCAGTCTCAGACGTATCCACCACCACCGATCCGAGGACCCTTCAATGAGCACCCTGCCCGATCCCGAGGGCCGCAAACTGCTGCGCGTCGAAGTGCGCAACTCCCAGTCCCCCATCGAAGCGAAACCCGAGTGGATCCGCACCACCGCCCGCGCCGGGGAGAACTACCAGGACATGCGCTCCCTGTCCCACGCCAAGGGCCTGCACACGGTGTGCGCCGAGGCGGGCTGCCCCAACATCTACGAGTGCTGGCAGGACAGGGAGGCCACCTTCCTGCTCGGCGGGGCGCTGTGCACGCGCCGATGCGACTTCTGCGACATCGCGACTGGCCGCCCCGGCGAGTACGACCGCGACGAGCCGCGCCGCATCGCCGAGTCCGTCGCCGAATTGGAGCTGCGCTACGTGACGATCACGGGGGTCGCCCGCGACGACCTGCCCGACGGCGCCGCGTGGCTGTACGCGCAGACGTGCCGCCTCATCCACGCGAAGTGCCCGGGCACGGGAGTGGAACTGCTGGTCGACGACTTCCGTGGCCGGCAGGAGGCCATCGACATGGTCATCGACGCCGCCCCACAGGTGTTCGCGCACAACCTGGAGACCGTTCCGCGCATCTTCAAGAAGATCCGCCCCGCCTTCGACTACGACCGCTCGCTGGAGATGATCGGCCGCGCCCACGACGGCGGCATGGTGACGAAGTCGAACCTGATCCTGGGGATGGGCGAGAGGCGCGAGGAGATCAGCGCCGCGATGCGCCACCTCCACGAGGCGGGCTGCGACCTACTGACCCTCACGCAGTACCTGCGCCCCTCGCCGCTCCACCACCCCATCGACCGGTGGGTGCACCCCGAGGAGTTCCTCGAGATGGCGGCCGAGGCCGAGCAGATCGGCTTCGCGGGCGTCATGGCGGGCCCGCTGGTGCGCTCGTCGTACCGCGCGGGCCTGCTGTGGGCCAAGGGCATGCGGGCGCGGGGCTTCGCGATCCCCCAGAACCTGGCGCACATCGCGGACTCGGGTTCGACGCTGCAGGAGGCCGGAACCGTGCTGGCCCGCCTGCGCGAGCGCACCGCGCGGCGCGCCCGGACCGCAGCCCCGGCATGAGGGCGGCGGGGGCGGTGCCGTCTGCGGCCAGCGCGTTGGACCGTGCGTTCGGGGAAGTGGCTCCCCCGGAACCGGGCGGGGTGCCCGACCGTGTTCTTCTGACGGCTGCGGCGACTGGGCCGGACCGTGCGCCGGACCTCCCCGCGGCGGGGCCGCTCCCGGCCGCCGTGGCGCCCGACTACTCCCCCGCACGCGCGCTGCTGCGCGCCGCCGAACAGCACCCGTCCCGCGCCTCGTTGGTCGACGGCGCCACCGACCGGGTGTGGAGCGTGGCCGAGTCCGCCGACGCCGTCGCGCGCCTGGCGGGCGCCCTGCGCGGCCGCGGCCTGGGCGCCTCCTCGCGCATCGCGGTGGTCGCCCAGAACAGTCCGTGGCACTTCCTCATCCACGTGGCCGCCTCGTGGATCCACGCGGCCACGGTGCCCATGTCGCCGCGCGCCCCCGCCCCGCGCCTGCGGGAGATGCTGGAGGCAGCGGCAGTGGACCTGGTGGTCGTCGACGAGGCGGGGGCCGCGGCCCTTGCGGGCGGCGCCGGCGTGCCCGTGGTGGCGGTGTCCGACATCGAGGAGTGGTCGCGCCTCGCCCCGGCGCCCGCTGGCCCGCCGCTGCCGTGCGCGCAGGAGGAGGCGGCGGTGGTCTTCACCTCCGGTTCGACCGGTCTGCCCCGCCCTGTGCGCTTGTCGCACGCGGCGCTGTGGTGGGCGTCGGCCTGCTTCCGCGACGGCTTCGAGTACTCGCCGGGCTCGCACGTGGTGGGCGTGTGCGCGCCGCTGAGCCACATCGGCGGCTTCAACGGGACCACGCTGGACACTTTCAGCCACGGGGGGACCCTGGTGGTCGTCGGCCCGTCCTTCGACCCGGTCCGCACCCTGGAGTGCGTGCAGCGCCACCGGATCGCCATGATGTTCGTGGTGCCCACGATGGCGCGGGCGCTCCTGGAGGCCAACGAGTCCGTGGGCGCCGACCTGTCCAGTTGGGTGCGGCCGCTAGTGGGCGGGGACGCGCTGACGCCCGCGCTGGCCGAGAGGATGCGCCGGGCCGGACTCGCCCCCATCCACGTGTGGGGGATGACGGAGACCGGGGGCGCGGGCGCGATGGCGGCCCCGGACTCCCACGCGCCCGCCGGATCCATTGGGAGGCCCTTCCCCTACGTGGACCTGCGGATCGTGGGCGCACACGGCGCGGCGGCGGGGCCGGGGGCGCTGGGCACGATCGAAGTGCGGGGCCCGGGCATGGTGACGGGTCAGGAGTGGCTCAGCACCGGGGATCTCGGTTTCGTGGACGCCGACGGCTGGGTCCACCTGGTGGGGAGGGCGCACCGCATGATCAACACGGGCGGCGAACTGGTGGCTCCCCCGCGCGTGGAGGCCGCCCTCATGGAGTTGGAGGAGGTGCGCGAGGCCCTGGTGGTGGGCGTGCCCGACGAGACGTGGGGCGAGGTCGTGGGGGCCGTCCTGGTCCCCTCCCCCGGCGCAGACGCCGCCTCCCTGTCCCCCGCCTCGTTGGCCGCCGCGCTCGGGGGCGCGCTGGCGCCGTGGGAGCGGGTGCGCCGCGTGCGCCCCGTGGACGCCCTGCCGTTGACGGCGACGGGCAAGCCGAGCCCCGCCGCGGCGCGGGAGCTCCTGCTGTCCGGGGAGTGAGGCGGGGCCGGAGGGGCTGCGCCGCCGCGCGTTCCGCCTCGGATGCCGCAGTTCGGGTCGGGAACGCGCGTCAGCACGGCGAACTGGTCCAAAATGCGTCTGGGCTTCGCCGCGTTCTGGTGGCACCGGAGCGGAGTGTTCCAAAATGCGTCTCAGTTCGACGGTTTTGGGCAGATTTCGCGGATTCCGGCCAGACTCAGACGCATTTTGGAACACTGGGAATCGCGGAGCCCTGTCTCCGTGGGAGCTCTGACCACCTGGGGCGGCAGGCGCTGCGATACATCGGGGGCACTGGACCACCCCTGCCCGCACTGAGGGGGAGCTCACAATTCGGGGACGCATGGTTTCAGTAGAATTTAGGATGGCCTAACGAAGGAGAATGAGCTATGTCCCGCCACAGGATCGTCATCATCGGGTCGGGTTTCGCAGGACTCACCGCCGCGCGCCGCCTGAAGCGGGCCGACGCCGACATCACGATCCTGGCGCGGACCTCCCACCACCTGTTCCAGCCGCTGCTGTACCAGGTCGCCACGGGCATCCTCTCCGAGGGGGACATCGCGCCGACGACCCGGGAGATCCTCAAGCGCCAGAAGAACGCGACCGTCATGCAGGCCCTGGTCGACGGCATCGACGTCGAGGCGCGCGTCGTCAAGTGGCGCAACCACAACGACCGCTTCGAGACGCCCTACGACACGCTGATCGTGGCCGCGGGCGCCGGGCAGTCCTACTTCGGCAACGACCACTTCGCGGTGTTCGCGCCCGGCATGAAGACCATCGACGACGCCCTGGAGCTGAGGGCCCGCATCTTCGGGGCCTTCGAGCAGGCCGAGCAGGCCACCGACCCCGCCGTCGTCGAGCGCCTCCTCACCTTCGTGGTCGTGGGGGCAGGCCCCACGGGCGTGGAGATGGCCGGACAGATCCGCGAGCTCGCCTCCAAGACCCTCAAAGGCGAGTTCCGCAACATCGATCCGACCAAAGCGCGGGTCGTCCTAGTGGACGGGGCGTCGGCGCCGCTGCCGCCCTTCGGCGAGAAACTGGGCGCCAAGGCCCGCAAGTCCCTGGAGAAACTGGGCGTCGAGCTGCGCATGAACGCCTTCGTCACCGGCGTCGACGCCGACGGCGTCACCCTCAAGCAAAAGGACGGCACGGCCGAGACCATCGCCTCCCAGTGCAAGGTGTGGGCGGCAGGCGTCCAGGCCAGCGAACTCGGGAAGCTGCTGGCAGACGCCACGGGGGCCGAGGTGGACCGCTCCGGGCGGGTCGTCGTCGGCAAGGACCTCACGCTGCCCGGCCACCCGGAGATCTTCGTGCTCGGCGACATGATGAGCGTGCCGGGCGTGCCCGGCGTCGCCCAGGGCGCCATCCAGTCGGCGCGCTTCGCCGCCGACACTGTGAAGGCCCGCCTGCGCGGCCGCGCCCCCAAGCGCACGGAGTTCAGCTACTTCGACAAGGGCTCCATGGCGACCATCGCCCGCTTCAAGGCCGTCGTGAAGATGGGGCGGCTGCACCTCACGGGCTTCACGGCGTGGGCGGCGTGGTGCTTCCTGCACCTGCTGTACATCGTCGGCTTCAAATCGCAGGTGGGCACCCTGGTCCACTGGTTCTTCAGCTTCGTGTCCGGCGCGCGCTCCCAGCGCACCACCACGAACCAGCAGATGGTGGGCCGCCTGGCCATGGGCCAGCTGGGCGTGGGCGCCTCCGGCAAACTCGTCGCGGGCGAGGACGTGGTCGAGGAGATCATCGAGGCACAGGAGTAGCTGGGGGGCGGGGCTGGCGCCGGGCCGTGGGCGGCGACGCAGACGGCGAGGCGCTGAACGCATTCGCAACGGGAATCGGTTCCCGTCCTGCCAGGGGTTCTTACGTGGTCCACGAGGCGGGGGCCGGGGGCGTGGGCAGGTCGCTCCGAGCCCGCCGTCAACGTGGACTCCCTCTGGCGGGGGCCGGGCGCGTGGGCAGGTCCCGGATGCGCTGTTCGGCTGGTTCCGACCCACTCACGAGGCTGTCCTCGCGCTGACTCAGGTTTCCGCACCGTTCCCTTCCGTGTGTGGTGGGTCACGTGTAGGATGCGGGTATGGATCCTGTGCTCGTGTCGGTGGCTGGCCTTGGCGCGTCGGTGGTGAAGTTGCTTCTGCATGCGTCGGGCCAGGACACGGCTGCGGGTCTTGTCGGTGATGCGCAGGAGGGGCTGGGGTTGTTGGCCCGGTTGAGGTGCCGGACCAACGATAGGAATGGTGCTGTTGCCAAGCGGATCGAGAAGACCTTGGCAGGTCGGGTGCGCGGCATGTACCAGGAGTGCCGTGAGCGGGGTGTTGACGCTGAGCGCCTGGATGGCGTTGCCGTTGGGGTTGGGAGGCTTGTTGACCGGGTTGGGGCCGATGATTCTCTGATTCTTGAGGCCGTGCGCTTCCCCAATGGGTTCGCTGGCCTGCTCCAGGGCCTCGGTGAGCCGATCCGCGCGGAGCTTTTCGAGTGGTCTGAGCAGTATTTCGATGAGCTTGTCGGTGCTGTGGCGGCCGAGTACGTGAGGTTGGCGCCGTGGTCGCCGAGGTTCCGGATCGAGGCGCTCAAGTACGTCATGGGCGCGCTCGATCTTCTTAAGGAGGGTGTGGACGAGGTCCGGGTGGGCGTGAGCAAAGGGCTCGAGAACGATGCGCTAATCCTTGAGAGCTTGGAAATAGTCAAGGAAAACCAAAATGCGACCAACGGTGGTCTTCCACGGCCGGATCGGGTGGTGTACGGGGCTCGTCCTGATGTGGCTGCGGGTTTCGTCGAGCGCGGG
>ERZ772993.547-NODE-547-length-17916-cov-9.343374_pt1 | contig 17916 bp, 24 predicted proteins | sample MGYA00580670_ERZ772993 | MGnify/ENA primary metagenome ERZ772993 (study PRJEB29015, sample SAMEA2737936) | human oral metagenome | biome: human oral; feature: human-associated habitat; material: dental | place: China | collected 2136 ... | reverse complement strand
CAGGCGCTACATAGTGTTTATTACTACCAATATGCTTAAGCCGGTAGTATTTGCCTTGGTGGAGAATAGCTATTGGCTGTTGGTCATAGGTTGCTATCACTTTCACCTTTACTCCTGACGGCAACAAGCAGATTTCACCATTAGTCTCAATAGGTAAGTATTGCTTGCCGTGGTAACTTATGACATTGCCGTTTAGAATAGTTCTGGTATGGTGCAATGCTAGGATGTAATCCAGATTCTGTTTCAGTTGAGGCTCCAATTCACTAAAGACAGACAGACTGCTACCGGGTGGAGCACCATACCTTTGGTTGTGACTTGGTACAAAGACTTGTTTTAGATAGTCATTAGCTTGGTCTATACTGCATATCCCATTAGCCTTGAGTTCGTTGCTCAGTCTGTCTTGAGCGGTACGCATGAATCGTTCTACTCTGCCTTTAGCCTGAGCAGTAGAGGTAGTTATTAGCTCAATCCCCAGAGTCTGACAGGCACGCCTGAACTGCACTCTACTATCTTGTTTAGGCTTACTGTCTCCGGAGCTAATGAACGAAGTCCTGTTGTCGGTATAAAAGGCTCTGGGGATGCCATAATGATCAATGATGTCTCTAAGGACATGAAAGTAACTCTCTGTAGTCTCTTGGTAGTCAAAATGAGCTCCTACGATCAGGCTGGTGGCATCATCTACTGCTACGTGGAGAGCTAGCTTAGTACTGCTTAAAGTAAAGTAGTCAATACAGGCATCCAGCTGCACCAGTTCACCCAGGCAGAGCCGTCGAGGTCTAAGAGGGTGAATATGCTTTTTACCCTTGTTCCGATGAGAGCTGGGTGATCTTAGACCATGTCTACCTAGTATACGGATTATGGTCTTGTCGCTAATCTCTATTCCGCCGGTAGCCCGGTAGAGTGACCCATTGGCTCTAGCATGTTGACAGAAATGAGTAAAGTTAAACTCAGCCGGGCTAAGTGAGCGATATAGCTTAATAACTCTTGTTTCAATAACCTCATCCACCTTCCTGTGAACCGGCTACACTAATTTAGACAACTTTTTTAGAAGCTTCTTGTTGTCATATAGTAGTAACAGCATGGAAGGGATAATATTAGTATGACTGAATCAGACAGCGTAACTTACATTAAAGATGGTAAAGAGTTTACTCGTCGTAAGCGCCGTATATACTCAGATGAGTTTAAGTTACAGGTAGTTCGTTTGTTTAGTAATGGTAAACCTAAGCGAGAGATCTGCGAGGAATATGAGGTAACCGGATCAGCCTTAGACCGCTGGATTAAACAGTTTAATAACAGTGGTTCATTCGGGATAAAGAATAACCTTACTCCCGAAGAGAGTGAGCTAGCTAATTTACGCAAAGAGCTACGTCGGCTCCGAATGGAGAATGACATTTTAAAACAGGCGGCGCTAATACTGGGAAGACGGGTAAAGCATTAGTCGAGGCGGTTTACTGTGAACTAAACCGTCATGGTAAGAGCTATGGTATTAGCGCCATCTGTCGGGCACTACGCATACCACGAGCTACCTACTATTACCGGGCTAAAGACAAGTATACCGATGTCCTGACGCTTGAGCTGAAGGTCAAGGAGGTATTTGACCGTAGCCATGGGCGCTATGGCTCTCGCAGAATACGCCAGACACTCCGGACGCATGGCTTAACGGTCTCCAGGCGTCGTATTAGACGAATTATGCGCCGATGTGGGTTAGTCTGTAAGCTGGGCAAGAAACGTGCAGCCAAGGCTAAGCTACCGGTTAATCGTACTGTTATATCAAACCTGCTTAACCGCCGGTTTAACAATCGTTCACCACTGGAAGTATTGGTCTGTGATCTGACCTATATTGAGCTAGGCAACAAGTGGGCATACCTGTGCCCCATTATTGACTTATGGAATCGTGAGATAGTTAGCTTTGCCATTAGTACAACCAAGGATGCCGGACTAGTCCAGCAAGCTATCTCTCGTATACCGTATAACCTAAAGGACGTCAGTATATTTCACACTGATCGTGGTGGCGAGTTCTGCAACCAAGCTATTGATCGCATTCTAGATGCTAATCATATTAAAAGATCATTATCTAAAGGTGGTACACCTCTAGATAATGCCGTGATTGAATCGACCAACCATATCCTGAAAGCGGAATGTCTCAATGATTACAAATTTAAAGATCTTAATGAGCTCAATCTGATCTTTGGTGACTACGTGCACTGGTATAACAACGTACGACTGCATAGTTACTTGGGCTATAGAGCGCCGATGGACTTACGAAAGCAACTAGTCAAAAGTAACATAGAAACAACTAAGAGCGTACCTTAATGGTAAAAAGTAAAGCTAGCACAACCGATCGCACTGCGCTTTCTAAAATAATTGTCTAGAAAAGTGTTGACAGATCAGACAGTAACGAATCAAATGAAGATTCCGGAGTAGGCTAGACTAGGGCTTTCTTCTATCATTCATAACCCCCTCTAGAGCACCACGATTATTGGGGTGATTATCAACCTTAAATATTGAGTCGTAGTTATCTTTGATGATCTGTATTAATTCCTTCTCTGTCGGCATTTGATCGCATACTATCCTGCCACTGTTGAAATTATGAGCAATGAGACCGCCATTACGAGGTCTTTTGTGGTCGGGGCTAACATAGAGATTGGTGATATCGATTGTGAATTTTCCGCCATAACCATACTGGTTATATGGATTTTTACTTCCATCTGCATTGGAATTAGCAACGTATATTCTTAATACACCGTCGGTTATAGCAGGATTAACAGAGGCTAGTTCTTTGAAATGGTAATCGCAGATATTGCGCATATAAACACCTTTTTGGTCAATGATATAATTGTGTTTTTCTAATTTAGTTATATCACCGTTATTATAGCCACCATATTTTTTAAGTAAGTCAACGAAGGCGTTTGCTCCATGATAGTCTTCCTCTTTTGCGAATACCTCATCGATAGAATTACATCTCGTAGTACTGTCGCCCTGCTTTGAGATACATTCGATGAAATCATCCATAGATGCTTCTTTGCGGTCGTTGACGGTATCGCTGTCGGAATATTCGACTTGTGATGTTCGATCGCCTACAAAGGTGTAATTATCATATCCTCTAGTAAAATCATACTCGTATACTTTGTAGCTGATCTTACCGTCATGCTCGCTATCGGCGGTCTCGACGTTCATATTTGGGTCAGTATCTTTTACTTCTTCCGTTTGATTTGACTCGGCTGAAGAATTATTAGACGTAGCAGGGGGTGGCGTCTGATCGTAGCTACTGTTATTGGTCTTATTTAGCACTGCGTTACCTAGACTCATAGCCAGGGCTAGTGAGGCGACTGCTCCGCCCATGATGGCTAGCGCTTTACGTCGATTCGGGTTGGCTAGCTTATCTTTCGCCGCAGTAGTGAACTTGCCTGCTTTGTCGGTGACGTAGCCTATGCCGGACTCAATATTACCGGCTATCCGATCAGTATCGATATTCCTGACTGCATCAGCTACTCGAGAGCCCATATTTACATTACTACCGTTACCATAGCCGGCATCTGATGTAGCATAGGAAAATTGAGGACCGATCGGAGCCGGGCTAAAAGAAGCAGGAGAATAGCTAGAGTCATAAGCGAAGTTGCCGGCTTGGCTGTAGCTCTGCTGAGGTGCCTGAGGGTTATTTACGCCAGTTTGGTCATACGAGATAGCAAAAGGCGCAGTATTAGCGCCATCCATATCAGCCGGAGCTGAGTTATAGTTAGTACTGTTAGCGCTGTGGGTAGGCCTGTAATTACCTTCCATTACTTAGGATGTCCTCTCCTTTTACTCTCTACTAGAGTAAAAAACAACTAGCAGGTTACCCTACTAGTCGTGATAATACTGATCTTCTTCGGAAGCTATCTCAGGATAAGCTAGCCTCCTAACCACCTCTTATATGTCTAATAATGGCTAAGCTTACTATACAGCGTATCCGGCTAGTTAGCAAGCTTGAGCGAGATAATATTCCCCTGAGGATACCTCTTAATTTGCTTTATGATTTGACTTTGCTGATACTTATTATATGATAACTACCAGTATGATGAGTCGAAAAACAAAAGATGATAGAACTGGGAAAATATTAAGAAAGTCGTGTTGGTCAGCGTCTCGTCACCTGTTCTTCTTTGGGGTGTTTTTGATCACATTGGTCATAGCAACGATGATCGGCCAGGTTAGTTACTCGAAACCGGATCCGAATGGTGGGACGAATACGAATAACAATCAGAATCAAAACCAGGGTGGTAACCAGAATAATAACCAAAATCAAGGCGGCAATAACCAGAATCAAAATGGCGGCAACAATAATAGCAATGGTGGCAGCAATGGTGGAGGTGGTGGCTCTGGTGGGGGTAGCACCTGTGGTAGCGCCCACACCTTCTTCGACTGGGGTTGTAACGGTGTTGACGACAAGGACTCCATCTTAACGGTACTGGTCACTATTTCCAACTGGCTGGCGGCCGGCGTGGTGATAGCGGTGATCGGGGGTATCATCTATGGGGCGATCATGTATGCTACCTCAGCCGGTGATGCGGCGAAGGCGAAGAGCGCTACGGAGATCATCAGGAACGCTTTCATTGCTTTGGTCCTATACTTCTTGATGTGGGCATTCTTACAGTACATCGTGCCGGGAGGGTTATTTAACTAATGCTCAGGAGATTATGTAAGAGTATCGTCGTCTTAGCGCTGGTAGTCACCAGTGTAAGTGTAGCTCTGCCTGTCCGTGAGGCTCATGCTAGTTGTGATGATATGGTGATGGGCTTCCCTACCTGGTATCGAGGGCTAGACTGTAATGACGGTCATGTCAACCTAGACGGTAAGAAGCTGGGTGAGGTAGCGATGATCATCGGGCTGAATGTGATAGATGTGGGACTGAGGATCGTCGGTATAATAGCCACAGTGATGATCGTCTATAGTGGCTATCTCTTCATGCTGTCGACCGGTGAAGGTGTGGCCGAGAAGACGAAGAAGGCTCGCACCGCTCTGACTTCGGCGATTATCGGGCTAGTTTTAGCAGTATCGGCTGCCTTTGTGATATCTTTTATAGTAAGCAGGATGAAGTAAATGGCAAAAGATATACTGATAGCAGCCGCAGTCAAGAATGTACCTAATGGTCAGATAGACCTACCGCAGCTTGAGCCGGACAAGGTTGTCTCGGGTGGCTTTAATGTCGCTTTCTTTGTGGCGGGGGCGTTAGCGGTGATCATGATCATAGTCTCGGGTATCATGTACATGACAGCCGGTGGTGATACTAAGAAAGCTACCCTAGCTACGAAGGCTCTTACGGTTACCGTCATCGGGCTCATCGTCATTGTATTGGCTGCTGCTCTGGTTAACTTCATACTGGGGAATATTGGCTGATGAATCGGGGGTTTGTCATTCGGCTAAAATCTTTCTTCGTCGCCGGGGTGTTACTTCTGGCGGTACTGCCACTAGCCATTAGTCAGCCGGCTTTTGCTGACTGCATCTCAGATCCGACTAGTGCCGGCTGCCCCTGTGCTCTTAATAGCTCCAGTGCTGCTTGTCAAGATCTGAGCAAACAGGATGGTCTATCTAATATACTGAAGAACGCCACTAATATCGTGCTCTTCATCGCCGGGGCGCTAGCGGTGATTATGATCATCTATGGTTCAATCCGTTTTATGACGGCACATGGTAATGAGAAGCAGGTCGAGAGCGCTCGTTTGATCGTTACTTATTCAGTTATCGGGCTGATTATCGCTATCCTGGCCTACGCTCTAGTTAATTTCGTGCTGAGTAATCTGTAAAAGATAAGGAGGAAGATGAAACAGATAAGCAAAGCTAAAGTACTGACGGCGGTGATGTGCCTAGCCATGGTTTTTACCGTAGTATCACCGGTCAGTCTGCCGGTATATGCTGACTCCAGAGATGAGGCGCAGAATGGTGCCAAGCTGGCTAATGGTGGCGGTGGCTCGAATCAGAATCTGCCGGATATCATCACCACTATCATTAATGTGATGCTCTTCATCGCCGGGGCGCTAGCGGTGATTATGATCATCTATGGCGGTATCCGCTATATTACCGCCCATGGTGATGAGAAACAGGTCAAGGTCGCTAAAGATACTATTGTCTACTCGGTAACGGGCTTGATCATCGCTATCCTTGCCTACGCTCTGGTCACCTTTATCTTCAACACGTTTAAGTAGTGGCGGTGATTGTAATTACAGACTGACTGTTCTATAATGATGGAAATAAAATGAAAAAATAGGAGGAAGGAAGATAATGAAGAATATGTTTAAGAAGGTTATGGCGGGCTTCGTCGTAGTGGCAAGTATGGCACTAGTGATGACCGGGTTAGGCGCTTTATCCAGCTTGCCTGCTCAGGCAGCCTGTGACCCTAAGAAAGGCATGGAGGGTGCTTTACAGGATGACTGTAGTCGAGGTCCGGGTCAAGCTAAGGAATTAGATGGCAATCAGGGTGTTATCACTACTATCATTAATACCATGCTCTTCATCGTCGGTTTACTGGCGGTGATCATGATCATCTACGCCGGCATCAGGTTCGTGACCGCTCATGGCGACGAGAAGCAGGTTGAGAGTGCTCGCCAGACTATTATTTACTCAGTCGTAGGTTTGATCGTTGCTATCCTAGCCTACGCTCTGGTCAACTGGGTCTTCAGTCAGTTTAAGACGAATTAAGTTTAAGAGAGAGTGAGGAACTAAACTATGTCGAGAAGCCTACCATCTAAATCTACCGCAGGGTTAGCTTTGGCTGGCGTACTGTCGATGGTGGGCTCTCTGACGGCGTCGGCACTTTCTCTGACTGATGTCTTCTCCGGACCGTACCGGGGTGAGGGTCAGCCATCGAACCTGTTTAACGGTCAGTCAGCCATCATACCGAGGATCATCAATCTGATGCTCTTCATCGTCGGTATCTTATCTATCTTTATGATCATCTATGGCGGCATTCGCTATGTCTTATCGGGCGGCGATAACGCTAAGGTGAAAGATGCCATGCATACTATCATGTACTCGATCGTCGGCTTGGTAGTAGCTATCCTTGGTTATGCGGTAGTCGGCTGGGTAGTCTCGGTGGTTGGGGCCGGCGGGGCTGCTAATGGCTCCTCAGCTACGGTGACGATGCTGATCACTTCCCTGCTGGCTTAAGGCTGTTTGAGACTCGTACTACTAAATAGTACTGGAACCAAAAGGGCGAGAAAGATTAAAAATAAAGCGGTGATTATCTCACCGCTTTACTTCGTGTAGCTATGCTTAAAAGCTACTGGATCTGGATCTTACGAGCTTGCTCTTGCTTGACCTTATTAAAGGCGATGGTTAGCACGCCATCCTTCAGCACAGCCTTAACCTCGTCCTCTTTGACTGCTACAGGCAGAACTAACGTTCGGCTGAACTCTCCCCAGTAGCACTCTTGGACATGCCAGTGAGTAGCATCGCTATCATCACCGCTGCTCAGTGTACCGCTAATGGTCAGTACACCGTCAGCGATACTGACGTCTAGGTCGTTCTTGTTGACGCCGGCCGTCCGAGCCTTAACTATCAGCTGCTCCGGTGTCTCATACACGTCTACTGCCAGCTGACCCGGTACAGAGTCGTATTCACCGTCTCGGCTGTTACTCGCTACAGTCTGATTACCGTTACTAGAATTATCGGCGGGATCATCAGTGCTGAATAGTGCTTTAGCTAAATCGCCATCTAAGCCATCAATCAGCAGATCATCGCCTTGTTGTCCTCTCGCCATTCTCCTCCTTACATTCGCTTACATAATGTCAGCGTTTATGGCATAATTATAACTAAGTTACCACTGATTGACAACTACCGGAGTGCTGTTAGAAGTGTAAAAAAGACAATGCTACTACTGTTAGACGATTTGCTTGGGCTACTTTCACCCCATATTTGTAAGCGTTGTGGTGTTGTAGGTAGTACTTATTGCAAGCGTTGTATTTATGACGTAGCTAAACAGCCGTACTCTGTTTGTCTGAACTGCCGTGGTAGATGCTCACCGGATAATCTCTGCCCTAGTTGCCGGAAGGCGCTATCTTGTTTCACTAGGCTGGTCTCTGTCTCTCCTAGGCAGGGCTCACTAAAACACCTAGTTGATGGCTATAAGTTTCATAGCGAAGTGGCCTCGGCACAGGTTCTAGCTGAGCTGATCGATCTGCGGCTGGGCGACCTGCCGGCAGAGACGGTAATCGTCCCTATTCCTACGGTAGCTAGCCATATTAGAGAGCGAGGCTTTGATCATATGCTCCTAGTGGCGAAACAATTAGCTGGGAGGCGTCAGCTGGCGGTAGCTGACCGTATTCTCATGAGGACGGACAACTTATCTCAGCATCATCTGAGTGCTCTAGATCGGCGCCGTCTGATCAGTAAGTCGTTAGTCCTCTCCCCCGCCTATGATCAGCCGGTTAATGATGATATCCCGAGGAGTGTTCTATTACTTGATGATATCTGGACGACTGGCTCAACCATGATCAGAGCCGCTAGGCTCCTTAAAAGCGCCGGTGTTAGGCATATTACTGCCGTAACTATCTTAACTCAGCCTCGATAGCCGCTAGAATCATTCGGGGGCAAATGAATAATGTCAATAGTTTGGCGGAAGAGGAGGGATTCGAACCCTCGAAGACCTTGCGGTCTTATCGCTTTTCGAGAGCGACCAGATCAACCACTCCTGCACCCTTCCCCGACTGTTAGTATAGCATGCTTACAGTTTGAGGTAGCGGATAAGCTTATCAATGCCTCGTTCGGGCACTTCCTCCATTGGCAGGAAGTTGGCTAGCATATCGACGATTCTTTCACCATCAGTCTCGCTAATATATGGCGTGACTTCCATGCCGAATTGGCGGTTGGGTATTAAGACTAGTTGCCACAGCTTGTCACTCCGGCGGACGCCGAAAGAGTGAAACTCGCTATATGGGTGTAGCTTGTCGTTAATGTCTATCCCTTTATTAGAGATAGTGTACTTGACTACCCTACTTGGTAGCTTAGCCGAGCTGACTAGGGCGATGTACATTACTATCAGTAGGACGGCGATGGTAATTGCAGAGACCAGCTCCATCCTCTTGATGGCGACCATGGCTATGACAAAGACGAGTGCCAGGCTGAATATTGCAGCGGCGATCTGATACCATTTCTTGCTCCGCTGAGGCGATATCGAGCTGCTGGCTGTCCAGGTGATCGGCGGTAAATCCGGTACCCGGTCGGTAACTGACGATGCTTGACCGCTCGTCGGAGTGCTACTTGTCGGTTGAGTCGTATTACCCTGCCCCATCGGTGGCAGAGGCGCTTGTTTGTCTTGGCCTTCTATAGGCGAAAGAGGCGTATTGCCTGATCCACTATCTTGCATAGACTCATTATAGCATAAGCTAGTTAAATAATTGCTTGGCGGAGGAGGGGAGATTCGAACTCCCGCGCCAGATTTCTCCAACCTAACGATTTAGCAAACCGTCCCCTTCAGCCACTTGGGTACTCCTCCAGCTAGCAGTTATTCTAGCAGAGATCAGCTTAAATTGACAGTGCTCGGATAAAGGCGGTGAATAGCGGATGTGGTCGCATAGGGCGAGAGCGAAACTCAGGGTGAGCCTGAGTAGCGATGAAGAAGCGATGCTGGGGTGCTTCGACGAACTCAACCAGACGACCATCCGGTGATGTACCGGAGACGATCAGTCCGCCGTCATTGATATAGTTAAGGAAAGCTCGGTTGACTTCATAGCGATGACGATGACGCTCGGTCACTGCGATCGTACCGTAGATCTGAGCTACTTGACTACCAGCAATCAGTTTAGCCGGGTAATTACCCAGGCGCATCGTGCCGCCGGTTGATTCCTTGCCCTTCTGGTCATTCATGATGTAGATGACATCATCTTTTGACTCGGGGTCAATCTCAGCGCTGGTTGCTCTTTCCAGTCCACCTCGCCTGGCAGCGGCGATGGCTGCCATCTGGAGACCTAGGCATAGTCCAAGATAGGGTTTGTCGTGAGTCAGGGCGTAACTAGCTGCCTTAATCTTACCTTCCAGCCCTCGTGTGCCGAAGCCGCCCGGTACTAAGATGCCATCAACTGAGGCTAACTCCTCGTCAGTCACCGTCTCAGCATTGAGCCACTTGAGCTCCAAATTGACTTGGTTAGCATACGAAGCGGCTTTGAGTGCTTCGGTCACCGAGATATAGGTATCAGTATTGTCGGTATACTTAGCTACCAATCCGACGGTTACCGTCCGGTCATAGCGTTGATTGCTAATCCGGCGGAGCTTCTCCCAAGCCGACATATCAGGCTGGTTGTCTATATTGACAAACTGGTTTAATACTTCTGCGATATCACTCTTAAGTAGATTAAAGGGTACGTCGTAGACTGACTTGATGTCGGGCAAGATTACCACCGCCTGCTTAGGAATGTTAGCGAAGCGGGCGATCTTATCGGCGATAGCTCGATGTGCCATCTTCTCGGTGCGGGCTAAGACGATATCAGGGATGATACCAAAGCCTCTGAGATCTTGTAGGGCGTTCTGAGCCGGCTTAGTCTTAAACTCCTGGCTGATTTTGAGCCACGGTACGTAGACAACTGAGACATAGAGACAATTCTGCTGTCCGACGAGGCTAGAGAAAGTGCGGATGGCCTCGACGAAAGCTAGCCCCTCGTAATCGCCGATCGTGCCACCGATCTCGACCAGGTGAACATCGCTTCCTTGGCTAGCTCTGAGAATTGACTGGTGGATAGCATCTGTCAGATGAGGAACCAGCTGGACGGTCTTGCCGTGAAAGCCCCCGGAACGCTCCTTTTTGATCAGTTCCTGGTAGAGTTTGCCGGATAGAGTGATAGAATCCTTGGTCGTTTCTTCGTCGAGAAACCGCTCGTAATGACCTAGGTCAAGGTCAGTCTCTGCTCCATCTTTCGTTACGAAACATTCGCCATGCTCGGCTGGGTTAAGTAGTCCGGCATCAACGTTGAGATAGGGGTCGCACTTCTGGATGCTGACCTTGAGCCCTTTACCTTTGAGGATCACCCCCATGCTGGCGGCAGCTATCCCCTTACCTACTCCGGAGATCACTCCTCCCGTGACAAAGATATACTTGGTATTTGTTTTTTTCATAAGTCCCTCACTTAGCTTACAGGGATATGATAACACAAAAATATCCCGCTCGGGGATATTTTCGCTAGCCGTCGGATCAAGAGCCGGCGTGATTTACTTTGATTGCTCTGATTGATCAACTTTCTGCAGACGAGATTCGATAGGCTTTTGCTCTCGGACTGCCGTGGTAGCCGGCTTCGCTAAGACGGCAAAGTTAGCCGGGATACCCCGACCGTCACGGTCGTCGTTATCTTGGTCGACTTGGTCATGATCCTCTAGGTATGGATCAGGTAAACCCGCTTGGTCAAACTTCTCGCCTACATAGTACTTGATATCTTCCGGCTTCGTATTGCTATCAAAGTCAGCATCCCGGAAAGCTTTACGTTTTTTATCTATCATTTTTGGTTTTCCTTTCGTTAAACTAGTCATACTATATCATGAAAGTGCTTATGCGTCAATGTAGGGTCTAAATTAACGCCTTAACTGCAAAGGATAAGCTCAATAAAGACACGTTTCAAGTTCCTACATTAACGTACTGGCGCTTCGTCAAGTGGGCAAATTAATCCCCTCTTCATAGATACAAACGGATGGAGCTAATCTATTGTTTGACGTATAGTGTCGCTTTGTAATGGTGTTCACCGGTGATCGGGTCGGGAATGGAGATGGTCTTAGTGACTCGCCAACCAGTCATCTGACTTAGTGGAGCGATAGTGGCTTGGTCGGTGCTGTAACCGGCTAGCCAGACTTGTTGCTCAGTCGCTAAGAACCGTTGCAGGTCGGTGATCCCTTTACCCAGTCGATTATCTTTGAGCATCTGAAGTGAGCCAATCTCAGAGTCTCCGACTTCACTCCGGACATAATAAACGGGGTGTGACTTCTGCTCGTAGACGGCTGCTTCGTAGTAGTTGTAAGCTCCGGTCAGGACGATCGGAGTATTATCCTTAGTGGTATTAATCTGCTCTACTACTTCACCGGTCATGGTATTCTTAGCGGAACCATTAAAGTAGCGATTGTAATTACCGAGACGGTAAACATTGTAAACGCCACAAGTGGAGGCGACTACCACTAAGATGAGTAGTAGGCTAGCGAGCTGTCGATTGGGTGACTGGACGATGATTACCGCTAGCCAGATCACGGTGAAGATTACTGCTACCATCAGGTAGCGATCAACGAAAACTGACTTAAAGGGATAGAAAGATAGCAGCATGAGCCATAGTATGGGAGCGACTGCCACTACCAAGATTAAGAGTAGGGAGGGTCGGCTAGCCTGCTTAGACTTGCAGTATACCTGCCGGCTTACTGTGACCGTCAGGGTAAGGATTGCCCAAACCAACACTGCCCACCAGCCGTCCGTGCCGGAAGCTTCGCTATAGAGAGTGAGGCTCGACCAGTAATCGCCCAGGGTATTGACAGTCACAGCCGGAATCCAGTAGCCGCTGGACATGCCTCGGAGCTGATGTAACACATGAGGTATCCATGGTAGAAAGGCGACAATGGCGACAGTATGAGATATCAGCCAGTCGGCGCTAAAGAAACTGCGTAGCAGCTTTCTGCCCTTGCAGCCTTGTCGGCGGAGCCTCAGATAGCGATAGACCCAAACACTCAGCCAGACGGTAATCATCAGGTAGTGTGTCCACATACCCAGGGCTATGATGAAACCATAGAGCAGATACCAGCGTCGTTTGCCGCTTGTCTCAGCTCGTAGGTAAGTCATTATCCCTAGGAGTCCAATAACCGCTACCAACATATACATCCTAGCCTCGATACCGTAGCGGACGAATAGAGGCGAGATAGCTAGAAGGACGGCTGTTAGCGAGGCGACTCGCCAGCCAAAGAGCCGCTTGGCCAGCCGGCAGGCTAAGATAATGGCTATGACTCCTAGGATGACGCTAAGTAGCCGGATAATTACCGGAGTATTACCAAAGAGATTGGTCCACAGCTTAAGGCAGTAATAATAAAATGGCGGGTGAACATCTAGGGCGGTGTAATGAGTGATGCCTGCCCAGTCAAAGCGCATCAGGTAAGAGCTGAATGACTCGTCAAACCAGATCGATGAACTAGTCAACCTAGTCAGAGTTAGCCCCAGGAAGCTACTAATGGCAATGATCAGAGCTACTACTCCACCTCGTCTAGAAGAGAAGAAAGCACTTAGCTTACCGGATAGTTTCTGCATAGTGTAATTATAGCTTGTTTTACCCCGCATGTTGCGCTCAAATATGCGTTAAGCCTAAAAGTGGTATAAGTTATGTATGCAGAATGAAGCCTTTATTAAAAACTTGATCGCCCGGCGCTGGGATAAGTCTGGCGATGTCGAGCGTAACGCTCTGATAGACCTGATGGTGGCTTTTGAATCACCATACTGGTCGCAGTATGTTTATAGGGCCAAGCGAGGTGATATATCAGGGGCTGAGCTAATTTTAGAGCGCCAAGCAGAGATTATGGACAGCTCAGCCAGAGGCGTGGCTGATCATGATGGTACGGTCAAGGTTAACTTTGATACTAAATACTATCAGCGTCAGGTTGATGTACTGACTAGTTATCTCCAAATGATAACAGAGCTGTAGGCCTATTCTTGGTCGGGGTGACAAGACTTGAACTTGCCCTCATCGGCCGTTGGCTCGGGTGATGGACTATCCGCTACCGGGCGCACCCGGCTGGGCAATATCATCTACGAAACAATAACTAATTTGGTCGGGGTGACAAGACTTGAAGGCTTCTTTGCTGGCGCAAAGTCGCAAGTTCTTAATCCCTACTGACTTAATAATATTTCATCAATAATAATGACTAATTTGGTCGGGGTGACAAGACTTGAACTTGCGACCTCACGGCCCCCAGCCGTGTGCGCTACCAACTGCGCTACACCCCGACAACTACTGGCGGAGGGATGGGGATTCGAACCCCAGATAAACATCACTGCCTATACACGCTTTCCAAGCGTGCTCCTTCAACCACTCGGACACCCCTCCGTAAGAGGTGCAACCCTATTCTAGCATATCTTTATCTACTGATGCCGACCTCCGCCCGGCCGAGCCGGTTCTTCAGAATGTGATCCAGCCAGATGCGCATACTACGCCCGTTTCCCTTCCGGAAAGGATGAGCGATATTCATCTCGACATACTTCTCGATAATCTCGTTAAAAGTAGATTGAGGCATTCGATCGATATTTTCAAGGGCGGCATCAAGATAGGCTACCGGCGCAAAACGGAAGCTACCTTTAGCTAGGTTAACGGTACGCTTCTGACTGGCGAAATCATAAATATCGCCAAAGAGTGTCCGATGGATGAACCGGAGCGTAGCGAACTTGCCCGGCTCTAATTCACCTAATAAGTTTTGCTCAAAGAACTCCTTGGCCTTCTTCTTACTAATCCGCTCTTCCTCACGAGCCAGATCGGTAGCGGAAGTAAGCCCGATCTTGTTGGGCATACAGTTAATGGGGCTAGTATCTATCTTCTCCGCCATTATTACCTACTCACACCGACCACACCTTTGACAGCCATCATTGTCTCCTGCCAATTCTTAACGGTGATGGTCTCTATCCCCATCTGTACTACCGGATAATCATTACCGCCCGGCTGAGTCATATCGCCGAAGTAGAGAATGTCTTGTCGCTCGACACTGAGCTCCTCCATCAGCTTACTCATGCCGAAAGTCTTATTCATGCCGGGTAGGAATACATTGATGCTGGTCGTGCCGGCGATCTCGTACTCAAACTCCGGGGCTAGCTGTCTGGCTCGCTGAACTATAGACTGGCGCTTTTGGTGATTCGGATCCCAGGGGTATTTTACCTCCGGCGCTGCCTGTTGGCCGAGGGCGCTGTAGGTGACTTGACTACTGCGATTCTCGATAATGTCGCCGGCGGTATTCTCACACCAATAGCCCAGTTCTCGAGCAGCCTGAGTAATGGTCGCCGTGATCTTAGCGGTCTGAGCGTCAGACATGGGAAAGGAATAGACTTGTCGCCAATTATTCATATCTACCGCCATACCGCCATCAGGTCCACTGTAGGTGTAGTATTGCGTTCCCTGTGCCACCATCAGGTGGAGACTACGTAGTCGCTGACCGGTAGCGAGGAGACCCATCGGTGCCAAGATCTGGATCATGAATTGGCTTAGCTTCTGCCCGGATATGACACAGACCGGATAGATGTCTAATAGGTCGGCCATCACCCCCGCCATCTCGCTGGTCATGGGTGTCTTAGCTACATTGAGCGTGTCGTCGATATCAAAGGCGATGACTTTCTTCACGCTCGCCCCTTCTTCTTTTGGCGCTTAGCGATCGCCTGTTCGGCTACTTGGCGTTCATTCCAAGGAATATACTCGCCGTTCGCCCGAGCCATGGCTTTTTCATGACCCATGCCTAGGAGCAAGACCACGTCGTTCTTACGTGCTTTCATGATAGCTGTCTCAATCGCCTCGACTCGGTCGTCGATAAAGAGCAGATCCTTCCCCTCAGTCTTACCCACTTGACGAGCCCCTTTAGCTACTAACTCTGACTGAGGTCGTACCGGACCTCGAGCATCTTCCTCAGTCAGGATGATGAGGTCGCTGTACTTGCCGGCGATCTTACCCATAGTTGGAAACTTCGTCTTATCCCGCTCACCGGCTGCCCCGCTGATGACGATGACTTTACCCTTAGTGTTTGCCTTGACGTCCGGTAAGAGCTTCTGATAGGCATCGGGGGTATGAGCGAAGTCAATGATCACATCAAAGCCCAGTCCGGTGGGGATAACGTTCATCCGTCCATCCACTCCGGCCAGATTCTTCAGTCCGTTCTCGATTTGCTGACGGCTCATTCCTAACGCATGGCAAGCAGCTACAGCCGCTAAGGAGTTATAGATGTAGAACTCGCCAGGGATATTGATCTTGATATGGTATATCTCGTTACCTACCTTTACCTCATAACTTGAGCCACTGTTTTGACGTTTGATCCGGGTGGCTTTTAGTTTACCCTGCTTGATGCCGTAAGTGACCGGCTTAGGTACGAGCCGAGCGAAAACCTTGGCTGATTTATCGTCAGCGTTGATAATCCCGACACCTTGCCCGCCCTGCCTGGCATTAGCGGCAGCCAGCTTAAACAAGCGACACTTTGCCTGGAGATATCGCTGGAAAGTCCGATGGTAATCAAGGTGCTCTGAGGCGACGTTAGTCATCACTACGATGTCAAACGGTATACCGAAGACCCTCCCCTGCGCCAGAGCGTGGCTGGACACTTCGATGACCAGGTACTGCACTCCAGCACTACGCATCTCGGCCAGGCGTTTATTAAGGGTGCGGGCGTCGGAAGTAGTCATATGATCGGGCGACTCTTCAAACTTGCCGTCGACCGAATTGCCTATGGTGGTCATCAAGCCGACTTTCAGCCCGGCCTCCAGTAATATGTTGTGTATCATAAAGCAGGTTGACGTCTTACCATTAGTGCCTGTTACGCCGATCACTGTCATACCGCTGGCCGGATAATCGTAATGGTTAGCCGCCATGAATCCCCTGACCCGATGATAAGGTACAGCGAGGGAGTTCTTCAGATTTTTCATCGTCTGGTTCATGAGGGTAATTATAGCATCAGCCCAGTTGTGATAAAATGCCATTAGTGAGAGTACTGGGAATAGAGAGTTCGTGTGATGAGACTGCTGCCGCCGTAGTTGAGGATGGTCGACGGATTATCAGTAATGTGGTTCATTCTCAGATCGATATCCACCGAGTCTATGGCGGAGTTGTTCCTGAGGTAGCGGCTCGGTCTCACCTAGAAGTGGTTGTTCCGGTGATTGATCGGGCGGTTAAAGAAGCCGGTGGCTGGGAGCAAGTCGATGCTATCGCTAATACCGTGATGCCCGGGCTGATTGGCTCACTACTGATCGGCTCACTGACGGCTCGGATACTAGCCCTGACAAAGAAGAAGCCCTACTACCCTATTCACCATGTCGAGGCACATGTCTACGCCGGCTTTTTGACCGAGCAGACCCCTGAGTTCCCCTTGCTGGCGCTGATTATCAGTGGTGGTCACTCGCAGATCGTATTATTTCACGACCATGGCGACTATGAACTGATCGGACAGACGGTTGACGATGCTGTCGGTGAAGCATTTGACAAGGTAGCTAAGATCATCGGGTTAGACTACCCCGGCGGTCCAGCTATTGCTCGGGCGGCGCTCAAGGGTGATCCGACTAGATTTAAGTTCCCTAAGGCACGCCTCAAGGGAGATTACGACTTCTCTTTCTCGGGGCTTAAGACGGCTGTATTGCGCCAGGTTCAAACGACGGTCGGAGTTGACCATACTTATCCATCGACCGGGCTTGCTCCCCTGCTTGATGAGCAGACCCGCTGTGACTTCGCTGCCAGCTTTCAGAATATCGCCTGTCAGACTCTGGTTGATAAGTTAGTTAAGGCAGCTAAGTTCTATACACCCCGCACGGTAGTGGTGGCTGGTGGCGTGGCGGCAAATCAGGAGCTGCGTCGTCAGCTGACCGAGCGACTCTCCTCCCCTATCATCTTTCCGCCGATCAATCTGTGCACCGACAATGCGGCGATGGTGGCGGGACTAGGTTGCTTCCAGGCTGAACGGATCAAGTCGACAGATCCTCGGCGACTTGAAGTCACTCCGTCGATTTCGATGAGCCGGACTGTCTGGAATAAAAAATAGTTGCACTGCCTGCCTACATCCGCACCCTTCATATATTTCAGTCTTTCATTCTTCGTTTAATTAACCTGCAACTCAAAGCAAAGTCTGTAATTCCCCTCCACACATAGCTTGAGTTAGTACGAGCAGTACAGGTGGTCTCCTCTTCTCCGGACTACTCGTCACTACAGCCCTCACTCTTCGTCTCGTCATCATTTCCTTCAGACCCGCCTGGCTGGCTCGTGC
>ERZ772993.546-NODE-546-length-17922-cov-27.292662_pt1 | contig 17922 bp, 17 predicted proteins | sample MGYA00580670_ERZ772993 | MGnify/ENA primary metagenome ERZ772993 (study PRJEB29015, sample SAMEA2737936) | human oral metagenome | biome: human oral; feature: human-associated habitat; material: dental | place: China | collected 2136 ... | reverse complement strand
CAAGGGCCTGGGGGAGATGGACGCGCACCAGCTCGCCGAGACCACCATGGAGCCCGAGCATCGCACCCTGCGACGCATCACCCTGGGGGACGAGGCCGAGCTGGTGGAGGCGGAGAGCGTCTTCGAGCTCCTCATGGGCTCGAGTGTCGAGCCCCGTCGGGGCTTCATCATCGCCGGCGCCCGCGATGTCGATCGTGAACGCATCGACGCCTGAGAGAAGGCGTATCGGAGTAGGTGAATCCTCTCGTGAGTTCTCTATGAGTCATCTCGGTGTCCGGTAAAGTGCCGGCAGATCCACCGCTGTTCTACTGGGCCCTTCACGGGTCCCTGCAAGGAGGTGCTCATGGCCCCCGTCTACGGCTCCTCGCGTCGAGCCGGTTCCACCGGCCCCTGGTCGATGCTGCGCCCCGGGCCACGCTCGGCTCTGCCGCACGGCCTGTCCTGGACGCCCCTGAGCCCCCTGGACAACCAGGCGCTGGCCGAGCTCATCGCCCGCGCCGAATCAGCCGACGACCCGCCCTACCGGACCACCGCGGAGGAGACGGCCGAATACTTCGTCGACCCGACCTACTCCGGGGTGGCCGGACGCGACGACACGGGCGTCATGCGCGCCTTCGCCCTGGTGCGGTTGCGGCCCGCCGGAGAGATCTACACCTCGATGATCGGGGTGGTCGACCCCGATTTCCGCAGGCGGGGCATCGGCAGGGCGCTCCTGCACTGGCAGACCGAGCGCGCCCGCCACCTCATCGGCTCCGAGCGCGCGGGTGCGGCGCCCGGATCGGCCGCCGCCACCGCCCCCGCCCACGTGGTCACCACTGTCCTGGAGGACGACGAGCGCATGAAGGCGCACCTCGGCGAGCTCGGCTTCGAGCCCCGTCGGTGGTATCGGGAGGTCCGCCGCCCTCTGGTCGAGGAGATACCGGAGGTGGACATCGATGGGTTCCTCACCATCGAGCCGTGGAGCGAGGAGCTGGATGAGGTCGTCCGCATTGCGCACAACCAGATCTTCGACGGCGAGTACGGGGCCAGCCAGATGACGCGCGAGGACTGGAAGGCGGGCAGGACCTACTTCGCCCCGTCATGGAGCTTCGTGGCCGTGGATCACTCGGGGGACCGGGCTCGTGTGGCGGGATATCTGCGTTCGGGCCGCTATGAGCAGGACTGGGCTGCTCTGGGGTGGCGCGAGGGATACACGGACATGCTGGGGGTTCTCGCCGAATACCGGTCCCGGGACGTGGCTCCGGCGCTGCTGACGGCTGCTATGCGCGCCTATCGCCGGGACGGCATGGACTACGCGGCTGCGGGTGTCGACTCGGACAACCCCGCCGGCGCTGTCGACCTGTACCGGGAGCTGGGCTACACGCCCACTCAGGGCACGGTTCTCTACGCTTTGGATGTATGAGGCGCCCTAGCCCGGAGGCCCGTACGCAGCGCCACTACCGGGGCCGGCCCGTTGACGACCGTCTGCAGGTCGAGCCCCTGTGGGCCCGGCCTTGGTCGGCCGCTCCGGCGTCGCCGACCTGTACGGCGCCTCGATCGGCCACACCCTGGCCATCAGCCTGATCATCGCAGTCCCCGCTGGCATTCTTGTCGCGATGATCTGACCCCGCCTGGGCTTCGTGGACTGCAACCCCCGAGATCCCCGCGGGTCTGGTCTCCGAATGCGAGTTCAGCGAGGACGAGCTTCCCGGCATGGGCATCTCACTGGCCGTCGCTCCTCCCCGCCGTCCTCCCACCACCCGCGCCATTCATATCGTATTCGGCACCCCGCGCACCGAACAGAAGGAATATCATGAAGATCGGATTCATCGGCCTCAGAGTCATGGGAAAGCCCATGGCCATCAACCTGCTCGAGGCGGCCCATGAGCTTTACCTGGACGAGGTCCGGAGCGTCGGGGCCCGCGACGATTCGATCGGCATGCGGTTCCTCATCCCCGGCTGGACCTTCGATTCCAAAAGGCTCGCGCTCGTGCGCGGGAGTTCAGGCCGGGGTGCGACCTCATGAAAGTCGTCGTCGCGCCCGACTCCTTCAAGGAATCCATGGCGGCCGCCGAGGCGGCGGCCGCCATGGCCCGGGGCGTGCGTCGCGTCGTCCCGGACGCCGAAGTCGTCGAAGTGCCCATGTCCGACGGGGGTGAGGGCTTCACCGAGGCGGTGGCCGCCTCGCTCGGCGCACGGATCCGTCATGTCGAGACCATCGATGCGCTGGGACGTCCGGTCACGGGGCGCTTGGCCCTGGGCGGGGACTCGGGCGGTACGGCGGTGCTCGAGATGGCTTCGGCCGCGGGGCTCGAGTTGATCGGGCGGGAGATGCGCGACGTGCGCGCCTCGGACACTCGGGGCGTCGGTCGGATGATCCGCGCGGTGCTGGATGCCCGCGCCGATCGCCTGCTTCTGGGCATCGGCGGTTCGGCCACCAACGACGGTGGAGCCGGCATGCTCGCCGAGCTCGGTGTGCGCTTCCTCGATCGCGCGGGCCGGGCCATCGGGACGAGTCCGCGGGAGTTGGAGGCCCTCGCGCGGGTCGACGCCTCCGGCCTCGACCCGCGCCTGAAAGGGCTGAGGATCGATGTCGCCTGCGATGTCGACAACCCGCTGCTGGGCGAACGCGGGGCCAGCGCCGTTTTCGGTCCGCAGAAGGGAGCGAGCGAACAGGACGTCGGCTATCTCGACGCGGTGCTGGCGAGGTGGGCGCGATTGAGCGGCCGCGGGGACCTCGTCGAGCGTGCGGGCGCGGGCGCTGCGGGCGGTCTGGGCTTCGCGCTCATGGCATTCCTCGACGCCCGCCTGGAGCCGGGGATCGAGCTGGTGGTCCGTACGGTCGGCCTGATGCGGGCCGTCACCGGGGCCGATCTGGTGCTCACGGGCGAAGGATCGGTCGACGCTCAGACACTGGCGGGCAAGACTCCCGCAGGGGTGGCCGGCGCGGCCGCCCGTCAGGGCGTTCCTACGGTGGTCGTGGCCGGACGAGTCCGCCCTGATGCGGACGTGCTGCTGGCGGCCGGCTGCGTGGCCGTCATTTCCACCTCCCAGGGCGAAACCGCGAATCTGGCCGAGGTGTTCCGCGCAGCTCCGGAGAACGCCGAGCGGGCCGCGGCCACCGTCATGCGTCTGTGGACGCACCGGCCGGGCCCTGCCCGCGACCGCTAGAGCGTCTACCGCCCGCTTTCCGCGAGCGGCGCGACAGCCGGGACGGGCTCAGCCGATCCCGACCACCGGTGCTGGCAGCGGCGAACCGCTCGCGTCACGGCGCTCGTTCACCGCCGGCAGGTCGACGGGTCGCCCGTCGCCGTCGACGGCCCTGGCCGGCCCGACGCCGACCCAGGCGAGGACGAGCTCGTCCTCGCCGCGCAGGAAGCGCTGAGCCCGCACCCCGTTGGTGGCCCGGCCCTTGGCGGGATAGCGGTCCAACGGAGTCACCTTGACCGAGCCCGTTCCAGCGCTCGGCAGTGCCCCCTCGGCGTCGGCGATCGTGACGACGACGGCCTCGGCCAGAAGATCGGCCGGAACGGCGGCGCCCGCGATGACGCACGCCCCTTCATGCAGGCAGATGCCTGCCACACCGCCGGCACCGCGCCCCTGGGGACGCACTCTGGACGCCTCGAAGCGCAGCAGCCGGGCGTCGGAGCTCACCAGCGCGAGGACGTCGGAGTCCGCAGCGGTAGAGGCGAAGACGACACGGTCGCCGTCGGCCAGTGAGATCACCCCCCAGGCCTCTCCGCGGCCCGGCTCGTCGCCCGGCCTGACGCGCTTGACGACGCCCGTGGCGGTGGCCAGCACGATCGGCGGGTTGCTCGCCGAACCGATCGGCACCAGGCCGACGACCTTTTCGTCGGATCCCAGGTCTACCAGCAGGTGTGCCGGCTGACCGCCGGCGAGCGAGAGCGCGCCGTCCGAACGCGGGACCTCCGGGGTCGCCACGACATCGAGACGCACCAGTCGGCCCGCATCGGTGACCACTCCGATGCGGCCGCGCGCCGTCGCGGCGACCTGGCCGGTGATCGCGTCGTGGTGCCGGCGTGCCCCTGAGCGGGGGACGGGTTCCGATCCGGCTGTGCGCGCCACCAGGCCGGTCGCCGACAGGAGCACCCGGCACGGGTCGTCGGGGATGGTCAACGGAACGTCGGAGGTGCTGGAGACGAGTCCCGCCCCCGCGGTCGCCCTCGTGGCGCCCCGCGCGTCGGCCCCGGTTCCCTCGAGGAGCACGGTGCGCCTGGGCGTCCCGAACTCCTCGACCACCGCCGCCAGCTCGCGGGAGACCACGCCCCGCAGCACCGCCTCGTCAGCCAGGATCGTCTCGAGGTCGGAGATCTCGCGGGCGAGCTCGTCGCGCTCCTTCTCCAGCTCGATGACGGAGAACTTCGTCAGGCGCCGCAGCTGCAGCTCCAGGATGTAGCTCGCCTGCGGCTCGGTGAGATCGAAGACCTGCATGAGACGGGTGCGGGCCGTGGCCGCGTCCTCCGAGGAGCGGACGACCTGGATGACCTCGTCGATGTCGAGGATCGCGATGAGCAGGCCCTCGACCAGGTGCTGGCGCTCCTTGCGCTTGTCCAGACGGAAGCGGGTGCGGCGCTCCACCACCGTCAGACGGTGATGCACGAAGACTTCCAGCAGCTCGCGCAGACCCAGTGTGCGAGGACGACCGTCGACCAGGCACACGTTGTTGATGCCGAAGGAGTCCTCCAAGGGCGTGTGCCTGTACAGCTGGGTGAGCACCGCCTCGGGGTTATAGCCGTTCTTGACTCCGATGACCAGACGCGTGCCGTTCTTGCGGTCCGTGAGGTCGGCGACGTCAGTGATGCCCTGGAGTTTCTTGGAGGCGACCGCCTCCTTGATTCGGGTGATGATCTTCTCGGGGCCGACCAGGTAGGGCAGTTCGGTGACGACGATTCCCTTTTTACGGGGCGTCAGGTTCTCGATACGGGCGGTGGCCCGCGTGAGGAACTTGCCGCGACCGGTGCGATAGGCCTCCCGGATCCCGTCCAGTCCCACGATCATGCCGCCGGCGGGTAGATCCGGGCCCGGGACGAAGGCCATGAGATCCTCCAGGTCCGCCTCAGGATGATCGATGAGATGGCGTGCGGCGCCGATGACCTCGACGAGGTTGTGCGGCGGCATATTGGTGGCCATGCCCACCGCGATTCCGGACGCCCCATTGACCAGGAGGTTGGGCAAGGAGGCGGGCAGGACGCCCGGCTCGGTGAGGGTGTAGTCGTAGTTGGCAGAGAAGTCGACGGTGTCCTCGTCGATGTCCGCCGTCAGCGCCAGGGCGCTGGCCGCCAGCCTCGCCTCGGTGTAGCGGGCGGCGGCCGGGCCGTCGTCGAGCGACCCGAAGTTCCCGTGACCGTCGACCAGGGGCAGACGCATGGTGAAGGGCTGGGCGAGGCGCACGAGGGCCTCGTAGATGGCGACGTCGCCGTGCGGGTGGAGGCGTCCCATGACGTCGCCGACCACGCGCGAGCACTTCACGTGCGGCCGGTCGGGACGCAGCCCCATGCGATCCATCTGGAACAGGATGCGGCGCTGGACGGGCTTGAGGCCGTCGCGGGCGTCCGGCAGGGCGCGGGCGTAGATGACCGAGTAGGCGTACTCCAGGAAGGAGGTGCGCATCTCCGTGGGGAGGTCCTGCTCGACGATGAGGCCGTCGGAGGGCGGAGGCGTCTGCGTGGAGGACTTGGGCATGCGGGCATTGTCGCGGTTGGCGGCGCCGGGGCGCGAGTCGACACCCGGGGGTGAGCGGGACGACGGCGGGTGGCATGATCGGCCCATGAGCAGTCGGACGCCGCCCCCGCCCCGCCCGGTTCCGGCCGGGTCCGCCGATGAGCCCGCCGCCGGGTCCGTCGCGGCGGCCCTGGGCGAGGACGTGGCCCGCGCCGGCTACTACCCCGAGCTCGTCGCGGGCTGCCTGGAGGTGGCCCTGGCGGGCGAGGAGCCGGTGGCGCACCTGGTCCAGGCGGAGACGAGCTTCGCCGACGCCGTCCACCGGCACCTGACCGTCCTGGCCCTGACCCCCGGCCGCCTCATCATCGTCCACGTCGACGACGCCGCCCTGGAGGACGGGGTGCCCGGGGCGGTGGCCACGAGCGAGGCCGTGCCCGTGCGGCGCATCTCCTCCCTCGCGCTGAGCCGGGGGGTGGCCCGGCCCGCCGCGGGCGGGGGGCGCCTGGTGGAGATGACCATCGCCATCTCCTGGGGGGCGGTGCGCCGCCTGGACCTGGAGCCCGCCTCCTGCCCCGACCCCGCCTGCCAGGCGGATCACGGCCTGACGGGCACCTCGGTGCCCGACGACATCGTGGTGCGCGTGGCCGCGGGGGTCGAGGGCGATGAGGCCCTGGAGCGGGCCGAGGCCTTCGCCCGGGCCCTGTCGCGGGCCACGGCCCGCTCGGCGGTGGACGCGTGAGCCCGGCCGCCCCGCCCGAGCCCGCGCCGCCCCGGCCGGATCCGGCCGCCCCTCCCGAGCTGAGGCTGGTCCTGGGCGCCGCCGCCGCGGGGGCGGGCCTGGCCCTGGCGCCGGCGGGGGACCCGGACGTGCTCGACGACGCCGGTGCGCGCGAGGCGGCCGCCGCCTGGGGGCTGCTGGAGGGATCCGGCCGGGATCCGCGGCGCGGGGGCGGGGTCGTCGTCGTCCTCGTCGACGGCCTGGGCCTGGAGCTGCTGCGCGAGCGCCGGGGCCACGCGCCCACGCTGCGCTCCTGGCTGGCGGAGGCGGATGGCGGGTCCGGGCCGGGCCCGCGGGCTCTCACCTGCCTGCCCACGACGACGGCCTCGGCCCTGACGACGCTGGGCACCGGCGCCGCCCCGGGCGTGACGGGCGTCGTCGGCTACAGCGTCCTGACGCCCCGGATCGACCGCGCCCGGCTCGTGTCCGGCCCGCCCGGCCCCTCCCGGCTCCTGTGCCTGATCACCTGGGAGGGCGGCGACGCCCCCGACCCGGCCGTCTGGCAGGACGTGCCCACGATCTTCGAGCGCCTGCGGCGGCCCGACGGGCCCGGCGGGGCCGACGCCGAGCGCGCCGATTCGGCGGGGGCTCCCGCGCCGGCGGTGACGATCGGACCGGCCCGCTTCGCCGGTTCGGGCCTGACCCGCGCCGCCCTGCGCGGCTGCCCCCACCTGGGCGCCGACCGCATGGAGGCCCGCCCCGCCCTGGCGGCGGGGGCCCTGCGCCGCGGCACCCCCCTGGTCTACCTCTACGTCGGCGAGCTCGACCACGCCGGGCACCTCCACGGCTGGCGCTCGGCGCAGTGGCTGGACCAGCTGGAGCGGCTGGACGCGGTCGTGGCGGAACTGGTCCGCCGGGTCCCCGCCGGGACCCGGATCGTTCTGACGGCGGACCACGGAATGGTCGACACCGACGCGGACCGGCGCGTGGACGTCACCGCCCACCCCGACCTGGCCCGCGACGTCGTCGCCGTGGCGGGCGAGCCCCGCTTCACCCAGCTCTACGTGCCCGGCTCCGACCCGGAGGTCGCCGCGCGGGTGGCCGGGCGGTGGCGCGACCTGCTGGGGGAGCGGGCCGCGTGGGTGGGCACCCGCGACGAGGCCCCCGCCGGCCTGGGGCCGCTGGGGCCGCGGGCGCGCGGCGTCCTGGGGGACGTCCTGGTCGCGATGGACGGGAACTGGGTCGTGGTGGACCCGCGGGTCCACAGCCCCTCGGCGATCGCCATGCCCGGCGTCCACGGCTCGGTCACGACGGCGGAGAGGGACGTGCCCCTGCTCCTGGCCCTGGCCTGAGGCCCGGGCCCGGCGCGCCCCTCACTCGGGTCGGGCGCCGAAGACGATCTCGTCCCAGGTGGGCACGGGGCGGCGCCGGTGCCGCCGGGGCGGGAGCTCGGAGACGGTGGGGGTCTGGGACGTGCGCGCCGGCGCCTCGGGGTCGGGGTTCTCGGCGCCGGGGGGCGCCGCCTGCGCGTCGGCGTCGGTCGCCGGCGCGGGGGAGGGGGCCGACGGCGCGGAGGCGACGGCGCGGCCCCGGCGGGCCCCCACGGGGCGCACGAAGGCGCGCCTGCGCTCGGACATGGACACCACCTGCGCCTGCCCGCGGGGGGAGGTCCTGGGCGCCGGCTCGGCGGGGGAGCCGGCCCCGGCGAGCTGCTCCAGGTCCTCGTCCTCCAGGGGGATCTCGACCTCGACGCGCCGGCCGCGGTTGGAGGCCAGGTCGGCCAGCAGGGCGTCGGTGGAGGAGTCCTCCATGAGCGCGCGCCCGGGGTCGTCGGGGTCGTCGGGATCGTCGGCGTCGCCCTCGCCGGGCGGCGGGGCGAGGTGCCGGGGCCCGGCGGATGCGGTGCGCGCCCCGGAGTCCTGGTCGAAGACCTCCGGCAGGCGCTGACCGGCGGCCTCGGTCAGCCACCGCGACTCGTCGTCGAGGGCGCTGACCGAGCGCGCCGCGAGGTCCAGCACCCAGCTGGCGTGCTTCTCCTCGGCGCCCTGGACGAAGGTCAGGTTCACCTGCCAGGGGTCGCGCCCCTCGCGCGAGGCGTCCCAGGCCAGGCTGGAGGGCTCGACGCCGCGGGTGGCCAGGCGGTCGATGACGAGCTCGCCCAGCACCGGGGAGTCCTTCTCCCAGCCGATGCGGCAGGCCTGGGCCTGCTCCACCGCCCAGCGGCGCTCGGCCAGGACGGGGCCCTCGAAGCGCCGGACGTGGTTGACGTCCATGCCCGTGGACTGGGCGACCTCCTCGGCGCTGGCCCCGGCGCGCATGAGCGACTGCAGGGCGCGGGGCCGCAGATTGCCGTTGGAGGAGGGGACGTCGGGCGCGGGGGAGAGGGCGGCGGGCCCGGCCCTGCGCACCGCGGCGCGCAGGGCGTCGTCGACGATGATGCTGTACCGCTGGCCGTCCTGGTCCGTCATGACGATGCGGTCGCCGTTGCCCCCCAGCAGTTCGAGCTCGATCATGGGGTGGGGCCTCCTTCAATCCCTGCTTCGGGCTTCAGCGTGCCACCTGCCGCGCCGCAGTCAAGGGAGGTGTCCCGGTGTGCCCATGAATCGGGTCCCGGAATCTATTCACGATCGGCCCTCGTGGTGCTATTGTGCGCGTGCCCTGCTCGAAGGGACGATCCGGCAGCTCCTGTGTCCCGGGCCGCCCCCGGTGGCCGCCCCGCCGCCTGAGCGCCGCATCGACTGCCGCCGACGAGAAGAGAGTGACGAGCCATGGCGACCGACTACGACGCCCCGCGTAAGAATGATGACGAGCCCGAGGCCGATTCCATCGAGGAGCTCACCGCTCGTCAGAAGGATCACTCCTCCGACGCCATCGAGGAGGACGAGAATGAGGTCGCCGAGGGCTTCGAGCTGCCCGGGGCGGACCTGTCGCGCGAGGAGCTGAGCGTGCACGTCGTGCCCCAGCTCGACGACGAGTTCACCTGCTCGGAGTGCTTCCTCGTCCACCACCGCAGCCAGCTCGCCTATATCGACGAGGCCACCGGGCTGCCGGTGTGCACCGACTGCGCCGGCTGAGCGCCGCGCGCCGCCGCATCCGTACATCCGCCATCCAGCCACGAGCGAGCCCGACCGGGCCCGTCAGCACCGAGGAGCCTGATATGGGTCTGTTCTCCCGCCGCCGCCACGACGACCCCGCGCCCGCCTTCGAGGACAGGAGCGCCCCCGCCCCCGCCGAGCCGCGGGGCACCGGCCCCTGGGACCGGGACGGGGCCCCCGAGGCGCCCCACGGCCGCGTCGACCTGGGCTCCCTGCGCGTGCCCGTCGTCGACGGGATGCAGCTGCGCCTGGAGTCCCCCCGCCCCGGGGCCGAGGCGGTCGCCGTCATCCTCGTCCTGGGCGGCTCCACCCTGGAGCTGCGCGCCTTCGCCGCCCCCCGCACGGCCGGGGTGTGGGACGAGCTGCGGGCGGACATCACCGCCGAGCTGACCCGGGCGAGGGCCAGCTGCCGGGTGCTGACGGGCCCCCACGGGCCCGAGATCCTCGCCCAGGTGCCCGTGCGCGGCCCCGGCGGCCAGCCCATGAACGTCCCGGCGCGCTTCATCGGCGTCGACGGCCCCCGGTGGTTCCTGCGCGGCGTCCTCCAGGGCCGCGCCGCCACGGACGACGAGGCCGCGCGGGCCCTGCGGGAGGTGTTCGACGACGTCGTCGTCGTGCGCGACGGCCAGGCCCGCCCGCCCCGCGAGCTGCTGCCCCTGCACGCCCCCGGCGCCGTGGGCGGCCCCGAGGCCGAGGACCTGCCGGGGCTGGAGCCGCTGACGCCCGGGCCGACGATCTCCGAGATCCGATGACTCTGCGCTCCCGGCTCGCCGAGCTGCTGCACCCGCTGCGGGCCAGCCGCGAGGAGCTCGACGCCGCCGACGAGGCGCGCGGCGCGACCCGCCGGGGAACCGTTCCGATCGGGCAGATCGTGCCGCGCCACCGGGCGAGGGTGTCGGGGGTGCTGCGGGCCCTGACGTACGGGCCCGCGCAGAGCAAGCCCGTGCTGGTCGGCCAGCTCTTCGACGGCACCGGGTCGGTGGACCTGGTGTGGCTGGGGCGCCGCTCGATCGCCGGGATGCGCCCCGGCGTCCACCTGCGCGCCGAGGGCATGGTCGTCGCCGGCGATCCCCGTTCGAGCATCTACAACCCCGCCTACGAGCTGATCGGAGACGAGTGATGAGCCCTCGCCCGCCCGCGCGCACCGGTCTGGGCGCCATCGACGCGGAGCGCTTCAACGTCGCCTCGGCCGTCGGCGGGTGGCGCGGCGTCATCGAGTCGACCGCCCCCACCCTCGTCTTCGTCGTCGTCATGGCGGTGCGCCCCTCCGCCCTCGTGGCCGCCCTGGCGGCCTCGCTGGCGGTCAGCGGGGCGGCGCTGGCGGCCCGCCTGGCCCAGCGCCAGGGCCTGACGCAGGTGCTGGGCGGGGCCGTCCTGGCCCTGGTCAGCGCCGCCTGGGCGTGGCGCAGCGGCGAGGCCTCGAACTTCTACGCGACCGGGCTGCTCATCAACGCCGTCTGGCTCGCCGGGTGCCTGCTGTCCCTGGCGGTGGGCCGGCCGCTGGTGGGGATCCTCATGGGGCTGTGGCGCGCCGCCGCCGGCGGCGGGTCCGCCCGGCCCGACGGCGGGGCCGACGCCGATGACGCCGCCCGGCCCGAGGACGCCGCCCCCCGGTCCCGGCCCGCCGGGCGGGGCGGTCGGCGACGCGACCCGGCCCGGGCGGCGGAGCACCGCCGCCACCGGGCCGCCACCGCGGTGCTGGCGGCCATGTTCGCCCTGCGGCTGGCGGTGGAGGTGCCGCTCTACCTGGCCGGCGCCGCGGGCGTCGGCGCGCTGGGAGTCGCCCGGCTCGTGCTGGGGCTGCCGCTGTTCGCCCTGACCGCGTGGTTCGTCTGGCTGCTCGTGCGCGACCCGGCCCGCCCCGCCCGGCCGGACTGATCGGCCGGACCGGTCGGCCCGGGCGGGGCCTCAGCCCAGCTGGGGCGCCGGGTCGGCCCGGGTGGGATCGGGCGCGGGCTCGTCGTCGGCGGTGAAGATCACGGGGATCTCGCCCAGGGTGGACTCCCCCTCGCGGGCGGTGAGGAAGAGCAGCTCGTCGCCGCGCTCGAAGCGCTCGTCGGCGTCGGGGGTGATGGGGCGGTACTCGCGCAGGATCGCCGCCAGCACCGTGTGCGGGGGCAGCTCCACCTCGCTGACGAGCTCGCCGATGACGGGCGAGTCGTCGGGCAGGGTGAGCTCGTGCATGAGGGCGCCGGACTGGTGGAAGGTGAACACCGACACGAGCGAGCCGACGCTGACCGCCTCCTCGACCAGCGCCGTCATGATGCGCGGGGTCGACACCGACACGTCCACGCCCCAGGCGTCGTCGAAGAGCCACTCGTTCTTGGGGTTGTTGACCCGCGCGACGGTGCGGGGCACCCCGTACTCGGTCTTGGACAGCAGGGAGATGACGAGGTTGGACTTGTCGTCGCCCGTGGCGGCCACGACGACGTCGGCGGTGCCGGCCCCGGCCTCCGCCAGGGCGTCGACGTCGCAGGCGTCGGCCAGCTGCCAGTCGGCGTCGGGCACCGAGGAGATGCGCATGGCGTCGGGGGCGCGGTCCACGAGGGTCACCTCGTGGCCGTGGCTGATGAGTTCGCGGGAGATGGACCGGCCCACGGAGCCGGCTCCGGCGACGAGGATCTTCATGGCTCAGGCCTCCTGGACGGGCGGACGGGACAGGGCGCGCTGCACGGCGGTCAGCCGCTCGGTGGCCACCGCCAGGTGGAGGCGGTCGTGCTCCTGGATCAGGGTGGTCCCGGTGGGCACCAGGGCCCCCGAGCCGCGCGAGATCCAGGCCACCCGCACGCCCAGCCTCTCCTCGATGGCGGTCACGGACGTGCCCACCCAGGCGTTGGACACGTCGGGCTGGACCAGGCCGACGGCGCCGGAGGGGTCCACGATCTCGCGGGCGATCCCGCCGGGCAGCATGCGGCGCATCATCTGCTCGGCCGTCTGCCGCACGGTCGCCACGGTGGGGATCCCCAGCCGCTCGTAGACGTCGGCGCGCCGGGCGTCGTAGATGCGGGCCACCACGTGCTCGATCCCGAAGGTCTCGCGCACCACCCTGGCGGCCACGATATTGGAGTTGTCCCCGTTGGACACGGCGGCGAAGGCGTAGGCCTCATCGATCCCGGCCTGCTCCAGGGCGTCGCGGTCGAAGCCGATGCCCTTGACCTTGCGCCCCTGGAAGTCGGGCGGCAGCCGCCGGAAGGCGTCGGACAGCTGATCGATGACGGACACCGAGTGGCCCATGCGGTCGAGCTGGGCGGCCATCGAGGCGCCCACGCGGCCGCAGCCCATAATGACGAAGTGCACGGACCCAACCGTACCCCGGCCCGGGCCCCGGCGCCGACGGACGTGCCCGTCCCGGCGGGCCCGCTTGGCCCGGGGCGCCGTCGGACGTACCATTCGCTGACGTGCGCGACTTCGCAGACCGCCTCAAACGGATCCTCGTCGGGCGCCCGGTCCCCAGCCAGGCCCTCGGCGAAACCCTCCTGCCCAAACGCATCGCCCTGCCGGTCTTCGCCTCCGACGCCCTGTCCTCCGTGGGCTACGCCCCCGACGAGGTCCTCATCACCCTGGCGGTCGCCGGCGTGGCCGCCACCGCCCTGTCCCCGTGGATCGCCCTGGCGGTCGTCGGCGTGCTCGTGGTCGTCGTGGCCTCCTACCGCCAGACCGTCCACGCCTACCCCTCCGGGGGCGGGGACTACGAGGTGGTCTCCACCAACCTCGGCCCCCACGCCGGCCTCCTGGTGGCCTCGGCCCTGCTGAGCGACTACGTGCTCACGGTCGCGGTCTCCGTGTCCTCGGGCACCGGCTACCTGGCCGCCGCCGTGCCGGGCCTGGCCCCCTACAAGGTGTCCATCGCCGTGGGCGTGGTCACGGTCCTGGCGGTGCTCAACCTGCGCGGCTCGCGCGAGTCCGGCAGCGCCTTCGCCATCCCCACCTACCTGTACATGGCCGCCATCGGCATCACGGCCGTGACCGGCCTCGTCCAGGAGCTGACCGGCACCCTCGGGCGGGCGGCCAGCTCGGGGTACGAGATAGCGGTCGACTCCGGCTGGGACCAGGGGCTGACCGGCCTGGCGGGGGCCTTCCTCATTCTGCGGGCCTTCTCCTCCGGCTGCGCCGCACTGACCGGCGTGGAGGCCATCTCCAACGGCGTGCCCAGCTTCCAGCGCCCCAAGTCCCGCAACGCCGCCACCACGCTGCTGCTGCTGGGCTCCATCGCCGCGCTCATGCTCATGAGCATGATCCACCTGGCGGGCGCCACGCACGTGCAGATGGTCGAGGACCCCGCCACCCAGCTGCTGCACGACGGCGAGCCCCTGGGCGGGGGGTACCACCAGGACCCCGTCATCGGGCAGATCGCCGCCACCGTGTTCTCCGGGTTCAGGCCGATGTTCTACCTCGTGACCGCCGTGACCGGCCTCATCCTCGTCCTGGCCGCCAACACCGCCTTCAACGGCTTCCCGGTGCTGGCCAGCGTGCTGGGCCGCGACGAGTTCCTGCCCCGCCAGCTGTCCCAGAGGGGCGACCGCCTGGCCTACTCCAACGGCATCATCGTCCTGTGGCTGGGGGCGGTGGCCTTCATCGTCGGCTTCGGCGCCAACACCAACCGGCTCATCCAGCTCTACATCGTGGGCGTGTTCATCTCCTTCACCCTGTCCCAGATCGGCATGGTGCGCCACTGGACCCGCGAGCTGACCACCGCCACCGACCCCAGGGGGCGCGCGCGCATGCACCGCTCGCGCCTGATCAACGGCATCGGCGTGGTCGGCACCGGCACGGTCCTGGTCATCGTGCTGGCCACCAAGCTCACCCGCGGCGCCTGGATCACCCTGACGATCATGGCGCTGCTGTACCTGGTCATGAACCGGATCCGGCGCCACTACCGGCGCGTGAGCGCGGAGCTGGCGATCTCCGACCTGCACGACGCGCGCGTGCTGCCCGCCCACGTGCACGCCATCGTCCTGGCCTCGCGCCTGCACCGGCCCACGCTGCGGGCCCTGACCTACGCCCAGTCCACCCACCCGACCTCCATCGAGGCCGTCACGGTGGACACCGGCGACGGCGGCGCGGACCGGCTCCTGGACGCCTGGGAGGAGGCGGAGCTGCCGGTGCCGCTGACCATCCTGGACTCGCCCTTCCGCGACATCACCCGCCCCATCATCTCCTACGTGCGCAGCGTGCGCCGCGAGTCCCCGCGCGACCTCGTCGTCGTCTTCCTGCCCGAGTACCTGGTGCGCCACTGGTGGGAGCAGATCCTCCACAACCAGACCGCGCTGCGGCTCAAGACGGCCCTGCTGTTCACCCCCGGCGTCGTCATGGCCTCGGTGCCCTGGCAGCTGGGGCTGCCCGGGGAGAGGCTCATCCACCACGGCGTGCGCGCCACCGCCCCCACCGGCATCGCCGATGCCGACGCCGCCGCCCGGGCTGCCGACGCCGTGCGCCTGGCCCCCGCGGACGACGGCGCCGGCGGCGCCGGGACCGGAGGGACGCCATGACCGCGAATGCGACCCGGCCGCGCCAGGAGCGCGAGGAGATCGTCCTGACGGTGGGGCCGCCCGCCCACGGCGGGCACTGCGTGGCCCGCCCCGCCGACGACCCGTCCGGACGGGTCGTCTTCGTGCGCCACGCCCTGCCCGGCGAGACGGTGCGGGCGGTCATGACGGAGAAGAACGCCAAGATCTGGCGGGCCGACGTCGTCGAGGTGCTGTCGGCCTCGCCCGACCGCGTCGAGCCGCTCTGGCCCGAGGCCGGGCCCGGCGGGGTCGGCGGCGCGGAGCTGTGCCACGTCGCCCTGCCCGCCCAGCGCACCTGGAAGCGCTGGGTCCTGGCCGACTGCCTGCGGCGCATCGGCGGCGAGGATGTCGCCTCGGCCGTGGCGGGCCTGCCCGAGGCGGCCGGCGCGGGGGCGGTCCCGGTCGAGCCCATGGCGAGCGAGGCGGCGGCGGAGGCGAGCGAGGCGGCGCGCGTGCGCGCCCGGGCCGGCACCGGCACCCGGACCAGGGTCGCCCTGGTCGTCGACGACGAGGGCCGGGCCGGCATGCACGCCTTCCGCTCCGGGCGCGTCGTGCCGGTGCGCTCCCTGCCCCTGGCGGTCCCGGCCATCCGCGCCCTGGGCCTGACCGAGCGCGCCGTGTGGCGCCGGCACTACCGGCCGGGCATGCGCGTGCGGGCCCTGGCCCCCGGCGTCGGCGAGCCGGTGGTGCTCCTGTCCGACGCCGAGGGGGACCGGGTCCTGACCGCGGCGGGGCGCCCCACCGGGCGCCGGCGCGTCGAGGAGGTCGTCGACGCCTCCGGCCTGGGGCTGGGCGAGCTGCGCTACAGCGTCCACGTCTCGGGCTTCTGGCAGGTCCACCGCGACGCCCCCGCCGCCCTGGTGGAGCGGGTCGTGCGCGCCGCCGTGCCGGATCCGGCGCGGGCCGGGGCCGCCCGGGTGCTGGAGCTGTACTCGGGGGCCGGTCTGCTCACCCTGCCCCTGGCCGCGCTGGGGTGCGAGATCCGCTCCCTGGAGGCCGACGAGCGGGCGGTGCGCGACGCCCGGCGCACCCTGCACGACTTCGGGGCGGCCCGTCTGCACGTGGGGCGGGCCGGCGCCGACTCCGTGGCCTCGCTCGGCTCCGGGTTCGGGCCGGGGCGGGACGGGCGGGCCGACGTCGTCGTCCTCGACCCGCCGCGCCGGGGCGCCGGCCGCGAGGTCGTGGAGGCCGTGGCCGCCCTGCGCCCGCGGCGCATCGTCCTGGTCGGCTGCGACCCGGCCGCCCTGGCCCGGGACCTGCGGACCTTCATCGGCCGCGGCTGCCGGATCGTCGCCATGAGCGCGCTGGACATGTTCCCCCACACCCACCACTTCGAGACGATCGCGGTGCTCGAGGGCGCCTGAGCGCGGCCGGCCCGGCGGCGGGGAGAAGGGCCCGGCGGCGGGGGAGGGCGGCCCATGGGGCGCGGCTCGGCCGCCGGTCACCATGGGGTCATGAATTCCACTGCCGTGAATCGTCGCGCGCTCCTGGGTCTGGTCGCGCTCGGCGGCGCCTGCGCGGGGCTGCGAGTGCTGCGCCGGGCCCGCATCGGCCCCTGCCCCCGGTCGAGGACGGATCCGAGTGCGGAGACCAGGATCCTCACGGATCCGGGCGAGGTGGACGGCCGCCTGTGGGAGGCGGCGACCACGGCGAGATGGCGCACGAACACGGGCCTGCGATTCACCGGGGCTCTGAACGAGCGCTACCTCGACTACGACGGCCCCGAGAAGGTCGGTTCGTCCCAGCGGGATTTCACGGGTCTGCCCGGGATGGTCCACGAAGACGAGGACTGCCTGGTGGTTCAGGCGGGGTCGGGGGTGTGCGCCCTGGAGCGCGCCGACGGGCGGGTGCGCTGGACCGTCGAGCTCGACGCCCCGGCCCAGGGGCTGGTCGCCGGGGGCGTGTCGCGCGGGCTGGTGTGGACCAATGCGGGCGCCCTGGACCTGAGGACCGGCGAGGTCCAGGCCGTGCCCGAGACGGTGGCCCGGGCGGTCAACCTCGTGGCGGGCGAGGGCGTCGTCGTCGCCGTCGTGCCCGACGAGGACGACGCCGACAGGGGCGAGCTCGTCTGCCTGGAGTCCCGCGACTGCTCGCAGAGGTGGCGCGCCGAGATCGACGACCTGGACTCGGCGTCGCTGAGGTTCACCGGTGACGACTCGGTCGACATCAGCATGTCGGATAGCTACGACCTGAGAAGCGGGAAGCATGAGCTGATAGTGTGCATGCTGGGGCCGCGCCCCGCACCCCGGGAGGGGGTCTTCGTCGTCGTCGACACCGATGCCCACATGCTGGTGCGGGTCGTCGTCGACGACGACGGGACGGCGGTCGCGGTCCGCGCATTCGCGCCGCGCAGGAGGGGGTATCCGAACGGGTCGGGCCACCGGGAGGAGTACACCTCGGGCAAGGAGCTGTGGTCGGCTCCGCTGGAGGCCCGCCCGGGCGCCGTCGTCGCCGCCGAGTCCGCCCTGGGGGAACAGGGGAGCTCCTTCTGGGTCATGGACCTGGACGACTCCGGCGCGCTGCACCTGTCGCACTGGGAGCCCGCGGCATGAGCGGACCCGCCGGAGGATCGGCACGGGTGGCCGCACGTTAATCGGCCCCCGCCCCGCGGCGGACCCGACGGCGGGATCGGCGCCCTGCCGGGACTCCGCCGGGGCCCCGCCGCATATTGACGCGGGATGACGGAACGTCGTCTAGCGTGGGCCACGGCTTGACCGAGCAGGACCGGCCCCGCGCCCCCGCGGGCGCACGGCGGTCCGCTCTCCCTTGCGCAGAACAGGAGCGACGTTGACGAGCCTCGACACCTTCCACTCCCGCTCCACCCTCGACGTGGACGGCCGCAGCTACGAGATCTTCCGCCTGGACGCCGTGGACGGCCTGGAGCGGCTGCCCTACTGCCTCAAGGTCCTGGCCGAGAACCTGCTGCGCACCGAGGACGGCG
>ERZ772993.545-NODE-545-length-17928-cov-5.861803_pt1 | contig 17928 bp, 15 predicted proteins | sample MGYA00580670_ERZ772993 | MGnify/ENA primary metagenome ERZ772993 (study PRJEB29015, sample SAMEA2737936) | human oral metagenome | biome: human oral; feature: human-associated habitat; material: dental | place: China | collected 2136 ... | reverse complement strand
GGTATCGCACTGACCTTTTTAGTTACGCCAGCCTAACGTTCCTCTACCTGACGGCCGGCGCGGTAGCGGTAGTATGGGTAACTGGTGAAGCGATGGGTGCCTTACGCTACAGAATGTATAGCACTCCAATCCTCATTTTTACACTGTTGTTACTCCTATCCCACAGTAAGATCTTTCAGAAGAGATACTATGTGTATACGATATCAGGCGCCTTATTGCTATACTGCTTTTCATCGGCTATTTACATCCAAAAGGAGCAGAAAAGACTCGAGTTCAAACTGAAGTCTACCTACAACTGGGAATATAAAAGAAGGGGACTTGCTACTTGGTCTGTCGCATCGTCCGAACAAGCTATCCCCTATCTGCAAGCGGCCGAACGGATGGGGTTGTACCAGATGCCTCGTTACCCAATGTCCAAATACGCAGCATTCATCGTGGAGCAATCGGTTGAACCGAACACGGACGCCGAGGAGATGCCCCACGGTATCGATAGCATTTCGACCAGGGATGGCTATCTGATCATTGAAGGGTGGGCCTTCCTGCGAGACCACTCTATGAACTTCAGCGATATCTCCGTCTGCCTCATCAGTCCGCGGCACAGCTATGTCTGCACCTCTCTAGCCGAACGTCGCTACGACCTAATGCTCGACGTTTCCCTCGATCGCATCGAACATTGCGGTTTCTTTTCCGTGATTGATACGCAATGCATCGAGCCCGGTACCTACCGGATAGGAATTGAGATCCGCCGCCTCTTCGACAAACGATCTTACAGTCTTGTCACCGAGCAAACGGTAGAGGTGAAGCATCCGGCGTAACCGTTTCCAGTGTTTGTTCTGGCGGCACAAACACTGGAAACGTTTCTACCATTCAATCTCCCCCTGCGTAGCCTCGGGCAACAGCGCGAAAGAGCGTCGGTGGTGCGGCGTGACGCCGAACCGACGGATCGCGTCACGGTGGGTGATCGTCGGGTAGCCCTTGTTTTTCGCCCAGCCATAGGCGGGGTAATCCGCATCAAGCGCCGCCATCATCTCGTCGCGATGTGTCTTAGCCAGCACCGACGCAGCTGCGATACTCATCATCCGCGCATCGCCATGCACGATTGTCGCGTACGGGATCCCTTCCGGACACGGCGCAAAACGGTTCCCGTCGATAAGCAAGAAGTCCGGCCGCAGACAGAGTCCAGCCACGGCGCGATGCATGGCCAAGATCGATGCCCGCAGGATGTTCATCTGATCGATCTCCTCCGCCGTCGCCACCCCGATAGCCCACGCCACGGCCTCACGTTCGATGACTGTTCGCAAACGTTCGCGAGCACGCTCTGTGAGCTGCTTGCTGTCATTCAGCTCCTCATTCTGAAAGTCCGGCGGCAACACAACGGCGGCCGCAAACACAGGTCCAGCCAGACATCCACGGCCTGCTTCATCGCAGCCCGCTTCCGTCCGGCCGGGTTCCAAAAAAGGTTGGAGCATCGATGCCCCCTCCTTTACTCCACGATCACGGCTGTGCCCGAGGCCGTTACCATGAGCATGCTACTGCCGATCGTCTCGTAGTCCAGATCGATGCCCACCACGGCGTTCGCTCCCATCGACTGCGCGTGGTGCGACATCTCGTTCAGTGCCGTGTCCTTGGCCTTGCGCAGCACCGCCTCGTAAGCGTTCGAACGGCCGCCGACAAAGTCGGTGATGCTGGCAAAAAAGTCCCGAAACACGTTGGCGCCGATGATGGCTTCGCCACTGACGACGCCATAGTAATGCGTAATCTTTTTCCCCTCCAGTGAGGGAGTTGTCGTAAGAATCATAGGGGTTTAATGAGTGGTTAAAGGGTGAATAACTATAGATTAAAACATCTTCTGCGCCCGCTCGATGCCCTCAGCCAGCGCATCGACCTCGGCCTTTGTGTTGTATAAAGCGAACGAGGCGCGCGCCGTGCCTTCCACGCCAAGCACATGCATGAGCGGTTCGGCACAGTGATGCCCCGTGCGGATGGCGATGCCGAGGCGATCGAGGATCATGCCAAGGTCATAGGGGTGAATGTCACCCACGAGGAACGACAGCACGCTGCCCTTCTCCGGCGCCTGTCCGATGAAGCGCATGCCGGGGATGGCGCCAAGGCGATCCGTGGCGTAACGGAGCAGTTCGTGCTCGTGCTCAGCGATGGTATCAAGACCGATGCGCTGCACATAATCCAACGCCGTAGCTAACGCCGTACTGCCGATGAAGTCCGGTGTGCCAGCCTCAAACTTGTATGGCAATTCGTTGTAGGTCGTATGCTCGAACGACACGTTGCGAATCATCTCACCGCCGCCCTGATAAGGCGGAATCCGGTCGAGCCATTCGGCCTTGCCATAGAGCACGCCCATGCCCGTCGGGCCGTAGATCTTATGCGACGAAAAGGCGTAAAAGTCCACGTCCGCCGCCTGCACATCGACCGCGCGATGGGCCACCGCCTGCGCACCGTCCACGAGGATCGGTACCCCGTGCGCATGTGCCACGCGAGCGATCTCCGCCACCGGATTGACCGTCCCTAACACGTTCGACATGTGCGTCACGGCCACCAGACGCGTCCGGTCGGTGAACAATCCCGGCAGCGCCTCCAAGTCCAGCGTGCCGCGCTCATCGATGGGGATTACTCGCAGCCGCATGCCTTGCAACTGCCACGGCACAATGTTCGAATGATGCTCCATCGCCGTGACGATCACCTCGTCACCCGGCTGCATGCAAGCGCGTGCGTAACTCGAAGCCACAAGGTTGATCGCCTCCGTCGTGCCCCGCGTGAAGATGATCTCTGCGGACGACGGTGCATTCAGAAACGCCCGGACGGTCTCACGCGCGGCCTCATGCGCCTCCGTAGCCTGCTGGCTAAGAAAATGCACACCGCGGTGAATGTTGGCGTTGACGTTGTAATAGGCTGCTTCGATCTTTTCCACCACGCAACGCGGCTTCTGCGTCGTGGCGGCATTATCGAAATAAACAAGCGGCCGGTCGTAGACCTCTCGCCGCAGGATGGGAAAGTCTTCCCTGATACGTTCTATATCTAACATGTCTATATCTAATGAATAAGTGCACAAAAGTAGGGGTGAGAGTATGCTAACAGCATCGCATCCTTCGTCTCAAGAGCGTCGGTAACAAGAAACCCCGAAAGCCATCCACGAATAGTAGGCTCCCGGGGTTTCTCACTGTTTCTCGCTGCGCCTTATCAGGCCGTGGCCGTACCGCGTTTTTCCTTGATACGTGCCTTCTTACCCGTCAGGTTGCGCAGATAGTACAGCTTCGAGCGACGCACTCTGCCGACCTTGTTCACCACGATCTGCTCTATGAACGGCGACTCAATCGGGAAGATACGTTCCACGCCGACGTTTTCCGACATCTTACGCACCGTAAAACGCTTCTTGTCGCCCTCGCCCGAGATGCGGATCACCACACCGCGGTACTGCTGAATACGTTCCTTGTTTCCCTCTTTGATTCGGTACGAAATCGTCACCGTGTCGCCGCTCTTAAATGCGGGATGCTCCTTTCGAGTAGCAAATGCTTCCTCTGCAATCTTGATTAAATCCATTTCTAATGATGCTCTTTATATGTTTTGAAATCGAACAAAACGCAACATAACGGGTCTCTCATGTTTGCCCGCCAGCGATTACGTAAAGCGGCCGCAAAGAAAGGACAGAAAAGCCTCTTCACACACTCCCATCTAAGTATTATGCGGCTTTTTAACAACATCCCAACCCATCGTGCGGCCCTGCGCAAAGACCACTTTAGTCGACGATTGTCCTTTCTATAGTGGCATATACTTTTGCCGGCCGTAAAAAACAAACGGAACAGAAACATGAAGAAAATTCCCCTCCTACTCCCCCTCCTACTTACATTTTGCCTCTCTCTCGCCACGCCCACAGCCTCGGCGCAGCACGAACCGAGTCTCCTCCGCAAGGCCGACCGCGAAAAAATGAATCGCTGGGTCGATTCCGTCTATAACGCCATGACCGACGACGAACGTGTCGGGCAACTGATCATGATTATCGCCGAACCAAAGCTCGACGCCGCCAATATGCGCCGTCTGGAGCGCTATGTTTCGGAGCTGAAGATCGGTGGCGTACTCTTCCACACGGGAGATCCCGGCACCCAGGCCGAAGTCACGAACCGACTACAACGGGCCGCCCGCCTACCCCTCTTTATCGCCTTGGATGGTGAGTGGGGGCTCTCCATGAGACTACGTGGCACCACGCGCTTTCCTAAAAACATGATGCTCGGTGCCGTACAAGACACCCGACTGATCGAGGATTATGGTGCCGAGGTGGCCCGTCAATGTCGCGAGATGGGTATACACATCAACTTTGCGCCGTCGGTCGACGTGAATACGAATGCCAGCAACCCTATTATTGGCACCCGCTCCTTTGGCGATGATCCCGAGGCGGTCGCAAAGCGGGGCATCGCTTATGCCCGCGGACTCGAAAGTCGTGGCATCATGGCCGTCGCCAAGCATTATCCCGGCCACGGCAATACCTCCAGCGACTCTCACTACACGCTCCCCCTCGTCAATCGTTCCGAGCGGCAGATGGACAGCATCGACTTGCTTCCCTTCCGCAAATTTATTGCTGCGGGCTTCTCAGGCATCATGACTGGCCACCTGAGTGTTCCATCTCTCGATGGCGGCGAACAGGGCCGCGCTGCTTCACTCTCGCCTACTATCGTGACGGAGATCCTCCGAAAGAAGGACGGTTTCCGCGGCCTCTGCTTCACGGATGCCCTAAACATGCGTGGCGCTCGCCCCGGTGAACGCGAAAATCCGGCCCTCAGTGGCATTAAGGCGGGCAATGATATAGCCCTCGCCCCCTCATCGCCTGACAAGGCCGTGGCTGCGCTTCGTGCGGCCCTCGATAGCGGCGTAATTTCTCGGAAAGACCTCGAAAGTAAATGCCGCCGCATTCTTGCTTATAAATATGTAGCGGGCCTCAACCATTATCGACCCATTGAGACACGTGGCCTCTCCGAACGCCTCAATACGCCTCATGCGGACTGGCTTGTGGCTAAGCTCAACGAAGCGGCCATCACACTACTTAAAAACGACGCCAACTGTCTGCCCATCAAGCAGCTCGATAAGAAGCGCATTGCATTGGTCACCATCGGCAGTGCAGACGGCGACGCCTTTTTCAGCATGCTCCGCCGTTACGCGCCCGTCGACATTTTCCGAATCTATGCCACGACGAGAGACGCGGACTTCCGCCATATTCTATCTCGCCTGCAGCCGTATGAAACAGTCATCTGCGCCGTTTATTCCTCGCGCGGTGCCGAACGCGCGGACTTCCTCCAACTTCTTGGACAGAAGCAAACGATATACACCTTCTTCACTACACCTTACACGCTCCGCAATCACCGCGATGCGATCCATACGGCCGATGCCGTTGTTTTGGCTTACGAGTCGACCGCACCGGCCCAGGAATATGCCGCCCAGCTTATTTTTGGGGGTATCCCGGCCCGCGGACGTCTCTCGGTCTCCCTCCCCGGACTCTTCCAAGCGGGTGCCGGGTTAACGACCACCAAGACGCGCCTCGGCTACCATCGCCCCGAAGAAGTGGGCTTCGATCCCGCCCGACTCGCGGAGATTGACGCCATTGCTAATGAGGGGGTCACGAAGGGCGCCTACCCCGGATGCCGCGTGTTGGTGGCCAAAGACGGCATGATCGTCTATAATAAATCGTTCGGATGGTACGACAGCCGCAAGACGCGGAAAGTGACCGACGATGCGGTCTACGATCTCGCGTCCGTCTCTAAAGCTACAGGCACACTCCCGGCGGTGATGAAGGCCTATGACGACGGATTGATTCGCCTAAATAGTCCCATCTCCGCCTATGTTCCGGCCTTGCGCGGATCTAATAAGAGCGACTTCACGGTGGAGGAATTGCTTTACCATCAATCTGGAATTACGCCTTACATCGCCTTCTATCAAAATGCCCGGTCGGATCATAGCTATATGTGCGACGACGGCACGTCCCAATGTGCAGACACGTCGCGCAACGCGCTCCCCACAAGCAGCCTACGCACCTCATCGATCGGTCCCAGCTGGTTGTCGGACAGCCCCAAACCAGGCTATACGACCGAGGTCGCTCGGCGGATGTATATACACGATTCCTTCCGCGACCATATCATGCAAGACATTCGCAATTCTCGATTGGGAACGCGTGGAAAGTACACCTACAGCTGTATCAACTTTATTTTACTCAAGATGGCCGTCGAAAACGTGTATAGCCAACCTATGGATCGTTTACTCAACACGTATTTCTTTTCTCGTCTGGGTGCTTCCTCGACGACCTATAATCCGCTGCGCAAGATGGATACGCTGCGCATTGTTCCCACAGAAGACGATCGCGTGATGCGCCATCAACTCTTACGCGGATACGTACATGATGAAGCGGCTGCGCTGCAAGGCGGCGTGTCGGGTAACGCCGGCCTCTTCTCCTCTGCCGACGACTTAGCCAAACTCCTTCAGCTCTACCTCAATAATGGCAACTATGGCGGTGAGTCTTATATCTCGGCGCTTACTTGCAACATGTTCACGCATAGCCAGAGCCACGCGTCTCGCCGCGGACTGGGATTCGATCGCCCGGAAAAGACGCCCGGCAAGGCGTCACCATGCGGACGATTAGCGCCTGCCTCTGTCTATGGCCACACGGGGTTCACCGGCACTTGTTTCTGGGTAGATCCGGATAATCAAATGATCTATATTTTTCTCAGCAACCGCGTCAATCCTTCGCGCGACAATAATCGGTTATCCACTATGGGCATTCGCTCCCGCATTCAGGATGCTATCTATAAAGCGCTCAAAAAGTAACGTCAAGACGTGAAGCGCCACATCGTAACGATTTAGACTTTTCGTAAAGCAGCAAATGAGGTAGGTTATATTTCGTTTGCTGCTTTTTTTATGTGCTTTATGCCCAAATTGTTTCGCGTTAGATCATACGATCTAAATCAATTCACCCAACCTGTTACTCAAATATGCGCTCGATCCTATTCAAGTATACCAAATAGCAACACAGAAGCACATTTGACTGAAGTCGAAAGCTGTTTTGTGTTACATAATGCCCCATTTGAATCCATTTAGATAAATCATCCACACCATCGAAAGCGCTATTGATCAAGATCAAACATACAAAAGTGCAACAAGGTAGAACTATTGATTATGATCTTATCGAGCAACAATATAATGATTATGGTAGATATACAAAGCGCGCAAAGCAAAGCGCCTACAACCTTGGACGCACCGCATAAAATAAAAGAATACCGCGGCCAATTTGTACAATCAAAATAGATGGCGGATATTTGCAGCGCATAAAACATATATGAGATGATACACCACGTCAATCTATCCCGCATTCGCGTCATGAACTTCTACTTAGCGATGAGCAATGTTAGCACCTTCTTGGCTAAGGAAGACTTGGAGACGCTGAAACTAAAAGATCAAGTAGCGATCTTTAATGAGAAATACAAAGCCTTCGACGATGCTGTAGTTCCACTCCGAAAAAGTGGTAAGACGGCTAAACTACACAAGCATGGATCCGAACGCGACGACGCGCTCATTGGTCTGGGGCGGCATTTACGGCTTTACATCACCTATCCGGTGAAAACCATGTCCGATGCTGCCTGGCGTCTCTACCCCGTGTTAAAGGGGTATGGAAAGATGCCGCACCTTAAACCACAGCGCGAGAAGACAGCGCTCATCAGCAATCTACTTCAGGACTATGACACCGCCCAAGCCAAGGCCGACTTAACCCTAATCGGCGCCGACAAATGGGTGGAAATCCTGAAGGATTCTAATTCGAAGTATAAAGGAACCTACCAAGAACGTGTTGAATTTGAGTCCGCGTTGAAGAAGGGCCTAACGCAGAAGACAAGGGATGAACTCTACGAGGAATTCAAACGACTCGTTCAGCGCATTAATTCATTGGCCCTGATTGAAGGGGAGGCTCCCTATTTGAAGCTGATGGAGAAAATTAATGTGGAGATGAAGCAAGCCAATTTGTCTGAACGTTCAGATCGAAAGAAAAAGGATGATCCCGACATCCAGCTTCCTGAAGATGACGAAGTCGAGGAGAAAAAAGATTAAACCGTTTGCCGCACTGCGGATTGGCGGAAGGGGTGAATTTTATACATGCTATACGGGGAGATTGATCCGTGTATAGATAAATAGGAATAAGAGACCCATACGCCGTAGAGTGCGACATGTAAATAAGGATTGATCTGGCTTCGATTTATAGCTGCATAAGGGCCAACACATCAACTATTTAGAGGAAAAGACAAGAGATAAAGCACTGGAATGAAGAAGAAATACCTGCTCGACTTGCGAGTTGTATCCAACGAATGTTTGCAGGGACGCTATAGCTTACTGAAACTGACCTCCGACAGTGAGCAGTTGCCCGAAATGGATCCGGGGCAGTTTGTAGAGATTCGCGTAGATGATTCTCCCGGTACGCTGCTTAGGCGTCCTATATCCATTCATAATATCGACCGGGAGCGCAATGAGCTATGGCTATTGGTGCTTCCGATTGGCGATGGGACGCGGCGCATGGCACGCTATAAGTCGGGCGACGTCGTGAACATCCTGTTGCCACTAGGCAATGGATTTACAGTACCGCGCGCTGTTCCCTCGAATGCTAAGAACTATCTTTTGGTTGGCGGCGGAGTAGGCGCGGCACCTATGCTTTATCTTGGTAAGGCACTCCGTGAGAGCGGTTTTATCCCCACTTTTTTAATCGGAGCACGATCGGCTGACGGCATAGCCCAACGTGAGGCCTATGCAGCTTATGGCGATGTTTACGTATCTACCGAAGATGGATCGATGGGTGAACGCGGCTTTGTGACGGATCACTCCATTTGGAAGCAGACCTCTTTCGAACGTATCTATTCTTGCGGACCGAAACCGATGATGATGGCCATAGCCAAACAGGCACGGCGTACAGAAACACCTTGCGAAGTCTCGCTTGAAAACATGATGGGATGCGGCATAGGGGCTTGCCTTTGCTGCGTAGAGGATACGACCGATGCAGGACGTGTTTGCACCTGCACAGAAGGTCCGGTCTTTAACATAGATAGATTGACATGGCCGATTTAACGACGCACATAGGAGAGCACTTAGTGCTTAAGAATCCCGTGATGACCGCCTCCGGCACCTTTGGCTATGGGTTGGAATATGCAGACTTGATGGATATCAGTCGTTTGGGAGCGATTATTGTCAAGGGCACGACGGCTGAACCGAGGCAGGGAAATCCTTATCCACGCATGGCGGAGACTCCGGCCGGCATGTTGAATGCTGTCGGATTGCAGAATCGCGGTGTGGACTATTTTGTAGATAAAATCTATCCTGCGATCCGAGCGATAGACACCGCGATGATCGTCAATGTAGGTGGGTCTACGGTCGAGACTTATGTGGAATGTGCGGAGAAGATCGCCGCATTAGACGATATACCGGCCATTGAACTCAATATCTCTTGCCCGAATGTGAAGCAAGGGGGAATGGGTTTCGGGTTATGCGCCACGTCCGCAGCGGAAGTGGTGCGTGCTGTGCGACATGTCTATCCGCGGACCCTGATTGTGAAGCTCTCACCGAATGTGACAGACATCACGGAGATCGCGCGGGCCGTAGAAGCCGAGGGGGCAGATGCGGTGTCGCTGATCAATACCCTGCTGGGGATGGCTGTCGATGCGGAGCGTAGAAAACCGATCCTCTCCACAGTGACAGGCGGGCTCTCAGGCCCTTGCGTGAAGCCGGTTGCACTGCGTATGGTGTGGCAAACGGCAAAAGCGGTACGCATACCCGTGATCGGGTTAGGCGGTATCGCCTCGTGGCGAGATGCCGTGGAGTTTATATTGGCCGGAGCGACCGCGGTGCAGATTGGCACCTCGAATTTTGTCGATCCCACCGTCTCGCTCAAGGTGATCGACGGCATAGCGGCTTATTGTGAGCGACATGGATTTCATCACGCATCGGAATTAGTGGGGGCATTAGAGACAGACAGCTAACCCGTAAAAGCTGAAAACTATACACTAACGGCTAACGACAAAACAGCTAAAAACCCATACCGCAGGATGCCTGTTTGTGATCAGGCTTCCGGCTCAGATGATGATTCGTTTTTCGCTTGTAGATTGTAGCTCTTAGTTCGGATCAGGCTATATATATTGTATATGAAGAAGAATATCATCGTTTTATTTGCTGCGTCATCGCTGCTCTATGCAAGTGCGCAGACTGTTGTAATCCCGGATGCGGATTTTAAGGCCTACTTAGTAACGTCTTTCGATGCAGATGGTAACGGCGAGATCTCAGCCGCCGAAGCGCAAGCTGTACGAAAGATCGAATACACGGATCGCCCCCTACAGTCACTCAGTGGGATTGAGGCATTTACAGCACTGGAGGAGCTGGATTGTTCCTATGCGAACCCGTTTGAGCGGGGTGGGCTGACACATATTGATGTCAGTCAAAATCCATCGCTCAAAGTGCTCCGCTGTGATAATAATAGCTTGGAGCAGATCGACGTATCGCACAACGCCGCTCTGCGGGAGCTGCATTGCCGAAACAACAAACTCAGCGCTTTGGATGTGAGTGGGCGGAAAGAGCTTGAAGAATTGCTCTGCGATAACAATCGTTTGAAGCGTTTACAGACGGCGGACTGCCTATCCTTATCATTGATGAATTGCAGCATGAATCAACTGGAGGCATTAGACCTTCAGGGTTGCCCCTCGCTGCGTTGGCTGAATTGTGCAGAGAATCAATTAGCTACACTTGACGCCAGTCCGGCCGTAGGCTTGGAGCAACTCTATTGCAACGACAACCGATTGGCTTCGCTTGATGTGTTACAGAATGGGGCCTTGCGTCAGCTCTATTGCGGCCACAATCGACTGGATTCGATAGATTTATCGCGTAACACTGCATTGACCGATTTAGACTGTGGCAACAACAGATTGACGCGATTGGACGTCTCGCAGAATGCTGCACTGACCGAGTTAGAATGTAGCATCAACCGTTTGGCGGAGTTGGACGTCACGTATAATCCGGAGTTAAAACAGCTTTATTGCAATGCCATTCCCACCCTTACGGCTGTACGACTCATCAAGAATCAGGCTTATCGTACACTCAGCTATCAGACGGCCTCAGTAACAACTTATCGTGTAGATCGGGAGACGGCAGTGGCAGAAGTTGCTCCGTTGGTAGAACCGTCTCATCCGGAAGTGGCCGATGTGGATGTGAAGAACCTGCCTGATTTTGCGCAAGCTGCCCCAGTTCGTTCCATGTCGACCGCCGCGCCAGAGACGAAAGAGGAGAAAGCACAACCGGCAACGCATACCCGCACGGCGCGAGAGATCTTTTTTGATGAGGAATATCGCCGTGAGGAAGCACGTAAAGCTGAGGAAGCTAAGCGAGTAGCCGAAGAAAGTCGACGCGCCTCCATACGGTCGTACAATGGTATCGTGTCCGTACCTGATGCGGAGTTCAAGACGTTCCTTGTTCAATCATTTGACACGGATGGGAATGGCGAAATATCTGGCGCGGAGGCGCGTGCGGTTACATCGATAGATTGCTCAGGTTTGAATTTATCCTCAGTGGAAGGACTCGAATATTTCACCTCGTTAGAGGAGCTAAAATGCCAGGACAATCGAATCACTACGTTGGATATGAGTTATTTTCCAGCGCTTCGTTCGTTGGATTGCGCACGAAATAAGCTGCACTATTTGAACGTGAAGGCTAATCCCAAATTGGTAGATCTGGAATGTTCTGACAACAATCTGATTAACCTGGATGTGAGTCGGAATCCCGCTCTTCGTACGCTGGGATGTAATAGCATTCGCTTGATTCGATTAGACGTAACCAAAAACCCTGAATTAGAGGCGCTGAAGTGTGGAAACAACCATCTTGCGGAGCTTAACATTGCCAATAACCGGAGGCTAGATACATTGAATTGCAGCAAAAACAAATTGAAGTTGCTCACGGTGTCGCACCTCGATGGGCTTAACTATTTAGATTGCAGTGGGAACCAATTGACCGCGATCGATGTGTCACGAAATAAAAAACTGGGCACGTTAGATTGTGGTATGAACGCTTTGAGCAAGGTGGACGTGTCGAAGAACCTCGCATTGGCTGACTTTGCCTGCAATGGCAATCTGCTGGATGATCTGGATGTGGCTATTAATACGGAGCTTGTATCGCTGAACTGCGCGAATAACCGCCTGACTCAACTGGACGTGTCGCGTAATGCCGCGCTGAAGCGTCTGCGTTGTATGGGCAACCGACTGACGGTGGTGGACGTACGAAAGAACTTAAAGCTGAAGTTTTTGGAGTCGGCGCCGATGCCTACGTTGGAAACACTTTACTGTCCGCAGGAAGTGATTTATTCCAAACTTGCTTATCCGATCATGTCGAAAGTAGTCTATAAATAAGCAGTTTGTACGTATTTGAGCGTGTTGAGGCCGATGGCGGATATGGAGAATAAGCCGAAGAGGAGGAAGCGTTGCCGTATGGAATGCCGGAAGGGAGATCTGTGGAAGATTTTTTCCGTCCTCGTTCTGTATCTTCTTACCTCCTGCGAAAGGGCGAATGAGCCGGCTCCTCGCCCGGTGGAACCGAGTTCGAGTCCTGAGTGGGCCGTACTGAAGGAGTTCACACAGGATGACCTTCGGGAGATGGAGCGCGGATTGGGACTATCCCACTTCAGCATCATCGGCGCTATGCCGCGTTATCCGGGTAAGGTGCAAGTGAGGGCCGTGAAGATGACGTATTCATCGGCGCATCCGGGGGGTGGCGCTGCACGGATTCGTCTCTCTGGCCTGCTACTCCTTCCGCCGACTATCGATTCAGCGCGGATACACAGCCAATTGTTGGCATTGCCATACACCTACGTTCTCAATCGACAGACACCTACACAACAAATAGCAGACTATGTACCCGCGCGGCTCGAGGCCTATATGCTTTTTGGCATATTACAGGCATCGCGTGGGTACGTAGTGCTCATGCCAGACTATCCCGGCTTTGGCGAATCTTTCGGACAGTGTGCCATGCCTTATGTGGAGCGACGTCCGATGGTGCACGCGACCATCGATTTTATCCGTGCGTCGCAACAGGTATTGCAAGCCATGCACTACGGCCGGAAGCGCGAATTGACGATCACCGGCTACTCGCTCGGTGCTTATGTAGCGACGCAGACCGCGCGCGAGATGGAGACGAATGCCTCGGCCGTCAGTGAGCTGACGATCGACCGGCTATGGGTCGGTGGAACGCCCTGCGACTTGAAGCGAATTACTGACGAGGCCAAGGTGGCTACCCACCTGCCGACGCCTTACCTCCTCCCGCTGGCTATCCATAGCTACCGGCGCAACGGATACCCGAAGATCGCTGTGGATAGCCTGCTCCGATCGCCCTACGCGGAGCAGCTCACGTCTCGTTTTGATGGCATGAATGAAGCGTATGCCGAAGGGTTGCCCACACGTGCTTCCGATCTCTTCACCGAAGCCTTCATCCGCGGTGATGCCGATGTCTCCGCGCCCATCGATGCCATCCTAAGCGAGAACAGCCTGACCCCTTGGCGCAACCACTGCGCCTTCGTCATGCTCCACGGTGCATCTGACCGCACCGTCTATCTCGACAATGCACGCGCTTATGCAGAGCATCATCAAGCAGGCGGCGGCCAAGTGGATTTCCGGGTAGTTCCCGGCAACCATAAGGAGGCCGGCATCCTCTATTATCTCTATGTCATCCTTCACCTTCCCGAAGACCGCAACACATGAATGAATGGATTCGCCTGATCGACAGTAGCACGATCGATGCAGGTACGGCAATCGTGCGCCTACTCATAGGATTCCTCTTAGGAGCCGTTATCGGCGCCGAACGTCAGGCACGCCGCCGCGAAGCTGGACTACGCACCTTCACGCTGATCTGCCTCGGATCGACCATGTCCATGCTTGTCTCTATTTGGATCCCGCAGACCTACCCGAACTTCCTCAACGGAGATCCGGGACGTATCGCGGCGCAGGTGCTCACGGGTATCGGTTTCCTCGGTGCAGGTGCCATTATCCAAGGTAAGGGCGGTGTACATGGATTGACTACAGCGGCAGGTGTATGGGTCGTAGCGGTTATTGGCCTCGCGGTTGGAGCAGGCATGTTTCTGCCGGCCATTATCCTGACGCTCCTGACCGTGTCCGTCCTCACACTATTAGAACATCTCGAGAAGCGCACCTGCGCAGGGGGTGTAAATAAGATCTTGGTCGTGGTCTGCTCCACGTCTGAGCCCGACATCAAGACCTTTCGACGTATCCTCGATCGGCAACAGGTCTACCTGATGAGTAACTCCTATGAAGCGGACTATACGACAGACACCGCCGTACTAACATGTAAAGTGAACGTCAAGGCGCGCTCCTCCTACACGGCTCTCTTTGCCGACCTCCGCCAGACTGGCTACGTGGCGCAAATCAAGATTTTCGACTAAGATCCTCTCCGCGATATGCCACCTAACAAGGATCTATATCGCAGCCAATTCCTTTTTCCACATAATCTGAAAACACCTCGGAGAGGTCCCCGAAATAAACTTGAACAGACTCTAAAATAGGAACAGCAGCTCTGATCGCCGGAATATTTTACTTTACATTTGCCGCCGATCGGAACAAACAACGGCCTTGGAGAAGGCCGTTTTTGTTTCTACTCCCGAAAATCGGGAGGGTCGGGAAAAGCAATTCTTGATCGTGTCGGGAGGCCCCACCACAAACGCAGTGATTTCCCCGTTGTGCGTAGAGAGAGGCGGAGGCGCTAACGACCGACACGCTACAAGCGATGCAAAACCCGGTTCGAGTCTAATTCATAAACGAGAAGTATGAAGATCAAAGCAAGTATCCTGTCCGGAGTGGTTGCGACGCTGTTCCTATCCGTCGGAACCGAAAGGGCAGGTATCACCGAAGGATTTCAGATCGGGGACTATGCCCCGGCGATCATCCTTCCGGAGTTCGGAGGTCGCGCGATCGACTTCCGAGAACATGCCGGACAGTACACGTTGGTGAACTTTTGGGCGGCCTACGATGCCGAATCCCGCGTTCGCAACATACAGCTCCGGAACAGCGTAAAAGAGCTGGATTCTTCGCTCCTGGCAGTGCATTCCATTTCGATGGACGAACGGAAGTCCGTATTCGAGGGTACACTGAAGGCTGACGGCTTGGAGAAGACGAATCAATGGAACGATCGAAGAGGAAAATCCTCAGCACTGTACAAGATGTACGGACTGGAGAAAGGCCTGAGGAACTTTTTGATTGACGACAAGGGCGTGATTGTAGGCGTCGATCTTAGCCCCCGCGAAGTGATCCGGATCGTGACCGGAAACCGTGTAGTAAAAGCAAAACCCATTACGAATGACAGAAAGGAGTTGTCCCACCGCATCAGGCGGGACAACTCCTTTCTCTTTTTAGGCACCTCGCACGCCCCCAGATTGCGCGAGCCAGATCAGCGGAACCTTCTGACAAACTCCTCCATCAGCCCTTCGCGAAACGAAGGGTGCGCAATGGCTATCAGACTGCGGGCACGCTCGCGTAAGGTCTTCGCCTTGAGATGCGCAATGCCATACTCCGTCACCACATAGTCCACATCATTGCGCGACGTTGTCACCGCTGCGCCCTGAGATAAGAAGGGCACGATCCGCGACACCGTCCCATGCACCGCCGTCGATGGCATGGCCATGATCGATTTGCCACCGGGCGATAGCGACGCGCCGCGCACATAGTCCACCTGGCCACCCGCACCGCTAAACTGACGGAGACCGATCGTCTCCGAGTTCACCTGGCCCATCAGATCCACCTCGAGGCAGGAATTGATGCTCACCATGCGCTCGTTCTTCATAATCACAAACGGATGATTCACGTGATCTACCGAGTAAAGCGCTACCTCCGGGCATGCGGCCGCGAACTCATACAGCCGACTGGTGCCAAGAAGGAATGTCGCCACATGTTCGCCCCGGTGCAACGTCTTGCGACGGCCGTTGATCACGCCCCGCTCGATGAGATCAATCACCCCATCGGCAAGCAACTCCGTATGCAGTCCCAAGTCGTTCTTTTCTGTCAGGCTGTGCAGCACCGCGTCCGGTATGGCGCCAATGCCCAGCTGCAGTGTGGAGCCATCCTCCACCAGCTGCGCGCAGAATTGCCCGATGGCCTCTTCCACAGCGCCAATAGCCGGCGGTGGCGCCTCGGGTAACGCCCGCGAACAGGGCACCACATAATCTAACTCTGAGATGTGGATCGTGTTCGTCCGACCAATGCGCGGCATCTGATCGTTCATCTCTGCAATCACCACGCGTGCCGCTTCGCATGCGGCCGGCACATAATCGCACGCCGGCCCGAAGCTGCAAAAGCCCTCCGCATCGGGCGGAGAAACTTGTACCACCGCCACGTCGACCGGCAGCAAGCCGCTGCGGAAGAAGTGCGGCACCTCGAAGAAGAAACACGGCATGTAGTCCGCCCTATTCGCGGCCACCGCCTCGCGCGTTCCCGCACAGACAAAGGCGGCGCAATGCCTAAAATGCCGCTCCATACCTGCCGACACATAGCCGACTGTACCCGGGCGCAGCATGTGAAAAATCTCAACGTCAGCATACTCCTCACGACGTTTCAGGAGCTCTTCCGGCACGACCTGAGGAATCCCTGCGCCCTGCGAGAAGACCACCCGATCGCCGTTACGTATCACCTGCACGGCCTCTTCAACCGTCACCGTCCGTGTGGAAAAAATCTCTTTTCTATCCATACACGTATCTTTCAATGGTTGTTGTGTTTGTGTTTCGTTATAAATAAGTCGTGGGATAAGATCGAGCTACCCGAAGGCATCCGCACCCTTTATGTCACTTTATATCACGGCCGCGCTCGCCGCTCGATTCATCCCGAAGCGAGTCGGTAAGTCTGATCCTCAATCGTTGCAGGTCGCGTGCAGAAAAGGGCAGAAACAGCAAGTACCCGGTATACCGACGGCTGACACGCACCCCCACGACCTTCGCGGCCGATCGGCCGTCCGTAGGCCTCCACGTCTCCCCCTCCGCTCCGTATGCGCTGAGGGGTAGCCACGTAAGACTTTTCCGGACGACGCGGAATTGAGCGCGCGGCTCGATCTTCCCGTTCGACTTTTCTTCTTTTCACACAGGCGCCCGCGCTCCAATCCGTCTCTTCGCTGTCACCGAATGGATCCCCTCTTTGCGGGGGGGGGGAGCGCTACGTCCTGTTTGTGTACCGGCGGCTCTCGCCTGCCGGCTCATCTATATGCTGAAATCCTATGTCAAATTTCCCTGCTCGCCTTTCCTCAAACAGGAAATGAAATCGGAGTCGGCAGGTCTTCTGACTTGTTCCCGATCCCGCGGGGCCTTCCCTTTTCGTGTGGTACGAAAAAGTGACGCTTGCAGAGCGGGGTCGCTTTCTAAAGAACTTACAGCTGAGGACGCAGTCCCGGACTTTCACCGGGTTCCCTTTTCAGTTCGACAGTCTGGACTGTTGAGCATCGAATCACCAACTCGGGGGCAAATGTAAAAAAAGGCGCATAAGAGCAACCAGCCCTATCCGAATATTTCATGCCCTCAAAAACGATCCGTTAGGCGGCAAAACGAGTAGCCGAAGCCCCAAAAACGGCTTGCGAAGCGGCCGCGGAGTGCTCCAAGGACACCTTTCGCCTTCGCGCAGGCCTTCCGCAGTTTGTCGCGGGCCTGCTTTTTTCTGCGCAAGTCTCAAACCATAGTCCGACAAGTCCTCATTTTCTATCTCAGGTCTAAACGCCTCCATTTTCATCTATTCGGAACTTCCCGAAAGCATCTACTCATCTATTCCAATTATTCGGGAACCTCCGATCCTATATCAGTGCATGTATCAATTATTCGGAATCTCCCGAAGCATTCTACATCTATAATACAAGCCTTCGGGAATCTCCGATCCAATTAAA
>ERZ772993.539-NODE-539-length-17950-cov-3.188935_pt1 | contig 17950 bp, 10 predicted proteins | sample MGYA00580670_ERZ772993 | MGnify/ENA primary metagenome ERZ772993 (study PRJEB29015, sample SAMEA2737936) | human oral metagenome | biome: human oral; feature: human-associated habitat; material: dental | place: China | collected 2136 ... | reverse complement strand
GTATTTTTCATCAATGGTGAGAATACTAAAATAATGTTTTATGATATGTGCCACTGGCGGCCAGGGTGAATGTAACACTCATGTAAAGATTGTGGCATGGGACACTGGTATTACGGGTGTTTACGCGTGTAGGGGCGGCAGCGGGCAAGCATGGGCGCAGTAAAAAGCCGTTAGTGAAGTACTGCATATGAAATATGGGATCAATGGTCGAGGTTTAGAGACTCATTCTCTATCAAAGAGTTAACCGCCCAAAAGGCATAACTGTATACCCGGTATCAATAATGTAATGGATATTTCCCAATATCACAGGCATATTCCCAAGTCACCGTATTGATAACCTGGGTCGGGCGGTCGAGAGCACAGCTATATTCCTCTGATCTTTTCAAACCCGGGATGCTGGTAGCGCGGGTCTTGCATGGCGAAAACCCAGGCGTGCAGCTGCTTCTTGAGAACCCGTACCCGCTGGCGGGCAGCCTCAAGCATCTCCGGATCATCAGCCGCCGGGTGGGTGAACGCCTGAACCTGCTGCCGGAAATAGTCGAGCCTGCGAACCTCCCAGGGGGCAAGCAGCCGCGACCCCGGCGGGGGAGAGGTCACCGGCTGCGGGAAAGCATACTGCTCACCCGGGGTAAAGATACACTCCGTGAACCCCGGAATCCTGCCGCTAAAATCGGCGGCGCTAAAATCCGTCGAGGCTAAAAACGCGGACTCCTCAAATATGACCTTCTTGCGAAACACCGTCCCGGTCAGCGTCACAGGCCCTGTAAACACCGCGTTGGCGCAGTACGACTTTTTACCGCATTCCGAGCCGCCAAAATTAACCGGGCCGTGGAACGCCGACCCCGACACCGATAGCCCGCGCCGGTACACGCAGCCTCCAAAATCAGCGCCACCGTAATAGGCGGAGCATGTAAAATCCGGGTGATGGCAGAACGCCGAACCCGCATAGTTCACGTCCCCGTAGTACACGCTGGCATCGAACCGCGCCTGCTCACCCGGGCACTCAGTAGCCGCAGCCCGCCCGTAGTAGGTGCAGCCGCTCATATCGGCGTCCCGCTCATACACGCACTCCCGCATGAACGCCGCCCCCTCATAGGTGCAGTGATCCAGCGCCGCCCGGCCACCGTACCAGGACCCCTGAAACATGGCATCCCGGTGGTAGAGGCAGCCGCTAAACACCGCATCTGCGCGGTACGTGTTATCGGCAAAACTGGCCCACCCACGGTAGATGCTGCCACTATAATCAACCGTATTCTTATGCGTTGAGCCGTGAAGCCACGCCTCATCAGCATAGGTGCAAAAACGCCGGTTAACCGGCTTCTTATAGTGCCCCTGGGAGAAGTCCGCCACACGGTTAAACATGCACCGCTCAAAACTCACTGCACCCCGCCAGGTGCACCCGGCAAAGCGTGCCTTCCGGTGAAAAAACCCGCCCGAAAAATCGGCGGAACCATAAAACACGCACCCCTCAAAAACCGCCCTCCGGCCCCAGTACGCCCCCGAAAAATCAACCGGGTAGAAGAACACTGCGCCGCTGAAATCATAGGTGAGCGCCGACCACGAACCCGGCGCACCCCCGTGCTGCTGCGGCGTTTTCCCACCCGATACCGGTGCCACCGTATCGGGGGTGCGCAGGCGCGCAGCAATGGCCCTCAGAATACCGCCCCGCAGGTGAGCCTCGGCTCGGAAAGCCTCCAAAGAGGCCTGCAAGCGGCGCTTCTTCTGTGCAGACCATGAACGCCGCACCGTACCGTGTGCGAGGCGTTGATACCGCTTCGCCCACCGAAACGGAGAACGAATATACATGCAGAGCGCATTAATGGCGGCCTGCGCCTGCCGGAGGCGCTGCTTTCTCGGCACCGAAGCATCAGCCAGCCACTCATCGGCCACCCCAATGAGTACTTCTGCGGCCTCCCGCCGCGCCGCAACCTGCGCATCCTGCAAGGCAGCGGCGGCGACCGTGAACCTAGTGAGGCGGTCAGCCTCTACGGAAACGGGTAGCACCATAATGGAGCTAAGCCGCCTCAGTGAACACGCCTACAGAATCTGCCTCAGCCTCATCCGGGGTGCCAGCGACCTCATAGCGAACCCAGCGGATCAGCTCAGAGCGGGGCAGCTCAAACTCCCGCGCATTGGTCTCACGCCCCGCCCCGACAGCCTGCATCCGCTCAGCAAGCACCTGCCGCTCGGTGGCGGTCAGGGCTCGCGCCCCCTGCGGGATCCCGCCCGCTAAAGGCAGCGGCTGCTTGCTCTTCGCCGAAACCTCAAACAGGTTCTCTGCGGCAGCGTTAAAAACACCGTCAGTGAACGCCGGAACCCGTGCGAAAGATGCACCCGAAAAATCGGCGGCCCCCAGCAGGCGAGCCTCCTCAAAATCGGTTTTCTTCTTAAACTTCACCCCCGAAAAGTCGGCCCCGCCGAACCATACGCAGTTATCCAGCCACGCCTGCCCCGCAAATACGCACCCGCCAAAATGCGCCGCACCCCAGTAGACGGTGAACGCCAAGTTAGCGGTGCGGCGGAACACCGAATCCCCCAGGTACGCGGCACTGTGGTAGATAGAATCCTCAAACCTCGCCCCCCGAGAATAGGTGCAGTGCTCCAGGTTCGCGGTGCCGTAGAAAGTACTCTGCCAAAAATCGGCGTCCCCACGGTACACGGAATCAGCCAGGTACGTGTACCCGTAATAGGTGCAGTCGCTCAGATACGCGGCGCCCTCCCACGTGCAGGCACTCAAATTAACGTTCCCCTCATACACGCACCCCACCAGGCGCGCATCAGCACCCCAGACGCATTCGCTCAAGCCAGCCCCCGCACGGTACACCGAATCGCTCAGAAACGCCTCACCATGGTACACCGAACGGTCAAACAGGGCATCGGCCCCGTAAATGGAGCGGGTAAAACGCGCCTGGTCGCGGTACGTGCACCCCCGAAAATTCGCGCCCGCACCCCAATACGACTGGGTGAAATCCACGGGGTAGAAAAAGACAGCCCCCGAAAAATCAAACCTCAGGTGCGACCACAACCCGGCGGTGACCTTATCCGGGTCCGGGGCCGTGTTCGTGGCGGGCTGCCCGCCATCAGACGGTTCCCAGCGCACCCGGTCGTGAATCTCAGTCAGGATGCGCCCACGCACCTGCGCCTCAGCCGCCAGCTCGGTTTTCTCAGCCCGGAACCGGCGCGCCTGCTGCGGGGTCAAACCCTGCGGCTGATCACCCATGAGCCGCTCATAGTCGTGGGCGAGCTGGAACGGGGAACAAATATAGGCGCACAGGGTGGTGATAATCGTCTGCGCCTTGCGGCGCCCGTGCTCCTGAGGGTCGGTCTCATCGGTGAGCCAGTCATCAGCCAGCTCCACGAGGGCGAGCGCCCCACCCAGCCGGATAATCGCCTCAGGGCTGCCCAAAAGAGCGAGGGCGGCCGTGTACCGGTCATGCCGCTGCTGGTGGCTCACAGAAAGGTGCGCAGTTGCTCCGGGGCGAGGGCTCGACGGGGAAGGCGTAACAGGGTGCATGATGGGGTGTTCTTCCGGTGAAAGGTCTGTGTCTTGTTATAGTTCGTGCAGTTCTTGAGACGGTATCGATAAATCTATGTAGGTTGATTGCTTTAGTGTACCCCGGTTTGCTGTGCCGCATCAGTCTGCTGTGAGCCCGTGCGCCCACCTGGCGAACGCCTCATGCGCCTGCTCCAGCCGCCGCACCGCCCGCCAGTGCGCGGCCGAACCGGCCGGTTTATCCGCGAGCTGTTCACGCCGTTGCGTCACCTTCTGCCGCAGCTTAGCGAGCCGGGCCAGCTGGCCCGTGGTGAGCAGATGCGACCCCACCGGGAGGCCGCCCTCTAACACAATGGGGTGCCCCTGCTCGGGGGTGCGGGTGAACTCCTGCACGCTGTAGGGCGAGAAAACGCACTCGTGCAGCGATGGGGCACAGTTCACAAAAACTGCGTCGGTAAAAATGGCGTCCGCCAGGTACGCGGCGCCGCTAAAATCAGCCGCCCCCTCAAAGACCGACCCCGAAAAGACGGTGCGGCCACCCCATGAGCCGCCGCCAAACCACGCATCCGAGAGGAACACGCACCCGCGCAGGCTAGCAGGACCGTAGTATGCTGAAGAGCTCAGGTCGGCATCCCCAGCAAATGTGCACCCGGTGACGGTAAACGCGCCGCGGTAGGCGCTGTACATCATCACCACCGTATCGGCGAAGAAGCAGCCGGTAAAGACGGTATCTGCCCCGTAGCGGCACCCCAAGAAGTAGGCACCAGCACGGAAAGTACATCCCGCAATATCCGTGCCCTGCAGGTAGGTGCACTCGCCTGAGTCCACGGACCCCGCAAAGGTGCACCCTGTGATCTGCACCGTACTTTCATAAGTGCAGCGGGCCAGGTTCACACGCCCGTTATAGACACACCTGCTGATCGCCACCGGGTGTGAATATTTATTACCCTCAAATGAGGTATTACCAGTCGAAGTGCAGTCGCGCATGGTAACGGCGCCCCGCCACGTGCACCGGCTAAAATCTGCACCTCCACCCCAGCAGCACCTCGACAGATTAACCTCCTTGCCAAACACCGAACCAGTGAACGCCGCCTTACCCGTATAGGTGCACCCCGATAGGTCAGCGTCAGCTCTAAACACGCAATCTTGGGCGAAGACCTCACCGCCCCAGCGGCATCCCGAAAAGTTGGCGACCCCGCCCCATATGCAGCCGCCCATGAGCGCATCCTGGTTAAAAATACTCCCCGAAAAACTGGTGGCTCCACCAAATACGGTGTCCGTGAGGTCGGTGACGCCCCGGTACGTGCTAGCGGCAAAATCTGTGTCTTTGCAGTACTGTGCCTCGTGAAAACGTGTTTCCTGCTCGTAGGTGCAGCCGCCAAAATACGCCGCGTCCTGGTAGAGCGACTCGCTGAAATCCGCCAGAGCTCGGTAGGTGGAATGGGCGAAGTTGGCGGTACCTGCAAAGGTGGAACACGAGAAAAGAGCGTCACGCATAAAAATACAGTCGCTGAAATCTACCTCATGCTCCCAGCGTGAACCGGTGAAATTCACGGTGCACACAAAAACCGCGCCCGAAAAATTGAACGCAAAACCCGACCACGCGCCCGCCAGGGAAACGCCCTCAGCGGAAGCTACCGGGTGCTGCACCCGGCGGTGAATCTCCTCCACAATAGCCTGCTGGATGCGCCCCTGCGCCCCGGCACTCTCACCAGCAGGCCCATTGTCGGCTGCAGTACTGAGCGGGGAACGAAGATACGCGCACAACCGGTCAATCACCCCCTGAACGTGCCCGCGGCGCACACCCACCGGCAGGGACACCTCACCCAGCCACTCATCCGCAAGCTCCACCAGCGCATACACTGCCCCCAAACGCACCGCCAAATCACCGCCCGTCAGAGCCGCGTACGCTGCATCCCGCCGAGCTTCACGGCCCCTGCCCAAAGTCACTTGTACCCCTTTGACTCCCGTATCAGCTGCTATGACGCATTACACTGTGGGCCACCCATGCGCCCCAAAAACCATCGTCTAGCGTAACGGAAACCAGCCGCCAGCCACCAGCAGCCCCGCAACTTCCGAATGCTACGCCCCCTCAAGCACCCGGGCACGGTGCGCCTCCCACAGCCTCTTCACACCCCACGCCACCCCGACCGCTACCGCGAGCGGCACATACGCACCCCAGCTTTGCCCCGTAAAACCAACCACCAGCGCCACAGAACTCAACGGAGCATCCATCGACAACGCCAAAAACACTGCGGCACCCAGCACCCCCGCCGCGCTCAACAGCCCCGTCACCCCCAACGGAAACCCCGAAACCCACGGGCAAACACACACCAGCGTCCCAGCCACCACAAACCCGCCCGAGGCGCCCAACGCCACCCCCGGGGTGAGCGTGCCGCCATACGACCCATGCCGCAAAGCAGCCACCACCAGCACCGCCTTAGCCACAAACAACCCCAGCGTGTACAACAAGTCGGGCACTGTGAACGACCCCACCAGCTCAGCCCGGTTAAACGTCTGCTGCACCAGCGCCCGGCCATTACCCATCACCTCCGGCAGCACCATTGACACCACACCCACCGCAGCAAACACCAGCGGAACCCGCCACAGCACGCCCCGGTTTGTGACCCTACCCCGCTGCGCCCACCCCAGAAGCCGCCGAAACCACAAGGCGCCAGGGGCCAACACCACACCCAGCAGCACCGCCAACGCAAGCGACTCCCAGCATGTTTGCACCAGCACCACCGGGTATGTAGCCTGATCAGAAATCGTCAGATGCGCCGTCGCAGTAGCCACCCCAACAGTGAACGCACCCACCAGAACATTCTTCACCGACAGGCCCAGCCCCAGCGCCTCAAACAAAAACACCACACCCGCAACCGGAACCTGATAATCCGCCGCCAAACCAGCCGCCGCCGCAGAAGCCACCAGCGTGCGCCGCGTACCCTCCAGCAGGTGCCCCCAATCCGCAATACGCCCCGCAAACAGCGCACCCAGCTCACGCGGGGCAACCTCCTTACCCACCGGCGAGCCCGCACCCACCGCCACAATCTGCACCAGCGCATGAACACCCTGCCGCACAAACCCCGGGCGGCGCTCAGCCAACGACTGCGCCCGCACCATAGACTCCACCGAAGCCAACGGCCCGCCACCCCACCGCCGAGACTGCAGCACATACCAGGTAAGAGCAACACAAAAACCCACCACAACCAGCGCCACCACGCGCCGAGGAGTAGAAGAATAATACGTAATAATCGGGTGCAGCGTCTCATCGTGGCCGAACGCCACAACCTCAATAACCCCCAGCACCCAATGCAGCACAATAGCCCCGCACCCCGTGGCCACACCAACCAGCACAACCCACGCCAGAAGAACCGTATAACGCCGAAATGCTCTCATCATTCTCTTGCCGCCGCGCCTCATAACCACGTTGTGCACAAACGCCCGCAGGTCCCCGCGCACCATAGCGCTCAACAACCCGCCGGTTGGGGCAACCCGCGCCCCCACAGCCCGGCACACAGCACCTCGTGCGCGCAGGCTTCTTCGGATGCTCGCGGCGTCGATTCGGGGCGTAAACCCAAGAACCACGTACACGCGGGCTCCCTACCCCCATTTTACTCTCGCGCAAGCCCCCACCCCCTCCCCAGTAGGGCGCAGGTGGCTCATAATAGCCGGGCTGTATGCTAGATAACAAACCCTGTGGCGCGGGCGGCATGCGCCCCGCGACACGAACGAAGCAAACAGTAAGGATCGAAGATGACCGAACATATAGCATTCCTCGGCACCGGCTCCATGAACGGTTCCATCGCAGCCGGGCTCATCGCGGGCGGATACCCCGCAGAAGCCATACGCGCCACCGTGCGCAGCAAAAACTCCATAGACCGCCTGCGCCATCAGTTAGGCCCTAAAGGGCAAGATGCCGTCGTGATCGGGTGCGAGCTCAAGCCCGAAGCCAACCGTGAGGCGGTCAGCGGCGCATCCGTAGTGCTTCTGGGGGTTAAACCCTATGGAATCGTCGAGCTGGCGCGCGAAATTTCGCCCGCCCTCGCCCCGGATGCGCTCGTCATTTCGGTGGCGGCAGGAGTCACCCTCGATACGCTGCAGAAGGCTCTTCCTGCGGGTCAGCCGGTGATCCGCTGCATGCCCAATACGCCCTCAAGCGTGGGCAAAGGCGTGCTGGCGATCTCTGTGAGTGAGGCAGTGACTGAGAAGCAGCTTGCGCTCGCCGAGAAGATCCTAGAGACCGTAGGTATGGTAGTGCAGGTGCGAGAAGACCAGATGGATGCTGTCACCGCTGTTTCGGGGTCCGGTCCCGCCTACGGGTTCCTGCTGGCAGAGACTATGGCGAGTGCTGGTGTGAAGCTCGGTCTGGATGAAGAGACCGCACAGAGGCTCGCATCCGCAACGATTGCGGGTGCCGGGTACCTGCTGGATAGTAACCCGGATGCCGCCGCCCTGCGTAAGGCTGTTACCAGCCCGAACGGAACCACTGAGCGCGCTATCAATACGTTTATTGACAAGGGACTTTTCGATCTCACCGAGGATGCAATGCGCGCCTGCGCCGCCCGCTCCGCCGAGCTGAGCGAACAGTACACGGCTGACTAGCCCCCGCCTCCTGCTTATCCCTCCCCGCGCTTTCCCTGCGTCACTTGCCGGTGTTCACCCCACCCCCTCATAAAAAGAGCCTTTATTCAAATAAAGGCTCTTCTTTTTTGTAAATGGGGCGGGGGAGTACGAGGACGCGATAACTATATAAGACCAAAGTTGCGAAGCGATTGTTCCAACACTTTCGGGTTTCCGCCATTTACATGCTCCCATCGCAGCCTGATAAGCCGCCACCCGGCACGCATTAACGCGTTTTCCCGCTCTTTCTCGCGGTCAATCGCCCAGCCATCAGGATTCATCACCCGGCTTGTTTGCTTCACGCGCCCGTCGAACTCAACAATCACCCGCTGAGCTTCAAACGCGAAGTCACCTAAAAATTGACCCATCTCCGTCGTAATCGGGTATTGCTCAGTGGGGGATAACCCATACTCGTAGAGCCGCAACCGTGTGAGGGTTTCTCCCGGAGAATCAGATTTATCGCTCATTAACCGTGCCACCTCGCGTGCCTTTGCAGCGCCTTTTCGCGGAGAACTGAGAAGCGCATCCTGAACCTCAGAATAGTCCAAACGCGCGCCTTCCTGCTGACGGCTCAGAGCGCCATCTGCAATAACAACCGCACCATCAAGCGGAAGCGTGCGCGCGCATCCGACAATCGTCTCTAGCCGGTTCACAGCGAATACCGTGGATAACACATGTGCGTGAGGGGCTTCCTTCGTGTATCGGTCTTCGTGTACGCGAATATCCGGATGCTGAATGCCGCCGCTAGAGCGCATATGCACTTCGCGAGGGTAATGCAAAACCGGAATGCCATAGGCGCAGGCTGCGCTTTGGTGACTGAATACGGCAGACTTCAGGCGGCGTGAGAAGGCGGTGATACGTGCTGCATGCTGTTCTGCCGGATTAAGGGCATTCCAATCTTGGGCATATATGTACTGGTTTTGAGCCAAGGGAATGAGTACACCAGACGCATACATTTGCTTAACTTTTCTGGCACTGATTCCTGTATCGGTAAGTTCGGCAAAACTTTTAATGAGCGGATATACCCGCTCCAGAGGCTTCATGAGAGACATAATGGCAGTACATCATGAACGAGGCCCCCGCCAGACTGCCTATGCTACTTTCTGTGGATAAAATAGCGTACCAGGACACTCTGCATAGTTATCCACAGGCCCCTCCCTGCATAAAAAGGCTCTTTATTTGAATAAAGCGGGGTTTTTAACGCTTTATTCAAATAAAGAGCCTTTTTATGACGGAGAAGAGGGGGAGAGAAGCGGTAAGGTAAAAACGGCAAGGAGCAAGAGACGCGGGGGAAGCCGCAGAATCTACGGGCGGGCAGCAAAACGCTCGATCAGCTCCACCTGCCCCGAGACGATAAGAATATCCCGAGAGTGAATGCGCGTGGATGGGTCTGCGTAGGTGAATTCCTCCCCGGGGGATTTAATGCCCACCACAGACACCCCGTATTTAGCGCGGATATCCGACTCCGCTAGGGTGAACCCGTGAGTTTCCTTCGGCGGGCGCATCTTAGCGATAGCGAAATCGTCGTCGAACTCAATGTAGTCCAATAGCCGCCCAGACACCAGGTGCGCGGCGCGGCGGCCCGCATCCGCCTCCGGGTAGACCACGTGGTGCGCACCGATGCGCTCCAGGATTTTGCCGTGTGAGGGGGTGATTGCTTTCGCCCAAATACGTTCAACCCCCAGGTCAACGAGGTTCGCGGTGATAAGCACGGACGCCTCAATCGAGGTGCCAACGCCCACAACCGCAGACCCGAAGTCGTTTGCACCCAGCTGCCTGAGCGTATCAATGTCGGCGGCATCGGCGGCTACCACGTGGGTGAGCAGGCCCGACCATTTCTGCACCAGCTCGGGGTCTTTTTCAACGGCGAGCACCTCCTGGTTCTGGGCGTGCAGCTGCGCGGCGGTTGAGGCACCAAACCGGCCCAAACCGATCACGAGCACGGGCGCATTGTGTGTATTAGCCAATGATGGGCCTTTCTTCGGGGAACTTGTAAAGGCGGCGGCGGGAGCGCAATGCCAAGGCGGTGGCGGCGGTGATGGTGCCAATACGCCCAATGAACATGAGCGCGCTGAGCGTGTAAATACCGGCGGGCGACAGCTCAGCTGAGAGGCCGTTTGAGAGCCCGCACGTGGCGTAGGCTGAGATCACCTCAAACAGCACCCTGCTCAGGGGCTGGTCGGTGAGCATCAGAATAACACCGGACCCGGCAATCACGATACCGGCACTCATCATGGTCACCGAGATGGCGATGCGCAGCACCGTGTCGGGGATAGTGCGGTTGAATGCCACCACAAACTGGTCGCCGCGTGCCTCCGCCATAATCGCCAGCATAATCACGGCAATGGTGGTGACTTTAATACCGCCAGCTGTGGAGGCTGAGCCGCCGCCAATAAACATGAGCACGTCGGTAATGAGGCTGGTCACGGGGCGGATATCGTTCATATCGACCAGGTTGAAACCGCCTGAACGGGTCATGACGGAGGCAAAGAGCGCGCTGAGTATTTTATCCCCCGGGTTATTCCCGCCGACAGTGCTCGGGTTATTCCATTCGGCCGCACCCCAGGCGGCGGCGCCCAGTACGAAAAGCACGCTGGTGGTGACGAGTGTGAGCTTTGCGGTGAGCGTCCACCGGCTGGGTTTAAGCGGGTGCTGCTGTAACGCCATGAGCACCGGGAACCCCATAGCCCCCAGAAACACGGCGATACACACGGGGATGATCACAAAAAAGTCGTGGCCGTACGGCACTATCCCGTCGGAATGCGGCGTGAACCCGGCGTTATTAAACGCCGAGATCGCGTAGAAAATACCGTGCCACAGGCTGGTGAGCGGGTCTTCGCCCAGTATTAGAAAACGCGGGGTCAGCAGTAACGCTATGAACGCCTCAATACTGGCGGAGGTGTAGGCGACGGTGCGTACCACGCTACCGACCTCACCTAGCCGCCCAATATTGAGTTCTTCTTGGGCGATGAGCTTGGACCGCAGCCCCATTTTCCGCCCGGTTGCCAGGGCCAGCAGCGAGGTGAGGGTAAGGGTTCCCAAGCCACCGATCTGGCAGGCGCACAGGATAATGACCTGCCCAAACATCGACCACTGTTCGGCGGTTGAGACGGTGGTGAGACCGGTGACGGTCACGGCGCTGGTGGCGGTGAAAAACGCGTGATGCAGCGGCGCCATTTGCCCGTCATTTGAGGCGATCGGCAGTAAGAGCATGAGCGTGAAGAACACGATTACCAGCAGGAAGGTGCTGATGGCGGTTCGTGCGGGGGAGGAGAGCACTTTCGCGTCGATAAAATCGCGCAGGTTCTCGTAGGTGCGGGCATCAAGCAGTCGCGGCTGGTGCGTGCTTGCCCCCGGTGCGGACGCCTCAACGGTGAGCGCCCCGCGCCGGGCGGTGCCGGTGTGGGTGCTGCGCGCATCTGTGGGTTTTCGGACCGGCAGCAGACTATCGAGCAGGCCGTGTTTTGGGGGCGCGGGGGTGGTGCGGGAACTGGGTGCGCCGGTGAACGGGGTGATGTCGCTGCTGTTCTGCTTGGGCAGGCGCCACCTGCGTAGGGTGTGCTGGCGTTTGAAGAACTCACGGGAGGTGCGCAGGGCCTCGCGTTTACGGTGGCGTTTGCGCCAGTGTGCGCGGATGCGTCGGGCGAGGCGTCCCATGGGTTCCTCCCTTCATGGTGTGGGTGGGTGCCGGTGTTAGGTGCGGGGTTTGGGCCGTGTAGGTTGTGTGGTTGGTGCAGGCCCCTGAACGTGGTGGTACGGCCTCCTCTAGTGTATCCCCGATGGTGGTATTCGGTGGTGGAGTGGGGCGGTTTTTTCGCCCGCAACCTTCAACATGCAGTAAAACACATATTCTGTTTCAAGAATTTAATGGGCCGGGGTTGATAATGTCCAGTTAAGTGTGTGGTTTGACGGCTATTGGGAACTGGCAAACTAGCGTATATATGACATAATCGATATATGCATGCAGATGTTTTTTCAGTGATTGCGGATTCGACCCGCCGCCGCATCGTGCGGCTGCTCGCCGAACAGACCCACACTGTTGGTGCGGTTGTCGAGAAACTGGGCATGAGTCAGCCAACTATTTCTAAGCACCTGAAAGTGCTGCGTGAGGCCGGTGTGGTGTCGGCCGTGGTTGAGGGGCAGCGCCGACTGTATTCGCTGAACCCCGAGGTTTTCACTGAGATTACAGACTGGGTGGATGAGATTTTGGAGGCTGCCCGCGCCTCAGCGGCAGCTCACGCCCCGGTCGCGCTTCCCGGTGGGGAGAGCTTTTCCCCCGCGTTCCCGGGCAGTTCCGTGGTGGTGGGCGGATTTACCGGTGCGCACCAGCATGAGGTGGTTGAATCCAGCGAGAAACTCGACATTCCAGCCGAGCTGCACATCCCATCCGATGTTGAGGAAGACAATGATGAGGAACCCAGCGCGGAAGATAACGACGATACCGCCGCTGGTGGAAGTGAAGAGCTTCAGCGCCGCGTTGTGCCGTTGAGCTCGAATAACCCCAATATCCCGGCTGAGGAAGAGCCCGCTGTGGAAGAAGGTGCTGACTCGCACCCCGATCCGGCTGTGGGTGTTGTGCTCAGCGCGAAAGCGCCCGAAGAGCCTGCCGAAACGGCAGAATCTGAGGGCCTGGATGAGGAGTTGGCCGGGAGCGAACAGAACGCCAGTGCCACATTTGCTGGCACCGGTGAAGTGAGCGAAGGTGTGGTGCCGATGCGCCCCTTCACCCCCTCCGCCTTTGCCTCTGACGAGGTGCCGCAACCTGATGAGGAGAAAGCACTCGTTGAAACTGCTGCGAAGGATTCCGCGAACGAGACCCAGTCGGTGGCTCCTGCGGGGCAGGGTGAAGACGATCAGGCAACTGAGGCTTCTGCTGGCGTGAGCCCCTGGAGTTCGGCAGGTGACGCCTCAGCCAAGCCTGCTGTATCAAATGAGCCTGCCCGCGGTAAGCATGAGGCTATTGACACCAACTCCGCCAATGAGCAGCCTGCCAAGAGTGAGCCTGTAAACGTTGAGTCTCAGGATGCCGTATCGGCGGCAGCTGACATGACCTCCACCACCGAGGAAGCGCCCACGAAGAAGGAGCGTCACCACACGGGTGAGGACACGGCTGCCAGCGCTACCGAGTCTCGGAGTGAGCAGAAGGCCGCCGGACTATCCGAGGTAAAAACCGGGCAGGATGCTGCCGATAGCCCGCGTATCGAGGCATCAACGGCGAAGGCAGGCCGGGATGCTGCATCTGTGGAAGCTGCCACCGTTTCTAAAACTGCGAAGGGCGACGAAGTAACCCTGACGACTGACCCCGCTGACGGCCCGGACGCTGATGAGGATGTTGCAGCTCACGCGGATGATGCTGAACCCAAGAAGACTTACGCGGAGGGGAAGGGCACCGACCCCGAAGCGTCTGAGGATACCGAGGCAGCCGACACCGACGGCGCCTCAGTAACCGATACAGCCGATGCGGGTGCTGAACCCGAAACGGCTCAGACCGTAGAGCCCAAGGAGGCTCCCGAACCTACTGAGGAGCCGGTGTTCCGGCCGATCCCTCAGCCTGCACCGTATGAGCAGGTGACCGTTAAGGAGGAACCTCGTGGCCTTCTGGCGCGTGTCTTTGGTCGCCGACGATAGCGTGCCGCACCGGCGGCGCGCGGAGAGATAGCGAGTAGGGCGGGGCGTGCGCCCGTGTTCGCTTGATCATCAACTCATACACCTACCCTGATAAACCCTACTTTCCCGAAAGACGGAATCTACGTTGGCTATTCACCGTAAAATCCTCCGCTGGCTCGAGAACGAGCTCACTGAGGGCAACCTGCAGCTTGGCCAGGACTTGCCCGACGATCAGCGTATTGCCCGCGCGATTGGCTTGGGAAGAAGCCGTACCCGCGAGGGCTTGAAGACCCTCGAAGACATGGATCTGGTGCGCCTATACTCCGGTAAGGGCAAAGAGATCATCGCTCACCTGAACGAGGAGCCGGCGATGGCGGCAGCCGAGCCTCTGCGCCTGCACATGGCTGTTTCGCGCTACCCGAAACGTGACCTGGTGCAGACCCATATGCTTCTTGAAGGCTGGAGTGTTGCCAATATTGACCCCGGCGTCGCTGATTTCGGTGAAGTGGATGAGCTGCTGGAGGAGATGCAGGAGGGTGGGCACCCTATCCGGGAGTTCCTTGACCTGTACCTGGACTTTCACCTGGAGTTGAGCCGCCTCGCCAATAACGAGCTGATTGCTGGGCTGCTGATCGCTATCCGTCAGCCGACCTTCGATGCTCTGCTGTCGCTGGCGGGGCGTGTGCCGCTGTGGAGCAGCACCATGGAGCGCCTGAACGCTGAGAACCGTGCGGTTCTTGAAGCCGTGAAGGACGCCGATTCCGCGACCGCCCGTAACCTGATGATGAACCAGATGCGCGGCCTGTTCGATGAGGCCGGGGTGGATTTGGACGAGTCGGCGGTGGCGCTTACGGGCATGCCCGGAACCTCGGATCTGCGCATGTTTGAGCCGGTCGATATTGAGGACGATTTCGGCCCGTTCCCGGAGGAAGGCCCCAGTTTCGGGTGGGGCTTCGGTGCGGAGCGGTTCGGCAACGCCCCCGGCGGCGCGCCGGTGCCTTCGTCCGGCTCTCAGCAGGCTCGCCGTGATACCTCGCAGCAGTCTCAGCAGCACTATGACGGGCAGCAGGGGCAACAAGAGCAGCAGTCTAATCTGCCGTTGAGCTTTGGCACGGCCTCCGGTCGTGCGGCGGCGGCGTTTACCCGCCCGTCTGAGGGCGCCCCCGCTGCTCAGGGCGGTAACAATGGCGCTTCGCAGCACCCCGAGAACGCATCCGGGCAACCGTATGAGGTTGATAATGCTGCCTCTGCACAGGCGCCTGACCAGTCAATGCAGCACGGCCCTGTGCCGGGTGGTGAGGAGCAGGGCGTAGCTCAGCCTACACCCGCCCAGGAGGTGCTGATTCAGGCCACCTCCGCGCTTCCGCTTCCGATTCAGCCGTTGCCGGTCGATCCTGATGCGTCTCAGCCGCTGCGTTTGACCGATGATGAGCCGCTGATTCAGGCCACGGCCGCTATTCCGCTGGATATGCGGGTGATTCCTGCTCAGGGTCTGCCCGAGAAGAAGCCCCAGCCCGCGGCGTCGGGTGAGGACGCCTCGAAGGCGGCCGCTAAGCCTGGTGAGACGCCCGCAAAGGCTGAAGGTGAACAGGCCGATAAGGCATCTGAGGATTCTCGGAAGCAGGGGTCTGCGACGAAGGATGCGGGCAAGAAAGACGCCGAAGATGCTCAAGCTCAAAAGGCTAAGGGCGGGGCGCAGCCCGCAGCCGGTGATACTCCGGCTCAGCCTACCCCCGGTGAGGACAAACACGCCGAGGGGCAGAGCGGTAAGGACCAGCAGGCCCAAGATCAACAGTCTCAGGAGCAAGACCAGGCTAAGCAGCCCCAGGGTAAGCAGGCTGGCGGCAAGCCGGGCGGCTCACCTTCGGGTTCCGGGCAGAAGGCCGGTGCCGCTAAGGACGAGCAGAAGAGCTCGGCTGAGGCTGCCCAGTCGCAGCCTGCACAGGGCGAGCAGAAGGGGCAGAGTAAACAGTCTGCCGATTCCTCGCCGCAGGGCCAGAAGAACCAGTCTGATGGTGCGCAGCAGGCTGATGGTTCCGCGCCGCTAAAGGATGGTGACGCACCCAAGGACGCAAAGGCTTCGGCGGCCCAAAAATCCGCTCAGCCCGATGCCCAGAAACCTGATGCCCAGAAACCTGATGCTCAGACGTCTGAGACTCAAAAGGCCGAAGCGAAGTCCCCCAAGCAGGGTGCTCAGGACGATCAGCAGAAGGCCCAGGACGCTCAGAAGCAGGGCGGTTCCGTCCCCTCTAAGGGTAAGGACGGGCAGAACGGTCAGCAGGCAGCCGACAATTCGGGCGGTTCGTCTGCTGCGCAGCAGAACTCTAAGGGGTCTGGTGCTGCGCAGAAATCACCGCAGTCGGATGCTTCAGGGGTGAACGGCTCCGTCGGTAAGGATGCTGCTTCCCCCAAGAGCGGCGAGCAGAAGGCCGAGAAGGCAGGCGAGCAGACCCAGGGAACTTCAGCGCAGGAAAGCTCAGCACAGGAGAACCCGGCACAGCAGAAAGAGCCAGCGCAGAAAGATTCGGTGCAGAATAAGCAGGACGCTAAAGCTGCACCCCAGAAGCCTGCCGGACAGGAACCTGACGCGCAGGGGCCTAATAGTGCCGCACCAAAAACTGATAATGGTGCGGGCGACAACCGTGCGGATACTGCCGCCCAGAACGGTGTGAAGCACAACCCCGGCCCGCACGATGATCAGGGCAGCGCCGAAAAGACTGGTGCTGCACAAACTGATGCCGCTCAGGCTAATACTGCGCAGGGCAGCTCTTCACCGCAGGGCTCCGCCCAGCAGGGTGGTCAGGCCCAAGGGCCGCAGTCCGCTCAGCCTGCTCAGACCGGGAATCCTGATGGGAAGCCGCAGGAGTCTGCCTCGGGTAATGCCCAGCCTGCATCCTCACCTGCTGAAGACCCGAACGGTCACGCTGGTTCCGCAGGCGCGGCTAATTCCCAAGGGCCCGCTGCGAACGAGCAGACCGGGCCGCACCCTGTAGCGGGTCAGGGCACAGCGCAGGAGCAGCCTCAGCAGGAGGTGCTGGGAGCTGTGCAGTCGCTTGATGGGCAGCAGGCGCGCCCCATTTCGTCGCTGGAGAATCCGCAGGCTATACCCGCTGCACCGGATAACGGTAACGGGCAGGCTCAGCCGGATGTGCCGCAGCAGGTGCAGAACCATGCCCCCGTTCAGGAGGCACAGGGCCAGGAAACCGCACCGGACGCGCACAACCCGCAGAATCACTGGGATAGTGCTGCCCCGCGCACCGGTTCCACACCCGCCCAGCAGCCCCATAGTGGGCCTCACACCGGGCAGTTTGGGGTAAGCGGGCCTGCCTCGGCTGGTATCCCTATTCAGGGGCGTACCGGTCCGAAGCCCAAGCTTCCCGAAAACCCTGTGGAACGTAAGGATGCTGAGCAGCGCCGAGTGGCTGAGGAAAACTTGGCGCGCGCCGCTGAGGAGCGGGTGAAGGTGATTCGTGCCCATTCGCCCTCAGGGGTGGGCCGCCGTCACGGCCAGATCATCACGCCGGTGCGTGCTGCTGTGGCGTCTCCCTTTAGCCGCCCGGCCACTGGGCTGCAGTACCCGAGCGCGGTATCGTCGCAACCGCAACCGCAGCCGCAGCCTCAACCCCAGCCTGGCCCCGCAGCTCCGGCTGCTGCCGACACCGGTAATGCTGAGGCCCCGAACGGCGCCGTGAATAGCACGCCAGCTGATGCTCTTGGTGTTGAGCACGCTCCGGAGGCTCTGGCGGAGCGGCCGCTGCCGCCGGTTGAGGTGCTGGCGACCACTCCGATTCGTATCGTTCCCGCGAATACGAGCGGAACCCCTATGGTGGTCAAGGATGAGCGGTCCACGGATGAGCGTGCGCCTGAGGAGCACGCCAGCGCTGAACGTAAGCAGGGCTGGCTTAGCCGCATGACCCGCTATTTGGGGTTGAGCTCGCGCGAGCAGGAGCAGGCTCTTCAGCAGCAGAATAACCCGCAGGATTCGGCGCATCAGCAGAACACTGCGAACCACAATCAGCAGGTGTCTGCCTCCCCGCAGGGGGCTGCGGCAGATAACTCTGAAGGCGGCACCTCAGATGCCGCTAACCCTGCTGATGCGAGCCAGCACAGCCAGCAGTAGCTGGCGCAGGCAATAACGCAAACACGCGGGCGTACCCTCAAGCTGGGTGCGCCCGCGCAGTGCGTTAATGCCCGGGCATACCGGCATATTCTGGGGGGACGTGCGGG
>ERZ772993.538-NODE-538-length-17995-cov-21.571293_pt1 | contig 17995 bp, 11 predicted proteins | sample MGYA00580670_ERZ772993 | MGnify/ENA primary metagenome ERZ772993 (study PRJEB29015, sample SAMEA2737936) | human oral metagenome | biome: human oral; feature: human-associated habitat; material: dental | place: China | collected 2136 ... | reverse complement strand
TCGGCATGATCGCCTGGTGCTCGGGGTCGCGGCCGCCGACGGCGGAGCCACCGGCGGAGTCTCCCTCGACGATGAAGATCTCGGAGTCCGCGGCGTTCTTCGAGGAGCAGTCGCGCAGCTTGCCCGGCATGGAGGCCGACTCCAGGACGCCCTTGCGGCGGGTGGCCTCGCGGGCCTTACGGGCGGCCAGGCGCGCGGCGGCGGCCTGGGAGGCCTTGGTGATGATGGCGCGGGCGTCGCCGGGGTGGGAGTCCAGCCAGTCGCCGAGCTGGGCGTAGACCGTCTGCTGGACGAAGGTGCGCGCCTCGGTGTTGCCGAGCTTGGTCTTGGTCTGGCCCTCGAACTGCGGCTCGGAGAGCTTGACGGAGATGACGGCGGTCAGCCCCTCACGGATGTCGTCACCGGTGAGGTTGTCGTCGCGCTCCTTGAGCAGGCCCTTGTCCCGGGCGTACTTATTGACCAGGGTGGTCAGGGCCGTGCGGAAGCCCTCCTCGTGGGTGCCGCCCTCGGTGGTGTTGATCGTGTTGGCGTAGGTGTGGACCGACTCGGAGTAGGCGCTGGTCCACTGCATGGCGATCTCCAGGCTGATGGAGTGGTTCTCGCCCAGGGACTGCTCGGCCTCGAAGTCGATGATCTCGGGGTGGACGAGCTCGGCCTTCTTGGACTTGTTGAGGAAGGCGACGTAGTCGCGCAGGCCGTGCTCGTAGCAGTAGGAGTCGGTGCGGAAGCCGACCTCGGGGGCGTCGGGGGCCGAGTCGTCCCCGGCGATCTCGTCGCCGGCGTCCTGGACGCCGAGGCGCTCGTCGGTCAGGGTGATGCGCAGGCCCTTGTTGAGGAAGGCCATCTGCTGGAAGCGACGGCGCAGCGTCTCGTAGTCGAAGTCGACCGTCTCGAAGATGGTCGGGTCCGGGTAGAAGGTCTGGGTGGTGCCGGTGGAGTCGGTGGCCTCGCCCTTGATGAGCTCGGTGATGGGGCGCCCGCCGTCGGCGAAGGACATGCGCCACACGAAGCCCTGACGGCGGACCTCGGTGTCCACCCGGGTGGACAGGGCGTTGACCACGGAGATGCCCACGCCGTGCAGACCGCCGGAGACGGCGTAGCCGCCGCCCCCGAACTTGCCGCCGGCGTGCAGGATCGTCATGACGACCTCGACGGTGGGCTTGTGCTCGGTGGGGTGCTCGTCGACGGGGATGCCGCGGCCGTTGTCGACGACCCTCAGGCCGCCGTCGGCCTGGATGGTCACCTCGATGTGGTCGCAGAAGCCCGCCAGGGCCTCGTCCACGGCGTTGTCCACGACCTCGTACACCAGGTGGTGCAGACCGCGCTCGCCGGTGGATCCGATGTACATGCCGGGCCTTTTGCGAACGGCCTCGAGACCCTCCAGGACGGTGATGTCGCTGGCGCCGTAGTCGGCGGATCCCTGCCCGACGCCCATGTCGGCGGGGGCGGTGTCGGCGGGTGTGGTCACAGGCTGATCCTGGTCAGACACGTGTTCGCTGCTCCTCGTTCTGTGCGCCGGACGGATACCCGCCACCGCCCCTGGAAGGCGGCTGACAGGGCCTGCCCCCGTGGCATGTAGGTGGGTACCCCCGCAAGGCCCTGGGCGCACCATGGGCGATTCCAGAGCGATTCTAGCCCTATTGGCGGGCCCGGCCGCGCCGGCGGGCGCGTGGCGTTGCGGGGCGTGGGCAGGATCACCCGTAGGTGTCCCGGGGTCCGCGAGCGCCCCGCACGGGCCCGAAGCGCCCGCGCGTCCAGTCCGGCGCGCTCGGCCCCAGCACCCGGATCTCCACGCGCGGGGGGTTGCGCGGGCGCGCGCGGCGCATCTCCTCGTCCACCGCCCGCTGGATCGTGGGCATGAGCAGCCGCAGCTGCTGGGCCCAGGCGCTGGAGGAGGCCCGCAGCTCCAGGCGGCCGATCTCGAAGGACACGACCTCGGCGTGCTCGGCGATCTGAGGGCCCACGATCTCGGACCAGCGCACCGCCAGCTGCGCCATGGCCAGCTTGCCGGCCCAGCCCCGCTCGGCGAAGGCCCGCCGCAGGTCCGCGCCGCCCGGGCGCGGGTCGAAGCGCGTGGGCCCGGGGCGGTCGCGGCCGGGGGCCAGGCCGGGGCCGCGGTCGAGCTCGGGGTCCTCGTCCGCGCGGGGCCGACGGCGCCGGGGCGCGTCCCAGGCGGCCACGCCGTCGGCCCCGGCGGCCCCGCGGGCGAGCGAGCGCCGCGCGTCGCCGCCCCGGTGGGCGCGCGCCTGGGCGCGGGCCAGGATCTGCAGGGCCAGGGCGTCGACGTCCTCGCCCGGGGGGAGAGGATCCTCACTCACGGCTCGGCCCCGGGCTCACGGCTCAGCTCCGACCCGTCCACCCGCCACCGCGCCCCGGCCAGCTCCCCGGGCACGTCGTGCTCGGAGGCGGCGGTCACCAGCGCCTGCTGGGCGCCGGCCACGAGGTGGGCCAGGGCCCGGCGGCGGGCGTCGTCCAGGGAGGAGAAGACGTCGTCGAGCAGGAGGACGGGCTCGCCGTCGCCCCCGTAGGCGTCGACGTCGTGGCGCAGCATCTCGTAGGAGGCCAGGCGCAGGGCCAGCGCCAGGGACCACTGCTCGCCGTGGGAGGCGAAGCCGCGGGCGGGCAGGGGGCCCAGGAAGAGGGACAGGTCGTCGCGGTGGGCGCCCACGAGGTTCGCGCCGCGGTCGATCTCCCTGGCGCGCAGCGCCCCCATGGCCGCCTCCAGGCGGGCGGCGGTGGCGCCGGCGTCGGCCAGCCCGGCCTCGACCTCCGGCCGGTCCCCGCCGGTGCGCGGGTCGGGCTCGGGCGCGCCCTCGTGCAGGGCCAGGCTGGAGCGGTAGGCGATGAACGCGGGGGAGGGGTCCGCGCTGACCGCCCCGTACGCGCCGGCCACCCAGGGCCGCAGGCGCTCGACGACGTCGATGCGCGCGGCGATGAGACGGGAGGCCGCCGCGGCGAGCTGGGCGTCCCACACCTCCAGGGTGGTCAGCATCGAGGCGGTCGGGGTCCGGGCGGCGCGGGCGGACCTGAGCAGGCCGGCGCGCTGGGCGAGGATCTTGTCGTGCTCGGCGCGCACGCCGGCCAGGGCGGGCCGCAGGGTGACGGCCAGGTCGTCGAGGAGCCGACGGCGCCCGGCCGGCTCCTCGCGCACCAGGGCCAGGTCCTCGGGGGAGAACAGGACGGTGCGCAGCACGCCGAGCAGATCGCGGGGGCGCACGGACCCCCGGTTGAGGCGGGCCCGGTTGGCCCTGCCGGCGATGATCTCGAGCTCCATGACGGTGGGGCGCCGGCCGTGGACGACCCGGGCCCGCAGCACCGCCCCGCCGGGCTGCTCGTCCCCCGGCCCGGCGCGGCGCACGAGCGCGGTGTCCGCGCCCGCGCGGTGGCTGGACAGGCCCGACAGGTAGTCGACGGCCTCGATGAGGTTGGTCTTGCCCTGCCCGTTGGGGCCGATGAGGGCCGTGACCCCGGGCTCGAGGGAGACCACGAGCCGGCGGTAGGAGCGGAAGTCCTCCAGGGAGAGGTCGGAGACGTGCACGGGCGCGGGCCCGCCGGTCTCAGGCGCCGAAGCGGATCGGCATGATGAGGTAGCGGAAGGAGGGGTCCGCCTCGCCGCCGATCTCGCTGACGCCGGTGAGCACCGCCGGCTTGGACGGGTGGGTGAAGTCGAGGGTGACGTAGGGCTGGGTGATGGCGCCCAGGCCGTCGAGGAGGTAGCCGGGGTTGAAGGCCGTGGAGATGTCCTGGCCCTCGAGGTGGGCGTCGAGCCGCTCGGAGGCCTGGGCGTCGTCGCCGGTCCCGGCGTCCAGGGCCAGGCTGCCCTCGGTGAAGGACATGTGGATGGGCGTGGAGCGGTCGGCCACGAGGCTCACGCGGCGCACCGCGGCCATGAGCTCCTCGCGCCCGACGGCGGCGTGGATCGTCGTCTCCTCCGGGAACAGGCGCAGGACCGGGGGGTAGTCGCCGTCGGTCAGCAGGCTCGTGGTGCGCCGCCCCCCGGCCTCGAAGCCGATGAGCCCGCTGGAGGAGGCGCCGGCCTCCGTCAGGGCCACGGTGACGTCGCCGGTGGAGGTCAGGGACTTGGCGACGTCGGACAGGGTGCGGGCCTTGAGGAGCGCGTGGGTGGTCAGGCCCGCGTCCTGCGGCGACCAGGTCATCTCGCGCACCGCCAGGCGGTAGCGGTCGGTGGCCATGAGGGTCAGGCGCTCGCCCTCGACCTGCATCTGGACGCTGGTGAGCAGCGGGAGGGTCTCGTCGCGGGAGGCGGCGATGACGACCTGGGCGACGGCCTGGGCCAGGTCGTGGGCGTCGACGGTCCCGGCCACGCCGGGCATGGCCGGCAGCGCCGGGTAGTCGTCGGCCGCCATGGCCGCCAGGGAGAAGCGGGCGGAGCCGCAGGACACCGCGACCTTGGTGCCCTCGACCTCCAGGTCGACCGGCTTGGCGGGCAGGGACTTGGCGATCTCGGCCAGCAGGCGGCCGGAGACGAGCACGACGCCGCCCTCCTCGACGTCGGCGGGGACCTGGCAGCGGGCCGAGACCTCGTAGTCGAAGGAGGCCAGGACCAGGGAGCTCTCGTCGGCCTCGAGGCGCACACCGGCCAGGACGGGTACCGGGGGACGGACCGGCACGGAGCGGGCGGTCCAGGTGACGGCCTCGGCAAGGACGTCGCGGTCAACCCTGAGCTTCACTGTGCACTCCTGTCTGCGCTGCGCAAGTCCCGCCCGCGCGAGTGGGCAGGACGATCCGTAGGGAGTCTAGACGCACAGGCCGCATCCACGTCCATTCGCGGCGGGTTGCAGGCCGATGACGACGGCGCGGCGGGCGGTGGCGGGGGACGGATCGTCCGGATCGTCCCGTGCCGGCGGAAGCGGATCGTCCGGGGCGTGCCGGCGGAAGGCGCCGCAGTCCCCGCCCCGGCTGGTTCCGGGCTCGTCCCGGGCTCGCCCCCGGCTCGCGCCGGTCTGCTTCGGGCTCGCCCGGGGTCGGCGTCGGAGCGGCATCGACCTCGAAGCTGGGCCCGGATCGCCTTCGTTGGCAGTTCATGGGTCATCTCGTGAATTAGTAATTTGTAGGTGTTGTAGGAGGTGTGGATTCTGGGGAAAACCCCAGTTTGCGGCGTCATCCCGGGGGTTGGGGGTGTGGACTTACAGATGTGTAGTTCTGTGGACTACTGGCGGTGCCGGTGGATAAAACTAGGAGGCGCCCTCGAGTATCCCCAGCGGGGTCCGAGTGATCCACACCTCGAACCCGACTTATCCACCGTCTGTCCCCAGGGTTATCCACAGGGGTGGAGAGCGGATCCACAGGGGTGGAGGGGCGGGACGCGCCGCTGTGGAGGTGCCCGCGCCTCCCCTCGCCGGAGGCGCGGTCGCCGCCGCGCCGGGCCGACTGGGCGGTCCGCATCCAGGTCCCCGTGCGGGAGGGCGGGGCCGGCTCCTCCTCTTCGGCTGTGGCTCACCGCGGCGCTCCCACGACACCGCTCGCCCCGGGCCGTGCCGTCGGCTCGGTCGCCGTGGGCGCGCAGCCCGGTACGGCACACGCTCGCTCCCGGGCCGCGCTGTCCGGTCGAAGCCGTGGGGGTCGATCCGAGGCGGGCGGGAGCTGCAGGGACGACGCCCCCGCCTCCGCCCCATCCGGGCGCCCCCATCCGGGCGCCCGTCCCGACCGGGGTGCTCGGATGGTGGACATCGTCGGAGTGCTATTGCGGACCAGGATCGGGTCGGAGCTGGAGGGCCTCCTGGCTCAACGCGGGCGCGGGCCGCCCTCGCACCCGTTGCGCACGACGCAGTAAGGGCCTCCCGGCTCAACGCGGGCGCGGGCGGGCCGGTGGACGCCGCTGCACGCGGGGCCGTCGCCACACCCGTCCCGTTCGCCCCGTCCGTCTCGGCGCGGGCGCGGGCGGTTCGGTGGCGGAACGACCCGGCCACTCAAAAAGGTGGCCGGCGCGGATCTTTCACCCTCCGCCCCGCGCTCCTCCCGTCCCGAAGTGGCGCAATGACGCCATTCCTCATGAGCGCAGGAGCCGCCGCACACCCGAAAGTCACGCGCCGGCCACCTTTTTCCGCGCCGCCGACGCGCCCGGGCCGATGCTCCGGGCCGCGGCGGGGTCACTGGCCGGAGGCGGCGCCGGTCGCCCGGGTCCCGTCGGGGGCCTGGCCGGGCCCGCCCTGGCCGCCGGGCGCCTGGCCCGCGCCGCCCGGTCCGCCCGGGCCGGGCCCGCCGCCCATGCCCGAGCTCAGCGACGCAGCCGTATTGGTGGCCGAACCGCCCGACGTCGTCGACACCGTGTACTGCGTCCCCTCGGTCAGCCCCAGCACGGTGGTGTAGTCGGCGCTCACGGTGGAGGTCAGCTGCCAGCTCGTCCCATCGGCGGAGGTCACGGTGACAGTGTCGCCCTCCGCCACGCCCGGCGAGCCCGTCACACCCACGAGCGTCGACTCGCCGTTGGCGTCCACCGCGCCGTCCATCGCGCCGGCCTGGCCGCCGATGAGCACCTGCCCGCCGGTGACGAAGGCCGAGCCGTTGGAGTCGATGCCGTCGGAGCCGGCGTAGTCGAGCTGGACCTGGCCGCCGCTGATGGTGAGCACGGAGCCGTCGTCGGACTCGGAGTCGGCCGACTCGTAGCCCTCGATCGTGTAGTCGCCGTTGGAGGCGTTGATGGCGTCGTCGCCGCTGTCCACGGTCAGCACCCCGCCGCCGACGTTGACGAAGGCCGCCTGCACGCCCTCGTCCGCGGCGTCGATCCTCACCGTCCCGGAGTCCTGCGTGTAGCTGACCCCGGCGGCGATGCCCTTGGGCTTGGCGGTGGTGTCGTCCGACGACGAGGCGGAGTCGGTCTGGCCCGGCCCCGGCTGCGTCTGGACGGTCGCGCCGGCCTGGCCTCCGCCCGCCGCAATGGTCAGGTTCGTGCCCTCGACCGTGACGTCAGTGGTGGCCGTGACGCCGTCGTCGCCGGCGGTGACGGAGACGGTGGCCCCGCCCAGCGCCACGAAGCCCTTCGTCTCGTCGTCGTCCTCGCTGGACTTGAGCCCGTCGCCCCCGGCGGTGACGGTGAGCGTCCCGCCGTCGATCAGCAGCCAGTCCTTGCCGCGCAGGCCGTCGTCGGCCGCGTTCACCGTGATCGTCGGGCTCCCGGTGACGGCCAGGCCGTTCTTCGACGAGATGCCGTCCTTGTAGGCGCCGGTCACGGTCAGCGAGCCGGTGCCGGTGAGGGTGAGGGTGTCGGAGGAGAACAGGGCGGCGGTGGCCGCGTCCTCGCCCGTGTCGGCGTAGGCGGCGCCGTCGGCCAGGGCGTTGTCGCTGCCCCTGGCCAGGACGAGCACGGCGCTGCCGGCGTCCCGGACGTCGATGGCGGGCCCGTCGGCGTTCGTGATGGAGGCGCCGTTGAGAACCAGGTGCACGTCGGCCCCGTCGGCGGCGACGACGATCTCGCCGTCGGTCAGGGTGCCGGAGACCACGTAGGTGCCGCTCGCGGTGATGGTGATCGTGGAGCCGTCCACGCTCACGGCGGCGGCGCTGCGACCCGACGCCGTCGCCGAGTCGCCGCTCAGGGCGATGTCGGTGGCGCCCGACTCGTCCCAGCCGCCGGAGGCCTCGGTCTGGCTCACGGCGCCGGCGGCCCCGGAGGCGTCGGCGTTGGCGGCCAGGATCTGGGCGGCGGTGGCGCCGGTCGAGGCCTGTCGCACGGAGGCGGAGATGGTGGTCCACGTCGTTGCGGAGGAGGCCTGCGAGCTCGAAGCGGCGGAGGCGGAGGTCGCCCCGGTGGTGGAGCAGGCGGCGACGAGGGCGCCGGCGGCCAGGGCGGCCAGGGCGCCGGCGGCCCGGAAGCGGAACCGGCGGCGGCGTGCGCCCGACGGGTCGGTCGGGTGCGCGGGGGGCGTGGTCATGAGGTCTCCTTGTGTCGGGGCCCGCGCGGGGCCGGATCGGTTGCGGGTGGACGGTGAGGCGCTCGGGCGGTGCGTGCGGCGAGATGCCGGCGGGGCGGTGCTCGGGCAGTGCGGGGCCGGCGCGCGGTGCGGTGATGACGACGGCGCCCGGGCCATCCCGCGCCGCCGCGCCCGGCGGTCGGCTCAGGCGGCGGCGAGCTCGTGGGTGAGGATGTGGTGCCACTTGTTGGCGGGCAGCTCCGGGTGGAGCAGCGCCATCCCCGTGGCGTACTTCGAGATGACGGCGGGCCGGTGCCCGGCGGCCCACAGCCACCGGTCGGCCGCCGAGGGCGCGGCCGGGGTCTTCGTCTCGACAATGGCCAGCGCGCCCGCCGCGCGCACCGGGATGTGGCGGCCTCCGGCGCCGGAGTCCCCGGTCCGCCCGTCGGCATCCCCGGAGTCCCCGGTCCGCCCGCCCTGTCCGTCGGCGCTCCCGGTCCGTCCGACGGCGGGCGCGCCGCGGGGCGGCAGGCCGATCCAGGCCAGGCGGGTGTCGAGGGTCAGGCGAGCGGACTCCTCCGGCAGGTGGAGGGTGGTGCGCTCGTAGCGGGTGATCAGGACGGGCTCCAGGGCCTGGGCCAGGCGCCGCGCCCGCTCCGGCGGGGCGACGTCGTCGGCCAGGCGGGAGGCGATGAAGTCGCGGCCCGACGCGGTGAGGCGGCCGGCGTCGAGCGGCGGGCACTGGACGCGGCGCTTGACGGTGGCCCCGCGCGGCCCGCGGGTCTTGACCTCCAGGAAGCAGGAGCCGGAGTCGAGGTAGCTGCGGGTGCGGATCTTGAAGCGGCGCCGGCGCTTGCGGGCGGCGAGCAGGTAGGAGTCCAGGTCGGGGGTGTCGAAGTAGGTGGAGGCGTAGCTGAAGCCGCGGCGGCCCTCGATCTGCAGGACGCGGGCGGCGCCGGCCAGGGCGTCGACGAGTCCCTGGGCGGTGGCCAGGGGCACGAGGTACTTGCGGTCGACCCGGACGAGCAGGCCCGCGGCCGCGTTGAGCTCGGCGAGTCCGGTGGGGGCCAGACGGCGCGTGTCCAGGCCGGCGGGGCGAGTGATCATGATGGCTGTTCTCCTGCGCGGATGCGGCCGGACGGGCTCAGCGGCTCGCGGCGCCGGCGTGGCGCGCCGCCGTCGGACGGTTCAGCGGCACCCAGTTGTCCGCGGGGGAGGCGACGAAGGGGAGGTCGTCGCGGGCGGCGTCCTGCGCCAGCGGGGCGCGGCGCGCGAGCAGCCGGTAGCGCACGTCGACGAGGGTGGTGTCGTTGACCAGGTCGAGCCTGTGGACCTCCAGGGAGCGCACGCGGGCGCCCAGCAGCTCCTCCAGGTGGGCGGTCAGGGCGGCCTCATCGGCGATGGCGCGGTCGAGCTGGATGACCTGGTGGCGGTTGCGGGCGGCCAGGCGGGGGCTGTCGCCGATCCACAGGGAGGCCACGACCAGGGCCATGAGGGCGGCGACCAGGGCCAGCGGGGCCGTCTGGATGCCGCCGAGCAGGCCCAGGGCGAGGGAGGCGAAGAAGTAGGCGATCTCGCCCTGGGAGATCTCGGTGGAGCGCAGGCGGATGATGGACAGGACGCCGAACAGGCCCAGCCCCAGTCCGGCGCCGACGCTCGCGGTGGACAGCAGGAGCGTGACGGCCAGGACTCCGATGTTGACTCCGATGTAGGCGGCCGTGAGATCCCTGCGGCCGTGGCGCGGCAGGTAGAGGGCGCCGACGAGAAGGGCGAGGGCCGCCAGATCGGTCCCGATATAGGCGAGGGTGGTCGGACTCATGGGCGTGCTCCTTGGGTGAGGCCTTGCTGACGGCCTTGAGTCAAGGGGCCGGGCCCATGAGGAGTCTGTGAGGGGGGTAGGTCCGGCGCATGTCTTGTGGAGACCGGGCCGGGCGGGGGCGAGCCTGAGGCCGAGGGTCTCACTCGCGACGACTCGGGGGCCGGGCCGGGCGGGGGCGAGCCGGCGTCGGGCGCTCGCGGCCGGGCGGCGCCGTCGCCCCTTTCGCGCTCCTCGCGCAGGAAGCCCGGTTCCCGCCGGCCTCGCGCGACTTCTCCGCCGGTCTCAGTACTCCTCGCGCAGGAAGCCCAGTTCGTCCAGGCGGCGTCCGACGGCGTCGAGGACCTCCTCGCTGTCCGCCTCGACGGTGTGGGTGTGCCAGCCGTTGGTCAGCTCGGCCAGGGAGGAGGACTCGGGGAGCCTGGCCAGGAACTGGGCGAGGTCGGCGCGGTCGCGCAGAATGAGGTCGACGGTGATCTGCCCGTAGAGCCGGTGCTCGATCGAGGTGTCCAGCACCGTGCCGCCCTCCTGAAGGATCGCCTCCAGCTCGGCGGCGATCTCGTCGCGGGTGTGCTGGACGGGGAAGGAGCGGCGCGGGCGGGCGGTGGGCCGGCTGAGCAGGTAGCCGCGGTTGGTGGCGCGCACCGGGTGCCCGGCGGCGCGCAGGAGGGCGACGTCGCCGACGACGATCTGCCGCGAGACGCCCAGCTCCGCCCCGAGGGCCGCGGCGGGGATGGGGGCGGAGGCGGCGCCGAGGCGTTTGAGGATCGTCTTCCGCCGTCGGGCCGCGTCCATGAGACCTCCTTGGGCTTGCGTCTGTACGGCGACCGTAGCACGGACCCGACACCCCGGGGCGCGTCGGGGGACACGCCGACGTGATCAAGTTGTGAGAAGAGAATTTTCAGGGAGTTGTCCCCAGGCTGGGGACAACGGGCCGTCGGGTCGGCGGCGGGGCTGTGGATTGCCGGGGCGGGTGCGCACCGGCGGGCGCGGGGCCGTATTCGCGCGGATCCGACGGCGTGTCGCCGGCCCGGTCCGCCCGGCCGCCGCCGGTCCCCGGTGGGAGTCGTCCACAGGTTCCGGACGAGTCGTCCACAGGGAGGGGCGATTCGTGCACAGCGGGGAGCCGAACACATCATCTTGTGGTGCTGGCGCACTCCGACCCCTAGGGGTAGTGTTGTCGCCCGTTGGTGAGGCGAGGCCCTCCACCACACACATCCGTGCTCCGGCCACCGGTGCGAGCCCGCCGCGGGGCGCCCGGCCGGGGCGCGGGACAGACCATCCGTACACGATCGGGGAGACCGATATGGCGATCACCGTCTACAGCAAGCCCAACTGCGTCCAGTGCAGCGCCACGTACCGCGCCCTGGACAGGGCCGGCCTGTCCTACAGCACGGTGGACATCTCGGCGGACGCCGAGGCTCTGGCGCGGGTCAAGTCCCTGGGCTATGCGCAGGCCCCGGTCGTCATGGTCGGCGCCGACCACTGGTCCGGCTTCCGCCCGGACAAGATCAAGGCGGCCGCGCTCGCCGTCGAGGCCATCGCGATCTGAAGCGGGGCGGACGGCCCCGTGACGCCCCCCGCGACGACGCCGGCGCCCGACGGCCCGCTGCTCGTCTACTTCTCCTCCGCCTCGCAGAACACGCACCGGTTCGTCGGCAGGCTCGGCCGCCGCAGCGCCCGGATCCCGCTGCGCCCCGGCGAGGAGCCCCTGAGGGTGGACGAGGAGTACGTCCTCATCGTGCCGACCTACGGCGGCGGCAGCATCAAGGGCGCCGTCCCCAAGCAGGTCATCAAGTTCCTCAACGACCCGCACAACCGCTCCCTGTGCCGGGGCGTCATCGCCTCGGGGAACACCAATTTCGGCGAGGCCTACGGAATCGCCGGCGATATCATCGCCGCCAAGCTCAAGGTGCCCCTCCTCTACCGCTACGAGCTGCTCGGCACCCCCACCGACGTCGCGCGCGTCGAAGAAGGATTGGACAGGTTTTGGCAGACACGCTGACGCAGACGCCGTCGGGCGCCGGCTCCGGGGCGACCGCGGCCCCGGACCTCGATTATCACGCCCTCAACGCCCGGCTCAACCTCTACGACGCGAACGGCGCGATCCAATTCGACGCCGACCGCGAGGCGGCCCGCCAGTACTTCCTCCAGCACGTGAACCCGAATACCGTCCGCTTCCGCGACCTGGGGGAGAAGCTGGATCACCTGGTCGCCGAGGGATATTACGAGAAGCGGGTCCTGGACCGCTACTCCCCGGAATTCGTCGCCTCCGCGTTCGAGGCCGCCCACGCCCACGACTTCCGCTTCGAGACCTTCCTGGGGGCGTTCAAGTACTACACCTCCTACACGCTCAAGACCTTCGACGGCGGGCGCTACCTGGAGCGGTTCGAGGACCGGGTCGCCATGGTGGCCCTGGCCCTGGCCGACGGCGACGAGGCGCTGGCCCTGGACCTCATCGAGGAGATGATGACCGGCCGATTCCAGCCCGCCACACCCACCTTCCTCAACGAGGGCAAGGCGCAGCGCGGCGAGCCCGTCTCCTGCTTCCTGGTGCGCATCGAGGACAATATGGAGTCGATCGCCCGCGGCATCAACTCCGCCCTCCAGCTGTCCAAGCGCGGTGGGGGAGTGGCCCTCCTGCTGAGCAACCTGCGGGAGATGGGCGCCCCCATCAAGCGCATCGAGAACCAGTCCAGCGGCGTCATCCCCGTCATGAAGCTGTTGGAGGACTCCTTCTCCTACGCCAACCAGCTCGGGGCCCGCCAGGGTGCGGGGGCCGTGTACCTGCACGCCCACCACCCCGACATCATGCGGTTCCTGGACACCAAGCGCGAGAACGCGGACGAGAAGATCCGCATCAAGACCCTCTCGCTGGGCGTCGTCATCCCCGACATCACCTTCGAGCTGGCCAAGAACAATGAGGACATGTGCCTGTTCAGCCCCTACGACGTCGAGCGCGTCCACGGGGTTCCGTTCGCGGACATCGACGTGACGGGGAAGTACCGCGAGATGGTCGACGACGAGCGCATCAAGAAGACCAGGATCAACGCCCGCCAGTTCTTCCAGACCCTCGCCGAGATCCAGTTCGAGTCCGGCTACCCCTACGTCGTCTTCGAGGACACGGTCAACCGGGCCAACCCCATCAAGGGGAAGGTGGTCATGTCCAACCTGTGCTCGGAGATCCTCCAGGTCTCCGAGCCCAGCCGGCTCAACGAGGACCTGTCCTACGCGCACGTGGGCAAGGACATCTCCTGCAATCTGGGCAGCCTCAATATCGCCAGGACGATGGACTCCCCGGACTTCGCCCGCACCATTCGCACGGCGGTGCGGGGGCTGACCGCCGTGTCCGACCAGACGCGCCTGCCGTCCGTGCCCTCCATCGACCGCGGCAACCGCGAGTCCCACGCCATCGGGCTGGGGCAGATGAATCTGCACGGGTTCCTGGCGCGCGAGCGGATCCTCTACGGCAGCGAGGAGGCCCTGGACTTCACCAATGTCTACTTCGCCTGCGTGCTGTACCAGGCCCTGACCGCCTCGCACGAACTGGCGGTCGAGCGGGGCGAGTCCTTCGTGGGATTCGAGGACTCGGCCTACGCCGACGGCGAGTTCTTCGACAAGTACACGAGTCGGGACTTCGTGCCCGTCACCGAGCGCGTGCGCGAGATCTTCGAGGCCTCCAGCGTGCACGTGCCCACGCGCCGCGACTGGGCGGAACTGGCCGAGGCGGTCCGGCGCGACGGCATCTACAACCGCAATCTCCAGGCCGTCCCGCCCACCGGCTCGATCTCCTACATCAACGGCTCCACCTCCTCGATCCACCCGATCGTGGCCAAGATCGAGATCCGCAAGGAGGGCAAGATCGGGCGCGTCTACTACCCGGCGCCCTATATGACGAACGACAACCTGGAGTACTACCAGGACGCCTACGAGATCGGCCCGGAGAAGATCATCGACACCTACGCCGCGGCCACCCAGCACGTGGACCAGGGGCTGAGCCTCACGCTGTTCTTCCCGGACACGGCCACCACCCGCGACGTCAACCGCGCCCAGATCTACGCCTGGCGCAAGGGCATCAAGACCCTCTACTACATCCGCCTGCGCCAGGCCGCGCTCACCGGCACCGAGGTGGAGGGCTGCGTGTCGTGCATGCTGTGATCCGACGCCGGAGCCGAGCGGAAGGCGGCGAGGGCGAACCGTATCGCCTATGGGGATGAGGGGCTGCGATGGTTGCGTATTCGATTGATGGGATGCGATGATATCCGGTATGTGTGGCTCTAAGTCGAGCTGGAGTGTTCAACGTCCTTTCCAGGCGTTTGCGGATGAGTCGGAGGTGGGCGGGTTCTCAATGTTCCTCGTCATGCTCCGACCCTCCGATCTTGATGCTGCTCGCCGCCTTCTGCGTCGCCGCTTGAGGCGGGGGCAGCGATCGATTCACTTCACCAAGGAGCGCAATGAGGTCAGATGGGCGGTGCTTGGTGACATGATGCGGAGCGACCTCGCCGTCCGGGCTTATCGGACTGAGGTCGAAGGAGTTCAAGGGAGGAGGATCTGCTTGCGCGCCGTCGCCCGTGATCTTGCGGGGACCGCGTGCACGCGATTGGTTCTTGACAGGAATGATCCCGCTGTGAAGAGCGACAATCAGATCTTAAAATGGGGTCTGGGATCATCCTGGCTCGGAACGTATGATCATCTGCACGATCATGAGGAGCCGCTGCTGTCCTTCGCCGATGGCGCCGCCTGGGCGTGGCACCGTGGAGGTGACTGGCGCCGGGCGGTTGAGCGGCTCGACTTTACTATGATCGACGTCAGCCCGTGAGGCATCGGTGTGAACCCGATGTTGAATCGGTTTCCGATCGGCCTTCCGGTAATAGAACGGGACGGCCCTGATTCAAGAGGGGGTTATAGGCGTGGATGTGTTGCTCAAGTTCCGGTTTTCCGTTGTGATGGTGAGGTGAAGTCGGGCTCTTCATGGTGTCGGCGGTTGATCCGGGACGGTGAAGGTTATTCAGCGGATGTCTGGTCGCATTTCCGGGAAACGATATTATGACGTCCCGCTCCCATGAGGTATGATGGCCGGTGAACAACGTCAACAAAACCATGAGGAACGGACCGTCGTCGTGGAGTATGCCACGGGGTTGGCCCCCCCGGGTGGATCACTGACAAGGGAGGCGTTGACAGGGGAATGATCACGCCCAATAAGAAGCCCCCAACGGCGAACTGAGCGAGGCGGTCGAAGAGGCGAGCAAGAGCATCAACCGGATCCGCCGGGCTGGAAGAGCGGATCATCGCCCACATCAGGTCCTGGAGAATCCACCCGCATCGGCTACCGGCGCCCCCTGCACACATTCGAGTAGACCATCACCGTCGCACTCTCACTCTGCGTCTTCAAAACCACCCCTGAATAAGTTTCGATGCTTGACATCCTCGGCTGATCGTGTAGTCCGTGAGGGCCCGATCAGTCAGAGCCAGGATCTGCCCGGTGTGCCGCGATCCGATGAGGAAGCACGGGCGCGCCGCGTCCGGATCTCAGCGTTGGAGATGCACCGCGTGCAACCCGACCGCCACCGCGCCGCGAGCAGTCCCACCGGCCAGGACCGAGCAGGTGGCCCCGGGCGAGTTCATCGCCCGGGCGGCCTCCAAGGGCGCCCGGGCCGACCAACCGGGCGGAGCACGCGCCCTCGCGCTGCCGCACCGCCCGGCGGGAACGGGCCCCACGCCCCGCCCACCCGCCCGCGGGCGAGGTGCACGCCCAGATCCTCATCGATGGACTCCACCCGGCCAGCGGGTGGACCCTCCTGGTGGCCGGGAGCACCGCGCACGTGATCACCCGTCAGTGGGCCGCCAGCGAGAGCACCGCCGCCCATACCACCCTGCTGCGCGACCCGGCCACCGCCGCCCGAACGGGTCGCACATGGTGGTACAACCCACGCCCGCACCCGCCACGCCCACAAGCGCCTGGAGCGCACGGCCGAGCAGGGAGCGCTGTTCGCCCACCTGACCGGCCCCGCGGGCGAGCCCCGCCACACACCTCCGAGGAGGGCCTGTGGACGCGCAAGGGCAGGGCCGGACGCACCCACTGACCCCGACACGCCGCCTAAAGCACCACGTTCACGCCGATAACCCCCTGAAACGACGCGAAACCCGGCTCACCCACCGTCCGGAGGGCTGCCGGGCTCACTTCACGAGGCTACTGCCCCGAGCGGGACCCAGTATATACCGAAGGTGACGGTGAGTGCCGGTGATCGACGAGACTCATCGGAACAGGGGGCCTCGAGGCCGCTGGTCTGCAGAGCCGCTTCTGCTCGGCTGTGGTGGGTGAGCCTCTTGGCATGGTGTCGTCGCGGGGCTCTCGGCCGGTGGTCCCTCCGCAGGAGCACCAGGACCGGGACTTCCATTGGATTCTCACAGTTTGACCCAGAGCGGGGCGGAGTCATTCGTACCTGTAGCAAAACGGTGGTTCAAGTCCCCGGTGCGGGTCTGGCCGAGGGTGTTGAGGACGGTAGAACGGACCGGACTGGTGCGATGCCGATAGCTCTGACCGCCACCGCGGTTCGGATCGAATTCCTCACCGCCGTCGGGGGTTCCCCGTCACCGGCCCGCGACCTCGCCCACGACGAGGTGAGCCCTCTCGTAGGGACCCGCCCCGCAGGCGCTTGCGGCGCCGTCGTCAGCGAATAGGTGGCCCCCTCGGATAGGGGCCGCCGCTTGCTTCTTGGCGGCACGCCCGCAGCGGAGGAGCCCCGCGGGGATTATCATCGCGTCAGGGAATCATCCGGGATGCGAGACGAAGGATCTGGGCGATGAACGCATTTCAAGACGGGGCCCGGGGAGAGCCGACGATCGCGTCGGGTTGGCCCGAGCGCCTCACCATGGTGTGGTGGCTTATCTTCGGCACCATCTCGGTGTACTGGGCGGCCGGTGGCATGTGGCTCGTCGATACTGCAGTCCAAGAGAGGGGCGTAGAGCTCGCCGGCGGCGCCCGGCGTGGTTCGTCGTCCTGGTACTCGCCACCGGGCTCATCAAGTACGCCTTCGCGCTGTTCGCCTGGGTGGGCGGGCTGCTTGTCCTCGTCGTGACCGCGCGGCTGCGGGCGGATCCGGGCGCAGCCGCGCACCGGAACCGTGCCCGGATGTGAGGACACTGCGCCCTTCGTGTGCGGGAAGGGCGCAGGTCAGCCGGCGCCGAGGCGCCGGCCGTCGCTCAACGGTTCCTGGTCGTCCCCTCGGACGAACCAGTGGTGTCGACGTACTTGGCGAAGCAGTGCTCGCCGTCCAGACCCTGGGAGTCGCACCAGGCGTTGGCCCCCTCCGCCGTGGTGAAGGGAATTCCCACAATGGTCACCCACCAGCTGCCTCCGGCGTCGAAGACGGGCCAGTCGTCGCTGAAGAGCAGGAGGGCCTCCGGGAACTGCTGCCGCAGCGAGAAGAACTCCTGCATGATGGCGGGGCTGCCCCAGGTCATGCCCTCGGCGTACAGGCCCGGCCTCTTCGAGGACACCTGGGGGACCCAGTATCCGGAGACCCTGCTCACGACGGTCGACCGGTCGTGGTCGGCCTGCCAGCGGAGGTTGTCGGCGGCGGAGGCCTCCGCGACCTCCCCGTCGCCGGTGCCGGAGGCCGCGGTCGCCGTCGTGTTCGCGTCGCTGCCGACCACCACCGCATTCGATGCGCCGCTGCGGTCGATGTCACCGGAGATCGTGGTGGAACTGGCGTTGATGTCGCTCGCTGAGCGGAAGAAGTATCCGGCGGCGAACCGCAGGACGAGCGTCCTGCCGCCCGAGGGGATGACGACGGGGGCGCCCGAGAAGTCGAAATCGGCGTAGGCGACGACCATGTCGGCCGCCCCCGATCCGCCCGTGGTCGACGACGGCGCGTAGAGCATGATGCTGTTCGCGGCGCCCGTGAGCACATCCCCCTCGGCGCAGGAGGGGGTGACCTCGGTCGTGACCTCGAGCTCGCCGTCCTGGTCGCTGACGGAGCGCACCGCGAACTGCGGCGCCCGCGCGCAGGGTGTGACGTAGTCGGCCGCACCGGCCCCATTCGAGCCGCTCGCCCCGGAATCCGGCTCGCTCGACTCCGCCGGGGCCGGCGAGTCGCGGTCCGGCTCCGCCGCCGGCGCCGGCTCGTCGCGGTCAGTCCCCTCGTCCTTCGCGGAGCCCTTCCCGTCCTCGTCCTTCTCGCCGTCCTTCTTGTCCGAGGCCGACGACGTGCGGTCGGAGTCGTGCCCTTCCGCGGCGGCCGACGGCGTGCGATCGTCATCCCCTCCGAAGAGCCCCAGACGCCACGTGCCGATCCCGCCGATGACGAGC
>ERZ772993.533-NODE-533-length-18061-cov-16.851938_pt1 | contig 18061 bp, 12 predicted proteins | sample MGYA00580670_ERZ772993 | MGnify/ENA primary metagenome ERZ772993 (study PRJEB29015, sample SAMEA2737936) | human oral metagenome | biome: human oral; feature: human-associated habitat; material: dental | place: China | collected 2136 ... | reverse complement strand
GCCGCCCAGCGAGACCTCGCCCACCCCCTGCACGCGCGAGATCTTCTGCAGCACGATGTTGTCGGCCAGGTCGTAGAGCTGGCTGGGCGGAAGTGTGGCCGACGACAGCGCCAGCGCCAGGATGGGCGACGTGGAGGAATTGAGCTTGCGGAAGGTGGGCCGGCCGGGCATGCCGGGCGGCAGCTGGTCGATCACACTGTTGATGGCCGCCTGCACCTCACGCGAGGCTTCGTTCAGGTCGCGGTCGATGTCGAAGAAGAGCCGCACCTCGGTGGTGCCGGTGCTGCTGGACGACGAGATGGACGACAGCCCCGCAATGGACCCCAGCGCCCGTTCCAGCGGCCCGGCCACGGTCGCCGCCATGCTGGTGGGGCTGGCCCCGGGCAGGCTGGCCGAGACCACCACCATCGGCGTGTCGATCTGCGGCAGCGGCGCCACCGGCAGCTGTCGCCACGCCAGCCAGCCGGCCAGCAGGATGGCCAGCGCCAGCATGGTGCTGCCGATGGGTCGGCGGATGAAGGGACGGGACAGATTCATCGGCGTCGGGCAATCACGGCAGGGACAGGCTCATGGGCAACAGGTCAGCGGAAAGAACGGCTTCATCGGCCTCGGCGCTGCGCGATCCGCTCGAAGAACAGGTAGATGACGGGCGTGGTGTAGAGCGTGAGCACCTGGCTGACCAGCAGCCCTCCCACCATCACCAGACCCAGCGGCTGGCGCAGCTCGGCGCCCGACCCGCTGGCCAGCATCAGCGGCAGCGCGCCCAGCAGCGCGGCCAGCGTGGTCATCAGGATGGGCCGGAAACGCAGGATGGCAGCACGGTGGATGGCCGCACGTGCCGAAAGCCGTTCATGACGCTCGGCCTCCAGCGCGAAGTCCACCATCATGATGCCGTTCTTCTTCACCAGGCCGATGAGCAGCACGATGCCGATGACGGCCACCATGTCCAGCGCCCGACCGCTGACGAGCAGCGCCAGTAGCGCCCCCACCGTGGCCGAGGGCAGCGTGGACAGGATGGTGATGGGGTGAATGGCGCTCTCGTACAGGATGCCCAGCACGAGGTACATCACCACCACGGCGGCCAGCACCAGCCACAGCGTGTTCGACAGCGATGCCCGGAACGCCTCGGCGGCCCCCAGGAAGCGGCTCTCGATGGACAGCGGCCAGCCCAGCTGCTGCTGCACCTCTTCCACGGCCGCCACCGCATCCCCCAGCGAATGGCCGTTGCCCAGGTTGAAGGACAGCGTGGCCGCCGGGAACTGCGACTGATGGTTCACCACCACCGGCGCCTTGCGGTTGCGCCAGTGCGCCAGCGCGGAAAGCGCCACCGGCGTGCCGTCGGACGCCGCCACGAACACGTGGTCCAGCGCCGCCATGCCCTCGGCCCGCGCCGGATCATGCTCCAGCACCACGCGGTACTGGTTGGACTGCGTGAAGAGCGTGGCAATCTGCCGCTGCGCGAAGGCATTCTGCAGGGCCGCGGTGATGGTCTGCACCTGCACACCCAAGCGAGCGGCGGCGGTGCGATCGATCTCCACGTAGGCCTGCCAGCCGTCGTTCTGCAGATCGCTGCCGATGTCGGCCAGCTCGGGCCGCTGGGCCAGCGCGGCCTGCAGGCGCGGCACCCACTCGGCCAGCAGGTCCGTGTCAGGCGTGCTCAGCGTCATCTGGTACTGGGCGCGGCTGATGCGGTCCTCGATGGAAAGCTCCTGCACCGGCTGAAACCAGACGCCCATGGTCCGGCGCTCGGCCTCGGGCCGTTCGGCCATCCGGCGGCGCAGCCGGTCGATGATGGCGAGCACGTCGTCAGCACGGTCCTCGTGCGACTTCAGGTTCAGCAGCATGCGCCCCGTGTTGAGCGCGGTGTTGCTGCCATCCACACCGATGAACGACGACAGGCTGGCCACGTCCGGGTCATCGAGCAGCTGGCGGGCCACCGCCTCCTGCTGTTTCTTCATGGCCTCGAACGAGATGGTGCCAGGCGCCTGCGTCACCACCTGGATGACACCACTGTCCTGCACCGGGAAGAAGCCCTTGGGCACCAGCAGGTACAGCCAGACCGTCAGCCCCAGCGTAGCCAGCATCACCAGCAGCATCAGCCCCTGGTGATCCAGCACACGGTCCAGACTGCGACCGTAGGCGGCGATCAGCCGGTCCAGCAACGCGGGACGCGCCGACGGCCCTGCTCCGTCGTGTCCTGTCTCGCCTTTCAGCATCCGCGCCGACATCATGGGCGTGAGCGTGAGCGACACCAGCAGCGAGATGCCGATGGCCACCGCCAGCGTGACGGCGAATTCATGAAAGAGCCGCCCCACCACGTCGCCCATGAAGAGCAGCGGAATCAGGACAGCCACCAGCGAGACGGTGAGCGACACCAGCGTGAAGCCGATCTCCTTCGCGCCGTCCAGGGCGGCCTGCAGCGCCGGCTTGCCCTGCTCCCGGTGGCGGGCGATGTTCTCCATCATCACGATGGCGTCATCGACCACGAAGCCGGTGGCGATGGTGAGCGCCATCAGGCTGAGGTTGTTGAGCGAATAGTCGGCCAGATACATGGCGGCAAAGGTGGCCACCAGCGAGATGGGCACCACCACGGCCGGAATCAGCGTCATGCGCACCGAGCGCAGGAACACGAGCGTCACCAGCACCACCAGCCCCACCGCCAGCACCAGCTCCACCTGCACGTCGCGCACCGAGCTGCGGATGCTCTCGGTACGGTCGGTGAGAATGCGCACGTCCACGCTGGCCGGCAGCGTGGCGGTCAGCCGCGGCAGCAGCGCACGCACCCGGTCGGCCACCTCGATGACATTGGCATCGGGCTGGCGCTGCACGCTGATCAGGATGGCTCGCTCGGCGTCGGCCCAGGCGGCCAGAAAGCGGTCCTCGGGCCCCTGCACCACGGTGGCCACGTCGCGCACGCGCAGCGGCACACCGTTCTTCCAGGTCACCACCAGGTCCTCGTACTGGGCCACCGTGGTCAGCTGGTCGTTGGCATCCAGCGTGGTGCTGCGCACCGGGCCGTCGAAGCTGCCCTTGGGCAGATTGGCGTTGGCCGAGGCAATCACCTTCTGCACGTCGGCCAGCGTGAGCCCGGCGGCCTTCAAAGCGGCGGAATCGGCCTGCACGCGGATGGCCGGGCGCTGGCCACCGGCCAGGCTCACCTGACCCACGCCCTGCACCTGCGCCAGCTTCTGCGCCATGCGGGTGTCCACCAGGTCGTGGATCTGCGGCAGCGGCAGGGTCTTCGAGCTGACCGCCAGCGTCAGGATCGGCGTGTCCGCCGGATTGACCTTGCGATAGCGCGGCGGGGCCGGCATGCCGTCGGGCAGCAGGCTCTCGGCATTGTCCAGCGCCGACTGCACGTCCTGCTCGGCCACGCCCAGATCACTGTCCAGCGCAAACTGCAGCGTGATGACCGAGACGCCGGCGCCGCTGGCCGAGGACATCTGCTTGAGGCCGGAAATCTGGCCCAGATAGCGTTCCAGCGGCGCGGTGATCATCCGCGCCACCGTGTCGGGACTGGCGCCCGGCAGCGTGGCCTGCACCTGGATGACTGGATAGTCGACCTGCGGCAGCGCCGCCACCGGCAGCAGCCGCCAGGCCAGCATGCCGGCCACCAGCAGCGCCACCATCAGCAGTGACGTGGCGATAGGCCGCAGGATGAAGGGACGGGAGAAATTCATGGCAACGCTCAGGGTCCAGGCGGCGGGCCGCCAGCGGGGCCCTCATCGGGCCCCGGGGCCAGCAGGGCATCCGCATCGCCCTCGGTGGCGGCCACGATCTTCACCGGGCTGCCGTTGCGCAGCCGGTCCATGCCTTCCAGCACCACCCGCTCGCCGGCGGCCAGCCCCTCGATGATCTGCACCCGATCGGCCGTGGTGGCGCCCAGCTTCACGACCTGCACATGGGCCTTGTCATCACGCACCACATAGACATAGTTGCCCTGGGTGCCGAACTGCACCGCATCCACCGGCACGCTGACGGCGCTGGGCAGCGTCTGCAGCGTGAGGCGGATGTTCACGAACTGGTTGGGAAAGAGCGTCTCGCCCGGATTGTCGAAGCGCGCCCGAACCCGCAGCGATCCGGTCGTGGTGTCGATCTGGTTGTCCAGCGTGGTGAGGCGGCCGCTGGCCAGCCGGCCCTGCTCGCTGCGGTCCCAGGCCTCCACCTCCAGGCCGTTGCCGGCAGCGGCGGCCATCGCGTCGCGCAGCGCCGTCAGCTGCACCTCCGGCACACCGAAGATCACCGAGATGGGGTCGGTCTGCACGATGCTGACCAGGCCGTCCGTGGTGGAAGGGCCGATCATCGCGCCGATATTGGTCTTCAGAAGCCCCAGGCGACCGGCCACCGGCGCGTGGATCTTTGTGTAGCCCAGCTGTACCCGGGCGTTGTCCACCTTGGCCTGGTCGGTGGTCGAACGTGCCTGCAGCTGCCGCACCAGCGCCCGCTGGGTCTCCAGCTGCTGGCGGGACACCGAATCCTGGCGATAGAGCCGCTCGTAGCGCGCCAGATCGGAACGGGCATTCTTCAGCTCGGCCTGGTTCTGCGCCTGGGTGCCTCGCGCCTCGTCCAGGCTGGCCTGCAGCGCTCGCGGATCCAGCTCGGCCAGCAGCTGGCCGGCCTGCACATGCGCACCTTCCTGGAAATGCACGCGCAGCAGCCGCCCTTCCACCTGCGGCACCACGGTGACGGTGTTGTAGGGGGTGACGTTGCCCACGGCGCGGATCACCACCGGAAAGGCCCCCTGCTCGGCGCTCACCACGCTGACGGTGACGGGCGACATGCCACCCGGCCCGCCGGCGCCCGGCGGCGGGGGCGGCCCATCGGGCGCGGCGGTGCCGTGGGAAGCGGGTTTCAGAACCCAGAACCAGAGGCCGGCACCGACGGCCAGCAGCACCAGGGCCGTGACCACCAGCGTGGTACGGCGCCCGGACGCCTTGTGAGACGATAAGGACATGAAGGCGGGAACAGCAGGGAGAAGGAAGCCCTTATCATACGGGGATGCCTGCACCGGCCGGCCCCTGGCAGCCCGAACTTTGCAGGAACTTTACACAGCGCCGACGGCCGGCGTGCCCAGGAGGCGACAGACGGCCTGGCCAGTGTCGCGCCGCCCCCGAGCCTTCCCGGCGCCCGCCTCATGCCCGCCGGCCCGCCCTGCGGTGCCGGCCATGGCATCATTGCCGGTTCAGGCCCGGACCGCGCCATGCCACCGGCACCCTCCGCACAACCCAGGAGCCCATCCCTCTGATGCCCATCCGTCTTTCCCGCATCCCCGGCACGCTGTTGCTGCTGGCCGCGGCCGCCACGCTGGCGGGCTGCGCCAGCGACCGCTCGCGCAGCGGCTTTCTGGAACCCTATCGCTTCGCCATTCCGCAGGGCAACTACATCAACCAGCAGATGCTGGACGAGGTGCACACCGGCATGGCGCCCGACGAGGTGCGGCTTCGCATCGGCACCCCGCTGCTGGCCGACGTGTTCCACCCCAACCGCTGGGAATACGTCTTCCGCTTCCAGTATCCGAACGGCGATGCCGAGCTGCGCCGCGTGACGGTGTTCTTTGCCGACGGCCGCGTCAGCGACATCAAGCATGACCGCCTGCCCGAGCGCGACGACCCGAACGATCCGGCCCTGCCCGGCTACCAACCCACCGAAAGGCACGTGAATTCATGAAGATCGCCATCACTGGCGCCTCTGGCCGCATGGGGCGCATGCTGATCGAGGCCGTCCTGGCCGCCCCCGACATGGAACTGGCTGCGGCGCTGGACCGCAGCGACAGCCCGGCGCTGGGCACCGATGCCGGCGCCTTCATGGGGGCAAAGACCGGCGTGACCATCACCGACCGCACTGACGCGGCCCTGGCCGGCTGCCAGGTGCTGATCGACTTCACCCGCCCCGAAGCCAGCATGGCCTATCTGGACGCCTGCCGGCAGCATGGCGTGAAGATGGTCATCGGCACCACCGGCTTTTCAGCCGAGCAGCGCGCCCATATCCAGCAGGCCGCACAGGACATCGCCATCGTGCAGGCCGCCAACATGAGCCCGGGCGTCAATGCCGCCATCCGGCTCATCGAGCTGGCCACGCAGATGCTGGCCGATACCGACATCGAGGTCATCGAGGCCCACCACCGCCACAAGGTGGATGCCCCCTCGGGCACGGCACTCGCCATCGGCGAGGCCATCGCCGCGCAGCTGGGCAAGCCGCTGGCCGAGATCGGCGTCTTCGCCCGCGAGGGCCACACCGGCCCGCGCCAGCCCGGCAGCATCGGCTTTTCCACCATCCGCGGCGGCGACATCGTGGGCGATCACACGGTGCTCTTTGCCGGCAATGGCGAGCAGATCGAGATCCGCCACCGCGCCACCAGCCGCGCCCACTACGCCGACGGCAGCCTGCGCGCCTGCCGCTTCCTGGCCGACAAGGCCCATGGCCTGTACGACATGCGGGCCGTGCTGGGGCTTTCCAGCGGCAAGCAATCGGCCTGAACAAACCGGCCCGATCCGGGCCGGTCATTCCCCCACAGCGGCCTGTCCATGGCCGCTGCAGAGTTTCTCCATGACGATTCGATCCGGCCGCCTTCAGGCAGCCGGGGGCGTCGCTTACTTCGCCGCGCCGATGGCCTTGAGCACGGTATCCACCGTCAGCAGCTCGGGCAGCTGCACGGGCGCGGCTTTCGGATCGCGGCCGTCATAGAACAGGTAGAGCGGCACGCTGTTGCGGCCAAAGCGCGCCAGCTCGGCCGAGATGGCTGGATCACGGCGTGTCCAGTCGGCCTTGAGCAGTAGCACGTTGCGGTCGCGGAAAGCAGCCTGCACCTCGTCGCGGTTCAGCGCCACCTTCTCGTTGACCTGGCAGCTCAGGCACCAGGCCGCCGAAAAGTCCACGAAGACCGGCACGCCTGCTGCGCGGGCTGCGGCCTGACGCTCGGCCGACCACGGCTGCCAGCCCCGGCAGGAGGCCGGCAGGCGGCCATCGGCTTCCGGCTTGCACGACGGCGGCAGCATGGATACCGGACCGTTGGTCGCGGCATTGCCCGACACCGGCGCGGCCTGCGTCTGGGCAGCCTCGGCCACCACCGGCAGCCGGCTCACCAGCACGCCGCAGGCCACCAGCGACAGCAGCGCGGTGATGATCCAGGCCGGCGTGCTGCGCGCACTGCGCGGCCGCAGTTCGAACTGCCAGCGGCCGTAGATCCAGCAGCTGAAGGACAGGAAGATGGCGGCCAGCAGCAACAGCAGCACGCCCTCGGCGTCGGACTGCAGCGCCAGCACCCAGACCAGCCAGGCCGCGGTGATGAACATCGGGAAGGCCAGCAGCTGCTTGAAGGTCTGCAGCCAGGCCCCGGGGCGCGGCAGCATGGCCAGCAGACGCTCGCTGCTGGCCAGCACCAGATACGGCAGCGCCATGCCCACGCCGATGGTGGCAAACACCGCCAGCACCAGCAGCGGCGAGCTGCTGAGCGTGAAGCCCACTGCGCCACCCATGAAGGGTGCCGTGCAGGGCGTGGCCACCACCACCGCCATCACGCCCGTCATGAAACTGCCCCAGTAGCCCTGATGGCTGCCCTGCCCGGCCGCGCCCAGCTGCGTGAGCCGCGTGCCGGCCTCGAACACACCGAACAGGTTGAGACCGATGACCACGAAGAGCAGCGCCAGCACGGCCACGAAGACCGGCGACTGCAGCTGGAAGCCCCAGCCGGCCGCCTGGCCCAGCGCCCGCAGCCCCAGCAGGATGGCCGCCAGCACCAGGAAGCTGACCACCACGCCCAGGCCGAACACCATGGCATGACGACGCGCCTGCGCCGGCTTGCCGGCCGCCGCCTCGGTGAAGGAAAGGATCTTGAGCCCGATGACCGGGAACACGCAGGGCATCAGGTTGAGGATGAGGCCGCCGATGAACGCCCCCAGCATGGCGCCGGCCAGCGCCAGCCATTCACCCTGTCCATGCGCGCCCGTCAGCGTGCCAAGCGTGTTCTGTGCCTGATCCACGGCCTGCTCGGCCCTGGCACCCAGGCCGCTGGCATCCTGTCCGGCCTGGGCCGCAGAATCTGCATCGTCACCGCCTGCCGCTCCCGGCGCACCCGAAGCACCGTTCGGTGCCCCTGACGCTGCGCCAGCCGCGGCAGCATCAGCCCCCTGGCCGTTGGCACCGGACGCCATGGCGCCGGCTGCCGGCACGTCCTGCCCACCCTGCGCCGGCGCACCGCCCAGCTGCAACTGACCCAGCAGACCGCCCTTCTTGCCGCCGTTGCCCTGGGCAGCACCGGGCTCGGTCAGGTCCACCTTGATCGGCTCATTGATGGCCACGGTACGCGCCGCCACCGGAACCACCGTCTGGCGCTGCAGGTTCACTTCAACAGGCTGCCCGTCGTCGATGACGACGATGCCCCCTTCCTTTTCCCAGCCCGGATTGGCCGTGCGCACGCCCTGCTCATCCAGCTCCAGCGCCAGGCCATAACGACCTTCCTCGCCCGAGATCTCGATGAGCTTCTGCGGCGCCACCGGCTTCACCACGCCTGCAAAATACGGCAGGAACAGCGCCGAGCGCGGTGCCTTGCCCCGCGTGACGGCATCCGGCAGCACCACCACCGCCTGGCCGCCACGCTGCCACCAGCCCACGGCCGAAGGTTCCTTGTCGGGCACCGGCGCACTGCGGCGTGCGGCCTCGAAACTGGCCGTCTCGGCCCGATCGGGCTCGGTCACGCCCCCCACCGGCACGTCCAGCTGCAACGCGGCGTCGCCGGGAATGCAGACTTCCTTGCAGATCAGCCATTCGGCCTTGACCCGGAAGCGCGCCTGACGGCCCTTGAAGGTGTCCGGCAGCGTCACGTCACGATAGATGAGGGCCTCACCCTCGTAGCCATAGTTGGCCAGCGGCCCGATGGCCAGCCGCTCGGGCGCCGGCCAGCGGATGTCGGAATACTGCGTGTCAGCCGGCCCCTCGATCTCGAAGCGGGTGGGATAGCCCGTGTCGCCCGGATTGCGCCAGTAGGTATGCCAGTGCGGATCGTGCCGCAGCCGCATGCCGATGCGGAAGGTCTCGCCCGGCATCACCTGGCGGGAATCCGAGACCAGCTCCACCTCCAGCGAGCCCACGCGCTGCGGGCCGGCCTTCCAGTCCGGGGCTGCATCAGCTTGCGCATCGCCAGCCCCGGTGGCCTGCGCCGCACCCTGCGCGCCCGCGCCTTGTGCAGCATCGACCGCCACGGCGGGCGAGGTTGCCGCAAACAGCGCGGAACCCAACAGGAGGGAGGACAGCAGGAGCTGCCAGCAGGAGCGGGACGACACGTTGTGCATCATCTTGCCTTGAAAGGAGAACGACGGTTGAGGGAAACTGCAGAACCACGGCAGCCGACGGCCCATGAAAGGCATGGCCGGCCCCACATGCCGGCACACCTTCTGCCAACAGACCGGGAAACCGCCTCCAGACCTTTCAGGAACCTTCGATGGTAAAGGCAGGCCCCTGCCTTTGCCATGACATACCCCAACGTGGTCGTTACAAGTCCGTCCAACATTACAAGGGCATGTCATGGACAACGCATTGCCCGATTCCGGCGCCGACATCGGCCGCAGATGGCGCCATGACACACGCCCGGAGCCCGATCAACGGACGCCAGCGGGCGCCGCGTGGCAAAATCGGGTACAGCCATTCCCCGGGGTGTCGCTTCGCTTGACCCCCCTGTCACAAATCCCTACTATCCCGCGGCATGGAAACCGATCTCCAGCTATTGGCCGAGCGCGTCCGGCGCCTGCTTGAAATCACCCGCCAGCTCTCCGACGAGAATCAGCTGTTGCGCGGCCGTCTGGGTGAAGCCGCCATGAGCCAGGCCGACATGCAGCAACGACTGGCCGAAGCCCGTGCCCGCGTGGAATCCGCCCTGGCGCGGCTGCCGCTGCCGCAGACCGACAAAGACTGAAAGCCCCAGGAGCTGCCATGGCCATGGAACAGATCGAGGTCAAGATCCTTGACCGCACCTTCAAGCTGCAGGTACCCCCCAACGAAAAGCCGCGGCTGATGAACGCCGTGCGCATCGTCGACCAGAAGATGCGCGAGATCCGTGACGCCAGCCTGGCCCACGGCGTCGAGCGCATCGCCGTCAACGCCGCCCTGCAGATCACCTACGAATTCCTGGGCCAGCCGGTCGACTCCAGCGCCGCCACCGTCGAGCAGGTGCAGACCCTGGTCACCCAGCTCAACAACGAACTGGACGACGGCATCCGCCGCTTCGAGGGCGTTCGCTGAAACAGCGAAACCACACTGTCCGGCCACTCATCGGCGACAACGAAAGGGACGACCGGCAGAACTTGCCCCCTTCGACAGACAAGCGCGTATAATTGCTTCAACCCTGCAGTGTTCGTTCAGGCCATATATTCCTTGAACCAATGCGATGCATGAGGTGAAGAGAAAACAGTGTGCCACTGTTGCGATCGTCCCTCGTCGGATGAACCTGATGTGGCTGCTCTCTTTGCCGACCTGAACTGAATCAACGGTTCAGGATGCCGGCCAACCGGCACAGGCGGGGTTACCCCATTCCACGAAAGGCCCGGCATGTCCGGGCCTTTCTGCATTTCGGGCCTCACAAACGACCGGCGCCCCGTTGCGGGCGGATCTTCCGCCCGATCATGATCAGGCAGGCTGCCAGTCGGGAGCGCCTGCCGCTCAGGGCCATGTGCCGGTCAGTCCGCCTTGCGCCCTGCCCGCCACATCAGCCAGACACCGGCCAGCAGCATCGGCAGCGTCAGCGCCTGGCCGGCCGTCAGCGGCCCCCAGAAGCCATCGTCGGGCTCGCGCACGTATTCCACCAGGAAGCGGCACAGACCATAGCCCACCAGGAAGAGCCCGCTGACCGCCCCCGTGGGCCGCGGCCGGCGCGAATACCACCACAGCACCACGAACAGCAGCAGCCCCTCGGCCGCCAGCTCGTAGAGCTGCGACGGATGACGCGGCAGCGCCGAACCCGACTGCGGAAACACCATGCCCCAGGGCACATCGGTGACACGTCCCCACAGCTCGCCATTGATGTAGTTGCCCAGCCGGCCGGCCGCCAGCCCCAGCGGCACCAGCGGCGCCACGAAATCCATCAGGTCCAGCCATCGCACGCCACGTCGATGGGCAAACAGTGCGCACGACAGCAGCACGCCCACCAGGCCGCCGTGAAAGGCCATGCCGCCTTCCCAGACATAGAAAATGTGCAACGGGTGCGCCAGGTAGTACGATAGCCCGTAGAACAGCACGTGCCCCAGGCGCCCGCCGATGACCGCGCCCAGCACGCCGTAGAACATCAGATCCTCGACATCCTTGCCGGTGAAGCCGTACAACGGCTGGCCCGGCTGACGCTGCGCGATGCGCCAGCGCCCCAGCAGCACGAACTGCGCGAAGGCCACCAGATACATCAGCCCATACCAGCGTATGGCCAGGGGGCCTATGTGCAAGGCGACGGGATCGAACTGAGGATGGACGAGCATGGAAGAAAGAGCGTCGGACGGAATGGACAAGCGGCCATTCTTACATGCTTTTCAGGGGGTGATTCCGTCGGACTGCTTTCCCGCACACACTTCAGCCACCCCGCATCGCAACGCGGCCGCCGTACCGATGCGGTCCGGCCGCCGGAAAATGCTCCGGCCGGAAACGCTCAGGAACGGCGGGCCTGCCGATCGAAGGTCTGCGCCACGCGCTCGCGGGCACGCTTCTCGTAAGCGGCCATCTCCAGCTGGCGCTTGTCGCGGCCGAACATCCGCTCAAAGAACTCGAACCACAGGAAGGCCACACCCAGCGGTGCCAGAATCCACCACCAGCTCCAGTTCGAGACCGGATCGACCTCCAGCCACTTCAGCAACACCAGCAGCGCACCACCCCAGACCATCCACATAGGCGACACCCCATCGCGTCAAACGACCGTTTCCGTTGTGCCCGTCCATGTCGCGTCGGGCCCGAAGCCCGGGCAGCAGCGTCGCAGGCCGCGAACCGGCCCGGGCGGTGGACAGCATAGGCAGCCGGCGATGAGGGAACAGTCCCCACAGGCTGGCCGGTTGCCGACGGCTGCACGGACGGTTTGCCGTACCCAGTCGCAGGGGTGGCGTGGCAGAGCGTCGGTCATGGGCCGAGCGCATGGGCGGCTGCGGACGCAACGTGCCCCCCAGCTGGACGCCTTGCTCACGAGGTATCGTGCGATGACGGGTTGACCCCATGACCGCAGCACAAGCCCGCCATTCGGATCAGGCCACCAACTGGATCAGCTCACCCTGCAGGACCCGATCGACCCGAGGAGCAGCTCGCGCCTCATTCCGAATACGCGCCCGGAAAACCCGAGCACCCCGCCTTCGTTCCCGGCCATCCGGCCACCCATCGGCCCCGCACACCCGCATGACGCAAACACGCAACACATCGGGGCCGATCGCTGGAGAATGTCGTTGTTCAGCCGCAACGGTGACTTCCTCAGTCGCCGGCTGAATTCCTCCCTGGTTGGTTTTTTGCCCGGACTTCGGTCCGGGCTTTTTTAATGGCGGCGTGATCCCTTCAATGGGGCAGCCGGATGCCTTCACCGGCCGCCCCGTCACGCCCTGATCACTTCACGGCATCGACCAGGTTGCCGTAGCCCTCTTCGGCCATCTTCTCCAGCGGGATGAAGCGCAGGCTGGCACCGTTGATGCAGTAGCGCAGACCACCCTTGTCGCGCGGACCGTCGGGAAACACGTGCCCCAGGTGCGAATCGGCGGCCTGGCTGCGCACCTCGACGCGCCGCATGTTGTAGCTGAGGTCCTCATGCTCGGTAACGGCCGACGGCTGGATGGGCCGCGTGAAGCTGGGCCAGCCACAGCCGGAATCGAACTTGTCCTTCGAGCTGAAGAGCGGCTGGCCGCTCACCACGTCCACGTAGATGCCGGGTGCAAACAGGTGGTCATACTCGTGCGTGAAGGCGCGCTCGGTGCCGCTTTGCTGCGTGACGCGGTACTGCTCGGCGCTCAGGCGCTGCTTCAGCTCGGCATCGGAAGCCTTGCGGTAGCTGGCCACATCAAAGCCCTTGCCCACGGCAGCGGCTGCCGGCGGATTGCCGGCCGGCTTGCCCGGCAGCGGCTCGTCAGCCTTACGCACGTCAATATGGCAGTAGCCGTTGGGGTTCTTGGCCAGATAGTCCTGGTGATATTCCTCGGCCTCGTAGAAGTTCTGCAGCGGCAGGTTCTCCACCACCAACGGGCGGCTGTACTTCTGCTGCAGCGCATCCAGCGCCTGCTGGATGGTGGCCTTGTCAGCCGCATCCGTGTAGTAGACGCCCGTGCGGTACTGTGCACCGCGGTCATTGCCCTGCTTGTTCAGGCTGGTGGGATCGATGATGCGGAAGTAGTACTGCAGGATGTCGGCCAGGCTCAGGCGGTCGGCGTCATAGGTCACCTTCACCGTCTCGGCATGGCCCGCGCCACGGATCACGTCCTCGTAGCTGGGGTTCTGCGTGCGCCCGTTGGCATAGCCCGACACGGCATCCACCACACCCGGGATGCGCTGGAAATAGGCTTCCACGCCCCAGAAGCAGCCGCCGGCCAGATAGATGGTCCTGGTATTCATGACTTTCGATGATTTTTGCGAATCCGGTTGATAGAAGGAAGCACGCTCGGCCTGCGCCAGCCGTGCCAGATCGGCCTCGGGGTCCTCGATGAGGGCCAGCGCCTGCGCTTCGGAAAGGCGCCCGCGCACCACCCGCGCCACGCCGCCATCGGCATCCAGCAGCACCCACGACGGATACACCCGCACGCCCAGCTGCCGCGCCAGCAGGCCGCCCACGTCCAGCAGCACCGGCATGGCCGGATAGTCCAGCCCGCCATACCACGTCACGAAGTCGGCCTGCGGCTTCTCGTGCAGGAAGCCGGGCGAGGCCAGCGTGACCAGATTCACCGCCGACGAGAAGCGCTCATCGGAGGCCCAGGCATTGGTGTCGGCCAGCTCCGACAGACACAGCGGGCACCAGCTGGCCCAGAACTTCACCAGCGTGGGCCGGCCAGGCTTGATGTAGGTGGTGGCCGGCTTGTCGGCCACGTCCTTCAGCTTCTGCAGATAGGCCAGCGGCAAGCCCACCGGCTGCTCGGGTGCGCCATCCGAGGCTTGCGCCGCACCTGCCGCTCCACCGCCCTGCGTCGTCGCAGCCTTGTCCGCCGAAGCCGGCGGCGTGCTGTGCGATGGCGAAGCACCGCTGTAGAAGGACCAGAACATCACGGCCAGCAGGACCAGCAGCAGCAGGTTCCTGGGCGTGAGCAGTCGTCTCATGATCATCTCCTCACTGGGAAAGGCCCGAGCGGCGCCTTGCGGCTGCCGTGCGCAGGTCCTTTCCTGAAGCGGGGCCGCCCCCGTGGCGGCCCGATATGCACTTCGTCGTTTCGAGTGCCAGCCAGATTACAGGAAATCGACCAGGGCAGCAGTCCGTGAGGAGATTCGGGGGTCAGACCGCCCGGACCACCCGGGCCCGGGCAGCGGCCCCTGCGGGCGACGGATCAGGCCGCCGCCTGTCGGTCAGCCTCCGACGTGAAGGCATCGGCGTAGAAATCAGCCCCATCCAGCCCGCACTGCGCCACGAAGTCGCGCCGTGCCGATTCCACCATCACCGGCACGCCGCAGGCATAGACCTCGTGCCCCGACATGTCGGGCAGATCGGCCATCACCGCCAGGTGCACGAAGCCGGTACGTCCCGTCCAGCCATCCTCGGGCCGCGCATCCGACAGCACCGGCACATACTGGAAGTCGGCCAGCTCCTTTTCCCACTGGCGGCACAGCGCGTCGTGGTAGAGGTCAGCCGGACGCCGCCCGCCCCAGTACAGCCGCACCGGCCGCCGGAAACTGCCGGCCGCCTGCAGCGCCGTGATCCGCTCCACAATGGCCTTGATGGGCGCAAAGCCCGTGCCGCTGGCCAGCAGCACCACCGCCTTGTCGCTGTCCTCACGCAGGAAGAAGGTGCCGAACGGACCCTCCAGCCGGAAGATCTCACGCTCCTTCAGCGGCGGCCGCGAGCCCACTCCGAACACCCGGTCGGTGAAATGCCCGCCCGGCAGGTGACGGATGTGCAGCTCCACGTCCTCCAGCGTGCCGGGTGCCGTGGCCATGGAATAGCTGCGCCGCACGCCGTCGGGGAAAATCAGGTCCACGTACTGACCGGCCAGATACTGCAGCCGCTCGGAAAACGGCAGCTGCAGCCGGATACAGCGCACGTCCGGCGCCAGCGCCTCGATGGAGCGCACCCGACAGGGCAGCTTGCGCACCGGGATGTCGCTGGCCCCGTCCACCACCGCCGCCTCGATGGTGAGGTCCGACGTGGGCGTGGCCGTGCACAGCAGCGCGTAGCCCTGCGTCATCTCTTCCGACGACAGCGCCGACGGCAGGTGCTTGCCCTGCTCTACACTACCGTCCGTCACCAGCGACTTGCACGCCCCACAGGCGCCGTCCTTGCAGCCATAAGGCAGCACAATGCCCTGGTCCAGCGCGGCTTCCAGCACCGTGGTACCGATGTCCACCTTGAACTGGCGGCCGCTGGGCGAGATCGTCACGTTGTAAGTCATGTCAGTTCCCCCGTAAGGATTGGCGCATGATCCAGAAGAAAGGCCAAACCCCGCATTATCGCCCAGTTCCCCGGCGTTTCCGCCGTCAACGATTGTTGATCATCGGCTGCGGCGACGTCGGCCAGCGCGTGGTGCAGCAGCTGCACCACGGCTGGCAGGTCATCGGTGTGGCACGTAGCGACGAGACCCTGCAGAAAATCCGCGCAGCCGGCGCCATGGCCATGCAGGCCGATGACGCCCACCGCCTGGCCCGCTGGGCCACCCACGTCCTGCACGCCGCCCCGCCCGCCAGCCGCGACGGCGAAGTGACCGACCGGCTGACACGGGGCTGGCTGCAGGCGCTGGCCCGGGCGCGTGGCCAGCGCGCCCGCATGACTTCCCGCCCGGGCCGCACCCACCGTCTGAGCGCCCGGTCGATGGGATCATTGCTTGCCGTTCCCGCACCCGCCACCCAGGCCCCGAGCCGGAGCCAGCACACCCCTGCCCCGCGCCTTGTCTACCTGTCCACCACCGGTGTCTACGGCGACCGGGGCGGCGCCTTCACCCGCGAGACCGACACGCTGCAGCCGCTGACCGACCGCGCCCGCCGCCGGGTGGACGCCGAGCGGCAGGTGCGCTTTGGCCTCCATCGTCCTGACGGTTCCAACTCAGGCAGCCGTCGCGCTGATAGCCCCCACGCCGACAGTACGCGCCCGGACAGCGCCCACCGGGACAGTGCCCGCCTCTCTGGGCCGCGCCACCGTCGCCTGCAGCAGCAGCCGCTGCCCGCCCTGGTTCTGCGCGTGCCCGGCATCTACGCGGCCGACCGCCTGCCGGTGGAGCGGCTGCGCCAGCAGGTACCGGCCCTAGTGTCGGCCGACGACGTGATCACCAACCACATCCACGCCGATGACCTGGCCCGCATCGCCCACACCGCCCTGCTGCGCGGCCCGCGCCAGCGCGTCATCAACGCCGTGGACGACAGCCAGATGACCCTGGGCGACTACCTGGACCAGGTGGCCGACCGCCTGGACCTGCCCCGCCCCCCGCGCCACTCGCGCGCCGAACTCGCCCGGACCCTGTCCGAAGTGCGGATGAGCTTCATGCGCGAATCCCGCCGGCTGGACACCCGCCGCCTGAAGCGCGAGCTGCGGGTGCGGCTGCAGTGGCCGACGGTGGCGGATTTTCTGGCCAGAGCGTCGATCTGAAGACCCCGCCGATCGCCCGGAAACACCCATTCACCCCGCCACTGTCTCGCCCCAGCCGCACCCTGACAGGCCCGCATCCAACGGACTTGCCAAACAGCCCCGGTTTCGGGTTAGAATCGCAGGCTCAACACCAAGCCGGTGTAGCTCAGTTGGTAGAGCAGCGCATTCGTAATGCGAAGGTCGGGAGTTCGACTCTCTTCACCGGCACCAAATTCCAGAAGGCCACCCTCGCGGTGGCCTTTTGCTTTTCCGGCGCCACGTCTACCTTGCCAGCCCCCCTGCTGCCAGTCACGCAGGCGCACTGCCGCGCATGAGCGGCAAGGGATTCGGCCTGCCCTTCCTGCCTCGACCTCGCTGCAGCCAAGCACGACGCAACCCTGGGCAACGCTCGCCGCAGCTCTACAACACCTGCGCCCTCCTCCTCGGCCCTGAATCCATCGCACGGCTTGAGATGGGTCGGCGCCCGTCACCCAATTATCAAATCAATCACAACTTAATATTTCAGGCCACCCTGTCCAGCGCATAAATCAATCACACCTTAATATTCAAACCCACCCCACCATAACATCACGATCAATCACAACTTAACTCCCCTATCGATCATCAGTTAATAAATGAGATTTCCGCATATAACCCCCTCCATTTGATCCGGATCAACGGCCATGCCTTGAGCCGAAAATCCTCCTGCACTATGATCGACGGGTTTTCACCGTCGAAATTACAGGGAGAGATAATGCGAAGGATTCCGGAACTGGTATGCCCTGCGGGCAACCTGCCTGCCCTGAAGACGGCGGTGGACAATGGCGCGGACACGGTCTACATGGGGCTGAAGGACGCCACCAACGCGCGCAATTTCCCGGGGCTCAATTTCGACATGAAATCCGCCCAGGAAGGCGTGGCCTATGCCCATGCGCGCGGTCGCCAGGTACTCATGGCCATCAACACCTTTGCCCAGGCGGGTGAAGTGAAGCGCTGGCATGCTGCTGTCGATACCGCCGTGCTGCTGGGCGCCGACGCCATCATCGTGGCGGATCCGGCCATCATGGCCTATGCCCGCGATCGCCACCCTGACCTGCGGCTGCACATGTCGGTGCAGGGGTCGGCCACCAATTACGAGGCCATCAACCTCATGAAGGAGCTGTTCGGCATCCGTCGCGCCGTGCTGCCCCGCGTGCTCACCCTCAGCCAGGTCAAGCACGTCATTGAAAACACCGACGTGGAAATCGAGGTGTTCGGCTTCGGCAGCCTGTGCGTGATGGTGGAAGGCCGCTGCATCCTGTCCAGCTACGCCACGGGCGAATCGCCCAACATGCAGGGTGTGTGCTCGCCCGCCAAGGCCGTGCG
>ERZ772993.532-NODE-532-length-18154-cov-11.782308_pt1 | contig 18154 bp, 14 predicted proteins | sample MGYA00580670_ERZ772993 | MGnify/ENA primary metagenome ERZ772993 (study PRJEB29015, sample SAMEA2737936) | human oral metagenome | biome: human oral; feature: human-associated habitat; material: dental | place: China | collected 2136 ... | reverse complement strand
CCACCCCGCCCACCACGGCCCGCTTGAGGTAGATCTCCGTGGCGATGCGCAGGTACAGGTCCATGTCGAAGGCGTTCATGTGGGTGACGAACGGGCGCGCGGCCGCCCCGCCGTGAATGACCTGGAGCATGGGGGTCTCCAGCTCCAGGTAGTCGCGGCGGTGGAAATTGTCCCGCAGGGAGCGCACGACGGCGGCGCGGGTGCGCACCATGTCGCGCGCGGCCGGGCGGGTGAGCAGGTCCAGCTCGCGGCGGCGCACCCGGTTGTCCTCGCTGAGGCTGACCTCCTCGCCCGCCTCGTTCGTCCACACCTTGGGCAGCGGGCGCAGGGCCTTGGAGGCGATGCGCCAGGCGGGGACGACGACGTCGTCGTCGCCCAGCCCGGACAGGTCGGCGGCCCCGGCGCCCTCGCGCAGGAGCGGCTCGGCCATGACGGACAGCTCCCCGCGCCGCGAGGAGATGACGCGGCCGTGGACGAAGACGTGGTCGCCCAGGTCGACGTCGGACTTGAAGGCGGCCAGGGACGTGTGACCGGCGCCGGGCAGGGCCTTGGCCGACAGCATCGCCTGGAGGGTGGTGCCGGCGCCGTCGGCCAGGGTGGCGAAGCACAGCCGGCCGGTGTTGCGCAGGAAGACGACGCGCCCGGCCACGCCGACGACGTCGTCGGTCTCCTGGCCGGCCTGCAGGTGCCCGTAGCGCTCGCGGACGGCGGCGATCGTGGTGGTGATGGGGAGCCGGACCGGGTAGGGCTCCCAGCCCTCGGCGCGCAGGCGCTCGCGCTTGGCGGCGCGGACGGCGAACTGCTCGCCGGGGCCCGTCTCCTGGCCGGCCCGCCCGGGCTGTCCGGCGCGTTCGGCCTGTTCGGCCCGCCCAGCTTGGCCGGCCTGCCCGGCTTGCCCGGTCTGCTCAGCTCGCTCGGTTCGCCCGGCCCGCTCGGCGTGCTCGGGCCGCTCGGGGCGGGCCGCCCCCCGGGGGGCCGCGGCGTCGGGTCGGGAGGCGTCGGACTGGGGGAGGTCGTTCTGCTGGATCGCATCAGTCACGCGCGCGAGTCTAGCGGGGCGCCCACCGGCGGCGTCCTCCCTCCCCCGTTCGGGCGCCCCTGATCGTCGCCAGCGGGCGCCCTTCCCGCCCGAGGCGCCCCATTTCCCCGAAATACCGGGCCTTGCCGTCGTCCCCAGAGGCGGTTCCCCGCACTCACTCCCCCCGTCCTGTGAATGCCGTCACACAGAGGGGAGCATTATGGGTGGTATGGACTTCGAGATCAACAGTCTTCTGACCCGCATCGACGCGCTCCACGGCGCCGCGCACTGGGACGAGGTGCTCCTGCGACCATCGGATCAGGCGGTGAAGGACGCGGCCATCGCCGTGGGAGCGCTCACTCAGCCGTATCGCAGATTCCTCGTGCGCCCCGGAACCGACCCGCGGATCGTGCGCGCCCGGCACTTCCGGGGACGGCTCACCTGCGCCAGTGCCGCGGAGGTCCTGGGATACAGGATGTGGAACCCGCCCGAGGACGTGCATATCGCCCTACCGCCCAATCATGCCGTCCGCGATTCCACGCGACGCCCTCTTGCGGGAGTGCGGATCCATCGGCCCGTCGAGCTCACCCCGGTCACCGTCGACGACTTCCCGATCGTCAGACCGGCCGAGATCGTCGCGTGCGCCCTGTCCTGTCTCGACGAGCTCGACGCGATCAGCGTCGCGGACGCGGCGCTCAACCGCAGGGACACGACGAAGGAGGAGATCGACGAGTTGCTGGCGGGCAGGTACGCGACAACAGCGCGGGAGCGGCTCGCCGAGGCCGACTCGCATGCGCGGTCCCACCTGGAGACCCGCGTGCGCCTGTGCCTGAAGAGGGCCGGACTGTCCGTGGAGACGGGCTTCATCATCGACGATCTCGGGGAGACCGACACCCTGATCGAGGGGTGGCTCCTGGCGGAGACCGACGGATTCGAATACCACTCCTCCAAGGAGCAGTTCATCAAGGACCGGCGTCGCGACCAGACCGCCCTCGCCCACGGTTACATCCCGCTGCGCCTCACCTATGACGACGTGGCGGCCGGAGAGAAGAACATCCTGCGGATCGTGGGCGGGGCGCTGCGCGGAGTTGCACATTCGAGCCGAGTCCGGATTCCGGAGAACCCCGTCGTTCTGCGGAATCTCGGATGGACCTGAGCGGGGTCGGCCTCTCCCATGTGCAGAGCGACCCCGGCTGCACATGGGAGAGATTCCGCTCCGCCCCACCTCCGGAGTCGACACCGACTTTTCCCCGCCATATCAACGATCTCCTAGAAAGATACTTGCTTGGAGGGCGACTTCGAATGTGCAAGTCGCCCGCACGCATCCGCCACGCGCGCATTCAGAGCGCCCGGGCCGGGCCCGATCGACCCCGTCCCGGGCGGTTGCAGGCCGGACGGCGACCTCTGGATGGGCCGGACCGGCGCCGTCAGCGGCGGGACTCGGCGAGGGGGGTTCCGGAGGACTTCAGGCCCTGCGCCCGGGCGGCTTCGGCCCCCTCGGGCGCCCGACCGGGCTCGGCGCCCCGCTCCACGACCCGGTTGCGCTCGTCGACGAACACGACGCGCGGGGCGTAGGTGCGCGCCTCGGCGTCGGACATCTGCGAGTAGGCGATGAGGATGACCAGGTCGCCGGGCGACACGAGGTGGGCGGCCGCGCCGTTGACGCAGATCTCCCCGCCGCCGCGCTCGCCGGGGATGACGTAGGTGGACAGGCGGTTGCCGTTGGTGCAGTCGCAGATGTCGACGCGCTCGCCGGGCAGCAGGTCGGCGGCCTGAAGCAGCTCCGCGTCCACGGTGATGGAGCCGACGTAGTCGAGGTCGGCCCGGGTCACGGTGGCGCGGTGGATCTTGGACGTCATCATCGTCCGGGTGCGTGCAGTCATCGCCAGACAGGCTAGACGCCGCGCGCCGGGCGGAGAAGGGCCGGTGACCGATGCGACAGCCCGCCCCGCGCGCCGGGCGGAGACCCCGGGCCGCGCCGCCCCGGGCCCTCACCCCAGGTCGATGAGGGCGTTGTCAATGAGGCGGGTCCGCCCGACCCTGGCCGCGACCGCCAGGAGCACCTCCCCGTCCGCGGCGACCCCGCCCGCCCCGGGCAGGCCCAGGCCCGCGCCGGCCCGCTCCACGAAGGTGAGCGGATCGACGACGGCGACGTAGTCGACCTCCACGCCCGGCGCCGCGGCGAGCAGCTCGGCGGCCGCGCGGCGCACGCCGGCGGCGTCGGCCCCCGCCGCGGCGGCCGCGCGCCCCGCCTCCAGCGCCCGCGACAGGGCCAGGGCCCGCCCGCGCTGCTCGGGCGAGAGGTAGGAATTGCGCGAGCTCATGGCCAGGCCGTCGGGCTCGCGGCGGATGTCGACGGGCACGATCTCCACCGGCACCGCCAGGTCGCGGACCATGGCGGACACGATCGCCAGCTGCTGGGCGTCCTTGCGGCCGAACACGGCCCAGCGCGGGCCGATCAGGTGCATGAGGGTGAGGACCACCTGGAGGACGCCGGCGAAGTGAGTGGGGCGGACGGCCCCCTCCAGGACCGTGGCCATGGGGCCCGGATCGAGGCGCACGCCGGGCTCGCCGTCGGGGTAGACGGCGCTCGGGCCGGGGGCGAAGACCACCAGGCGGCCCGCGCGCGGGCGGCCGCCGTCGCCGCTCAGGACGCGGGTGAGGCCGTCGACGTCGGCGGCGAGGGTGCGCGGGTAGGCCTCCAGGTCCTCCCCGGCGGCGAACTGGAGGGGGTTGACGAAGATGGTGACCACCACGGTGCCGTCGGGCCCCGCGCGCCGGGCGGCCTCGACGACGAGATCGAAGTGGCCGTCGTGCAGGGCGCCCATGGTCATGACGACCGCGCGGGGGGCGGTGTCGCCGGCGAGCGCGGCGGCCAGTTCCTCCCGGGTGCGGGCCAGGAGGGCGCCGGGGCGGGGGGCCCGGCCGGGAACGGGCCCGGATGCGGGAGCAGGAGCAGGATCGGAGGCGGAGGCGGGGACGGGGTTGGAGCCGGTCATGGGCCGACCGTACCCGGCCGCGCCCCGGGGCCGGGGCCGCGCGCCGGGGGCCGCTCCCGGGACCGAAGCCGGTCGCAGCCCGCTAAGCGGCTCCCCGCCCCGCGGTCACGGCTCCCCGCCCCCGAGGGCGTCGCGACGTTCCTGCTTCAGGCCCTGTGCATCCCTCTCACGGCTCCCCGCCTCCCAGGGCGTCGCGCAGGGCCGCCGCCCGGGCCGGATCCAGCCGCCCGGTGGCGGCCCGCCGCTCCACCGTCGCCGCGGCCATGGCCCGGTACCCCTCCACGACGTCCCCCAGGGGCTCGCCCGCACCCGGGTCCCGCAGCGCGCCCAGCGCCTCCAGGTGGGCGCGCACCGTGCCCGCGTCGCCCCGGGCGACCGGCCCGGTCAGGGCGGCGTCGGCCCCCTCGCGCAGCGCCCGGTCCAGCGCCGCGGTCAGCAGCGGCCGCAGGGTCGCCGCGCCGTCGCCGACCCCGGCCGCCTCCAGGGCGCGCACCGCCTGCCCCACCAGCGTCACCAGGTGGTTGGCGCCGTGCGCGAGGGCCGCGTGGTAGGCGGGCCGGGCGTCCTCCTCCAGCACGAAGGGCTCCCCGCCCAGCTCGACGGCCAGGGCCTGGCCCACGGGCAGGAAGGCGGCGGGCGCGGTGACCGCCATGGGGCAGCCGGCCAGCCGGGCGACGTCGGTGGAGTAGCCGGAGAAGGTCATGGCCGGGTGCAGGGCGATGGGCACGGCGCCGGCCCGCTGCGCGGGGGCGAGCACGTCCGCGCCGTAGCGCCCGGAGGTGTGGACCACCAGCTGGCCGGCCCGCCACGCCCCGACGTCGGCCAGGCCGCCGACGAGCCCGGCGAGCTCGTCGTCGGGCACGGCGAGCAGGACCAGCTCGGCGCGCCGCACGACCTGCTCGACCTCCAGCACGGGCACGCCCGGCAGGAGCATCTCGGCGCGCTCGCGGGAGGCCTCGGAGACGGCGTGGACGCCGACGACCCGGTGGTCGACGGCGCGCAGCGCGGAGCCGAGGACCGCCCCGACCCGTCCGGCGCTGACAATGCCGACCCCCAGGCGCCCGGGCCGGGGCCGGCGGCTCCGGCTCTGGTTGTGACTGCTCGGCTCGCTCATGGCGCCGATCGTCTCACGCGCCGGAGGCGGCCGGCCCCGAACCCGGCGCAGGCCGCCCGACCCGCACGGCCGGTCCCGGGCGCGGTCAGCAGACGCGGGCGAGCCAGCGGTCCAGGTTCTCCTCGCGCCGCCGGCGCAGGGCCCGCTCGGAGATCACGCGCTCGACGGCGGCCGCGTCGGCGAGGTCGAGGTTGCTCAGCTCCACGCGCACCGGGGTGTTGTCCACCATGTCGAAGTGGATCTTGGCCAGCCGCAGGCGCCGGGCGAGGGGGCCCTGGCGGACGCGGAGGGACTGGATGCGCTCGTAGGGGATGACGCTGACCCGCCGACACCACCGCCCGGTGCGCAGGATGACGCAGGTGCCGGTCAGGGCGATCGCCTCGCGCCGCCGGCCGAGCGGGGAGAAGATCCGCCCGCGCGCGCTGATGCGGATGAAGCCGCGCTCGGGCGAGCCCGCCGGCGCGTCGGGGCGTCCGACGCCGTCGTCGTCGCGCCCGCTCAGGGCGGCGGCGAGCAGGGCGTCGGGCCGGGGCGTCCCCAGGTCGGGGGTGACGAGCCACAGGGCCCGCAGGGCCGTGTCCCGGTCGCCGACGGGCAGCAGGACGCCGATGCCGTCCTCCTGCGCGCTCCCCGAGGAGGAGCCCGCCTCGCCCGTGCGGCGCCCGGCGACGACGGCCCGGACCCGCCACCAGTCCTTGCCGCGCCACAGCGGCCCCTGTGCGAGGCCCACCGCGTGGACCCGGCCGGGCGGGAGGGTGGAGGAGGTGTCGGAGGTGAGTCCGAAGCGCATGCGGATTCCGGCCGGCGTCGCGGCGGCGCGGAAGTTCCAGCTCTCGTTGAAGCGGTTCCACACGATGGACACGACGGCGGCCGGTCCGGCGATCACGGACAGGATGAAGGCGGCCCCGGAGCCCTGCCGCGCCCACTCATCCGTGAGGACCAGGAGGGCGAGGAGCGCACCCGCCACCAGGAGGGTGAGGCCGACGCCCGCGAGCACCTGCCCGGAGCGCAGCAGGGAGCCCAGGAGCGTCGGGGCGTCGACGGCGTAGAGCGGGTGCTCCTCGCGGCGGGCGCGGGCCGGGGCGGGGGCCCGCACCGCGTCCTCGAACCCGAGGGGGCCGGCGGGACCGGCGGGGAGCGGACCGGCGGGACCGGCGGGGCGGGCCCGTCCGTCGCCGGTCGCGGCCGGTCCGGGCGGCGCGCCGTCGGGGCCCTCCGCGTCGGCGGTGTCTTCCCCGCCGTCGGGGCCCTCCGCACCGTCGGGCCGCGGGGCGAGGCCGGAGGCGAGGGCGAGGATGCGCTCGCGCAGCTCCTCGAGCCGGGCGGTGGGCAGGTAGCCGATGACGACCCGCGAGTCCCCGCTCCCGGCCACCTCGACGGTCAGCCGGCCGAGCCCGAGGACGCGGCCGAGGAGGGGGTGGACGACGTCGACGGACTGGATGCGGGGCAGGCGCGCGATGCGCAGCTGCTTGTTGAGGATGCCGGTGCGCAGGTACACCCCGTCGCGGTCGACGGCGTAGGTCTTCGCCCACCAGCCCAGGAACAGGACGAGGACGATGACGGCGACGAGCGCGAGCAGGCCCAGCAGCGCCCACACCAGCAGGTCGTCGCCGAGGTCGAAGCCGCGGGCGGCGACGTAGCGGTAGACCTCGATGAGGTTGTCCGCGTTGCGGATGGTGACGACCGCGATGATCGCGCTCACGATCTTCCAGCCCTCCAGGAGCGGGGAGACGGGGTGCATGCGCCGCCAGACGAGGTCGGCGGGCAGGGCGATGCCGCGCTCGGCGCGGCCGGTGCGCTCGGCGCGCTCGGTGCGGCCGCTCACAGCCCGGCCATCCGCTGCTCGCCGCGCTCGGACAGGATCTGGCGCAGCCGCTCGGCCTCGCCGACCGGCAGGCCGTTGATGGTGGCGTCCGTGGTGGCGGCGGCGGTGTGGAGCTTGACCTCCGCAATTCCCAGGGCCCGGGCGAGGGGCCCCTGGGAGGTGTCGACGAACTGCATGCGCCCGTAGGGGATGACGCTGATGGAGCGGAACATGATCCCCTTGCGCCACAGGAGGTGGTCCGGCGCCAGCGCGTAGCCCATGGCGCGGATCTGACGCGGAATGAGCCAGGCCTCCCAGACGGCCAGGACGAGCGCCGCCGCGGCGACCAGGTGGAGCCAGGGGCTCACCGCCACGCCGAGGACGACGCCCAGGATCGCGCCCGCGGCGTTGGCGCCCTCGGCCCCGAGCAGCCGGGCGGTGATCAGGCGCGGGGAGACGGGGGCGAAGACGACGCCGGCGGGCTCGAAGGGCGAGACCGGCGCGGCGGTGGCCTCGGCGGGGGCCGGCGGCGGCGCTGCGGGCGCCCCGTGGGCGGCGGGGGCCGGGGCGCCGGTGGGAATGGGAGCGGTCACTAAGGTCTCCTTCGCATGATCGGGTCCGCACAGCCTCTCACGTAAGGGGCGCATGCGGGTCAGGCGGGGGCGCCGGAGCCGGGGACCTCGGAGCTCCGGCCCCCGCCGTCCTCGTCGTCGTCGCTCATGTCAATGGCGCACCAGTGCTCGACGAGCAGCCCGACGGCGCTCCAGACCAGGCAGGCCAGGAGGCAGCCCCCCGCGGTCCACACCAGGGAGCACATCGCCGGCGAGGAGGGGGCGAGGACGGCGACGACGAGTTCGCCGGCGTAGACGCCCCCGACGAGGACGCCGACGAGCGCGGAGGCCTGCGCCCCCGCCGCGGTCACCGCCGCCCCGATCGGCGTCATCCACGTCTCGCGGTGCTCCCGCAGGCGGCGCACGGCCAGGCCCGCCACGAGGACGAGCACCGTCATGACGACGGCGACGACGGCCCCCCACGCGGTGAGCCCGGGGACCCATCCGCGGTGCCGGAGCACGAGGTCGAACAGGATGAAGGAGATGACGGCGGTCGTGACGAAGCACGCGAGGACCGCGGTCCACCGCGTGCGCCGCATCAGGACTGCCCGTTCTGCCGCCTGCCCACGACCTGGTTCCAGTTGAGGGGCTCGGACCAGTCCTCCTCGCCGTCCTCATCGACGGCCGGCGCGGCGGACTGGGCGGACTGGCCCGACCAGGCCGACTGACCGGACTGGGCCGACTGGGCGGACTGGCCCGACCAGGCGGACTGGTCGGACTGGCTCGAGGGCGCGGGCTGGTCGGCGACCGCGCCCGACGGCGCCGGCTGTCCCGCGCCCGACGGCGCCTCCGGCGGGGCGATGTACTGGCCGGTGGGCAGGGTGGGCAGGTGGTCGGAGTCGATCCAGTCCAGGGCGAGCCAGCGCACGCCGTCGCGGTCGGGGGCGGCCTCGGCCAGGGAGGAGACGGACTGGTTCGCCAGCTCGGCGAAGGGGTCGGCCTCCGCCCACGGCACGAGCACGAAGGCCCGCTGAGCGGCCCGCGGGTGCGGGAGCGTGAGCCCCGGGTCGGCGGAGGTGACGCCCTCGTAGGCGATGATGTCGGCGTCGAGGGTGCGCGGCCCGTTGGGCTCGGTGCGCACGCGGCCGGCGGCGGCCTCCAGGCCCTGGCAGACCTCGAGGACCTCGTAGGGGGAGAGGGTCGTGGTGATCAGGACGACGGTGTTGAGGAAGTCGGGCTGCGGGTCGGCGCCGGGGTCGACGACGGCGGCCGTGCGGGCCAGCGGGGCGACGGCGGTGACCTCGATGCCCGCGGTCTCGCGCAGGGTGCTCACGGCGGTGCGCAGCGCCGGGACGACGCCGCCCGCGTTGCCGCCCAGGGCGATGACGACCGCCGCGGGGGCGGCGGGGCGCTCGCGCAGCAGGTCGCGCGGGGGCTCCTGGACGGGGGCGGCGCCCGGGGCGCCCTCCCACTGGCCGCCGCCCGGAACGGCGGTGGTGGGCGGGATGTCCGCGGCGGATCCCCACGGCTGCCCGTCGGCCGCCGGGACCTGTCCGTCGGCCGCGGCCGAGGGTGTGGCGGAGACCGTCTGCCACGGGGCGTCGCCGGCGAGGGGTGCGGGGGCGTCCGGGGCCCCTCCCAGCGGAGCCGCCGGGTCGACGGCCTGCGTCTGCGGGGGCACGTTGCCCGCGCCGGCGAGGGGATCGGCCGTGGAGTCGGCGGCCGCCTGGTCCCAGGCGGGCTCCCCGCTCGCCGGCTCGCCCCAGGAGGGGGTCTGCGGCGTCGGCGCCGGGCCCTCCTGGCCGGCGGACTCGGAGCCGGGCTGGGCCTGGGGCACGCCCCACGCGGGGGTCCCGCCCAGGGGCACGCCCCACGCGGGGGTCCCGGCCAGGGGCTCGCCCCACGCGGGGGCCCCGGCGGCGGGCTCGCCCCAGGAGGGGATCTCGTCGGCGTCGCCGCCCCAGGAGTCGGACTGGCCCTGGTCGTCATTCCATCCCTGCCGGCCCCCGTCCGCCGATCCGCTCCAGGGCTCGGGCTGGGGGGCGTCGGCCTGCCGGCCCTGCCACTGGGGCGCCAGCGCCTCGGCGGCCGCGGCCTCGGCGGCGTGCCCGGGGCTGATCGACTCCGCCGGTGCGGCGTGCTCGACCGCCGCCTGCGCCGGCGAGGGCTGCACGGGCGCCGTCGGGCCGTCCGCCCCCGGCGCCGGCGAGGGCGAGGGCTGCATGGGCGCCGGCTGCGCGGGCGAGAGCGGGGACTGGGCGGGCGCGGGCGAGGACTGGGCGGGCGCGGGCTCCAGCCTCTCCACCGGCGCGCCCACGAGCGTCGCGTCGGAGGCCGTATCGCCGCCCAGGCTCAGCCCGTCGCCCTCCGCGCTGCGGTGGATGGTGACCATGATGTCGTCGAAGGCGACGTCGAGCGGGGCCTGGGGCTTGTGGACGCAGACCTCGACCTCCTGGACCCGCCCGTAGGCGAGGACCGCGTCGGAGACCCGTTCGGCGAGGGTCTCCAGAAGATTGACGGGATCGCCCTCGATCACGGCGATGACGGAGGCGGCCACCTTCCCGTAGTCGATGGCGTCGTTCAGCGAGTCCGTGACGGCGGCGACGGCGGTGCCGCGCCGCCCCAGGCCGAGAGTCACGTCGACGACGAAGAGCTGACCCTCCCGGCGTTCGGATGGCAGGACGCCGTGGCGGCCACGGGCCGACAACCCGGTCAGCCGGATCGTGTCAACGTCGGGTGCGGGGGTGCTCATCGTGTTTCCTTCCACAGTGAGGCGGTTCGGACGGCGTCCCGGCTGGCCGGGACCTCATGAACTCGCACGGCCCAGGCGCCTGCGGCGGCGGCGAGGGCCGTGGTGGCGGCGGTGGCGGCGTCGCGGGCCAGCGGGTCGGCGGCGACGTCGTCGGGCAGGGCGAGGGCGAGGAAGCGCTTGCGGGAGGCCCCGATGAGGACGGGGCGGCGCAGGTCCTCGCGCAGGCGGGCGGTGGCGGCCAGCAGCCGCCAGGACTGCTCGTGGGTCTTGGCGAAGCCCAGCCCGGGGTCGATGACGACCTGCTCGTCGGCCAGGCCGGCGTCGGCCAGATGGTCCAGGCGCGCGCGCAGCTCGGCCTCGACGCCGGCGAGCACGTCGCCGCCGTAGTCGGTCAGCCCGTCCATGGTGCGCGGGTCGCCGCGCCAGTGCTGGCAGATGTAGACGACGCCGGCGTCGGCGAGGACGCCGGCCATCGCCGGGTCGGCCAGGCCGCCGGAGACGTCATTGACGATGACGGCGCCGGCCTCGATCGCGGCGGCGGCGGTGGCGGCGTGGATCGTGTCGACGCTGACGGCGATGCCGGCGGCGGCGAGCTCGCGGATGACCGGCAGGACGCGGTTCTGCTCCTCGGCGAGGTCCACGCGCCGCGCGCCGGGCCGGGTGGACTCGCCTCCGACGTCGAGCAGGTCCGCCCCCTGGGCGATGAGCTGGCGGCCGTGGGCGACGGCGAGCTCGGTCGTAACCCAGCGCCCGCCGTCGGAGAAGGAGTCGGGCGTGACGTTGACGACCCCCATGACGAGCGCGCGTCCGGCCCTCGCCGGGGCGACCAGGTTCTCCGGCAGCGGTGCTGGGACGAGCGGGGCGTCGGTGTTCACCGTCCCAGACTAACCGGGCGAGGGCCGTTCCACCGGGGAGGCGGGCGGCGTGAGTCCGTCCCGGCGGGCGCCCGGGGCCCCGCGGGACCGGCCGGAGTCGCCATGAAGATCGGCGGGGACGATGTCGGGGGCGGTTCGCCCGTCGGCGGCCTCGAGCACGGCGCGGTAGGCCGGGCAGGTCCGGCGCAGGACGTCGTGGGGGCCGACGACGTCGATCCGTCCGGCCCGGAGCAGGGCGACGCGGTCGCAGGCGCCCATGACCGCGACGCGGTGGGTGATGACAATGGTCGTGCGACCCCTCCTGGCGCTCAGGAGGGCGTCGAGGAACTCCGCCTCGGTGCGGGTGTCCAGCCCCGCGGTGGGCTCGTCGAGCACGAGGACGTCGGGGTCGCGCAGCAAACCGCGCGCGAGCCCGAGGCGCTGCCTCTCGCCGCCGGACCACGCCGCCCCGCGCTCCGCGAGCATCTCCCCCAGGCCTCCGGGCAGGGCGCGCACGCGGTCGGCGAGGCGGGCCCGTTCGAGGGCCGCCCACATCTCGTCCTCCCCGGCGTCGGGGGTCAGCAGATTGTCGCGGACGGTGGCCCTGAACACGTGCGTGTGCTGGCACACCAGCACGAGCCGCTCCCGGGTCCGCTCGGGGGCCTCGTCGGCGGTGTCGATCCCGCCGACGACGATACGGCCCTCCTCCTGGGCGACGAGCCGCGCCAGGGCCAGGGCCAGGGTCGTCTTGCCCGCGCCGCTGGGCCCGACGACGGCGAGCGACCGCCCGTCGGGAACCTCGAGGTCGAGGCCGTCGAGCACCGGGGCGGGGCTGTCCGGGTAGCGCACCCGCAATCCGATCACCCGCACCGAACCCGCGCCGTCGGCGGCGGCATCGGCGCCTGCGGCGGCGCCCCGCCGCTCGACGGGCCCGGCGGGGCGGCAGCCGGGGGCGGCGATGAGGGCGTTGACGCGCCGTGCCGCCGCCGAGGTCTCCCCGAGCCTGCCGAGCGCGCCCGTCACCGCCAGGGCCGGGGCCAGGGCCGTTCCGGCCAGGGCCACGACGACCGGCACGAGCCCGGCGTCGATCCGCGAGTCCGCGGCCGCGCGCCCCGCCAGGAGGACGGATCCCAGGACGAGGCCGACTGAGGTCGCCTCGATGAGCGCCTGCTCGACGGCCGTGCGCGCCGCCAGGGCGCGGCGGGCCGACTGGACCTCGCCCGTGGAGCGCGTCACTCTCCCCGCGACCTCCTCCAGGCGCCCCAGGAGCACGGTCTCCCGGGCGCAGGAGCGCGCCGCGAGCGCCTCGGACGACAGGCCGGTCAGCGCCGCGCGCAGGCGCGCGCCCTGCCGGGCGGCCAGGGGGAGCAGCGCCAGGGGGACGGCGACGACGACCGCCTGGGCGAGGGGCACCGCCAGCGCGAGGGGGCCCAGCCATGCCACGGCCGCGGCGGACAGGGCGAGGCAGGCGGTGAGCCCCGCGACGATCTGGGCGGCCGTGTGCGCGTAGAACCACTCCATGGCCTCCGCATTGGTCATGGCGGCGGCGACCGTGTCCCCCGAACTGCGTCGCGCCAGCCCGAGCGGGGCGATGCGGGCGATCGCCCGGTGCACCTTGAGGCGGATGGCGTCGATGACCCGGTAGGCCAGCACGTGGGCGAACCACTGCTCGAGCCAGGAGTCGACCCCGAGGGCGACCACCGCCGCGCACAGGCCCGCCAGAAGACCCGTGGGCGCCCCCGTTCGGGGCGTCGCCGCGGCGCCCACGGCCAGGGCCGAGGCGGCCGCCACGCAGAGCACGGTGGTGACGACGGCCAGTGCGATGCCGAGCCAAATGGTCAGGACCACGACGGCGAACAGCGGGCCGCGTCCCCGCAGGTGCCGGGTCATGGCGAGGACGGGGCCCAGGAGCCCGGTTGGACCGGTGGGCCCGGTGGGGCTCGCGGGCGTCTCGCCGGCGGTCATGACGTCGGCGCTCATCACGGCGCCTCCGCGGCGGCGGGGCGCCCGTCCTCGGCCTCGGCGAGGGCCCGCAGGGCGCCGTTGCGGGACAGGAGCTCGTCGGGCGGCCCCTGCTCGAGGACGCGTCCGGCGCCCATGACGACGACGTGGTCGGCGACCCGGGCGAGGGCCAGGCGGTGGGTGATGGCGATGATGAGGCGGCCGGGCGCGTCGCGCAGCCGCTCCACCAGGCGCGTCTCGGCGGCCGGGTCGAGCGCGGAGGTGGCCTCGTCGAGGATGAGGACGCGCCGGTTCTGGGCCAGGCCCCGGGCGATGGCGACCCGCTGCCGCTGCCCCCCGGACAGCTGCGCCCCGCCGTCGCCCGAGGCGCTGTCCAGCGTGAGGGAGGCGTCGTCGCCGATGCCGCAGACGCGCGCCGCGGCCTCGACGGCCCCGCCGGCTGCGGTCGGGTCGTCGGGCTCCTCGGGCAGGCCCAGGGCGATATCCTCGCGCACGGTGGGGGCCAGCAGTACGGGGTCCTGGGGCACGAGCGCGATGCGGGCGAGGCGCTCGGCGCCGTCGCGGGCGACGCCGTCGAACTCGATCGTGCCCCGCTCGGGGGCCAGGAGGCCGACGAGCGCGAGAGCGAGGGTGGACTTGCCCGATCCGGTGGCACCGACGACGACGGTCAGCCCGGGGCGGAGGGCGAGGTCGATTCCGCGCAGGGCGGGCTCCCCGGCCCGCGGGTAGCGGGCGCTCAGTCCCCGCACCGCGATGTCCGGGGGCCGGTCGGCCCCGCGAGCCCGGCCGGAGGGGAGGGCGGGGCCGCCGGCCTCCGCCCCGTCCCGATCGAGGAGGTCCATGACGCGCGGCCCGGAGAAGGTGGCGAGGTAGCCGGCGTGCCACAGGGAGGCGAGGTCCCGCAGCGGGCGCACGAGTTCGGCCGCGAGCAGGACGAGGGTGAAGATCTCCAGGGCGCTCAGCTCGTTGCGCCGCAAGGTCACCACGACCAGGACGAGGACTGGCACCGCCGCGAGGGCGAAGCCGGACAGGCCGGACTCGATCAGGGACACGCGCAGCTGGCCCATGGTCCGTTCCAGGAGACGGCGGGAGGCCCGGGCGAGCTGGGCCTCGCGGCGCCGGTCCGCGCCGAAGGCGACGAGGGTGGTCATGCCCCGCATGGAGTCGACGAACTCGGCGTGGAGCTCCTGGTAGGCGTCCCAGTGGTCGGCCCCCCTGGCGGCGAGCGCCCTGTCCCAGAGTCTGGGCAGTGCGGGCATCAGGAGGGCGGCCGCAACGGCGACGCCCCCGGTCACGGGATCGACGGCGGTCATTGCGGCGCCCACCGCGGTGATGACGACGGCGGTCACGCCGATCTGCGGGAGGTACCCCGACAGGTAGGCGTCGAGGTTCTCGATGCCGTCAACGACGACGGCGTGGTCCCGGCCCGTGCGCCCCGCCGCGGGGTCGAGGGCGCTGCGCGCAACGAATGCAGTCAGCGCCCGGGCCCGCAGGGACGCCTTGACGGCGCTCATGGCGTACTGGGCGAGGAGCTGGCGCACCAGGACCAGGAGGGGGCGGGCCAGGAGGACGCCGGCGAGCGCGGCGGCCGGTGCGAGCAGGTCGGGGTCCCGGAGGGACGACCCGCGGACCAGGGCGGCGAACACGCGCGAGGTGAGCAGGGCCTGGCCCGTCCAGGTGGCGGCGACGGCGATGCCGGCGAGGACGAGGGCGGCGAGCGCGCCGCGGTGGCCCTCCCAGAGCCTGAGCAGGCGCAGGTGCTGCATGGGACGACTCCTTGACTCACGCTGTTTCCACGGCGTCCCGCGGTATGGCGGGGCCGCGCGACGGGTGCCGGGGGCCGGAATTGCCGACCCATTGATGCGAATGATTATCATTCGCGACGTGAGCATACGAACGCGCCCCCCGCGAGTCAACGCGGCAACCGCCACCCTGGTACTGCTCGGCGTCGCCGTGCCGCTGGTCGCCGCGCTCTGCGTGGGCGTGGGCCAGCTGGAGGCCTCTCCCGCCGAGGTGGTGCGGGCGCTCGCCCACCGCCTCGGCGGCGCGGACGACGCGGACCTCGACCCGGCCCTGGTCACGGTCATCTGGCGGCTGCGCCTGCCGCGGATCCTGGTGGGCCTGTGCGCGGGAGCGGTCCTGTCAGTCGGCGGCGCCTGCCTTCAGGCCGTCGTGCGCAACGACCTGGCCGACCCCTACCTCCTGGGGGTCTCCTCCGGAGCGTCCCTCGGGGCCGCCCTCGTTATCGCCGGCGGCGCCGGCGGTGCGCTGACGACGACCGGCGGGGCGTTCCTCGGCGCCCTCGCAGCACTCGTCCTGGTCATGGCGCTGGCCGGGGGCGGCGGGCGACTGTCGGGATCGCGCCTGGTCCTGGCCGGGCTCACAGCGGGCTACTTCCTGTCCGCCGTCACCAACCTCGTCGTCGTCCTGTCCGACAGCCGCGACGCCGTGCGCGCCATCACCTTCTGGATGCTCGGGTCGCTGAACCGCTCGTCATGGGCGGACGTGCCGGTCCTGGCCTGCGCCGCGGCGCTGACCCTGGGATACCTCGTCCTGCGGGCCCGGGCGCTGGACGCCGTCGGCCTGGGGGACGACGTCGCCCGCTCCATGGGCGTGAACCCCTTTCGCCTGCGCCGCTCGACGGCGGCGGTCGCCGCCCTGGGCGTGGCCGCGGCCGTCGCCGTGAGCGGGGCCATCGGCTTCGTCGGACTGGTCGTGCCGCACCTGGCACGGCGGCTGGTCGGCGCCACGCACCGCGCGCTCCTGCCGGCCGCCGCCATGCTCGGCGCACTCGTGCTCGTCGCCGCGGACGCCCTGGCCCGCACCGTCCTGGCCCCCAGGGAGATCCCCCTGGGCATCCTCACCGCCCTGGTCGGCACGCCGCTGCTCATGTGGATGATGCACCGCCGCCCGCGGCCGCGCTGAGGCGTCGAGACCGATCGCCCCCGTACGCCCGATGCACCCGAACGCACCCGATTCGATCCAAGGAGACCCCATGCACCGACCCATCCTCCGCGTCCTGGCCGCCGCAGCGGCGGCGGCCCTCGGCCTGACCCTGACGGGCTGCGGCACCACCGCCTCCCGAACCCCCGCCTCGGCCGGTTATCCGCTCACGGTCGCCGACTGCGGCCGGGACGTCACCATCGGCTCAGCGCCCCAGCGGGTTCTCACGATCGGCACGGCCGCCGTCGAACTGCTCGACGCCGCCGGCGCGAGCGACCGCATTGTGGCCCGTACCGGGGAATTCGGCGCGTCACTGCCCGCGGACCTGAAGAACCCGCCCTCGGACGGCCTCATCACCGACCCCTCGGACCCCACGACCGAGGAGATCATCGCCGCCGAGCCCGATCTCGTCCTGGGGTACGGCCTGTTCAACGCCGACGCGCAGCAGCTCGCCGACGCGGGCATCGCCCTGCTGACCGTGCAGGCCGAGTGCGGCCACGACGACGGCTCCTCCGCCTCCCCCGTGACGCTGTCGACGGTGAGCGACGACGTCCGCCGCCTCGGCACCGTGTTCTCCACCTCGTCAACGGCCGATGCGGCCGCCGACGCCCTCGACCAGCGGGTGAGCGGCGCGCGGCGCGCCGAGACGGGCCGCACCGCCGCCTGGGTCTACTACTTCTCGTCGCAGGACCCGCTGTCCGCCTACGGCGGGGGCGGCCTGGCCGCGTCCGTGCTCAAGGATGCGGGTCTGACCAGCGTCTACGCCGAGTCCCGCGACGCCTACCTGAGCGTCTCGGTTGAGAGCCTGTTGGAGCGCCGGCCCCACTGGATCGTCCTGGGCTACGGACTGTACGGGGAGAGCGCGGAGGAGGCCCGGGCCAGGTTCCTCGCCGAACCCGGCGTGGAGGCGCTCGAGGCCGTCTCCGCCGGCCGAATCGTGCTCCTGCCCGCGGGCGCCTCGTCTTCGAGCCCGACGGCGGTGGCCGGGCTGGAGCAGCTGGTCTCCGCCACAGCGGAGTGAATCGGTGAACACCGTCCTGCGGACCGCGGACCTGCACGTCAGTCTCGGCGGGACTCCGGCCCTGAAGGGGGTGGGCCTGCGCGTCGAGGAGGGCGAGAAAGTGGCCCTGCTCGGCCCCAACGGATCGGGCAAGACCACCCTGCTGAGGGTCCTGGCGGGCATTGCGCCGCCCACGAGCGGGCGCGCGACCCTCCGGGGACGGGACCTGCGCGAGATCCCGGACGGACGTCGGGCTCGGATGCTGGCCTTCCTGGCGCAGGAGGAGCACACCGATCTGCCCTTCACCGCGCGCGACGTCCTGCTGCTCGCCCGCAGCGTCGGCCTGAGCGACTGGCGGCCCTACCGGCGGGCGGACCACGAGGCCGTCGAGGCGCTGGCGCGGCAGTGGGAGCTGACCGGACTGCTCGACCGCACCTTGCAGGACATGTCCGGCGGCGAGCGCAAGCGCGTGCTCCTGGCCCGCACATTCGCCCAGGACACCGCCATTATCGTCCTCGACGAGCCGACGAACCACCTGGACCTGCGCCACCAGCACGAGATGGTCGCGCGGGTGGTCGACTCCGGGCGCACCGTGCTCATGTCCCTGCACGATCTCGACATGGCGGCCGCCTACTGCGAACGGGTCGTGCTCATGAGCCGGGGGCGCATCGTGGCGGACGGCGCGCCATCCGAGGTGCTCACCGCCCGCATCGTCGAGGAGGTCTACGGCGTGAGCGCCCGTCGCGCCGACGTTGACGGCCGGGTGCGCCTGCTCGTGGGCCGCTGAGCCGCGAGATCGGCGCAGCCGCCGCCGGAACCGCGTTACCGCCGACCCGACGACCCGTCTCCTTCTTTCGGTGGAGGCGGGGGTCGGGTCGGTTCCTTCGTCGCATTCCGGCGGCGCACCGCCGGTTCCTAGTGTCGAATCAGCACCCGGGCGAAGGGCCCGGACCACCGTCTTGAGGAGAAGGCATCATGCACCACCGCAGCGCACCCGACCCCCGCGGCCCCCGCACCGCGCCGGCGCCCGGGCCCGCCCCGTTCCCCGGCGCCCCCGACGCCGCCCGCGCCGACGTTGTGGTGGAGGCGCGTGATGTGGTGAGGGTGTACGGGGCCGGTGAGGCTCGGGTGGTGGCTCTGGGCGGGGTGAGTCTGAG
>ERZ772993.531-NODE-531-length-18197-cov-4.667236_pt1 | contig 18197 bp, 16 predicted proteins | sample MGYA00580670_ERZ772993 | MGnify/ENA primary metagenome ERZ772993 (study PRJEB29015, sample SAMEA2737936) | human oral metagenome | biome: human oral; feature: human-associated habitat; material: dental | place: China | collected 2136 ... | reverse complement strand
CGAGATGACCTGAAGGGTCGATACTTGAATTTCTTCGAGGTGACGAAGGATTCGAATGCTTTGCAGGTGTCCTCGAAGAAGCTCCTCAGCCTGTTGCTGATGGAGTTATTGCCCTTGTCTCAGACTCTCTCTACGGGGTTCTTGTCGGTACTGCGGGGCGGCAGGCTGATGAACTGGGCATACTCCAGGGGTTTCCCCTTCCCCGTCTGCGCGCGCAATGTGCTCGACTTATGCTGGCTGGCGTCGTCCCGCACCACGACGATCGTTTTGTTCGGGTGCTTCAGAGTGAGTTCGGTCAAGGCTCTTACGACGTTGTCGGTGTTACACCGCTCCAGTTGCATGAGATCCACCCTCCCGTCCGATTCGTAGAGAAACACGATGTACTTCTAGGACTGCCGCTCCCGGTCGACCCTGATACTCATTTGGGCGCACTTCTTGCACCAGGCCCTGCGAATAATAACCTCGTGCCAGGTGCCGCCTCGTCGGCGGACACCACTATGACGTTCCCCCCGCCCTTATTCCCGTCGTCCTCCTTCTCGTTCTCCTCCTTCTTCCCGGTCTCCCGATGGGCCTCGTCCTCCTCCCGTCCGTCCTGCTTCCTCTCCGTGATCTCGGCGATCTCGGCGTCGATCTGCTCCATGCGGGCCTAAATCTCCGCCTCGGGAGCGCGGTGCTGGTCCACGCCCACGGGCCTGTGGAAGGACAGATCCGCCATTCGGAATCGGCGGTGGCAGGAGGACCTGGACCCGTACTCGACGTTGAAATGCTCGCGCATCCAATCGACCAGGCGAGAAACATCCCAGAAATCGGTGGGGACTCCCTGCTCCGACGGGGGCTGGCAGGGCGCCCCCTCGTCTCCTCCACCTGCTCCTGAGCGAGCTTCGAGGCGCTGTCGTTCTCAGCGTATCCGGTGCGGATTGACGCCAGTCCGGACTCGTTCCGCTGCCCGACCCATCTCTTGATCGTCTCGGTGGATCAGCCCCGCGAACCCGGCGGCGAACTTCTTGCCCGCCCCCGTCGACAGTACGATGAGCGCCTCGAACCCGAGTCTCATGAACTTGTGCGGCGCGCCATTCCTGTGATCCCGGAGGATGCGCAACTCGTCATCGGTCAGTTGAATCGTGCTCATGCCGCCATTGCAGTGTGTACTCCGATTCCAATCCACCCCGAATGCGCGCCCCTCAGGGGTCGTCCGCCTCTATGGGTGAGCCGAATCAACGGAGGTTTATCTTGTTTCGTATTCGCTACAGGCCTATGCCCGATCGACCATGGATCTGGCGCTGGAGGTCGTCGCCGAACTCGGCCGTCCTCATCTCATCTCCGACCTGATCGCCACCTGGCGCACCGTCGGCACTCTCGACGTCCCGCGAACGGGACCGAGCCGAACCGCCAGCGGGGAGAGCCGCACCAGTGACCAGTCCGTGACTGCAACTGAGCACTTCACCGGTGCTAATAGTGCAAAGGAGATGTCGGAAGAAGACGAGGGGTCGTCTTTCGTCGCCGGTCCGGCAGTCGGATCCCAGACGGCCATTATCGCCCATCTTCCGCGCCGGCCCGGTCCCGGCCTCCTCATGCCCCACCACCGCACCGCCCTCGCCGGCTACGACCAGGCTCCCGCCCGCACCGCCGCCTACCGATGATTCACGCCGAGTATCGTCGGTCCGGACTGCGTGGAACCAGCGGTCTCGCCGTGGTGGAATTCATGAGGAAAGCGAATCTGCTCCCCGGCGAAGAGACGAGATCCATGGCAGCCGCGGCTGCAGGAGCTGCGGACGCGCCTCACCGGTAGCGGCTGCTCGGAGCCGGTGAATTCGCTGATTTAGCGGGAACCTCGGGGAAGGCGGACAGGGCGATGCGTCCGTCGAAGGGCAGGATCAGACGCGGACCGGTCGATCGTCGAACCCATGCGGTCGACTTCTCTGCGAGGAGGCCTCCCGCATCGAGGCTCTCCGGCGGAAGAGAAGGCGGGGTCTCCACGAAGGAGAAGACGCCCTCCTCCGATGGGGCCAAGGACCGGACTCTCAACGGTGTCCGCCTCACCATTCCCCCGGTTCCCACTTCATCGGCATCCTCTTGTGGAACCGACACTATTCCAGCCGTTCTCCATGTCGCAATGAGTTCGCTGATGAGCGCCGCATCATTCGCTTCGGCGGCGATCAGGAGTGCGAAGTCCATCGAGGGCCGCGCAACGCGGTCGATCCACGTGATACGACTCCCCTCGTCGGGGAACTGGAAGCGACGGTGGTCCACATCCATTGCGGCGCCTATCGCCAGCGTGAGGGCGCGGTTCAGGAGACGGGGGCGCTCGTCGGGGTCGTCGGCCTCACGAGCCAGTCGGAGGCGCGTCTCGGCCTCCTCCCGGTCGACGATCCCCATCTCGAAGCGCAGCCCGAGGGATTTGAAACGCCGCCGGGCCTCCGCGAAGAGTCGGAACGCGTCGGAGTATCTGTTCTGGTCGGCGACCGTGACGGCCAGATTCAACACCGTCAGGGCGTGATTATCGACTCCTCCCTCGCCGCCGTCGAACTCTCGAAGCGCACGACGATAGCCGTTCTCGGCGTCCGCGAGCCGGTGCTGCTCTCTGAGAGTATTCGCAAGATTCAACCACACGACGCCGGCGAGCGACCGCGATCCTTCGCTCTCGTCCAGCAGTTCCAAGGCCTGACGGCATCGGCTCTCGGCCTCCTCGAGACGATCCTGGTGGAACAGCGTCATGGCGAGATTCATGGTCGTCCGGGCCCGATCCACCGCGCAGGCCCCCAGAGCCGCGTACTCGTCGAGCGCCTTCGCATACAGTTTCTCGGACTCCTCCCATTTGCCCTGATCCATGAGGACCAGGGCGAGATTCTGCTCCGCATGGACGCGGTCCAACCGCATGCCCTCGATGCGGTCGCACATCTCGAGGGCTCGTCGATAGGACTGCTCGGCGTCGGCGAATCTGCCGTACTTGCGTTGCGCGTTCCCCAGATTAATCGATGCGAGAGCCTGGTCCCATCCGCTCCCTTCGAGGGATCCGAGCACGGCGAGCGACCGGTTGAAAGACGAGATCGACTCCGGTAGGCGCCCCCGCTCCATCTCGATGATCCCGAGGTTCATGAGGCATCTTCCCAGGTCGATTCCGCAGTCGTCGCCCCGCTCGAACACGTCCAGGGCCTCGCGGCAGAGTGGCTCCGCCTCGGCGAGGCGCTCCTGATCCGTCAGCGCGACGGCCAGTCTCAGTATCACCCGTCCCCGAACGATGTCGTCTCCAGGAATCTCCTCGAGGATGGACAGAGCCTCGCCCAGGGCGGCCTCCGCGTCGACCGGGCGATCCTCTTCGAGGAGAAGAATGGCCAGATTGGTCAGTATCACCACCCTGTCGTTCAGGAGGGAGAGCCGGTCCTGCGTGCCGCTCTCCTCGCAGCGCCTGAGCTCCTCCAGGAGGAACTGATACGCCTCATCCGCTTTACTGTGCTCATCCAGGATCGTCAGGCACAGGGCCAAGTTGGTGAGGGCGTAGATGTACTCGATATGCACATGGCGATCGTCCAGCTCGACGAATTCGTCGCGGGCGCCCCGATAGCAGTCGGCGGCCCTGGAGAATCTGTCCGAATCGAAATGCGCGTTCCCCCGCCCGAAGAACTCCAGGGCGCGGTCGAGCGTCCGCCGCGCCGTCGGGGAACCGCGCACGCCTCAGCGCTCCCGCCGTCCGGCGTCGGCACCGTCGTTTGCCGCGGCACCGGCGTCCGCCTCGGCGGGCACCGAGCGGTCCGGCGCCCGGAAGGCCGTCAGCCCCGCCCACGTCAGCGGCGAGACGGCGGGGCTCGGATTCCAGCGCCACCGCCGCAGCCGCTCCCGCTTCCACTCGTTCATCTCGTGGACCGGGTCCTCGGAGCGCAGAAGATCGTCGACGACCACCGACAGGTCGAAGAAGGGCCGGATCCGCTCCGCCCGGGGCCCCTCCCCGTCGTCGGAGTCCTGGGCGGAGAGGCTCACCCGCTCGAAGAACCGGTCGGTGAGCATCGTCCACCGCGTGGCCATGACCAGTTCGGCGCCCGCCTCCAGGATCGCCGTGACCATCCCGAAGGGCTCCAGCTGGCGCGGCTCCGTGCCCGACTGGCAGGCGATGAGCCCCACCCGGGGCGGCATCGGCCACAGCAGCGGGCCCGCCACCTCCTGCGGGGCGTCGAAGGGGCGCTCGTCGTCGGCGGGCCCGGCCGCGCCCACCCCCGCGGGCCAGCGGGTCCCCAGGTCCAGGGGCGCGCCGTCCTCCTCCGACTCCGCCCGCAGGCGCTCCACGTACTCGCCCCAGCCCCAGGTCCCGTGCAGCAGGTCGTCCGCGGAGAACCACCGGCACCCGCCCTCCACGCGCGTGCGCCCGAACACGTCCGCCCCGTCGGCCAGCCGCATGCGCGACATGGGCCCGTCGCCCGTCATATGGCCCACGTACAGCAGGTGGGACAGCGGCCGCGCATTGCCGACCGACGTGGACCCGGCGTCGGCGCGCAGACTCGACGACAACCAGATCCGGTCCGCGCGCTCCCGACCGCGCGCCGGGGCGAGGGCCGCCGCGCCCTTGGCCGCGATCCGCCGGTCCCACTCCCGCAGCTCGGCGGGGGACAGGACCGCGTCGGCGCCCCGGGGCCAGGGCTGCACCAGGTACAGGCCCGGCTGCTCGCGGACTCCGCGCCAGTCGGGGTGGGGCGCGCCCGGATCGGCGTCCCGGTACAGGATCGCCCCCATCATGACCACGTCGACGACGTCGAGCAGGCGCTCCGGGGCGCCGTCGGCGCACCTCCTGCCCGTCGGCAGCAGCTCCCACGGCACCTGGCCGCACGACGGCGGGGTGTTGAGCACCAGCAGGACCCTGCGGTCCGGCGCCCCGGCGGCCTCCAGCAGCGAGGCGACGAACTCCTCGGGCAGGGCCGCCCGCGCGACCTCCTCCATGAGCCGCAGCTCGTCGTCGGCCCGCAGCATCGGCCCCTGGGCGACCCGCAGGAACCGGTTGCCGTCGGCCTGCGTGAGGGCGGCCGCCAGGGGGGCGTCGTCGACGGGCGGCCTGCGCGCCCGGGACGGGCGGACGGGCGGGAAGACCTCGTCGAAGCCGCGCTCGGCGGGCTCGGAGTCCTGCTCCAGGTAGTCCGGCAGGGCCCGGGCCAGGCGCTCCACCGCCTCCGTGAGCCGGGCGCGGTCCAGGACGGCGTAGGCGGGCGGGCACTGGGCGGACTCCCAGGCGAGGTAGGTGCCGGACGAGGCGTCCACTCCGTGGAGGATGAACTCGACGGTTTCCACAGCGGTGGCCTTTCTTCAGGGGCGCGGCGCCGGATGCGCCGCCCGGGGACGGTGGGTGCGGGGCCCGCGGGCAGGATGGGCAGATAGGCAGGACGGGCCGGGGCCGGCGAGCGGTCGGGGCGGCGGGGCCATTGTCGGGCGGGCCGGCGGCGGTCGACGGGGACCTGCGGGCCGGCGGTCAGAGCGACAGGTCGCCCGAGGGCCCGACCAGCTGCCCGACCCACGGCTCCCCGCCGGCCAGGCCCTCGGGCACGGGATCGTCCGGCAGGCCCCGGCCCTCGTACGGGAAGGTCTCCTCCAGGAAGTCGTAGACGTCCTCCGCCCGCCGGCGCGCCCACTCCGTCGCCGCCTCCTGGTCGCCGACCATCGCCGCGCGCTCCGGGCCCCGCAGCGCCGGTGCCGGACGGGGAACGGAGACGACGTCGACGCACTCGACCCGTCCCGACCGCTCCAGGGCCTCTCGCGCCGTGAGACGGCGACCCGACGCGTCCGGGTGCAGATCGACGAGGGCGGGCAGGTCCTCGCCCTCGAAGTAGACGCGCGCGTAGGCGTGCGGCAGCGCCCGCCCGGCCGAGGGGGCCAGGGGCGCCGTGACCCGCAGCTCGCCGTCGTCGGCGCTCCAGACGACGGCGCCGGTGTCCGTGTCCAGCAGGCCGGGCGCGTTGACCTCCCAGTCGACGCTGTCGCGCGAGGCGCCGGTCCCGGCGGGCGGTCCCGGCGCCTCGCCCTCCGCCGGTGCCCCCGCGGCCAGCGCGACGTCCGCCCGGCCGATCTCCTCCAGGACCTGCTCCCAACCGCGGGAGGTGATCGAGCCCGCGAGGCCGTCGCGGAGGGCGATCAGCTCGGAGACGTCCCCGCGCTCCCGCTCACCGTCCGGCTCTGCGGCTTCCAGATCCCGGCCCGCGCACAGCCAGGCGAGCACGTCGCGCAGAATGACGCGCAGGCGGCGCTGGGAGGTCTCGTCGGCCCGCCCCTCGAGCACGCGCCGGGCGAGCTCGGGGACGGCGGCCGCATGTCCGTCCAGCAGGACGCCCGTGAGCCCGCCGAACCCGAAGCACTCGGGCGCCTCCGTCCGCAGCGACAGGGAGGCGAGTTCGACGGCGAGGAGGGTGCGGTCCGGCTGGGCGATCGGCGAGCCGACGGGCGACGGCCAGTAGCGGCGCATCCACAGCCCCTCGGCCATCCGGTGCAGGCACCGCGCCGTCGGCGAGGGGCGGGAGAACCACGTCGTGGAGATGGTGACGGCCGCCGGCGCGATCGTCGCTGCCGGATCAGACGCTGACCCTGCCGGATCGGGTACTGGCCCGGACGCGGGCCAGCGCGACCCGGCTCGGCGGGCGGCCAGCAGGTCGCGGGCGGCCATGACGACCTTGTGCCCGTAGACGAGTTCGATCCACAGGGGAACCTCATCGGTGTCGAATCCGCCGCCCAGGTAACCGGCGGGAACCTCCCGGTCGATGCCCAGGCCGGCGCACAGCCAGCCGCCGTCGACGGGCAGGGACGGATGCATCAGGTCTTCGCGGGGCTCGATCCCTCCCGGGGCGATGAGGAGCTCGCCGTCGTCCAGCCTCAGGGCGACGTCGTCCAGTGAGGCCACGTGAATCACATCCTCTCAATGAGGTCGATGAGATGGTCGCAGGTGACGCCCTCGGCCAGCTCCGCGTGCTCGCCGTTCCGCAGGCGCTCCAGCGCCCGCGACAGAGCGGCGACGGCGAGCCCGGCCTCGGCTCCGGCCTTGGCCCCGGCCGCCCCGGTGCCGGGCCCGCCCGCGGGCGCGGTCCTCGACCTTCCCCGCGAACCCCGTCCCCGCGCCGGGGCCTGCCCGCGAACCCGACGGATCGTGTGCAGGGCCCAGGCGGCGCTCGCCACCGGGTCGTCGGGGTCGTCCCGGGGCGGCTCGTCGCGGCGGAGCAGGAACTGCACCAGCGGGTAGGCCGCATGCTTCTTGACGGACGAGGGCCCGCTCGGCCCCAGCTTCCCCGGCCCCGGCTTCGCCCTTGTGCGCAGCCCCGCTTGGGCCTGGTCCCTGATGCCGGTGTGAGCGGTGCTGTTGACCCACCTGGTGGCGTCCATCATGGCGGCCCTCAGGATGCGGCCCACGGCGTCGGCGTCGACCTGGTCGTCCGGCATGAGGCCGACGCCGCGGAACTCGTACAGGTGCACCTTGCGCCACACCAGGCGCAGGTACTGCGGTTCGGCGAGCATGTCGATGGTGCGGCTGTAGACCCGGGAGGTGCTGGTATCGACGTCGGCGTGCTGGGGGCTGGCCTCGAAGCGCAGCGCGGGGGAGGTGTCGTGCGCCACGTCGAGGACCCGCTGGAGCAGCTCCCCGCCCCCGCCGGCCATGTCCCGGCGTCTGCGTCCGTTGCTCCGGTGCAGCAGGCTCAGGCCGCCCACGAGGCCGATGACGACCTGCTCGCCGAGCAGCAGCGCGAGCTGGGCCTGGCAGGAGGTCACCCCGCCCCAGGTCGCGCAGCGGGCGCCCTCGGCGACCAGGCGCTCATCAAGGTTGTCGTGCGTGATGCCGAGGACCAGCTTGTTCTGGAAGACGGAGCGGATGCGGCCGAACAGCGTCAGGTTCAGGGGCGCGGGGGCCGGGCCGTTCTTCCTGCGCCGGGGATCGGGGCCGGTGAGCGGGGGCCGCGCGCACAGAGAGGAGCCCTCGACCGGGTCGGCGAGCCTCGCCCGGCGGGCGACCAGGGCGAGGAGGGCGCCGGCCGCGCCCCGGTTTTCGCGGACTCGGTCGCGCAGGTCCGGGAAGGCCCTGCGCGCATCCGCCCAGGACGGCGAGTCCGCCAGGTCGTCGAGCGCGCGGCGCAGCTCTTCGTCGGGGCCGGTTCGACTCCGCGGCGGGGAGACCCGCCCGTCATCGAACGGGATCCAGGTGTTCAGCGCCGTTTGTACCCGCTCGGCGAGTCGAGCGTCGGCCAGCCGGGAGCGCACATGGGCCAGGCTCACCCGGGCGCGGATCTCCTCCTGGATCGAGTCGAGCACGCGTTGGACCTCGTCGTCATGAGGCGTTAAACGCTCGGGATCCTTCAGATCGGTGATCTGCGGCCAGGTACTGCCCAGGAACTTCCGGCGCCGGCTCTGGCGTTTCTTGGAGGCGTCCTTATCGGCCCGGAAGCCGGGTCGCGCGCGGAACGCCTCCTCCAGCAGTTCGGCCCACCGCATGACCGCGATGAAGAGGGTCTTCTCCTCATCGAACACGTCGGCGATGCTCCGGACCTGGCCGTGGTCGAGGCGCTGGATGGCGCCCTCCTCGAGGTCGAGGATGCGGCCCAGGCTGTCCGCGGCGATCCGCCCTTTGAGCGCCTTGGCCAGCACCATTGAGCGGAAGTCGGTCGAGGGCGCCCCGCATACCTCGGCGCGGGGCTGGCACCCCGGCCTGCCCATGCGCATGGTCCAGCGTTCGACGAGGTCGGAATCGAGGTCGTGGATCTTGTCCCACTCCCGGCGCAGCACCGTCGTGGCGGGCATGGTCTCGCCGAGCCGGATCTCCGGGGCGATGTTGCACGGGCGCCTACCCCTGGGCGCGGGGCTCTCGGCGCGGTCCCAGGCGCTGCCGGCGCCGTCGGCCCGGGAGTCGCCGTCCCGGTCCCGAGGATCGTCATCGGTGTCGTGGTCCCAGGCGTCGTCGTATTCGCCTTCGCCCCAGTCGTCGAGGTCCGGGCCGTCGTCTCCGCCCTCGCCGATTGTCGAGCCCGAGCCGCCCTCGCCCCGGACCCCGATACCCGGCTCGTCATCCGCCGGCTCGGCGCAGTCGTCGAACGGCATGGTCGGCACCCCCGTCTCGGTGAGGTCGGTCACTTCTGTGGAGGAGATTACCGCACTGCGGGTCCCGGCCCGCACGCCGGTCGCGCGGGTGATCTGCTGCTGGCCAGAGCGCGGAGTTCGGCGCACCCGCGGCGGGCGCGGGCCTGGAACGAGGCGCCGAGCGAGGCGGATCGGGACTCGGCGCACCCGCGAGCGGCGGGTGCGGTGGTTCGGGGCGGACCGGCGGCGTGAAAAGGTGGCTCCCGCGTACTTTTAACGCCTCGCTCCGAGGTCGCTCGCCGCGGAAAGCGCGTCATGTCGCCGTTTCCTCTGCGTCCCATCGCCGTCGGGCGGCTGAAAGATATGCGGGAGCCACTTTTTTCGCGGCACTGAACCATAACAATGAGCTGCGACAGTAGGTTGTGCGACGTCGACCTCGATGTCGCTGCTCATTGTTGGGGTTTATCGGATGCGAAAAGGTCGCACGACCGGATGGCCGAGCGGTCTGTGATGTGCATGAGGCGCAAGGGGCATATGAGATCGGTTGGCTCACGGGCGCTCCATCGGCGTCCGTCAAAGACGGCAGGACGGCGCTCGTCGGAGCAGCCATCCGGTCCAGAGAACCAGGATCATGGAGGTGTCGGACCGATGAATGTGAATAAGCAGTCGATCGCGCAGATGCTGAACGAGGCGTTTCCGCCCGCCGTGCGCTCCGCGCTGGATCCCGCGGACCTGGTGAGTCTGGCGGAGCGGGTCCGCGAGGAGCTGGAGCTGCGGGTGGGGGAGCGGCTGAGCGCAGGGCTGCCGGAGACGGCGATGGAAGAGTTCGAGCTCCTGAACGACGACCCGGACACGCCGTGGCCCGCATTCGCGGAATGGTTCCGCACCTACCGGCCGAACTACCAAGAGACGGTGAAGCAGACGCTCGAGGAGCTGATCCAGGAGACGGCGTGCAAGGTGACGGCGGCGCTGACTCGGCGGGCCTCGTAGCCCCTGCGGCTCCCGCACTTGCAAGCGGATCCCGTACTTCCGGCGCTCACCGGCGGACCTGGCCGCGTCCGGCGCCCGCTCCCACCGGCGCACTCCGCCGGCGTCAGTCGCACAACCCGTCCCCGTTAGGAGGTCACCATGCGCACCATCGTCGATCAGTCCGACGAGATCATCCCCGGCGCCGCCCACCTCGGCGACGCCGCGCTCACCATTGCGCTCGACCGCACCCGCGCGACCCGTCTCCCCCTCGCCCTGCGCCCCGTCCTTGCCGGCCGGCGCCGCTGCCTCCAGGCTCCTCTGCGCTTCCGTCGCGGCCTCCTGCGCGGTGCCCCGCACCTGCTCGAGGTTCACGCGGATCCTTGCGGGACCGGACTGCATCTCGGATGGCTGCTGGCCCGGGAGGATCACGGCGCCGCCCGCGCCCTGCTGGGTGGTGCGGCAGAACTGGTGCTGCGGCCCGCGGACCGCGTGGACGCCGGCGTCGAGGGCGAGCGGGAGCGCCTCGCCATGACGCGCGCCTTCAACGACCTCGTCTTCCTCCCCACCCTCGACGTCGTCGTCGCGGCGGTCGAGGGCCGCCCGGTGCGCAGGAGGCCCCGATGATCGACCTGCCCGTCGCCGCGTGGATCCTGCTGTACCTCGCGCAGCCGCTGCTCCTCCTGGTGCTCCTCGCGCTGCCACTGCCCGGCACCTCCGATGCCGACCCCCTCCGCAGGATGCGGGTCGTCATCGCCGCCGTGGCCTTCCTCCCCGTCCCCGGGGCGGGACTCGCCCTGACCATCATCGGCCTGGGGCTGCTGGCCGCGCGGCGTCATCGTCTCCTGACGCGCTCGGTGGCCCTGGGCGACGAATTGACCGCCGCTGGCGCCCGGTCCCCGGCCCCGTACGACTCGCGCCGTCCGCCTCCTGGGGACGGCCACCCGCACCGGCACGACCCACTCCCTCCCGCCCCGCCACCCGTCCGCAGACTCACGGGAGAGCCGCGATGACCAGTCTCGCGCTGTGCCTCGCCGGGCCCCAGTACCGCTGGGACTTCGCTCGGGGCGGGCTCGTCGAGACCAGGGCCTGGCTCGCGAGCCGGACGGTCGTCTCGGGCCCCGCCCTGGCCGACGGCGTCGGCGCCGGTCAGGGCGATGGCGACGGCGGGGGCACCCGGGCCGCCGCCGTCGCCATGGTGCGCGGGGCCGCCGAGCGGATGCTCGCCGCGGCGCGCGTCCACCCCGGGTGCGACGCCCTTGAGCTGCGCTGGACCGTTCCCGCCGCGCGCCCGGCCGCTGGCTCCGGCTTCGGCTCCAACTCCGGACCGGCCGCGGGCGCCGGCCCCGCACCCGGCGGCACGTCCCTGGCCATGACCGTGCGCTCCGACACCTCTGAGCGGGCCGCGCAGGCGGCCGTGGATGCCGTCGCCGCTCTTCTCCCGCCCGGGTACGCGACCGCGCCCGCCCCGCCCCCGGGTCCCAGCCGGGCCGCGGATTCCTTCCTCGACCTGCGGCGAGCCGAACTGCGCCTGAGGCCCTCCCGCCCCGGCGCTGACGGACCCGGCGTCATCTGGGCCCTGACCGATTCGGGGGGCGACGCGAGCGGCTGGAACGACGCCCTGACCGCCCTCCTCGCCCTGAGCGGCGTCACCGTCTCCGTGCTGGTCGTGCCCGTGCGCCTCCACCCCGCCGAGACCCGCCTGCTCGACGCCTACCTCGACGACCTCGAGCGCATCGCCGTCGAGCACGACGACGTCGACATCCTGCGCCGCCTCGTCCGCCAACCCGGCGACGCCGCCGCCCGGCGGGCCGCCACCGCCTGGCGCGAGCAGCGCCCCGGCCTCGATGACCCGGTTCTGCTGCGGATCGGACTGCGCGGCGCCCCCGCCGCCCTTGCGAGCGCCGCCACGTCGCTCGCCGCGGGCATCGCCGCCGACGATGACGGCACGGACGGGCTCATGCGCCCGGTCCCCGCGGTCGGAGCCGACGAGGCGGCCTGGGCGGCGCACTCCTTCGACAACCTCACAATCGTCCCCTGGGGTCCGGGCGCGGACCGGTTCGCAAGTCTGGCCCCGGGGGCGGGCGGGTACCCGGGCGCGGACCCCTCCGGCGCCCTGGTGCGCCTGCTCTTCCTGCACGGCTCCGACGACGCCGCCCACCGGCTCCTCCTGCCGGTGCCGACCCCCACGGGCTGCCCCGGCCTGCCCACCTCCCGGCGGACGGAGGCCTACCGTCCCTCCCTCCTCGCGCCCCGCGACGCGGACATACTCCTGGGCCGCCAGCTCGGCACGGACGCCCCCGTGGGCATCCGGCCCGACGAGTTGACCGGGCACCTCGTCGTCGCCGGGGCGCCGGGGCGGGGCAAGACCACCGCGGTCCAGTCCCTGCTCGTGCGCCTGTGGCGGGAGCACCGCATCCCCTTCCTCGTCGTCGAGCCCTTCAGGAGCGAGTACCGGGGCCTGCGCCTGCGGCTCGGGGAGGACGTGACCGTCCTCACCACCGGCCGCGAGGACCTGCGCCCCCTGCGGCTGAACCTGTTCGACCGGCTCCCCGGGGAGCGGCCGGAGCAGCACCGGAGCGGCCTCCTGGACGCCTTCGCCATGGGGACCGCCCTGGTTTCGCCGCTGGACGAGCTGCTGCGCCACAGCCTCGATCGCGCCTACGAGACGCCGCCCGTGAGCGTGCGCACCCTCCTCGCCGCCTTCGACGAGGTCTTCGAGACCTACCGCTACGGCGGCGAGGCCCGCAACCTCGCCAGTGCCATGTGCCTGCGTCTGCGGCGGCTCATGGGGACCGACGACGTCGCCCGGACCGTCTCCGCCCGCACCGACACCCTCCTGCCGGTCCTCCACCGCCCCGTCGTCGTCGAGCTCCACGAGCTTCACAGTCCCGACGACGTCCGCTTCGTCTCCGCGCTGATCATGCAACGGGTCCGGGCGGTCGCCCGCGCTCGCGGGGCGCAGGGCGGGCTGCGGCACCTGACCGTCCTGGAGGAGGCGCACGTGCTCCTCGACGCCGCCGACCGCGACTCCGGGAGCCTGGAGACCGGCCAGCGTCTGCGCCGGCTGGCGGTCGAGGCGCTGGCCAACGACCTGCTCACCCTGCGGGGGCTGGGGGAGGGCATTGCGCTGGTCACCCAGCAGCCCTCCGCTCTCGTGGCCCAGGCCCGGGCCGCCGCCTCGAACCGGCTCGTCCTCGGCCTGACCCACGCCCAGGACCGCGGGGCCATGAGCGAGGACCTCGACCTGGACGCCTCCCTGAGCCGGCTCGTCGCCGGCCTGGGACCCGGCGAGGCGCTGCTGCGCACCGCCCGGCGCGAGGAGACCGTCCCCCTCCGGCTGGAGCCGGCTCCCGGGATCGACACCTCGCGGCCGGTCCCCGACGCCGAGCTGCGGGCGTGAGCCGGCCGCGTCCGTCAGAGACGGTAGCACCGCAGTCGGACCCATCTGGAGCAGATCATGACCGGACCGCGCGATATCGGCGCCGACCACAACGACCGCAACGAGCGGCGCGAGCTCGGGGAGCGCTCGGAGAGCGTCGTCGCCGCCTTCCTGCGCGACGTCGACGGCCACGAGATCCTCACCCAGCACACGCCCGGCGACCGGCCCCAGGGGCTCGACATCGAGAGCCTGGGGCCGGACGGGCGCGTCTACGTCACGGAGATCAAGGGCACCGCCGCCGCCGACTGGCGCCCGCCGCGCATGACCCGCAACGCCCTCGACCGGCAGATGAGCAGCACGTGGGTGGCAGACACGCTCGAGCGCGACGGGCAGACCCGGATCGACGAGCACGACCAGATCGGGGACGGCGCCGACCAGGTCGGCCTCCGGGTCGCCCAGGTCGACGAGCGCCGCGGGACGCTGAGCGTGTGGGAGCACGTGCGCGAGGACGGCCGCCTCGACGTCTCCGAGGGGCCCGACCGGGTCTACGACCTCGACGAGCTCTACGAGGTCACGGGCGCGCGTGGAGCTGGTCCCGCAGACCGGCCCGCCGGCGGTGCGCCCGCCGATCGGCCCGGCTCCGATCGCGGCCCCGGGGACTGGCCCGCCGACCGCGGCCCCGCCGCGGATGACGAGGAGGTGCGGGGGCGATGAGACCGCCGTCGACCCGCTCGGCCCCGGGCCCCCGCGCCCTGCCCTCCGTTCTCGCCGGTGCGACGACGGCGGTGGCGGCCGGAACGCTCGCCGGTTGGCTGCTGCCCTCCTTGGCCGGGTGGGGGATGGGCGCGGCCATCGCCGGCCTGAGCGCCGTCGCGGCGTTCGCCCCTTCACTGCGCCGCCCCCTGGTCTGCGGTGCGTCCGCCCTGTGCGTACTGGCCTCACTGCCCTACCTCGCGGCCATGTTGGGCATGGGCCGCGGCTGCACCGGCTTCCAGGTCCCCACCGCCGTGCGCTCCGCCTGCGTTCTGGCCATGGTGACGACTGCGGGACTCATGCTGCTGCTGGTCGTGCGGGAGCGGCTGCCGGGCGGGGACGGCGAGTTCCTCGGAGTGGGCTGGTTCGGGGCGACCGCGGCCCTGGCCACAGTCTGCTTCGGCGGCGGCCCCGCGATCTTCCACCGGGGGGTGATGGGCGCCGTCCTCATGGTGCTCCTCGCCGCCGTCATGGGGGTCGTCGTCGGCGCCGGCCCCGCCGCGGCGGCCTGCTTGAGCGGCATTGAAATGGTGGTGCTGGTCACCGGTGCGCTGCTGAGTGCGCCCGCGACCACCACCAGGTCCGGCGGGGTCGCCGGGATCGAGCAGGGGGAGTGCCTTCTGCCCTGCACGCAGTGGGGCCCCATCCTTGGCTTCGGCCTCGCACTCGTCCTCGCGCACGCGGCGGCGCGCCTGCTCGGCGGGCTCCTGCCGTGGCGCTGAGACGCCGCACGCGCGTCCGTCATTACAGATAGGGCACCCGTACGCGTCCGTCATTACAGGTGTGGCGCCCCGCCACTGCACTTCAACAGGAAGGAACATGTCATGGGATACCAGCCCAGCGCCGACAACGGTCCCGTGGACCTGGTCGAGGCCTACGACGACCACGGCAACCTCGTGTGGATCAATCCGGCCGACGCCCCCTCACTGCCGTCGTGGGCCGTGCCGCAGAGCTCGGACGAGGCCCCCGCCGGCCCCTCTCAGGAGCTCGTCATGACCGACGGCGGCATGTCCCTGCGCGACTCGCCGCACGCGGGCGCCCGGGTGCGCAGCGTCGTGCCCCGCGAGCGCATGGCGGGCGCCCTGGAACCCCAGGGCTGGGACCGGATCCCGGAAATCATCAGCGACCACGAGAACAGCAGGAGCCAGGGCCTCGACATCGCCATCAATCCCGGTGGTCGCCTGACCGTGGAGCGCTCCGGCCAGGTGCGCCGGACCTCGGTCGTGCCCGATGAGCGAATGGCCGCCGATCCCCACCCGCGCATCACGGTCGCGGACGTCGACGTCATCCGGGAGCTGGACCCGTTCAACCAGGAGGCCTGGGAGCCCGTGTACACCACGGCCCTGGACGGGTGGCGCTTCCGCCTCCAGGTCCGCCCGGACGGGTTCGTCTTCAAGTTCCTCGCCTTCCGCTCCCCCACCGAGTCCAACCGGTGGCGCCTGAGCGTCCTCAGCCCCGACATGGGCGGCCAGTGGGGGCACGGGCCCCACATCGTCACCGCGTGGGTGGGCGGTCGGGAAATGCCGGTGCTGTGCGGCCGGCCCGGGGCCGCCCCCGCCAACAACCTGGAGGAGGTGCGCGCCCAGGCCGCCAAGTGGGCGGCCTACACCCAGGTGCGCATGGACGGCTGCGTCCCCGCCTTCTCACGGTGAACCGACGGGGGCGGTCCCGCCCTCCCGGCGCCCGGCACCGGGTGAGCCGGCTCCGGCGCACCGGGGCCACGGGGCCGCCCCCGTTCCACCACTCTTCAACCCGATCGACACCTCGCTCCACGACATGTAAGGAGACATGATGAACCCGCCGTTCCCCCGCCGTCGTCCCGCCGCCGATGCGGGCCGGCCCCGCCGGATCCGCTGGGGCCGTTGGACCCGGTGGATCCACTGGATCCACCGGGGCCGCGGGCTCCGGGGCGCGACCCGCCCGGCAGCCCTGTCCGCCCCGACCACCCCGTCTGACCCGGCCGCTCCACCCGCCCTGCCCGCCCCGGCCGACGTCGAGCTCGACGAGGCCCTCCTGACCGCCATCGGCGAGCGCATCGCCACCGTCGCCCCCGAGCGGGGCGGGGCCCTGCTCGCCGGCCCCGACGGCGTGGCGCGCCTGCTCCTGGAGGACGACTGCGGGACCTACAGTCCCGCGAGCTGGGACATCTCCCCCCAGCTGACGGGCGCCGTCGGCGAGCTGGAGGAGGACGGCGAGCTCGTCCTGTGCGGGACCGTCCACTCCCACCCCGCCGGGATGCCGGACCCGTCGTCCACCGATGTGCGCACCATGACCCACACCCTCGAGCTCAACCCCCACCTGGACCGGATGATCGTCCTGGTCCTCACTAAGGGGGCGCCCCGGGACGGTGACCTGGCCGTCGGCGCCGCGCACCGCCTGAGCGTCCACGTGCTCGACCGCCGCGAGTCGGGCTTCGAGATGAGGCCCGCTCGCGCCGTCGTGCGCGCTCGCGCCGCCGGCGCGGACGACGGCACCGATGCGGACCCGGCCGCGGGCGCGAGCCCGGTCCCGGGTGCGGGGCGGGCCGGCGCTGTGCGGGTCGGCGAGGTCCTGCGCGCCCGGGAGGCCCGGCTCCTGGCCGAGGCGACGGCCGCCGCGCGGGCGCAGCTGCGCGACGAGGAGCAGGACCCCGACGGGCCCTCGGGCGAGGGGGACGACGCACTGGCCCGCGTTCGCGGTCTCGTCGGCAGCATCGAGGAACGCGCGGTCCTGGTGGCGGGGGCCGGGTCGGTCGGCTCGCGCATCGCTGAGGACCTGGTCCGCTCCGGCGTCGGGCGGATCGTCGTCATCGACCCGGACGCGGTGAGCCTGCCGAATATGGCGCGCTCGGTCTACACCCGCGCCCAGATCGGGGTGCCCAAGGTGCGCGCGCTGGCCGAGCGCCTGTGCGCCATCAACCCGAGAGTCGAGGTCGTGCCGATGGAGGGCACGCTCGACGAGCACGGGCAGGAGGCGCTGGAGGTGGGGATCGACCTCGTCGTGCTGGCCACCGATGCCATGCTCGAGCAGGGGCGTCTGGCGGCCGCGGCCTACTGCCGGGGGATCCCCCAGGTGGCGTGCGCCCTGTTCCGCAGGGCCGCCGCCGGCGAGGTGGTCGTGGTGGTGCCGCAGGCGCGCACGCCCTGCTGGTCGTGCTGCGTCGGCGGGAACGCGGCGGCCAACGCGGCCCGGCCCGCGCCCAACTACGGCCTGGACGGCCGCCTCGTGAGCGAGTCGGGCCTGGGCGCGTCGATCAACCTCGTCGCCTCGGCGGCCTCACTCGCCGCCATCGGCATCCTCGCGGGCCCGGGCAGCGTGGCTGGCCGGGCGCTGGTATCGCGAGTGGGGGAGGGGCGCGGCTACGGGTTCGTCACGACGACGCCCGGCTGGCCGATCCTGGAGCAGATCGTCCCGTCCCAGCGCTTCGAGGCCGCGCCCCGCAGCGTGTGGCCGCTGGTGCACCGCACCGGGGACTGCCCGGTGTGCGGCGAGACCGTGCAGGAGACGCTCACCGCGCCCGTCGGGAAAGTCCAGGACCTCGACGATCTGTTCGCGCCGGAGGGGCCCGGCGAGCAGCCGGCGGATCGGACCGACGGCGTCAACGGCGGCCCGACCGGCGGCCCCGGGCACCCCGAGTGCTCCGACGCCGGGCGGTTCGCGCTCGTCCAGGCCGTGGAAGGGGGGCGCTGACCATGTCCGACATGTTCGACGACCTGCGCCGTGAGCTCGGCGAACCGGGTGTGCCGTGGGAGAGGGCGTGCCGCCGCGGCTCGGCGTCGCGCGCGCCGGGCGCCGGGGGCGCCGCACGCTTCGCGCAGAGGCCTCCGTCGGCCCCGATGAGTGCCCCGAGGTACGACTCGTGGACGTGGCGGGAGCGGTGGCCGATCGGGATCGTCGCCGGGGTGGGCGCGCTCATCGGCGCGGGCAACATAGCGGCCGTCCGCGGGATGCTCACCGAGAGCGGCGCTCACGACGGCCTCGTCGAGAACGTGCTGTGCTGGCCCGTGCCCTACGTCCAGGGCGCGCTCGCGCTCGTGGTGGGCCTGGGTCTGCTGCTCGCAGGACTGGCGGGCGGGGGGGTTCGCAGGGG
>ERZ772993.527-NODE-527-length-18295-cov-6.194134_pt1 | contig 18295 bp, 13 predicted proteins | sample MGYA00580670_ERZ772993 | MGnify/ENA primary metagenome ERZ772993 (study PRJEB29015, sample SAMEA2737936) | human oral metagenome | biome: human oral; feature: human-associated habitat; material: dental | place: China | collected 2136 ... | reverse complement strand
GGTGGATTCCCCGGAACCGCGCGGATCCCACGCGACGATGTCGTATCCCTTCCACTTGTCACGTCCCAGGGTCGTGGCGAACGACCCCGCCTCCACTCCGGGGCCACCGGGATTGACGAACAGCGGACCCTTCGTCGGCTCCGCAGAGGGCACCTTCGTGAGTTTGATGTCCAGCGCCGCCCTGCCGGGATTGTCCCAGTCCATCGGCACTTTCATGGTGGCGCACAGGGCAGCATCGCAGGGCTGCCAGCTCAGGGACTGCTGCCAGTAGGGGGTCAGATCGTCGCCGAGGGCAGCGGGAAGCTGCACCGTCGGGTTGGTTGCCTTGACGTCGAGCTGACGGTCGGGGTTCTCGACCGGCTCGCGCGGCCACGTCTCGTGATCGGAGACGGGAACCGCGGGCACCCCGGGCTTCTGGTCGCCGACGGTGGGGGCGGGTTGGGTCGACGGCCCGGCCGTCGGTTTCTCCGCCGCCTGCTGCTTTCCCGGGGCCAGCATCCCGCTGGCGAAGAACGTCACCACGAGACCGGCCGCGACGAAGATCAGCATTCCCTGGAACCAGACAATCCCTCTGCGCATCAACTCTCCTCCTCCGGGGTGGCGCTACGCACCCCTCGGTTCTTCTTGCTGACACAGACATGCGCCAGCGGGCAACGTCTCACCCCGTCGGTGGTCCGCACCGCCACCTCACCCGCAGGCACCACGTGCCCGACCACCCGTCCCGGACCGTCCGGGGTGGTGACCAGGTCACCGATCGGCGGGGCCTGGTTCAAGAAGTCGACGTAGAGCGGATGCTCGAACGCGAGACAGCACAACAGTTTCCCACAAACCCCCTGGATCTGAAGGGGGTTCGCCGTCAGGTTCTGGCTGCGCGCCAGCCGCATGGAGACGGGCTCCACCTCGTCGAGGAACAGGGTGCAGCACAGCTCCCGGCCACACATGCCGACACCTCCGGTCAGCCTGGAGGTGTCGCGGGAGGCTATCTGCCGCAGGTCGATGCGTGCCCCGACGGCGCGGGCCAGGTCGCCGATCAGGGCCCGGAAGTCCACTCTCCCAGGGGCGGTGAAGTAGATCACCGCCAGCTTGTCGTAATCCTTGGAGGAGTCTATGTAGTCGGTCGCCATCACCTTCATGGGCAACCCGTGGGCGGTGATCCTCTCGACCGCGATCTCACGGATCCTGCGGCGATGTTGCCGGTTGGCCTCGTCGCGTTCCAGATCGGCCCCGGTGGCACGTCCCGCGCATTTCGGCAGCGACGCCTCCACCACCGTCTCCTCAGGCGCCCACACCACACACGCCACCTCCGCGCCGTCATCGGTCGGGTAGAGCACCCGGTCACCGACGCGATAGTCGGCACCGTCCGGATCGAGGTAGTGCAGACGACCGTACTGCTCGAAGGTGACGGCCATGACTCTGGGCATGACCAACAGAGTAACCGCAGGCACCGACACACCACAGAACGCCCGAGGCCGATCCTCTCCGCACCAACGTTCGCCGGTCTGGCCCACCCGCCCTAGACGGGCTGCTCGACCCACGGGATCCTTAACTTTTGGCCAGATTCTTCTCGACGGTCCGCGGGGTCCGGATGTTGGTTCTAGAGTCGTGTGGTCCCGGGTTGGAGACACCTGCCAGGTTTGTGACACCAATGGAGGTGTTGAACGATGAAACATCGTATCGGAGGAGCCGCTGCGGTTGCTGTGGTCGCGGTTTTGCTGTTGTCCTCGTGCGGTGGGCAGCAGCCTCGATCGGGGAGCGGTGGTTCGGAGTCCTGGGGGACCGCACCGCAGCAGCCTCCCCGAACCACCACAACCCCACCGTCGCCGTCGGTTGCATCGTCGTCTCCGGCGAAGCCGCAGCCGTCGGAGACCTTCACCCCGGAACAACTCGAGGCCGCCAATACCGTGATCGAGTACTTCCGTATCTCGGATGAGGTGTCCAGCAGTCTTGATGCTGATCCTCAGCCTTTGAAGGACATCACCATGGGTCAGACCCAAGAGCTGGACATGAAGGAAATCGAAGAGTACCGCCAGCATGGGCAGGTCCAGACCGGAACCACGATTGTTCGCATCACCGGAGCCTCGGAGACAAGGAAGGACGATGATATGGAGGTCATCACGGTTCAGACCTGCACGGACACCAGCAAGGCCGATATCGTGGACTCGGAAACCGGCAAATCCATATTTGAGCCGGGGAAACGTTCGATGCGCTTGACGTGGAACATTGACGTGGTCAAGACGGGAGAGGGCTGGAAGATCGGGGATTCCACGAACGAAGACGCTCTGGGGTGCCCGGCATGAAACGGATAATTGCCGTTCTGCTGGCCTGCGTATTGACGACAACCTGCTTACCCGCAAACCGGGCTGTCGCTGACTCTGGTGTTCGCTGTGCAAGGGAAGGGAAAATGGGTGCATCTTGCCATCTTGAGGTGAGGGCTCCGGGGTCTGGTGGACAGCCCGGGAAACCCGGCCGCCCCGGCAGGGACCCGATCAACCGACCCACCACAGAACCCACGGACCCCGGATACACTCCCTGCGTCGGGATACTCTGCCTACCTCTCGACCAGCAACACCCCCCGGATCCGTGCGTCAGCTACACCACCGATGGTTCCTGTGCCAGCTACCTCCCCGGCCTACCTACACCAACCGATGATCCCACCGGTCCCGGCAACACCCCAGCGCCCGCGACCCTGGCTCGGATCGCCGTGGAACGCATGGACCTTCACGCCCCCGACATCGGACTGTGGCCCCACCCTCTGGAAGAACTACCCGACGGATACAACTACGTCGGCTGGAACAACTGGATGTGGATCAAAAACCCCAACCCCAACACCTGGGGGCCCATCACCAAAACCGTCACCCAATCCGGGTACTCGATCACCGCCACCGCGGCCGTCACCCACCTCACCTGGGAGATGGGCAACGGCGACACCAAAACATGCGACAAAGGTGTCGAGCATCCCGAACACAACACCCGCGACGAGAAATCCCCCAGTTGCGGCTACATCTACCACCAAACCGGTAACTACACCATCTCCGCGACCGCGCACTGGGGGATCGTCTGGAGCGGCCTCGGGCAGCAAGGAACCATCGAAATGGACCTCACCGCCCAGGCCCACACCAAGGTGGTCGAAGTATCCGCGGTCAACATTCCCAACGACAGGCACTACCGCCCCTCACAGTCGTCGCTACCGCCGGGCCCAACCGGCACCCCCACCAAAGAAGCCCCCTGCCCCACCAACCACAACAAACACGGCTGCTGACAGCCCCTCACCTCGATTCCATGAGGTGCAGGGCGGGACGATGGCGTGGTAAAGCCCGTCGCGAAGACCCGTGGACCGGTCGATTGGGGGGCGGCTCAACCAGCTTCGGAGAAAGCGAAGCTGGTTGAGCCAGCACGTGAGCGCCCCTCCCCGAAGCCGGTCGAGCCGGGCTGCGAGGAACGAGCAGCCCGAGTAGAAGCCACCCCTGGCACCCGAACAACAACCCCCGAGTCTCTGGGCGCCCTCGCCGTGGTTTCGACACGACCCGCTCGCTGACGCTCGCAGGTCGGCTCAACCAACTTCAAGAGGGGACTTCACAAGTCGGCTCAACCGGCTTTAGGGAGATACCTCGCGGGTCGGCTCATTCGGCGTGCATTCGCTACTACTGATCGACGGCTTCCTTCGCCGCATCACGGGAGTGCCTGAATGCGGCATCGATGCCCCAGCCGCCGCCGCCGAGGCAGATCAGCAACAAAGCGACGGCCCCGAGCAGGAGGTCGCGATCGCCGAGGAAACCGTCGATCCCCGGCAGGAACGGACTGAACGCGCCCCAGCGGATGAACGCCAGGGAGCAGATCGCCATCACCAACAGCAGAACCCCGACGACCCGCTGCAACAGGCCGATCACCAGCAGCAGCGCCATGGCAGCCAGCAGGAAGCCCCCGATCCACACCACCATTCGGGGCTCCGGAAGGTGGGTGCGGCTCAGGGCCTCGGCGGTGCCGTCGACGTTGGTGAGTCCCTGGTAGGCCAGGACCGTCAGGATCGCGGCGGTGATGAGACGCAGGAAGAACAACCCGAGACTCGCCAGTGGGCCATCGGTCGTGCGTCGAGGTTTCTCCACGAGCGCCCGCGACGCATTCTTCGGGGAGGTCTCAACCACCCCGAGCCGTTCGTTGCGTGCTGCGCGTTCCGCTTCCAGTTTCTCCCGGCGGCGACGCTCCTCCTCCTGTTCCGCGATGGGAATGGGCGTGGGAGCCGTGATCGGGGTGGGGACTTCCTGCGGTGGCGCCTGTACCACCGCGGTCGCCTCGGGTTGCACGTCCGTCTCCTCGGTGGTTTCGGGCTCGCTGGAGACATCGCCGCGGAACAGCCCTGGGGACGTCGCCGAGGAGATCTGCTGCTGCTCGTCAGGTTGAGACGCGACCGGTTCGACGGTTGGCTGGGCGGGTTGCGTCCTCACGCGCTCGAAACGCTGGGTGGCGGTGGGGTCGGGGTACTGCGGAGGAACCTGTTCCGGGCGGGGCCGCGGGGCTTCCGCGGATTCCGCGGGAACCTCCTGCCCGCTTTCTCCCCCGAGACGCTGCTCCAGTGTCAGTTCCTTCTTCTGCGGAGCGGGCTGCTCATGCTGCTCGGGCATCTCGAGGGGCCATGCGTCGATGTTCAGCTGGCTCGATCCCGCCCCGGGCTGCTGCGACGTGACGGGTTCCACGCGCTGCGGGAAGGCCTGTTCCGGCTGCGGCACGCTCAGGGGTCGCGCGAAGGTCTCCTCGTTCTCGGGGCCGGTGGGTGCCGGCGTCGAGGTGAACGACGGGGCCGGCCTCGGATCCGGGTCCCGGGGTTCGGGCATCCTCAACCCGGAAACCATCGTGGGTTCGTTGGCCGCATCGTCCTCCTGGGCGCTGGGTGTCGTCGGGGTCTGGAAGGAGACATCGGGGGCGTGCAGCGCGATGGACTCCGACCTGGAGGCCTTCTCCCGCATATCAGAGGTCGTGGGCTGTTGCGCCGGCGCGCCGGAGAAATCCTGTGCTCCGGCGGCCCGGGTGGCCGGGCGCGGCCTGGGATTCGGGGTCTCGACGGGCACCGACTGCTCGGCTACGTGATCGTCCCACTCGGTGGGGTCCAAGGCGGTGCCGTACTCGCTCTGCTCGTCCTCCCAGTCGGCTCCGCGGGGCGTGCCCTGCCGCACCCAGTCGCCTGCGTCACGTGAAGACATGAACCCTCCTGAATCAGTCAACGCTTGAGCCCATGTTCTCACCGCACCCGTCGAGCGCGAATGAGGCGCGCCCGGTTTTGAACCTTCCCCGACCCTTGTCAGCGATGGGAGGCCCGCCCCAGCCCCAGCAGCATCGCCTCGAGGGCCAGCTGGGGCGCCACATTGCCCTCGAGGGCCTTGCGGGCCTCCAGCAGGGCGTCGAGGGCGTGCACCGTCTGTTCCGGCCTGGTGCGCCCGGCGAAGGTCGTGATCTCGTCGGCGATGTCGGCGTTCACGAACGACACACCGGGGGCGGTCTGGCAGGCCAGGACGTCGCGGTAGTAGCCGGTCAGTTCGGTGAGCACCCGGTCCAGGGCGTCGCGCTGGAAACGTTTCGCCCGGGCCTTCTGCTGGTCCTCCAGTTCCTTGATGGCTCCCTGGACCCCACGCGCCTTGACCCGCCTGGTGCCCATGCCCAGTGCCGCCTGGAGCTCCGTCATCTCCCGGGCGTCGAGGTCCGCGGTGAACTGCCCGGCCTCCTCGGACGCGGAGGCGACAAGGGATTCGGCCGCCGACAGGCAGTCGGTGAGGGTGTTGAGCCGGGCGGGCAGCGACAGGATCTCGTGGCGCCGTTTCCGGGCCTCCTCGTTCAAAGCCAGGGCCCGGGCACGGCCGACGTGTCCCTGGGCGGCGCGGGCGCAGTACCGGGCCATCACCTCGTCCACACCGTCGCGCCCAACCAGCAGTTTCGCCACCTCCTCGACCGGCGGGGTGACCAGCCGCAGCTCCCGGCAGCGAGAACGGATGGTGACGATCACGTCATCGGCGCTGGGCGCGCACAGCAACCACACAGTTTTCGGTGCGGGTTCCTCCAGGGCCTTCAGCAGCGCGTCGGCGCCGCGTTCGGTGACGCGGTCCGCGTCCTCGATCACGACCACCTGCCAGCGGCGGTTCACGGGCGCGACATTGGCCCTGGAAACCAGCTGGCGCATCTCGTCGACGCCAATGCTTAGCTGTTCGGTGCGCAGCAGGGTCACGTCGGGGTGGGCGCCGGACAGCGACGTGCGGCAGTCGTTGCAGCGTCCGCAGCCGCCGTCGTGGCACTGGAGAGCAGCCGCGAACGCACGTGCCGCATTGGAACGCCCCGACCCGGGCGGCCCGACGAACAACCACGCGTGGGTCATGGCGTGCCTGCCGCCCGCCACCGCACGCCGCAGCGTCTCAACGGCCCTGTCCTGACCCACGAGTTCGTCCCACACGCTCACGTGCTCATCCTGCCATCCCCCACCGACGAGGGACCCATTTCCCAAGCTGGTTCAGCCAGCGCGTGAGCGAAGCGAACGGCTGAGTCGAAACCCCCGGCACCCGAACAACAAACCCGACCCCCAAGACCCCGGACACCCCCACCACGGTTTCGACACGCCCCACTCGCTGACGCTCGCGGGTCGGCTCAACCAACTTCGGAAAAACAAGCCGGTTGAGCCGGGCCGCGAGGAACGAGCAGCCCGAGTCGAAACCCCCGACACCCGAACAACAAACCCGACCCCAGATCCCCCAGATACCCTCACCACGGTTTCGACACGCCCCACTCGCTGACGCTCGCAGACCGGCTCAACCAACTTCAAGAAGGACAAAGCCGGTTGAGCCAGCACGTGAGCGCCAGCGAACGGCTGAGTCGAAACCCCCGGCACCCGAACGACAAACCCGACCCAAGACCCCGACCACCCTCACCACGGTTTCGACACGGCCTGCTCAACCAGCTTCGGGGTGGGGTCGGCTCAACCGAGCAGAGCGAACACCTTCTCCGCGACCTTTTCGGCGATGCTCTCCCGCGACTCGCGGGCGCCCAGCACCAGGTAGCGTTCCGGGTCCTCACCGGCCAGCCGGAGGAAATGTTCGCGGGCGCGACGGTGGAACTCAAGGCCCGCGGCCTCCAGGCGGTCCTGTTGCCGGATGTTCGCGACCGCCTCGGCGGGGTCGATGTCGAGCAGCACGGTCAAGTCGGGCCGCAGCCCGCCCGTCGCCCAGCGCGCCACCTGCTCCACCTCGGTGAGGTCGAGCACCCGGCCCGCTCCCTGGTAGGCGATCATCGAGTCGACGTAGCGGTCGCACACCACCACATCGCCCCGGGCCAGGGCGGGGAGGATCACCTCCTCGACGTGCTGGGCCTTGTCTGCGGCATAGACCAGTGCCTCGGTGCGGGCGGTCAACTCCGGATGGCCGGGGTCCAGCAGCAGTTTGCGCAGCTTCGCGCCGATCGGGGTGCCGCCCGGTTGCCGCGTCAGGACGGGTTCGATGCGACGGTTCTGGAGCCGGGTGACGAGTTCCGCCACCTGGGTGGACTTGCCCACCCCGTCGCCGCCCTCGAAGACGACGAACAAACCGGGGGTGGTGTCGGGAATGGTCATCTGCGCACCTTAGCCAGTAGTTTGCGGATCTTGACGACCCGCTCGGGCCAGTCGGCGACGAAACCGGCGCGGGCCGCGATCAGCTTCTGGTGGCATCGTTCCGTTTCCCGGCCGCGCTCGAAGGCTTCCGCCGGGGTGAGATCCTCCAGGTCCGGGGGCTCGACGTCCGCGGCGCAGTCCCGCAGGTCGCGGGTGATCTGCGTGATGGTCTTCAGCAGTTTGGTTCCCGGTTTGCCGTGCAGCTGCACCGCCACCAGTCCACAGGCGTGCACCTGCTCGGCCGCCGCCAGCGCGGCCCGCCAGTCGGTGCCGGAGGAGTCGGCGGTCAGCGACCGGCAGCGATCGGCCAGGATGTATGCCCCCTGCTGGGCGCGTTTCAGCAGCAGCTTCGCAGCGGGTTCGGCGGAGACGTCGCCGAGCCGCGGGGCCCGCACCGCAGCCACCAGCGACTCTGTCACGTCGAGAGCCGCCTGCCGGGGCGTGGCGGCCTTCTCAACGGCAGATTCCACGGCCTGCCGCCACTCGGGGTCGAGTACGTTCGCCAACCCCCGCACGTGCCCCCGGAACTCCTGGATGGCTTCCGTGACGGCTTCCTCGTCGCGGTATTGCGCCCGAACGAGATCCTGCAGATCGGCGGCGAACAGTCTCGTCACGAACGCCTCCATGGTTGCCTCACGGTTCAGCGGGCCGGGGTTCGGGAAGTCGGTGCCGCCGGTGGCGGGCGGGCCGAGGCGCTGCTGGAGGCTCGGGAACTCGTCGACGGCGGTCGCGGAGACCGCGTCCAGCGCAGCCAGCACGTGCTCCAGCTGGTTTCTGCCGAGCAGTTCGGTGGGGGTGAGGGTGGCCTCCCGGTAGCGGGCCGTCGCCATGCCTCCGCGGCGCACCGTGACCCGTTCGTCGCGGATGCTTCCCAGGGGGCCGTCGGGTCCCCGCAGGAGGTACTCGACCCGCTGGCATTCCAGCGCGGCCACCGGCCCGAGCACGGCGCGGCGTACCAGCGGCCGGGTGAGGTCGGCGAACTCCTGGGGCAGCTCGGCGGTGGCGTTGATGGGCACGATCCGTTCGGCGGGCAGGTGGGGCACCCATCCGGACGCGGCCAGGTACCAGTCCCCCACCCCACCGAGCACCCGGTGTGCCAGCACCACCCCGGCGCGCAGCAACCGGTCGTCGGGGGTGTCCAGGATGGTCACGTCGATGCTGTGGCTGGCCGCGCGCCGCTCCATCAACCCGGTGATCCCGATGGCGTCCGACAGCAGCGACGGGGCATCAGCCTGGAAGGGAAGGTCGAAACGCATCACCGCCGGTCGCTCGAAACCCATGGCACCTACCTTCCCACAAGGCCCGGGAAAACCCGAGCGACGCTCAAGAGGACGAACTGGTTGGAGCAGAACCCTTCCCCAAGCAGGTTGATCCGGGCCACGAGCACACGTCCGCAGACATCCTCACCATGGTTTCGACACGACCGGCTCGCTGCCGCTCGTGAGGATCGGCTCAACCAGCTTCAGGGAAGGCAAAGCAGGTTGATCCGGCCCGCGAGCCCTTGGGCGAGCTGTCAGACCCCGGTTTTGTGGAGGCTGGTTTACCTGGTTCCGGTGGGGGTGGTTGTCGTGCTGGGGGTCGGTGCCTGGTGGTGTTGTACCAGTTCACCCACTCGGCGGTGGCGACGGCGATGTGGGGTAGTTGAGCGATCTTCGGCCGGTTCACGCAATGTCGCGGATCGCGATGCGCTCACACAAAATCGCCCGAAACCACCGCGCCAGCGCCTGCCCGGCTGCCGTCTTCAACGGTGGCTGGGAAGATGCTGGCCCAGGACGCAACGTCCTGAGATCGCTATGCACTCTTGAATCGTCGACTTGTCATCCAGGCAACGCAGCATGTGGCCAGCGACATCAGCCCTGGGGATTGGCCATCCCAACCAGCCACTCTCGGCATCCCGAAGCTCTCGGACCATGCCCGTGGCCCGCTTGTTGGTCAGACCTACCGGCCGGACGATCGTCCAATCCAGTCCGGATTCTTGGACCACTTGTTCCTGGGTGGTGTGGTCGGCGAGGGCCGGGGCGAGCATACGGGTTGCCAGGTGCCGAATGCCGGGGGGCAGCATTCGTGCGGAAGCGCCAGCGCCCAACGAGGACTGCACGACGATCCGGCGCAGGCCTGTCTGCCCGGCGGCCTCGAGGACGGCCTGGGTGATGGCCGTTCGATCACGGCTGCCGTCGCTGCCGCCACTGACCGTGACAAAAGCCGCCGTGGCATCCTTCAACGCTTGGCGCACGACCTCCGGGTCACGGGCATCGCCGGAAACAAGGCGCGCCCCGATAGGACCAGCACCACGACGGGAGAGACACGTGACCTCGAAGCCCCACTTCAGTGCCAACTCCGCGAGTTCCTTGCCCGTACCGGACGAGCCGCCAATGACGCTGATCCGCCGTCGGGCACCCTCGCGCTGATGCGCAACGAGGGTCTGGGGTTCCGCGCTGATCGGTTTGTCGGCGCATCTCACCACACCTGTCGCGATCCGGCGCAGGGGCGGGGTCCAGCGATCCCGGAACTGGATCCACGGCCCAATGGCGTCCCGGTAAGGCATCCGGCCTGCATCGGGACCGAAAAGCCGGCTCTCCAGTTCGCCGGACTTCTGGCCAACGAGACCAGCTACCGCCGAGAGAACTCGGAGCCCGACGTTGCTGGCGGATCGGACCGGATCCTCGTTGGCGATGTTGTCCTTGAGGTGGCAAGCGTATTCCCCGAGTGCCTTCAGGTCGGGAATTCGGCCCTCGTCGTATTCGCGCAGCGACATCGGACTGCCAGAGGCCAGCGCATCGGCCAGCAGCATCGCGTCCTCCAGACCGGAGTTGACGCCCTCACCTGTCGGCGGGATGACGGAGTGGGCGGCGTCGCCGAGGAGGACGAGCCACTCGTCGTGGGACACCCGGGGGCAGCGCACAACGGCGCCACCGAAGGGCGCCCGCCCGAAGAAATCCACATAGGCGTCGCGAGTGAGCAGGGGGAGGACGAGCGGGGCGTACTGCCGCAGGTGCCGATGCAGGGCGTTGATGTGGTCCTCCGTGGGCTCCGTCGACAGGAGCAGGGCCTCCGCTGGGTCGCCCTTGATGGCCGTGACCGCAACGCACCACACGCCGTCCGGCAGCGTCGCGGTGTAGATACCTTTGCCCGTGAAGATGTGGTGCCAATTCGGATCCAGTCCGGGAGCCATTGCCCCGGGTGCCGAGAAGAGGACGCGGAACTGGACGCCCCAATCACTCACCTCCGGGACGAAATCAGCAAGCTGCTCGGCCATGGTCTGACGCGTCTTCGACCAGACCCCGTCACATGCGATGACCAGGCCGTTTCCCACCTCGACCGTGGTGGTTCCTGTGAACTGCAGGGTTCGGGAGGCCAGATCGATGGCCTCCAGCCTGTGACCGGTGCTGAGAGTGATTCGCCGGTCCTGTTGCACTGCAGCCAGAAGGATGCCCGTGAGCCGGGCTCGAGTGGTGCCGATGATGGTGCCAGACCGCATCGACGCAAGCATCCGGCGCCCGGCACGGATCTTGAATCCCTCGACAAGTTCGCCCTGCGCGCGCAACTCCTCAACCAGACGCGAATCGATACGCCGCAACGTCTCCTGACCACGCGGGTTCACCCCGATCGGGTAGCTGTTCGCGTCGGTCAAAGAAATGGCATCCCGCGCCTCGTGGATTGTGACGCGCCGGTCTTGGGCCGCCAGCAGCAACGCTGCGGCCAGACCGACCGGGCCGGCACCGATGATGTGGATATCCGGGTTGGCCATGGGCTGTCCCTACCTTGTTGGAATTCCTTCCCCAACTCCGGACGACATACTACTAGAGGCGCCTGGTAACTCTGGTGGGGTTGAGACCGCGTTGGCGCAGGCTTCGGAGGAACTCGGTCCAGAAGTCGGTCGACTCGCTGTCCCCGACGGGCATGCCGAGGACCTCGCGCGTCCGAGGGCAGAGACACCGACCGCGATGACGGTGGCCTGGGAGATGACCGGCCGTGTCGGCGGACGTCGAGGTAGGTGGCGTCGAGGTAGAGGTAGCCGAACCAGCTGCCTGTCCCGTACGCCTCGAGCCACTGCCGTAGCGTGCCCCGCACCACCCCTCAGATCAGCAGCGATCCCACGGACCGTGGCACCTGGCGTGGACTCGTACAGGTCCACCGCCTGACGACGGAACTCCTCCGAAATAGTTCTTCCTCGACATGATGAACGATCTTCTCGCTCCCCCCAGCCCCGGCCGGATTCAGCGTGCCCAAAGAACGGGGTCAGGCTCCGTGCATGGCAAGATAACCAACCACCCCTCCTGGAACAGGTACCCCCATGACTCAGACCTCACCCGCGCGCAAGGCGGTTCGAGCCCTTGTCGTCAATGGGCGCGACGAACTGTTGTTGATCCATTGGGAAGACCCAATGGATGGACACGAAATCCTGGAGCCACCTGGTGGGGCGGTTGAACCTGACGAGAGTCTCGAGGCTGCGCTCCTCAGAGAAACCGCCGAAGAGACCGGCTGGGATATCCAGCTGTGCGGCACTCCTCGCCCCCACTTCCGAAAGACTACGTGGGCAGGCCAGACCTATGAGGGGACGGAGTGGTTCTGCCTGGCCCGGCCGCTGACGGCGGGCCAACAAACACTCGAGACCTACGAGCGGCCTTGGTTCAGGGGAGTGGAGTGGGTTCCGATTGATCACCTGCATGTGAGCCAGACTCCGTTGGAGCCGCCCCATCTTGTCTCGGTGCTGAAGGACGTGATGGGGCAATCTCCAGAATCCACGGGCGGGAGTCTCTCATGAGGCTCGTCTGCCCAAACGCCTTCCTGATGCCATCGGCGGTCACGGTCATGGGGACGCTGGCCTCCGAAGGAATTGTTGCGCCCCGGGTTTGGTGGAGGCAGTGATGACAGGAAGGATCACTGCACATGGGATAGAGGAAGTACCCGTTGGAGTTGCGTGAGCGGCGACTCGGATGACGTTGGAGGCGCTGGCCGAGCCTGCCCGGCTCAATCAAGCTTTAGGGGTGGTCTTCTTCCTTGCTGTGGTCTTCTTCGCTGCGGTTGTCGTCTTCTTCCTGGTGGTGGTCTTCCGGGCGGGTTTCTTCGCCGGGCCCTTGGCGCGTTTCTCCGCGAGCAGTTCGAAGGCGCGTTCCGGGGTGATGGTCTCGGGCGAGTCGTCGCGGCGCAGGGTGGCGTTGGTCTCGCCGTCGGTGACGTAGGGGCCGAACCGCCCCGACTTCAGCACGACGGGTTTGCCGCTGGCCGGGTCGGCGCCGAACTCCTTCAGCGGGGGCGCGGCGGCCGCGCGGCCGCGGACCTTGGGGGCGGCGTAGATGGCGAGGGCCTCATCGAGGGTGATGTTGAAGATCTGTTCCTCGCTGGTCAGCGACCGCGAGTCGCTGCCTTTCTTCAGGTACGGCCCGTAGCGGCCGTTCTGCGCGGTGATCTCGACGCCCTCCGGGTCCTTGCCGACCACCCGGGGCAGGCTCATGAGGCGTTGCGCCGCGGCCAGGTCGATGCTGTCGAGGGACATCGACCTGAACAGCGACGCCGTCCGGGGTTTCACCGACTTCGGGGTGCCCTCCGGCAGCACCTCGGTCACGTAGGGTCCGAACCGGCCGTTCTTCGCCACCACCATGCGCCCGGATTCCGGGTCGACGCCGAGTTCGCGTTCCTCGTCGAGGGGGCGGCTGAGCAGTTCCTCGGCGACCTCTGCGGTCAAACCGTCGGGCGGCAGGTCGTCGGGGACGTTGGCGCGACGCCCGTCGGCGGCCTCGACGTAGGTGCCGTAGCGTCCGACGCGCACGTCGATGCCGGAGTCGCCGAGGGGGAAGGTCGACAGCCCTTTCGCGTCGATGTCGCCGAGTTCGGTGACGAGCTTCTCGAGGCCCTTGGCGGTGTTCCCGTCGGGGCCGCGGTAGAAGTCGGTGAGGACCTTCAGCCGTTCGGCCCTGCCGCCCGCGATCTCGTCGAGCAGTTCCTCCAGCTGCGCGGTGAAGGTGTAGTCCACCAACTCGGTGAAGTGTTCCTCCAGCAGCCGGGTGACGGCGAACGCCAACCAGGTCGGCACCAGCGCGGAGCCCTTCTTGAACACGTAGTCGCGGGCGGTGATGGTGCGGATGATGGAGGCGTAGGTGGAGGGGCGGCCGATCTCCAGCTCCTCCAGTTTCGCCACGAGCGAGGGTTCGGTGTAGCGGGCAGGGGGTTTGGTCTCGTGCCCGGCCGCCTTCACCTTCTCGGCGGCGAGTTCCTGACCCGTGACAAGTTGCGGCAGCCGCGACTGCTTGTCGTCGCTGGCGGAGTCGTCGTCGGTGCCGGCGACGTAGGCCTTCAGGAACCCGTGGAAGGAGATGGTGCGACCCGATGCGGTCAGCTCGGCGCGTTCCACCGTGCCCGTCCCTGCCTGAACCGGCGCGGTGGGGGCGGCGGAGATGGCGACGCTGACCTGTTCGCCCTTCGCGTCGGCCATCTGGGAGGCGAGGGTGCGCATCCAGATCAGCTGGTAGAGGCGGTGGGCGTCGCCGGACAGGCCGGTGGCGTCGGGGTGGGTGAAGACGTCACCCGCGGGCCGGATGGCCTCGTGGGCCTCCTGGGCGTTTTTCACCTTCGAGGCGTAGATGCGGGGTTTCGGGGGCAGGTAGTGGGCCCCGAACAGCTGCTCGACCTGGTCGCGGGCCGCCGCGATGGCGGACTCCGCCAGGGTGACGGAGTCGGTTCGCATGTAGGTGATGAAGCCCTTCTCGTAGAGCTCCTGGGCCACCGACATGGTTCGTTGCGACGTGAAACCGAGTTTCCGGCCGGCCTCCTGCTGGAGGGTGGTGGTGCGGAACGGCTCGTAGGGACGGCGGGTGTAGGGCCTGGCCTCCACCTTGTCGACTCGGAACGCGGCTGCCTGGAGGGCCGCAGCGAGCGCGGTGGCGGTGGTCTCGTCCAGTACCACGGCGGAGGTGTTGGTGGGCTGACCTGTGGAGTCGAAATCGCGGCCCTGGGCGACGCGCACCCCGTCGAGGGAGGTCAGGCGCGCGGGGAAGGTGCGGGGATCGGCTTCGGCGCCGCCGTCGAGGGTCACGTCGAGGTCCCAGTATCCGGCGGGCACGAACGCGATGCGTTCCCGTTCCCGGTCGACGACGAGGCGGGTGGCCACGGACTGCACCCGGCCCGCCGACAGTTTCGGCATGACCTTCTTCCACAGAACCGGGGAGACCTCGTAGCCGTAGAGGCGGTCGAGGATGCGGCGGGTCTCCTGCGCGTCGACGAGGTCGGTGTCGAGCGGGCGGGGGTTGGCGACAGCCTCGGCGATGGCCGACGGCGTGATCTCGTGGAAGACCATGCGGTGGGCGGGCACCTTGGGTTTGAGTTCCTCCATCAGGTGCCACGCGATGGCCTCGCCCTCGCGGTCACCATCGGTGGCGAGCAAGAGTTCGTCGGCGGCCTTGAGTTTCTGCTTCAGTTCCCGCAGCGTCGCCTTCTTGTCGGCGGCCACGACGTAGAGGGGTGCGAAGTTGTCGTCGATGTTGACGCCGGTGCGCGCCCACTTGAGTCCCTTGTACCTGGCGGGCACCTCGGCGGCGCCGGTTGGGAGGTCGCGGATGTGGCCGCGGCTGGACTCCACCATGTAGCCGTCGCCGAGGTAGCCGGCGATTTTCGTCGCCTTCGTGGGTGATTCGACGATCACGAGTCGCTGTCGCTTGTCCACCATGTGTTCCTACCTCCCGTCGTCCGCATGGGAACAATAGCCCACGGATCAATCCGGGCTGTGGCAAACGAGTCAAAAGGCAGGTCGTGAGCACGTCACGGACCCGACGCGACCTGCTCGGGGATGCGTTTTCCCGCGCTCAGGCGTTCTCGGAGCTCGGTGGCGCGTCGGTGATGCCGGGGGCCGGTTTCACCCTCACACCTTCGTGGTAGCTGACGGAGCCCTCGAAGGTTTCCTGATACCTGCTCTCGGTGGTCACCGTGGTGCTGACTCCCTGGAAGGATGCGGTGTTGACGTAGGTGGTGGCCTTGTCGACGGTTTGGTTGTCGGCGAACACGGAGCGCAGTTTGACGTGATAGGTGCAGCGGTTGCTCCACGGGCCGCTCATGGCGAGGGTGGTTTCCTGCTGACCGGCGGAGTCGACCTTCAGCTGGAATCCGTCCACGCTCTTCCCCACCCCGTCCGCGACGACACGGGAGAGGCTGGTGTTCGGGTTCCGCGGGTCGCCGCACTCCTCGATCACGCGGTTGTAGGCCCGGTCCGCGGCCTCGGCGGAGAACATTCCCGAGGTGGTGGTGTCCTTGATGATCACCTGGGCCCCGGAGGGGTGGTTCGCGTTGAGCCAGGTGCCGGGCGCCGTGACGTCCCAGTTGATGCCCTTGGAGTTGGAGGTGAGCTGCTCGGCCCGACCTCCCGGTTCGCTCGCGGGCTGCCACGGTTCGGCGGGTTTGACGCCGATGGGCTTGTCGTAGGGCAGGGGAATGGTCTGGGTTTTTCCGCTGAGGCTGATCTCGGTGGCCGCGGTAGTGGTGGTCTCGGAGACCTGGAGGTTGACGCGGATGGACCCCTTGACCTCGGTCTTCCGGCGGATCGTTTCCTTGAAGACGCAGCTGATGGTCGAGTTCGTGTCCGTGTTGTTGAGGGTGCACTCGCCGGCCTTGGTTCCGTCGGCGGTGGTCATTGGTCTGCGGGCGGCGGTGTCCTGGAGCCTGAGGAAAGCGGGTAGCTCGACCGTGAATTCGTCGCCAAAGGCGACTCGGGCGTTCGTTCCGTCGTAGTTGACGCTGAATTCGAGGTTGTCGCCCTGCCAGACCTCCTGGCGGCCCGTGACCGGGGTGCCCGAGGGGTCCACGTGCTTGAAAATGGCGTCGGTGAAGACGATGTCGGAGTTGATCTTCGCCTGGGCCGGGGGTGCCCCTGCGCCGAGAAAAGTGGCCGACGTCGCGAGAATGGCGGAAACCGCGGTCGCGACACGTCGTCGCGACGTGTGCGAACGATGAAGATTCATTTTCCCTCCCGAGGTTTCAACGCCGGAGAGCCTGCAAGGGTTCCCGGAAGCGATGAACATCGCATGGCTGACCATAACTCTTCACGACGGTTTTCGGTAGTCCCCGCGAAAGGCGAACGGTTTCGTCCCGGCAGAGGACCACGCGGGTCCGGCGGCACCGCTTCGGGGCACGCGGCCGGTCCCGCGCGAAGAGACCTGCCCGGCTGAGGGGAGGAACGGGCAGGCCTCCTCGCGTGGGTTCAGGGGCGGGATTCACCCGACCCCGAACCTTTCTCGTCCTGCCTGACGCAGCCGTTGTGGCCGGCCCCGGGCAGTCCGGGCTTGATGGGTGCCGGCACGGCCCTGGGGGTCGATGCGGGCGGTGTCTGCTGGGGCTGGGGCGTCGCCTTCGCAGATTCGGCGGGATCGACGGGGTCGTCAGCTCCGGGATCTGCGGGCTCCACCGGCCCGGTGGTCGCGGGGTCCTTCGGGTCGGGCGTCGGAGACGCCGCAGGAGGAGTCGCGACCCCGCCGGTCGTCCTGGTCGCAGTGTTGGACAGCAGCACGGGCAGGGTGATCTGGTCGACGACGGTGAAGGTTGCCGACGTGTCGTCCCCACCGATGGCCACCCTGTTGTCCTCGGAGGAGAACTTCGGCGCCCTCCAGACGAGGTCGGTGGCGGCCGGGTTGGCGGTGGCGACGACGCGTTCGGTCTCGCCGGTGCCGTCCGGGCCCGCCTGGACCTCCACCAGTTTGATGGTGGCGGGGTCGGGAACCTCGAGGCCGTCCTGGATGACGTCGGTGGCGGTGACCGGGCCGCCGTTCGGATGGTTGGCCTTGAGCCAGGAACCGCCCAGCAGGACGTGCCAGTTGATCCAGGTGCTGTTGGTGCCCACGCCCCTGGCGCTCTTGGCGAGCCGGGTGCTGGGTTTGAACTGCACCGCCGGGCGGAGGGTGATGTCCTCGTTCCAGGGATGCGCGACGGTGTATTCCTTGCCGTTGATGGTGAGGACGCTGGAGGTCTTGTCGATGGCGCCCAGGGCCAGCAGCTGGGCCTGGATCTTGCCCGAGACGTCGAGTTTGCCTTCTATGGCATCGCCGAAGGTGCAGGTGATTCGGCTCCTGTCGACCTTGCACTCGCCGGCCTTGACGGTGGCGCCTTGGGAGTCGGTGTACTCGAGGGGTTTGATCACGTCACCGCGGGAGTTTCCGCCGTCCCGGTTGACGAAGGGTTCGGGCAGGTCGATGGCGAAGGACTGGCCCGGTTTGGGGTTGGCCCTGGTGGCGTCGAAGTCGACGTTCAGGTGGAACCAATCGCCCTTGTGGAGCTGGCGTCCGGGGGCGGGGATCGCCTCACCTGTGTCGGTGACGTGGGTGAGGGTGACCGGCCCGAACTTGATGTCGGTGTTCTGGTCGGCCCTGGCGGGGGAATTGCCGGCGTTGACCAACGCTGCGGATGCGACCACGAAAGCTGCGACCGCGCCGACTGCCCGTCGCAGAAGCGAGCGCGGGTGTTTCATGGGTACCTCTCACTGACGCCATGGCCAGGAGGAACGATCTCCCCTGGCGCGACGGATCGTTGAAATACAAACTGTCGCCGAAAGTATAGGCAGTCGTCAGCCTTTCGGCCAATCCGCCTGCTCGGAAGTGATGCGTGAGCGTCGCACAGGGCTCCGCGGATGGTTACCTTTCGTCGATTCGGTCGGTTCTGTCCCACGCGCAGGAGCCGGCCTCCCCGAACGGGGAG
>ERZ772993.525-NODE-525-length-18307-cov-14.667105_pt1 | contig 18307 bp, 14 predicted proteins | sample MGYA00580670_ERZ772993 | MGnify/ENA primary metagenome ERZ772993 (study PRJEB29015, sample SAMEA2737936) | human oral metagenome | biome: human oral; feature: human-associated habitat; material: dental | place: China | collected 2136 ... | reverse complement strand
GCTGGGCCACCGAGGACGACATCGCCGGGCCCATCGTCTTCCTGCTCAGCGACGATGCGGCCATGATCACCGGCGTGAGCCTGCCGATCGACGGCGGCTACACCAACCGCTGACGGGCGGGCGCGGCCGGGTGCGCAGGGGCGGGCCGACGGCCGGGCGCGCGGCCGCTGCGCCATCGCCGTGGCCGCAGCTCTCGCCGCGACGGGCCCCTCCCGAGTGCGCGGCCGACGGACGCCCTCGACCAGGCTCATGGCCGCGTTCCGCAGGGTCCCTCCCGAGTGCGCGGCCGACGGACGGCCCCCGCCCGGGCGCGGTCGCCCTGGAGGCCTGCGCGCGGCCGGGCGCCGTCGCCCGCGGTTGAGCGTGGTTCAATGAGTCCCCGTCCGCCCCGTCCCGAGCCCCAGGAGGCCCGATGGTCACCATGCGCGAGGTGGCCGCGCGCGCGCGAGTGAGCCAGAAGACCGTCTCCCGCGTCTTCAATGACGATCCGCACGTGCGTCCCGAGACCCGCGAGCGGGTGCGCGGCGTGATGCGGGATCTCGGTTACGTCGCGAACCCGATCGCCGGGGTCTTCCGGTCGGGGAGGGTCCCGGTGCTCGGCATCGCCGTCCCCGACGTCGGGGATCCGTTCTTCGCCGTGATCGTGAGCGCCGTCGACGCCGTCGCGCGCGAGGCGGACATGTCGACCCTCGTCGCGAGCCTGGGTCACGACCCGGACCGGGAGGAGGATGTTGTGCGCAACCTCCTGCGTCGGGCTCCGAGCGGTCTCATCATGGCGCCGGTCGGGTCCGACCAGGGCTATCTCGATGTCACCGCCGCCGGGCTCCCGGTCGTGTTCGTGGATCGGGAGCCGGTCGGCCACGATTCCGACGTCATCCACCACGATGACGCCGCGGGGGTCCGGCTCGCCGTCGAGCACCTCATCGAGCACGGCCACAGGCGCATCGCCTTCACCGGCGACAGCTCCGACCTGCCCACCACGCGTGAGCGGCTGCGCGTCCACCGGGAGGTCCTGCGCGAGCACGGACTGGACTGCCGGCCCGAGTTCGAGCGCCTCGGCGTTGTCGATGAGCGGACGGCGGATGAGGCGATCCGCGGGATCACCGGACTCGCGGAGCCCCCTACCGCCGTGTTCTCATCCAATGCCGCGTGCACCATGCTGCTCGTCCCGCCGCTGCTCGCCGCTGGTCTTTCGCTGGTCTCCTTCGGGGACTTCCCCATGGCGTCCTCGATCGCGATCCCGGTGTGCGTCGTGGACCAGGATCCCGCGGAGATGGGGGCTCTGGCTGCCGAGCGGATTCTGGCCCGTGCCCGTGCCCGTGCCCGCGGTGCCGCGGATGGCGGTGCTGGCGGTTCGGTGAAGCGGACCGTGCTTCCCGTCCGCCTCATTCACCGGGGCTCGTGTCTCCGTCGGGGGCCCGCGCCGACGGCGTGAGGATGCGGGGCGGCGGCGCGCAATGCCGCCGGGTTCCGCCGTCGAGCCTCGGGGCGTCGAGTCGGGCATTTCGGCGCGAGTCGGGCGGCGCCGTCGTCGGACTCGCGCCGAAATGCCAGCCTCGTCGAAGCGCGCTCGGCGGGCTCGGTGCGCCCGGCGGTGCGGAGATATCGTGAGCGCCTCCTCGACCCCAGACGGCGGCCAGGGCGGCCCTGATGCCCGAGCCTGTGGCGGTCCCGTGTCCAAATCTGCCACAAAGGCCCGGGACCGGTCGGAATGCTCGAAGAAAATCGTTGGTATTCCGGGCTTTTCTCCGTCGCCTGTGTCGGCTCGCGACGCCTTTGTGGCAGATTTGGACACATCTGCGCTCCAACCGGTCCCACGCGTCCGGGAGCATAGCCGGGCGTGCTCCCCAATGGCTGGTCGGTCGTGCCGAGCGAGCGGCCTCGCGTCGCGAACCGCGAGCCCGGACCGATCTCGGTGCGGAACTGAACCGATCTCGGCGAAGGGCTACGTCCCGGCCTCGGCGCCCCCGGAGCCCGCGCGGCGCAGGCGCAGGGAGTTGGCCACCACGATGATGCTGGAGGCCGCCATGGCGGCGCCGGCGATCATCGGGTTGAGCAGCCCCGCGGCGGCCAGCGGGATCGCGGCCACGTTGTAGGCGAAGGCCCAGAACAGGTTCTGCTTGATGACGCGCAGCGTGGCCCGGCTGACTCGGATCGCCGCGACGACCGCGTCCAGGTCGGCGCGCACGAGCGTGATGTCGGCGGCCTCGATCGCCACGTCGGTGCCCGTGCCCATGGCGAAGCCGAGGCCGCGCGTGCCCGCCTGCGCCAGGGCCGCCGCGTCATTGACACCGTCTCCGACCATGCCGACGACCCGTCCCCGGCCCTGCAGCTCGGCGATGACGTCGCGCTTGTCGCCCGGCAGCACGTCGGCGCGCACGTCCTCGCCCGCGATCCCGACCTCGGCGGCCACGCGCGCGGCGGCGCGGGCGTTGTCCCCGGTGAGCAGAACCGGCCGCACTCCCAGCGCGCGCAGGTCGGCGATCGCGGCGCGCGAGCTCGGGCGCACCGTGTCGCGCACCGCCAGGACGGCGATCGCGGTCAAGGGCCGGCCCTCCGCTCCGTCCCCGCCGGAACGCGGGGCGGCTGCGAGCACGACGGCGGTGGCACCCGAGTCCTGAGCGGTCCCCAGGGCCTTCTCCAGCGACTCGGGGATCCCGATGCCGCGCTCGGCGATCCAGGTCGGGCGGCCGACGGCGACCTCGCGGCCCTCCACGCGTCCGGTCACGCCCCGGCCCTCATGGTTGGAGAAGTCCTCCACGCGGGGCGGCGGGGTCGGGCGGACGCCCGACCCGGATGGCGCCTCGGCGCTCGTCCCGCTGGACATCCCGGCGTCGGTCCCACCGCTTTCACCGGTGTCGGCACCGGCTCCGGGGTCGGCCCCGGAGCCCGATCCGGCGGCGCGGGCGGCCTGCGCGATGGCGGCGGCCACGGGGTGCTCGCTGGCCGCCTCGAGCGCGCCCGCCAGGCGCAGCGCCTCGGCGCGATCGGTGCCGTCGGCGACCGTGATGGCGTCGTCGTCGGAGGCGTCCAGGCTCATGCGGCCCCGCGTCACGGTGCCGGTCTTGTCCAGCACGATCGTGTCCAGGGCGCGGGTGGACTCCAGCACCTCGGGCCCCTTGATGACGACGCCGAGCCGGGCGGCGCGCCCCGAGCCCACCAGCAGGGCCGTGGGCGTGGCCAGGCCCAGTGCGCACGGGCAGGCGATGACGAGCACGGCGACGGCCGCCATGAGGGCCTGCTGCACCGGTTGCCCCGCCAGGAGCCAGGCGGCCAGGGTCGCGGCCGACAGGATGAGCACGGCGGGCACGAACACCCCCGAGATGCGGTCGGCCAGGCGCTGCACCGGGGCCTTGCCCGCCTGAGCGGCCGTGACCATGGCGCCGATGCGGGCCAGGGTCGTGCCCTCGCCGACGGCGGTGGCCCGCACCAGCAGCGAGCCGGAGGTGTTGACGCAGCCGCCTGCGACGGCGTCGCCGATCCCGACCTCGACGGGCACCGACTCGCCGGTGAGCATGGAGGCGTCCACCGCGGAGCGGCCCTCGACGACGACGCCGTCGGTGGCGATCTTCTCCCCGGGCCGCACCGTCAGCAGGTCGCCCGCCCGCAGCGCATCGACCGGCACTCGTTCCTCGGCGCGGTCGGCGTCGGCGCGGGGGGCGCCGTCGTCGTCCAGGACATCGATCGCGTCGGCGGAGCCCGACGGCGAGGTCAGGCGCACCCGCACGGCCTCCTTGGCGCCGAGCTCGAGCAGGGCGCGCAGGGCGTCGCCGGAGCGGTACCGGGCGCGGGCCTCGGCGTAGCGGCCCGCCAGGAGGAAGGTGGTGACCCAGGCGGCCGACTCGAAGTACATGTGCGCCGCGTGGCCCTGGTGGCGCGGCATGAGCTCCATGGTCATGCGCATGCCGATCTCCCCGGCGCCTCCCCAGACCAGCGCCCACAGGCTCCAGGCGGAAGCGGCGACCACCCCCAGGGACACGAGCGTGTCCATGGTGAAGGAGCCGTGGCGCAGCGCGCGGGCGGCGGCCCTGTGGAAGGGCCAGGCGCCCCAGGTCGCCACCGGCATCGCCATGAGGGCGACCGTCCACTGCCAGCCGGGTAGTTGGAGGGCCGGGATCATGGAGATCGCCATGACGGGGACGGACAGGATGAGGCTGTAGGTCAGGCGCATGCGCAGATCGGCGGCCCGGGCGACCTGAGAGGCCCCGATGCGCGGGGCTGGGGGCTCGTCGGTCGCTGCGACGTCCCGGGGGGTCGTCCCCCGGCCGACGGCCCCGTTCGGTCCTCGCTCGGCGCCCGTCGGGCCGGTCGCGTCCGGTGGGCCGGCCTCCTCTTCGGCGCGGTCGCTCGGGGCGTCGCTCACGGATCTTACGGCGCCCGCCGCGGAGGAATCACCCGGATGCCGGTCGCCGGAGGCCGGGGGCGTCGATGACGCGGCCGACGACATGACGGTGGCGGTGTAACCGGCTCGGGCGACGGCGGCGAGCAGGTCGTCGTCGGAGATCGCGGCGGGTGCGGTGACACGGGCGGACTCGGTGGCGAGGTTGACGCTGGCGCTCACGCCGTCGAGCTTGGACAGCTTCTTCTCCACGCGCGCCACGCATGATGCGCAGGTCATGCCCTCCACGGTCAGGTCGATGGCGCGCAGGCCGGTCGCGTCGGCGGTGCCCGCGGGAGCGGTGGCGATGCCGGTGGTTCGGGTCATGATGGATCAGACTCCTGGACGTGAGTGCTGGGCCCGCCGGGCGCGCCGGGGGAGGAGGACGGGTAGCGCGTAGTCGGCGAGCCGCCGCAGGGGCCCGCCGGGCCCGCCGGGGGAGGAGCTCCGGCGGGCCCGCGGTCCACCTGGACGGGGAACCGGGCCCGGGCGTGTCGGGGAGGGGGCAGCCGGTCGTGGTGCGGGACGTGCGTCCCGCACCACGTGCGCGCGGAGCCGCCGTCGGCGAGTCGGCACGGGGTGGGGCGGGGCCCTCAGACGACGTCGCGCTCGACGGCGTCGAGGGTGTAGTCGCCGGCCTCATCGATGGCCGCCGCCAGCGCGGCGTCGTTCAGGACGACGTCGGAGACCACGGTGGCCACCGACTGGCCGCCCTTGTCGAGGACGACGGAGACGTTCTTGACGCCGTCGAGGCTCTTGAGCTCCTCGGTGACGTGGGTGACGCAGTGGTCGCAGGTCAGGCCCGAGAGCTTGAGGGTGGTGGTGCGGTCGGTGCCGTCGGCTGTGAACTCGGACATGGGTGTGCTCCTTGGGTTGTGCGTTCAGGACCGCACGAGGCGGGCGATCGCGTCGGACGCCTCGCGGATCTTGGCCTGGCCCTCGGCGTCGGAGGACTGGGCGGCGTGGATGACGCAGTGGCTCATGTGGTCCTCCAGCAGGCCGAGGCTGACGGCTTGGAGGGCCTTGGTGGCCGCCGCGACTTGAGTGAGGACGTCGATGCAGTACGTGTCCGCCTCGACCATGCGGGAGATGCCGCGGATTTGCCCCTCGATGCGGCGCAGCCGCTTGAGGTAGTCGTCCTTGGTGCCCGTGTAGCCGGCCATGCGACCTCACTCCCTTCGCGCCTGCGAGCCTCCGTCGAGGCAATGGTGAAAGTACCCCTAGGGGGTAGGGGTGTCAAGTGGTGTCCCGGCCGCTCCGGGTCCGCGGCTGGATCGATGACGGGCGGGGCGCGGGGGTCGGAGTCGGCCCGGGATGGGCGCGGAGCCGCTCCATGGTGAGATCGACAGGAATCTCGGCGTCACGTCGGCGCGGAATGGGCGCGGAGCCGCTACGGAAGGGGTCCGGCGTGGAGGGAGCCCGGCTCGGGGGTCCGGCGTGGAGGGAGCCCGGCTCGGGGGCCCGGCCCGGAAGGGACCCGGAATCGGCTCGGCGTGAGATCCTGGACCCATGACCACGCCGCCAGTTCGCGAAGACGTTGACTCGGACTCCTGGGCCCCCATCGGTTGGGAGGCCGATGACCTGGATTTCGATGAGGCCCCTTTCGGCTCCGTGCTCGGCGATCCGCTCATGGGGTCGCTGCTGTTCGACGACTCGGAGCTCGACGACCCCTCGCCCGAGCGCCGGTCGGAGGAGGGATCCGACCGGCGCACGCGGGAGGATCGGCTTGCGCCCGATGACGGGGCGGCGTCCGACTCCGGGGCCCGGCCCGACCCGACCGCCGCGCTGCGCGCCCGGGCCGAGGAGCAGCGACGCGCCATGCGGCGCGAGATCCCGCAGGACCAGCGGGCGGCCGCCCCGCAACCCTTGGGATACGGGCACGCCCGCGGCGGGCGGCCGAGCGCCGCGAACGGGCATCGGGGCCCCGATGGGCGGCGGGCCGCCCGACCCGCGCAGCGGACCAGTCCGGCGCCCGTACCGGCGCCGTCGGCGCCCTACGGCGGCGTGCCCGGCCGGCCGGCCGGCTACGGCGGTGGGCCCGGGGTGCCGCCCGGCTACAACGGCGCGCAACCGATGGGCGGCCCTGCTCGGCCGGCGGCCCCCGCGGGCCCCAACCCGTATGCGCAGCCGTGGCCCTACGTCCCAAGCGATCGGGCTCGGCATACTCGGCCCGCGAGATCGGGCGGGGCCGGTGCCGGCTCCTACCTGTGGTGGTTCATCCTCTTCCTGGTCGTCATGGTCTGGAGCGCCATCAGATGAGCCGACGCCGCGTGCCCTCCCGGGCGCCGGGCCGGGCGCGGGACGGCCCGGCGTGAGCTGCGCGCCCCGGGGCCCGGAGCGCCGCGGCGGCCCCGGGGCCCTCATTCGCGAGGCGCGGTGGCGGGCGCGCGGCCGGTGGCCGCGTAGCCGTGCCTGAAGGCCCACACGACGATCTCCAGGCGAGACTTCGTCCCCGTCTTGGTGAACAGCACGGAGATGTGCGACTTGACCGTGGCCTCGGAGATGGACAGTTGCGACGCGATCCTGCGGTTGGAGGCGCCCTCGCACAGCATGTGGAGGACGTCGCGCTCCCGCTTCGAGAGGGTGACGCTCCCGTCCTCGGCGTGAGCGGAGGCCAGCACATAGTCGATCAGCCGCGCGGTCGACATCGGAGTGACGACCTTCGCCCCGGAGTTCACAGTCCGGACCGCGGAGAGGATCTCGTGGGCGGACGCGCTCTTGAGCAGGAAGCCGCTGGCGCCCGCGCTCAGGCCCTGGATGAGGCTGTCGTCCGTGTCCACGGTGGTCAGCAGGATGACGCCGGTGCTGGGGGATACCCGCAGCACCTCGCGCGCCATCTCCACTCCGTCCATGCTCTCCATGTGAACGTCGGTGATGAGGACGTTCACCCGGTTCGACTCGAGGAACTCGAGCATCTGGTCGGCGTGGCGCGTCGCGAGCAGGACGTGGATATCCTCCGCCGCGGCGAAGTAGGACTCCAGGCAGGTTAGTGCCATCGCGTCGTCGTCGATGAGGACGACGCCGATGCGCTCGGGGTCGAGGGTGTGCTCGGGGTCAAGGGCAGTCAGGGAACTCATACGTCTCCTCGCGAAGTAGCCGGCACGAGCCGTGGTCAGAGACGTCCGCGGCTTCCGGGAAGATAACGATAATATTACGATTCAGAATACCCAAGACCTCGGCTTGACGGTGCCCCCCGCGTGTGCGCTTGATGATGTCGCGAGGTCGCTTCGGCGAGGCCCCGCCCGTGAGATGCCAGCGTGTCGCGGCCCGGGCTCGCACGACCGGATCAACCGGGCCCGCACGGCCGTGGACCGCCACGGCCCGGAGCGCGCCGCGCCCGGCCGGAGCGCGTCCGACATCCCTCTACCGGCGGTGCGCCGAAGGGATGAGCCGGGTCGTTCGAACGGGGCGCGTGCGATCACTCCAAGAGAGACAGCGCAGTAGATCGACGACTGATGCGCGGTTCCGGGTGATCCGGGCAGACTCGTCGCATCAACGGCACGTTCCTGAAGGTGTGCCCGACCCTGTCCCAGCGTGAAAGGCGGATCCGTGTACAGGTCTGCGCTCGTGGAGCGGATCGCTCCCTCACTGGCTCGCACGGCGTCCCTCGAGTCGCCCGTCGGCCTGGTGTCCCGCGCCGCGGAGCTGTCGCAGTCCTCGGGGGAGCCGCCCTTCTCGATCTGGACCGGATTCCTCGGCGACCTCTCGGCGGCGCTGCGCTCGCAGCGCACCTGGACGCATCGGGTCGAGTCCGGGAACATCGACGGCGCCGGCGGCGCCATCGACCCCGATCTCGCCAGGCACATCGCGATCGTGGAGTCCCTGGAGCGCTACTCCAGCTGCTCGTGGGCTGACGAGGACCTGATCTGGGACACCCCCGCCGGCCTCGGCGACGCCGCCATCGGCCCGGACCGCTGGCCCGCCTGCTCGCCCACGGAGCTGGCGGACCCGCACTGCGGCCTGGTCCCCTTCGACTCCAGGGTGCCGCTGCGCTGGGTGCGGGGCTGGTCCCTGACCCGGGGGCGCGAGGTCTTCGTGCCGGCCATCCTGGTCTACCTGAAGTTCCCGGTGCACAGCCCCTCCGAGCGCTTCACCAACACGGTGTCCACGGGCACGGCGGCTCACTCCGACCTGCGCGAGGCGGTCCTCGGCGGTCTGCTGGAGGTCATCGAACGGGACGCCATCGCCCTGACCTGGCTGCAGCGGCTGCGGCTGCCCGAGATCGTGGTGGACCCCGCCGTCCTCGACCCCGAGGTCGCCGAGTACCACCGCGTCGGGACCTCCACCGAGTTGACGGTTCACCTCCGGGACGCCACGACCGACTACGGGATTCCGATCCTCTACGCGGTCCAGACCTCCGAGGCGGACACCGAGCTGTCCCAGGTGGTGGCGGCCACCTGCGACCTCGACCCGCAGCGGGCCCTGGCCAAGATCTACCGCGAGCTCGCCTCGCTGCGCATCGCCCTGCGCAGCCACGCGCGCAGTCCCCGCGCCCAGGAGGTCACCGGCCAGGACATGACCGTGGTCGGCGGCGCCCTGGCCGACGCCGCCCCCTCCATGCGCCACGTCTTCGACTTCCTCCTGGAGGGCCCCCGGCCCAGCCGCCGGCTGACCGACATGGGACGACCCGAGTTCCGGGGGATCCGTGAATCGTCCGACGATTCGCTCGACCGGGTCGTCTCCGCGCTGGAGCGGGTGGGGTCGGAGGCCGTCGTGGTGGACCTGACCACCGACGAGGCCCGCCAGGTCGGAATGCACGTGGTCAAGACCCTCGTGCCCGAGGCCGTGCCGCTGTCCTTCAGCCACCACGCCCGCTACCTCGCCACCCCCCGCCTCTACGAGGCACCCCGCGCCATGGGCCTGAAGGCCCACGACGAGGCCGGTATCAACCCCGTCCGTCAGCCCTTCGCCTGACCCGCATCCGCAGGAACGAGCATGAGCATGAGAACCGCCGCAGCACGACCGGTCACGGCCTACCTGCCGCAAGGGCAGTTCGGACACGCCGTCGTCCACCGCCTCGCCCGGCCGCAGGACGTCGTCCTGCCCGTCGATCACGCCCTGGCGGACGCCCTGGTCCCCTATGCCGACCGCCTTGTCCTGGTGGCCGACGCCGACCGCGTCGCCCTGCGCGAGGCCCTGGACGACCTGTCCTTCACCCGGTCCCTGCCCTCCCTGGGTCTGGAGCTGACCCCCACCGAGTTGCGCTGCGGGCCCCTGGTCGTACCCGGACGCACGGCCTGCTACCACTGCTACGCCCGGCGTCGGCAGCAGCACGGCTACCGCCCGCTTCCCGAGGACCTCGAACCTCTTCCCCAGGGATACGCCCGGCATCACGTGGTTCTCGGCGCTGGCCTGATCTCCCTGGCCCTGGGCGTCCTGGACCGTGAGGGCCCGGTCGACGGCGGCGAGCCCGGTCCGGACGACGCCACCGGAGCCGACGGGCTCGGCGGGCAGGTGTGGACCGTCGATCTCGTCACCGGTATGACCTCCCTGGCCCGAACCATCGCGACCGACCGTTGCGAGACCTGCTCCGGGCGCTACGCCGCCCGACGCGACGGGGTTCCCGCGCTCGCCGCCCTCCTGCCCGGGCGGGTGATCTGAATGGCGGACAGCACGACGACCTCCGGGATGCGAGCGGCCGACGTCGGTCGGGCCGCCCGTCAGGACCTGCAATTCCGCATCCCCCGCAGGCCCGTGGTCCGGCTCGGGGTGCGCATGCGTCCCGAGGAGGATGACACCTGGGTGCTCGACGGCGGACGGAAGAGCCAGGTCCTGGGCGGGGCGTTCGCGCGCGACCACCTGGGCGCCCTGCTGCAGGCCTGCGACGGCACCCGCACCGTCGAGCAGATCGGCGAGACCACCGGGATAGGGGCCGGCGGCGCCTTCGAGGCCGTCTCCCTGCTGTGGACCGGCGGCATCGTCGAGGAGGGCGACTGCGACCCGCTCCCCGATCCGCAACCGGCTCCGGAGCTGGCCTGCCTGCTGTCGCGTCTGGGCGACTCCACGGGCGTCAACGACTCCTGGCAGGACGCAGCTCGCCGCCTGGCGGCCGCCCGCGTGGCGGTTCTGGGCGACGCCGGGCTCGTCGAGGAGATCATCGGCGCCCTCGACCCCACGCTGTCCGCCCGGGCCGCCGCCGGCGCGGAGCCGGACGACGCCCTCGCCGTCGTCGTCGAGACGACCGCCTCCGCTCCCGCCGCCGGCGTGGCCGAGCGCTGCTGGACGCTCGGAATCCCCCTGCTCCGCGTGCGGATCGAGCACGATGCCGTGACGGTCGGACCGTACATCGATCCGAGCTTCTCTCCCTGCCTGGAGTGCGCCACCGCCGATGAGTCCGGGCCCGGGGCGACGCCGGACGCGGATCGCCGGGACCTCGCCGTCGGCCTGGCGGCGCGGACCGTGGCCGCGCTCATCGCCCGCGCCACCGTCACCCACCTGCCGGGCGACGTCAGGCGCATCGACCTGGAGACCTTCACCCGCTCCGACCGCCCGGTGGCCACTCGCCCGGGCTGCCCCGTCTGCTCGGCGGCCAGCGCATCGAGAAGGGCGGACGGGTCGCCGGCGCCGATCGCGCCCTCCGCCCCCGTCGGAGCCCGCTACGAGCAGGCCGTGGCCATCCCCCCGACGGCCTTCATGGACTCCAAGGGGCACCAGCAGCACTACAAGCCCTCCAACCTGCGTCTTCAGCGCGAGTTCCGGGACTGGCCCACCTGCCCGCGCACGTCGTTGCCGGATGCCGACCTGGAGCGCCTGAATCGGCCCTGGCCCCCGACCGGGCCCTTGACCGAGGCGGACGCGCCGCATGCGCCCGGCGAGCGGGAAGCGGAGGCGCAGGAGGCCCTGGAGGCCGGAGCTCCCGCCCCGGGACGCCCCGGCGACCCGGCCGCACCGGGCGGCCGACCGACGCTCGCGGAGCTCGCCACTCTGCTGGCCCTGGCGGTCGGCGTGCGCGAGCCGCTGCGCCCGGGAGCGCGGGCGGCTGTGGGCGAGCAGCCCCCCGCCGACACCGCTGGCGCCCCGAACGACACCTCGAAGCTGCGCCGCTGGACGGCGGCCGGCGGCAACATCGGCTCGGTCACCGCCTACGTCCTCGTGCCCGGCGGCGCGTCCTCCGGGGCCGGCGGCGCGTCCGAGACCCAGGCCGGCGATGCGTCCCCCGCGGCCGACGGCGCGTCCGAGACCCAGGCCGGCGATGCGTCCCCCGCGGCCGACGGCGCCTCCGAGACCCAGGCCGGCGATGCGTCCCCCGCGGCCGACGGCGCGTCCCCCGGGGCCCTCGCCCCCGGAGACGGAGGCTCGCCGACTCCGCTCGCGCCGGGCGTCTACGCCTACATCGAGCGCGACCACGCCCTGGCCCTGGTGGGACCGCCACCCGGTGCCTCCGGGGTCCCCGACGGCTCGGTGCGACTCGTCTTGACCGGCAACATGGACAAGCTCGCCAAGAAGTACATGTCCTTCGGCCTGCGGCTCGCGATCCAGGACTGCGGGTGCTCCCTGGAGGTCATCCGGCTCGTCGCCCGCTGCCTGGACCTGCCCCTGCGCGCTCGGGCCCTCTGGGACGAGCGGGAGCTGGCGGCCGCCATCGGCGCCGATCCGCGGCGCGAGCCGGTCGTGGCCGTCATCGACCTGGGAATCGCCGACCAGGGGGCCTCGGGAGGTCGTCATGCGCACTGACTACAAGATCCTGCGCGAGATCATCGACGGCTTCTCCGATCCCGACGCCGCGCCCACCTCCGACGGCCTGGCCGCGCGACGCCCGCGCCGGCCACTGGGCGGCGAGGCCCTCGATGCCTCCGTCCTGGAGCAGGATGGCCCCTACCGCCACGATGTGCGGCGGACCTTCGAGCGGCGCTCGTCGACCACCGACTACGCGCCCGAGCCTCTGGACGCCGGACCGCTCCTGGCGAGTGTGCGGGCCGCCCTGGTCGAGGACGCCGAGACCTGGGGCCGGGACGCCGCCGCCGTCGCACTCGAGCCCTTCGTCCTGCTCCTGCGGCCGCGCGGTGCCAGACCAGGCGTCTACCGGGTGAGGCCCGACGGCGCCGACCTCGTGCGCGACCTGCCGGACCCGGAGGAGATCGAGGGCATGGCCGTGCAGAAGGAGTTCGCCCGCGCCGGAGCCATCGTCTCGGTTGCCGCCGACCTCGACCGGGCCGACGCGTGGGCCGGGGCCCACGGTTACCGCCACGCCATGGCCCGCGCCGCCGCCGTCATCTACTCGGTGCACCTGCGCAGCGCCGCCCGCGGTCTGACCGGCACGGTCTTCGCAGGGCTGTCACCCTCGGCCGTGCGCCACCTGCTCGACTCCGACGGGGTGAGCCGCCATCAGATGCTCGCCGTCACCGTGGCCGTCCCGACTCGCGCCGCTCCATCGCCCTGAGCCGGGCGCGAGTCCCCGAAGACGCCCCGTTCCGCGGGGTGAGGGGCCCGGTTCCCGCAGACGGACCGGACCCCTCGACGAGGCCCAGCACGGGTCTCGCTCCTGACCAGTGACACGAACCAGAAAGGAGGTGAACAGCATATGGCCAGCACCATCGATCTGACACTGTCCGACAGCGACTTCGGCGTCGAGGAGCTCCCCGAGGGCAACGCCCTGGGATGCGCCTTCTGCGGTGCCTGCGCGTCGTGCCCGTCCTGCGCGGCTTGCGCGTCGTGCCCGTCCTGCAGCGCCTGCGCGTCGACGTCGTCCTGCTGAGACGGCATGGCGGCGGGCGGAGGCGCCGTTCCCTCCGCCCGCCGTCAACCACGCCACCGCGAACCGACCCGAGGGAGTCATGACCCGATGACCACGACGACGAGCACCGTGAGGGTGTCGAGCAGCGACATCCCGCGTCTGCGCCGAGGAGTGAAGCTGATCGTCGGGATGGACGACCAGCCGATGCTGTTCGACAGCACGTCGGGGGCATACCACCGCCTCGGGAAGGCCGCGGCCTTCATCGTCGACCAGTTCGACGGGGCTCGCTCGCTGCCCACCATCATCGACCAGTTGCCCCAGGAGATCGACGCCGCCGGCAGGCGGCGCATCACTCGTCTCGTGGAGTACCTGCGCTCCAAGAGCCTGCTGGAGGGCGGCGAGCCTCCCCGAGTCGTCGTATCGCAGGACCGCGTCCGCAAGCGCGTCGATGGCCGCCACGTCGCACCGCCGCACGTCGGACGGCACGAGCAGATCCACCCGCCCCGGTGGAGTGGGAACTGGATGCTGCCGCGGTTCATGCTGATCCGCAGTTACCGGAGAGTGGTCGCCCCCGTGGCGGCGGCGCTCCACCATCTGCCGGCGCGGACGCTCGGCTGGCTGTTCGTCGTCGCGGCGGCAGGGGGGTACGTGGCGGGGGTGGAGAGTCTGATCCACCTGTCCGGAGGCCCCCGTCCGCCCGCGTCCGTGTTCCTCATCGCCATCGCCATTCAGCTGGTGAGTATCGTCGGGCACGAGTCCTGGCACGCGATCGTGGCCGGCTACCTGGGAACCCCCGTCCGCGGCCTGGGCGTGGCGTTCATGTTCTGGGTGATGCCGATCGCCTACGTGGATCGCACCGATTCCTATCAGGTGCGCTCGCGGCTCGGGCGCGCCATGCTCGCCTTCGCGGGCATCTGCTCCGACGGAGTGGTGTGCGGTGCGGAGGCGGCGGCGGCCCTGGCGTTCACGGGCACCGCGCGGCAGGTGGCCCTGACCCTGTGCGCCTTCCAGCTCACCATGCTCGTCACCAACCTCAACCCCCTGACCCAGTCCGACGGCGTGGCCACCATCGAGGCGCTGACCGGCTCGGTCAACCTGCGCGGCCGCTCCATGCTCATTCTGCGCAGCGTCGTCAGGCGCGCGCCGTTGCCCCCGGCGCTGGCGCGAATGGGGCTGGCCGTCCGCGGGGCCTACTTCTTCTACGGCCTGGCGTGCGTGCTGCTGAGCGTGGTCGGCACCGTGCTGGGCGTCGTGTGGCTGGGATTCGCCGCGGTGAGCGTTGTGAGAGGAGCGCTCGCATGATGCGTGCCGATTCGAGGGCCGGTGCGTCGGCCTCGCCGGTGTCGCCCGGCCGCGCGGCCGGTTCCGCCGGACCGGACCCGACGCCCGCGTCGGTGGAGCTGGCCGGGTCCGCGCCCGCTGCGCTGGCCGGGCCCGCCGGACCGGGCCCCGCGCCCGCTCGTGCGACGTCGCTGCTGCCCACCCTCGTGCGCCTGGGCGGTCTCCCGTCGGCGGCCGTCCCCGGGCCCGAGAAGGCCCTGGTCCAGGCCCTTGAGCGGCTGCGCCGCCTCGACCAGGAGATGGAGTGGGCCGGTGAACGGCTGCTCGAACCCCTGTACCGGCTCGTCCCCGGCCTGGAGCGCGACGAGCGCCGGGCCGTTCTGCACGCCAAGCGCAGGGTCTTCCAGGGGCGCGTCAGCGGTCTGACGGTCCATGTGCGGGATCGCCTGCCCGCCGACGTCGGCGCCATGCTCTCGGCCTGGGACGACCTGGTCTCCCAGCGGCACGCGGAGTACGCGAATGTGGAGGCGGCGGTCGCCTCGGATCTGGAGCGCAGTCGCGCCCTGCTGGCGGCCGGCCTCGACGACGTCGAGTACCTGCGCGCCGTGGCGGTGGCCGCCCCCGCGCTGGTGACGGCGCTGACCAGACGCGGGCGCCGACTCGACGACCCGCGCGTGCTGCGAACCCTCTACACGCTGGCCACCCGGGCGGCCCTGAAGGCCAGCCCCTTCTCCGGCCTGACCACGGTCTGCGAGGCCGGCCGGCCGGCTCGCGGTCGCCGGCGCACCATGGTGGCGCTTCATCTCGCCCACGGAATCCTCGCCGCGACGGCGCGCGATCTCGATCCGGCCGGCTTCCTGCGCTTGGAGGCCGCCCCCGTCAGGGACGACGTCGTGCCCGTCGGGAAAGTCCCCGGGGACGGGGGCGTCGATCGACCCGATCGCGCCGACGGCGTCGGCGATGCTGATGGATCGTCCCCGGGACCGGACGGAACCGGCTCGGCCGTCGGGGGCGGTGCCGGGGCGCCCGGGGGCGCGGGTGCGGCGGCTGATCCGACTGATCCGACTGCGGCGCCGGACGCGGCCAGTACGGATGACCCGGTCGGTACGGCCGACACCGCCGCGAGACCGGTCGGAGCGCTGTCCGCCGTCGCGCTGGGGCTGACCGTCGTCGCGGAGCACGACTACGCCAACGGCCTGGTCTTCCGGGGTGAGGAGGTGCAGCCGGCCCGCTGGCTCCTCGGCGCCCACGACCGCTTGACCGGTGCGCGGCCCGATGCGGCGCCGGTGACCGTGCGCGAGGCCACCCGACTCTTGGGCGGGCGGGATCCGCATCTGCGTCTGCGTCGTCTGCTCGCCTCGGGAGCCGTACGCCCCCACGCCCCCTGGCCGAGGGGCGCGGACCCCTTCCCGGCTCTGGCGGCCACGCTCTCGGACGGGCAGCGACGCCTCTGGGGCGAGGACCTCGACCGGCTTGAGAGGCTCGGGAGGGCCATCACGGTCGAGGACGGTCCGGGGCGGGCGGAGCTGCTCATGGATGTGCAGCGGTTGGCGCAGCGGATCTTCCCCGACGGCGAGCTGGGGGCCAGGCCCAGCGGCCTGCTCTACGAGGACTGCGAGTCGCGGGGGGACTGGGACGACCCGATGAGGCTGTCGCCGTTCCGCCAGGAGGTCGAGTCCCTGGCCGGGCTCGTGGACCCCTGGGTGACCCGCTCCCGCATCTACGACCTCATGGTGCGCCGGTACGTCGCCCGGTACGGGCGCGGCGGGGTGTGCGAGGACCCGCTCGCCTTCCTCATGAGCCTGGCGCACGCCCCCGACGGCGACCCGGAGATGCTGGGCGCGGCCGCGAGGGATCTCGCCGCCGGGCCGGATCCCGAGCGCGCGGCCATGTCCGGAGGCGCATCGGCCTCGCCGCGGCACATGGGCGCCTATCTTCAGCCGGTCGACGCCGATCGGGAGGCGCTGAGCGCGGGTCGGGGCCTGGTGGTGGTCAACGCCTTCACCAATGGCAACGGCGCCCTTCAGGCCCGCTTCCACCGATTGCTGGGCAGAGGGTACCGCGAGCGCCTGGCGCGGGGGATCCGCGCGGCCTGGGGCACTGAGCGCGTTCTGGAGATTCAGGTCTCCACCGACTGCAACACCGCTCAGGCCGCCTCCTGCGGCGTCCTGTCCCCGCTCGGACTGCCCGGCGAGCCCGCGGCGCCGGATGCGACGCCTCTGAGCGCGCTGAGGCTCGCCCACGATCCGCGCACCGACACACTGTTCCTGACCGACGCTCACGGACCGGTGGGGCTGGCCTATCTCGGGCTCATCCCGCAGTACCGCCTCGGCGGATACCGCTCCTGGCTGGTTCTGCTGAGCGACCCGTGGGCCCGGATGTCCCCCCTGGCGGATCACTGGACCAGTCGTCGCCTGGAGATGACCGGTCCGATGCCGGACGAGGCGGTCCACGCCCCGCGCGCCACCTACGGGCGCCTGGTCACACGTCGGGAGTCCTGGACCTTCCCGGCCGCCCAGGTGACCGGCCTCCTGGACCGCGATCCAGCGGCGACGCTCGTGAGAGTGACGGATCTGCGCGAGCGGTGGGGCATCCCCGCGGAGGTCTACGTCCATCAGCACCTGGGCGCCCAGGCGGAGTTCGGCACGACGTCGGACGAGCACAAGCCCCGGTACGTGGACCTGAGATCGCCGGTGTCGCTGCTGGCGCTGCGCGGCTGGGTCGATCCGGATGCCGAGCACCTCAGCCTGATCGAGGCCCTGCCGGCCAGGGAGCAGATGGCGGGCGCGACGCCCGCGGGCCGGGCGACGGTCCTGGAGTACCTGATCAACATGCAGTGGCCCAAGCGACCCGAGAATGGTGGGGATGACCGGTGAGAGGGCTGTCGGACGACGTCGGTGCGCGGGCCGCGGCGGCATTCGAGGACCGGGAGGGCCAGGAGGTCGATTGGCTGTACGCGCGCATCTACTGCGCCGACGGGGACGACACCGATGCGCTGCTGCCCGCGATCGCGCGCTGGTTCGACGAGGTCCGCGCCCGCTGGCCGATCCGTTCCGCCCACTTCCTGCGCTTCATCGATCTGCGCGGTCACCACGTGAGGCTGCGGCTGCAGGCCGATCCGGATGCGCTGGACGAGGTCTTCGAGCATCTCGGCGTCGTGGCCGCTGCCGCCCGGCGGGCGCGCGTGCGCACGGTCGAGCGCCTCGTCCCCGACCCGCTGACCGCCGGCGGCGGGAGCGGACGGGCTGGCGTCTCGTGCTCGGTGTACGGGCCCGAGTACGGCAAGTACGGCGGTCCGGCGGGGGTGGAGGAGGCCGAGCGGCACTTCGACGTCTCCAGTCGCTGGTGCTGGGACAACCGGGTCTGGACGGTCCCCCGCCCACTGCCCAGAGTCGCCCTGACCGCTCGTTTCCTGGCGAATGCGGCCGACGTCGGGCCGCTACCGCCAGCCGAGCTGCTGGGTGCCCACCTGCGCATGTGGGGGTCCCGCCTCCCCGAGCGCCTGCGCGACGGCACCGCGCTCGGCTCCGTGGTGCAGCAGGTGCTCGCCTGCCCGTTGAGCGAGGTCCCGGGGTGGGGGCGCGCCGACGAGCTGACCGGGCAGTTGGCCGCCGACGCCGCCCGCACCGTGCGCGAGATCGGTACGGGATCCGCCGGACGCCGTGCACTCGACCTGCTGCACATGGATGCCAACCGTTTCGGCGTCAACCCCGCCGAGGAGTGCGTCGCCGGGGTGTGCGCCCGCTATCTGCTCGGCGGCTCCGGGTCCTGAGTCGCCGTCGGGGCGACGGGGGTGTCGGGGGCGCACCCCGGCGATGCGCACCGGACGTCGAGATCGGTCCGGTTCCGGCTCGAGATCGGTTCAGTTCCGCGTCGAGATCGGTCCGGCGGGGCCACTGCCCGGTGGCCGGGGCCACGAGTCGGGCATTCCTGCACGAGTCCGACGACGGCGTCGTCCGGCTCGTGCAGGAATG
>ERZ772993.523-NODE-523-length-18322-cov-15.268626_pt1 | contig 18322 bp, 13 predicted proteins | sample MGYA00580670_ERZ772993 | MGnify/ENA primary metagenome ERZ772993 (study PRJEB29015, sample SAMEA2737936) | human oral metagenome | biome: human oral; feature: human-associated habitat; material: dental | place: China | collected 2136 ... | reverse complement strand
CGATCTTGTCGCCGAAGGAGACCAGCACCTTGCGCAGCAGCGGGTACTGCGTCCCGGAGGAGGACTGGACGTAGACGGGTTGGACGTAGAGCAGACCACCGCCCACCGGCAATGTCAGCAGGTTGCCCTTGATGACCTGCGAGCCCTGCTGGCTCAGCAGGTTGAGGACCTGGCTGGCGGTTCCGTCGGAGTTGAAGTTGTTCTGCACCTGCCCCGGGCCGGACACGTTGGAGGACCGCGGCAGCTCCAGGAGCCGCAGCTTGCCGTAGTCGGGGTTCCTCACCCCCGGCTCACCACTGGCCGTCTCGGAGTCCACGGCCAGGAATCCGGTGAGCACATTGCGATCGGTGTTGCCGCCGATGATGTAGACGCTGGACAGGGAGAAGGACGCCTGCTCCTGGTCCGGCATCTTGAGGGTCAGGTAGTAGGGGGCCTGCGCCGAGTCGCCCTCCTTCGTGGGGTCGTCGGGGACCTTCCAGAAGTCACCGCCCGAGTAGAAGTCCTCGGGATCCGTGACGTGGTACTTGGACATCACCGTGCGCTGGACCTTGAACAGGTCCTCCGGGTAGCGCATGTGAGCCATGAGGTCGGCACTCATATCGCTCATGGGCTTGACGGTGCCCGGGAAGACCGACTGCCAGGCGTCGAGGAGCGGGTCCTGCTCGTCCCACTCGTAGAGCTTGACGCTGCCGTCGTAGGCATCGACGACCGCCTTGACGGAGTTGCGCACGTAGTTGGACTCCTTCGGCGCGCCGAGCAGGGAGGCCTGCCCCGTCGTCGCGTCGCTCATGGAGTCCTCCAGGGACTCGTGCTGGGAGTAGGGGTAGTTGTTGGTCGTGGTGTAGCCGTCGAGGATCCACACGACCCGCTTGGGCGTGGAGGGGTCGCCGTCGTGGTCGACGACCGCCGGGTAGGGGCTGCCGTCCAGGGTCAGCCAGGGGGCGACCTTCGAGACCCGCTCGGCGGGGTTGCGGTCGTAGAGGATCTGGGAGCCGGCGCGCACCTCCTGGGAGAAGAGGATGTTCATCTCCTGGAAGCGCACGGCGTACAGCAGCCGGTTGAGGGGGTTGGACACGTCCGGGCCCCCGTTGCCGGCGAAGGTGGTGTTGACCTGCCCGGAGGGCGCGGCGTCGTCGGGGTAGTCGAGCTCGTGCGGGCTCCCGCCGTCGTCGCCGCCCACAATGGAGTACGACGGCGAGGACTGGCCGAAGTAGATGCGCGGCTCGTACTCGCCCAGGTCGCCGCTGGAGGGGATCCCGCCCTCCCAGAACGCGGGCGAGCCGTCGGTGCGGGCCGTGTTGCCGTAGGCGGTGACGACGCCGTAGCCGTGGGTGTAGACCGTGTGCTCGTTGATCCACGTGCTCTGCCCCGTCCCCAGGCCGTTGAGGTTGAGCTCGCGCACGGCGATGACCGTGTCCCGGCTGGCCCCGTCGACCTGATAGCGGTCGACGTTGAGCAGGTTGGCGAAGCCGTAGTACTGCTTGTTCTGCTGGAACTGGGTGAAGCTCGGCGAGACCTGGTTGGGGTCCAGCAGGCGGATCGAAGTGGTCGACTCGGCGTCCTCCTTGAGCTGGCCCGCCGTCGCCTCCGTCACGGCCGCGTAGTTGGAGGTCTCGACCCCGTCCAGGCCGTAGGCCGCCAGGGTCGCCTTGATATTGCGGTCGATGTACTGCGACTCCTCCCGCTGGGCGTTGGGGTCGACGACGAACTTCTGAATGACCGCCGGGTAGGCCAGGCCGATGAGCAGCGCCGAGACCACCATGACCACCACGCCCGTCACGGGCAGCTTCCACGACCTGGCGCGCACCGAGGCGAGGAAGAGCACGGCGATGGCCACGGCGATGGCGGCCAGGATCGCATTGGCCGGGATGACGGCGTTGACGTCGGTGTAGCCGGCGCCGTCGAACTTGGAGTTCGAGGAGTAGTACAGGGCCGAATAGCGGCTCAGCCAGTAGCCGGCGCCCCGCAGCAGGCAGAACAGGGCGAGGAACACCGCCAGGTGCACGCGCGCGGCCCTGGTGAAGTGGGGCGAGCGCGCCACGGAGATGCCCCCGTAGAGGTAGTGGACGATGACGCTGGCCACGCCGGCGAAGATGACGACGCGCCCCAGGTAGGACACGACGACGCTCAGGACCGGCAGAATGAAGACGTAGAAGGACACGTCGAGGCCGAACTGGGGGTCGCTCACGCCGAAGGGCCGGGAGTGCAGGGCCAGGAGGATCTCGCGCCAGTGCGGGGCCAGCTCCCACAGCGAGGCCAGCAGCCCCAGCACCGCGGGCACGCCCCACACCAGGGGGCGGCGCAGCGGCTCGACGGCCGTGCGGTAGGCCTCCAGGTTGCGGGTGGCCTCGTCGTGCGGCAGGCCGATCTCACGGGACCGGTAGGCGGTGGTCATCGCGGCGAAGACGGCGCCGAACATCACCAGGAAGCCGACCACGAGCAGGACGCCGGAGGCGATCCACTGGGTCCAGATGACCCGGGAGAAGCCGAGCTGGTTGAACCACAGCACCTCGGTCCAGGTCTGCGACAGGAACACGACGACGGCGCCCAGGGCGAAGAGGATGATCAGGGTCCACGCCAGGGGGCCGGGGCGGCGCCTGGGCTCGCGCTCGCGGCGGTCCGGGCGGGCGGGGCGGGAGGACCCCCCCGAACCGGAGCCCGCGGAGCCGCGCGAGGCGCGCGGCGGCCGGATGCGGCCGCCCCTGCCGAAGAGCGCGGCGGGGTCGAAGCCGAAGGGGTTGCCGAGGACGGGCTCGTCCTCCTCGTCGTCGGTCCGACGGCGACCGGCGCGCCGTCGGGGCTCGTCGGACGCCCCGTCGTCCTCGTCCTTGCGGGAGCGCGCCGGGCCGCCCGGGCGCGAGGAGTCGGCCTGGTGGAACCCGCCTCGCACGCGTTCCTCGCGGCTGGCGTCGTCGTGCGAGGCGCCGGGGGCGTCGTCGCCGTCGGGCTTGTCGTTGGATTCGTCGTCGGGCCTGGTGCTCACGATCACTCCGTGTCTGGGGAGGCGCGCGCGGCGCGCGGAACTTGCGGCGCGCGGAGCGCCGAACGGGCCCATCGTCCCACAAGTCGCGGCGGGCCCACAAAACCCGCGCCGCGCCGCCGCCATCGACCACCGGCTCAGGCGACTTGCACAACACGCCCTAGATGATTGATTCCAAGGGGTGTGGTTAGTGGTCGTAGGGGGTCAGGGAGCGTAGGACGGGTGCGTTGGTGAGGCTGTTGTGCCAGATGGCTGCGGTCAGGGCCAGGATTCGTTGGGTGATGCGGCAGCAGACCCCGGTGATGGTGCGTCCGGCGTGGCGCTCGAGGTCGAGCTGGCCTTTGAGGGTGTCGAAGACTGACTCGATGACCTGGCGCAGTGGCCGCAGGAAAGTGCTGCCGGGCCGGGGCGCCTCGCCCTTGCGGGTGGGGCGCACCAGGGTGATCCCGGCGCGGGTGAGCTGGTTCTCGAAGGCGGTGCCGAAGTAGTTCTTGTCGGCGATGATCACCTGACCCGGTGCGGCCGGCTGGTCCATGCGCTCCAGGACGGCGCACAGGATCTCGCGTTCGTCTGCCTTGGCGCCCGCCAGGGCCCAGCCCACGGGCAGGCCGTGGACGGTGCACACCAGGTGCAGGCGCAGGCCCCAGAAGAAGCGGGAGTGGGAGGCGCAGTAGCCGTACTCGGCCCAGCCGGCCAGGTCCGAGCGCATCACCGCGGGGCGCGAGCGGGCGCATTCGATGGGGGTGGAGTCGGCCAGCCAGACGGTGTCATCGGCTACGGGCACGCGTCGGCGCAGGGCCGTGGCGACCCAGGTCATGGTGGCGGTGAGCTTGCGGACGCGCTTGTTGTAGCCCGACTGGCCGGGCACCCGGGGGAACATCGCTCGCAGGGCGCCGTCGGACCCGACGCGGCGCAGCCAGCGGGCCTCGCTGGTGTAGCCCAGCAGGGCCTGCACGACGGCCAGGGTGATGACCTCGGCGTCGCTGGTGAGCGGAGCCAGCCCCACGGCCGGTCTGGCGGGCGCCTGCTCGGGATGATCCTTCAACAGGTCGTCGACGGTGACGTACAGTGCGGTGGTGAGGGCCTCCAGGCCGGTGTCCATGAGCGAGCCCGTCCTTCCCGAAAGTGCGGTGAGATCTGGTTAGCACCACCGATCCTGCGAGGCCCTCACCCCATCCACTGGCTCCCACGCCGACCACCACCCCTTGGACTTACTCATCTAGGCTCGGCCCGTGAACGCCCAGCGCCCCCGCGGTCCGACGCCCTCCCGCCGCGCCCTCGCCCGCGTCGTCGTCGAGATCGAGCGGCGCGCCGCGGCGCGCGGCTGGGACGCGCCCGTCGGCGTCTTCGCCCTCGTGCGCACGGCGGCGGCCCTGGCCCAGGACCCGGATCTGGCCCGGCTCCTGGACGCCGCCGCCATCGAGGAGGCCCGCGCCGACCCCTGCGCCCTGACGGTCATCGAGCAGGAGGGGCTGCCCCCGGCCGCCGACCTGGGGGACCTGCTGGGCCGGCTGGCCTGGCCGTCCGCCGTCGACGGCGCGGCGGTGAGCGTGGAGCGGATCATGGTCGGCCCGGCGTCCGAGGCCGGGGCCGAGGCGATCGAGGACCCCGACGAGCGGATCGCCTTCCTCCGGGCCCGCCCCGACCGGCAGGACGTGCGCCTGGTGGCGGGCGTGCTGCGCTCGGGCGAGTCCTGGTGCGCGGTGCGCGCCCGCAGCCGGGACAGCGACGGGGCCGTCGTCCAGGGCGAGGCCGTCGTGCCCGGCCTCGTCGAGGCCCTGGCGGCCACCTTCGCGTGAGGATCCGGGCGGCGCGGAACCACCGGCGGAGGCGCGGCCGTCGCCGTCGGCCTGTCAGTCCTGCGCCTGGTCCCCCAGGCCCTGCGGATCGTTCTCATCGGCCTCCCGGGCGCCGTCGGCCCAGCCGAGCGTCCCGTCCAGCAGCGAGGCCAGGTCCGCGTCGATCTGGGTGTCCATATCCGCCGCCGCCCGCCGCATGGTCAGGAAGTCCTCGGGACTGGCCAGCTCGGCGGCGGTGGGCATGACATCGGGGTGGAGCCAGAAGGCGTCGCGCTCGGCGTCGCCCACCTCCTGCCCCAGGCGGGTCCACAGGGCGGCGGCCTCGCGCACGCGGCGGGGGCGGAACTCCAGGCCGATGAGCCGGGAGAAGACCTTCTCGGCGGCCCCGCCCTGGATGCGACGACGCCGGATCATCTCCTGCAGCGGCACGGCGTGCGGCAGGTGGGGCGCGGTGGCGCGGGCGGTGACGACCTCGACCCAGCCCTCGACGAGCGCCAGGAGGGTCTCGACGCGCTCGAGGGCGTCCTTCTGGGCGGCGGTCTCCCGGGGGGCGAACATGCCGGACTCCAGGGCCCGGCGGATCGCCTCGGGGTCGTTCGGGTCGATCTGGGAGACGGCGGCCTCCAGGGCGTCGGTGTCGATGGCGATCTCCCGGGCGTAGGCCTCGACGGCGCCCAGGACCCGGCCGCGCAGCCAGGGCACGTGGGCGTACAGGCGCGCGGTGGCCGCCTCCCGGACGGCCAGGAACATGCGCACCTCGTCCTCCTCGGACACCAGGCCCTCGGCGAAGTCCGTCACACCCGCCGTCACGAGGGCGGTGCCCGGCTCGCGGGTCAGCGGCAGCCCGACGTCGGTGGCGGAGACGGCCTCGGCGGCGAGCTCGCCGATGGCCCGGCCGAGCTGGAGCCCGAAGGCCGCCCCGGCCATGGACCTCATAATGCCGCCCAGGGCGCCCACCTGGCGGACGACGTCGTCCTCCTCGGCGGCCAGCCGGCTCATCTGGCTCTCCAGCGCGCCGGCGAGGGCCTGCGTCGCCGCGGCGGCCACGGGCGCGCACAGCTCCTGCCAGGTCGGCAGGGTCCGCTCCACCCAGTCCGACCGGCTCCAGGCCTCCCGCGCGCCGGGGGCGGGCATGAAGTCGGTGGCGGTGTCGAGCCACAGGTCGGCCACCCGCAGGGCCTGGCGGGTCCCGTCGGCCAGCGCCGCGGTGACCTCGGGATCGCCCTGGGCGCGGGCGGTCTGCAGGGCCAGGTCCTTGCCCATGTCCCAGTTGACGGGCTCGTCGGAGGCCGAGTCGAGCATCTGCTGCATCTGGGCGCGCAGCGCCATCATCTGCCCGGGACTCATCGAGGACAGGTCGGGCATGGCGCCCATGCGGGCCAGCTCGCCGGGGTCGATCCCCGAGGCGCGCAGCGCGCCCACGGCGTCCGCCGCCACCTGCTGACCGAACAGGGAGGCGAGCATGCGCTCGATCTCGTCGTAGGGGTCCTCACTCATGGGCTTCCTCTCGCGCTCGCGTGTCCGGGCTACCGGAACGCTCCGATCGTGCCATGCATTCCTGAGCATCGACCATGAACCTGCGCATTCTCAGTTCCGTGCGCCATGATGGGCGCCGTGACCACCCACGCCACCCCCGAGCCCGACTCCGTCCGGGAAGACGGCGCCCTCGACCGGCCCGAGCCCGACGCCGCCCCCTCCCTCCCCTCGGCCGAGCCCCTCCCCCCGGCCGGGGCCGACGACGCGATGCCCCAGCCGTGGCGCCCGAGCCGCCGCCTCATCGTGCTGCTCACGATCCTGGTCGTCGTGGTGGCGACCCTCGTGGCGGCGGCCACCGTCCCCATCAATATGGTCATCGAGGCGCCCGGACCCACGTGGAACGTGCTGGGCAGCGCCGACACCGACGGCTCGCAGGACTCGAACGGCCAGAGCTCCGTCATCAACGTCACCGGCGCCCGGACCTACCCGGCCGACGGCGCCCTGCGGATGACGACGGTCTCCGTGCGCGGCTGCCCCGGCTCCCCGGTGACGGCCCTGGACGTCATCCAGGCCTGGTTCGACGACAACAAGACGATCGTCGACCGCAATACGGTGTGTCCGGAGTCAATGAGCGCCCAGGAGGTCGAGCAGGTCAACCAGGCCCAGATGACCAGCTCCCAGGACGCCGCGGTGGTGGCCGCCCTCATGGAGACCGGCCTGGCCACCCGCATGGTGCTCCGGGTCGAGGGCCTCGCCGAGGAGCAGACCTCCACCGAGATCCAGGTCGGCGACGTCCTGACCTCGATCGCCCCGGAGGGCGGACCCACCACGCAGGTGACCGATTTCGGCCAGCTGCGCGCCCTGCTGACCACGATCCCCCCGGGCACGCGGGTCACGCTCGGGGTCGAGCGGGACGGCGCCGCCGTTGAGGCCCACCTGACCACCATCAACCCCAAGGACGCCGACGGCGACGGCAATCCCGACTCCGAGGGCTCCCTGCTCGGGCTCGTCCTCAGCGCCCGGGCCGACTCCGACATCGACGCGACCTTCGGGCTCCAGGACGTGGGCGGGCCGAGCGCCGGCAGCATGTTCGCCCTGGGGATCGTCGACTCCCTGACCCCGGGCGACCTGACCGGGGGCAAGGACATCGCCGGCACCGGCACCATCGCGATCGACGGCCAGGTCGGGGCGATCGGCGGGATCCGCCAGAAGATGGCGGGGGCCCGGGCCGCGGGCTCCGACTACTTCCTCGCCCCGGCGTCCAACTGCTCGGAGGTGGTCGGCCACGAGCCCCGGGGCATGGAGGTCTTCGCCGTGTCCACGCTGCACGAGGCGGTCGGGGCCGTCGAGGCGATCGCCGCCGGCGACACCTCCGGCCTGGCCACCTGCGAGACCGTCGTCGCCGCCCCCTCCTCCTGACCGCCCCGCCCCTCCCCCTTCGCCGCGACCGGCGGAAACGACGCGCGAGACCGGCGGAGAACGCGCCCGGCGCCCGAGTTATCCACAGGTTGCGGGCGGCGTCTGGCGCCGGCGGCGCTCGCGTGCCACGCTCGTAACCGCCCCGGCCCGGCGAGCCGGGCGCCGAGCGGCCCGCGCGGGCGGACGCCGCGCTCGGCGGCGCCCCGCCGGGCCGGGCACCGAGGAGGGACCATGCGCGTGCGCGGAGACGCCCCCGTCCTGTGGCGGACCACCGGGCAGACCCAGATCGGCGTCGAGCCGGGACGCTCCCTCGTCCTGACCGGGCTGACCGCCGCGGAGCAGCAGCTCCTCGACCACCTGCCCCGCAGGATGTCCCCCGACGACGTCTACCGGGCCTCGCGCCGCTGCCGCGTCCCACTGCCGCGCGCCCAGGACCTCCTGGGGCGCCTGCGCGCGGAGGGCGTCCTGCGCGGAGCCGGCTCCAGGCCGACGACGCCCGAGGAGCAGTACTGGGAGCGGCTCGTCCACTCGCCCCGCTCCCGAGCGGTCCGCCTGCGCGCCAAGAGGGTCGCGCTCTTCGGCTCGGGCCCCCTGGCCCACGAGCTCGCCGCCCTGCTCGCCGAGGCCGGCCTGGGCGCGGTCCTGCCCGAGGACGAGGCCGTCGGGGCGCAGATCGTGGCGCGCTTCCCGGGCACCGACACCGGCGCCCCGCTCGACACGATCCCCGACCTCACCCTCACGCTGGACCCGCACGTCATCGACCCCGTGCGCGCCCGGGCCCTGGCCCAGGCGGGCGCGCGCCACCTGCCCGTCACGCTGCGGGAGGTGTCCGTGCGCGTCGGCCCCCTGTTCGAGCCCGACCGGCCCGTGTGCCACGACTGCCTGGACCTGTGGGAGGCCGACGCCGACGCCTGCTGGCCCGCCATCGCCACCCAGGCGCGGCTCCTGCCCGAGCCCGTGCTCGAGCGCCTCCTGCTCCACCAGTGCGCGGCGCTCGCCGTGCGCGCCGCCCTCGACTGCCTGGGCGACGCCCCGGACCGGTGGCGGGCCGCCAGCACGGAGCTGAGCGCCGACGAGCCCCTCGGCGTCGCGCGCCGCTGGAGCCCCCACCCCCGGTGCCTGTGCTCCCGGACATCCCGAACCTCCCGGGCCGCCGGGGCTCCCCGGGCCATCGGGGCCGCCCAGCCCTCCCGGACGGTCCCCCGGGCCGCCGAGCGCCCGGCCGCGGCCGCCGCCGGCATCGACATCGCCGTCGCCGACGCCGCTCCCGCTACGCCCCGTGCTCCCGCACGATCCGCAGCAGCTGGTCCCCGTACTCCTGGAGCTTGACCGGCCCGACGCCGTGGATGGCGGACAGCTGGGGGAGCGTCGTCGGCTTGATGATGGCGATCGAGCGCAGGGAGACGTCGGCGAAGACCGTGTAGGGCGGGCGCGACCTCTCCCTGGCCACCGCCTGGCGCCAGGCGCGCAGCTCCTCGAACAGGGCGACCGTGGCCGGGTCGTTGTCCTGCTCGAACTCCAGGGCGGCCTGCTTGCGCGTCGTCCTCGCCCCCGCCCCGCCCGCGCGGCGGCGCGCCCCGGCCTCCTCGTCGACGGGCCAGATCCCGGCCAGGAAGCGGGAGGGCTTGCGCGAGGCGCGCCCGCCGGCGTGCCGGGCGCGCGCGTAGGTGATGACCAGGTGCTCGCGGGCCCGGGTGACCGCGACGTACAGGAGGCGGCGCTCCTCCTCGACGGCCTCGGGCCCCTCCGCCAGGTTGATCGGCAGCAGGCCGTCCGAGGCGCCGACGATGATGACCGCGTCCCACTCCAGGCCCTTGGCGGCGTGGATGGTGGACAGGGTGACGCCGTCGACCGTGGGGGCGTTCTGGGCCTCCGCCCGGTCCCCGAGCTCGCGCACCAGGCCGTCCAGGTCCGTCCCGCGCACCCGGGCGAGCTCGTCGGCCAGGTCGACGATGGCGTTGAGGGAGTCCCAGCGCTCGCGCACGGCGCCGCGCTGGGCGGGCGCCTGCTCGGTCCAGCCCTCCCGGCCGAGCACGTAGCGCACGTCCCGCCCGAGGTCGCCGGTCAGCTCGGCCCGCTCCGTGCGCATGGCGCCGCGCAGGGCGACCATGGCGCGGCGCACCTCGGCGCGCTGGAAGAAGCGGGCGCCCCCGCGCACGAGCAGGCCGATGCCGGCCTCGGACAGGGCCTGCTCGATGGGCTCGGACTGGGCGCCCGTGCGGTAGAGGACGGCGATCTCGCTCAGCGCCACCCCCGCGGCCCGCAGCCGGCGGACCTGGGCGACGACCCCGGCGGCCTCGGCCTCGTCGTCGTCGAAGGCCTCGAAGCGGACGGCCGGGCCGGAGGGGCGCTGGGCGACGAGCTCGACGGCGCCGGCCGGCAGCACCAGCCGACCGGCGCGCCGCGAGCGCGAGAGCACCCGGTTGGCCAGGGACACCACCTGCGGGGTGGAGCGGTAGTCGCGGGTCAGGCGCAGGGTGCGGGCGCCGTCGAACTCCCCGGTGAAGCCCGTGAGGTAGTCGGGGGTGGCGCCGGTGAAGGAGTAGATCGTCTGGGAGACGTCGCCGACGACGCACAGCTGGGAGCGGCGCGGCCCGAGCCACAGCCGCAGGAGGCGGTGCTGGAGCGGGGAGACGTCCTGGTACTCGTCGACGACGAAGTGCTTGTACTGGCCGCGGACCTGGGCCGCGATGTCCTCGCGGCTGCGCAGCATGCCGACCACGGACAGCAGGACGTCCTCGAAGTCGATGACGCCGCGCTCGTCCTTGGCGGCCTCGTAGCCGGCGTAGACGCGCGCCACGGCGTCCGCGTCGAGGCCGCCGATCTCGTCGCGCCGCGCCGCCCGGGCGCGCTCGGCGTAGACGGCGGGGCGGATCATGGTGACCTTGGCCCACTCGATCTCGGCGGCCAGGTCGCGCACGAGGGCGCGGTCGGAGGGCAGGCCCAGGCGCCGCGCCGCGACGGCGACCAGCCCGGCCTTGTGCTCCTCCAGGGGCGGGCGGCGCCCGCCGACGGCGCTGGGGTAGAAGTAGTCGAGCTGGCGCAGGGCGGCGGAGTGGAAGGTGCGCGCCTGCACTCCGCCCACGCCCAGGTCGCGCAGGCGCGAGCGCATCTCGCCGGCGGCGCGGGCGGTGAAGGTGACGGCGAGGACCTGGGTGGGGTCGTAGGCGCCCACGGCGACGCCGTAGGCGATCCGGTAGGTGATGGCCCGGGTCTTGCCGGTGCCGGCGCCCGCGAGCACGCACATGGGCCCCTCGAGGTGCTCGGCCACCGCCCGCTGGTCGGGGTCGAGGGCGTCGAGGAGCTCCTGCGGGCTGCGCGGGCGCGGCGCGGCGGGGCCGGGCGCGGGGCTCGGGTCTGTCTGGCTCATCGGGTCCAGCCTGCCACGGGCCGCCGACACGGGGGCGGACCCGGCCCGTCCGTCGCGCGCCGGGCGGCGGGCGCGGTCCGTCGCACGACGGGCCGGCGGGGCCGCGACTCCGGCGGCGCGCCGGACCGGCGGCCCCGGCGGGCTCAGGTCCAGTCGGAGCGGGGCCCGACCGGCCCGCCGTACCAGTCCTCGATGAGCATGCGCGCGATCGACGTGGGGCCCGGCAGGACGATCCGGCCGGCGGCGACGGCCCGGGCGAGCTCGGCGCGCGAGAGCATGACGGCGTCGGTGACCTCGTCGCCGTCGGGGCGGGGCAGGCGCTCGCCGTCGGCCAGGCGGGCCCGGTAGCCGAGCATGAGGGAGCGGGGGAAGGGCCAGGGCTGGGTGGCCACGTGCTCGACGCGGGCGACCCGCAGGCCGGTCTCCTCGGCGACCTCCCGCACGACGGCGGCCTCGGCGCACTCCCCCGCCTCGACGAAGCCGGCCACGACGGAGTAGCGCCCCGCGTCCCAGCGGGAGCCGTGGACCAGGAGGAGGCGGTCGGCGTCGTCGGTCACCGACATGATGACGGCCGGGTCCGTGCGCGGGAAGCTCAGCGCCGCGCAGCCGGTGCAGCGCCGCGCCCAGCCGGCCTGCACCGGCCGGGTGCGGGCGCCGCACCGGGGGCAGTGGGCGGCGCGGGCGTGCCAGGCGGCCAGGGCGACGGCGGGCGCGGCCAGACCGGCGTCCCGGGCGGACAGGTCGGAGCCCACGGCCCGCAGGGCGGACAGCGGGTAGCGCTCCAGCAGCGCGGCCAGGTCGGCGCGGGGGCGGGCGGCGCCCTCGGCGTCGTCGGGCTCGGCGCCGGGGGCGTCCTCGGGCGGGACGACGACGGCGATCCAGGCGGGGCGCCGGTCGGGGGCGGGGTCGGAGGCCGGGCCGGGGCCGGGCGCCGGATCGGGACCGGGGCCGGGCGCCGGCGCCTCGCGCCCCAGGTAGCAGGTCAGCAGGCCGGTGACGTCCAGGTCGGCGGTGCTCAGCGGGGGCAAACCAGGGCGCGCCTGCGCGCCGGTGGGGAGGGCGGGCCCGTCCGCGGGCGCAATGGCGGGGGCCGGCGGGGTCAGGCCGTCGTCGGGCAGGTCGGGGTGGACGGCGGGGACGTCGAGGGCGACGCGCCCGCGGGCGTCGACCAGGACCAGGCGGGTGCCGCGGTCCGCGGCCAGCGCGGCGAGCAGCCCCGGCTCGCCGCGGCGGGCGGCGTCGCGGTCGATGGTGGTGCGCGACAGGGACCGTCGGCCGTAGTCGTCCTGCTGCCAGCGGCTCAGGGGGCGGGGGCGGGACGCCGGAGTGCTCATGCGCCCCACCCTAGGGCCGCGCGGCGCCGGAGCGCGCAGCGCCGATATCCTGGCGCCCCGACACGCACCCCGACGCGCACAAGGACGAATCGACCATGCCCCCCTCCGAGCCCGCGGCACGCAGCTACCTCGACCACGCGGCCTGCGCGCCGGTGCGCCCCGAGGTGGCCGCCCAGATCGCCCGGGACCTCGCCCGGGCCACGGCGGGCCGGGCCAACCCCGCCGCCCTGCACGCCTCCGGGCGCCGCGCGGGCGCCGCGCTCTGCGAGGCCAGGGCGCGCCTGGCCGCCGCCCTGGGCGTCGACCCCCACGAGGTCCTCTTCACCTCCGGGGGCACCGAGGCGGACGGCCTCGTCGTCGTCGGGCGGGTGCTGGCGGCCCGGGCGGCGGGGGTCGAGCGCCCGCACCTGGTCGTCTCCCCCGTCGAGCACCCGGCCGTGCTCGACTCGGCCCGCCGCGCCCGGGCCCTGGGGGCGGAGTTGACCCTCCTGGACGTCGACGCCGCGGGCCGGGTGGCGCCCGGGGACGCGGGGCGGGCGGTGGAGCCGGGGCGCACGGCGCTGGTGAGCGTCATGACGGCGAACAACGAGACCGGGCTCGTCCAGGACGTGGCCGGGCTCGTCGCCGCGGTGCGCGGGCGCACCGGCCCGGCCCGCCCCGGCGAGCCCGGCTGGGTGCCGGTCCACTCCGACGCGGTGGCGGCGGTGGGGCGGGTGGATGTGGACATGAGCGGGTGGGGCCTGGACGCCATGACGGTGTCGGGTCACAAGCTCGGGGCCCCGGTGGGCACCGGGGCGCTGGTGGTGCGCCGCGAGGTGGCGCTGACGGCGCCCACGGGCGGCGGCGGGCAGGAGCGCGGCATCAGGTCGGGCACGCAGGACGTCGTCGGCGCGCGGGCCCTGGCGCTGGCGGTGGAGCTGGCCGTCGCCGAGCGCGAGGCGCAGGCGGCGCGCCTGGAGGCGCTGCGCCGTCGGATCCTGGCCGGGGCGACGGCGCTGCCGGGCGTGCACTCGACCCTGCCGGAGGGGGCGGCCCACCTGCCGGGGACGGCGCACCTGTGGTTCGAGGACGTCGACGCCCAGGCGCTGCTCATGGCGCTGGACCTGGCCGGCATCGACGCCTCGGCGGGGTCGGCCTGCCACGCGGGGGTGTCCCGGCCCAGCGGGGTCCTGCTCGCCATGGGCTTCGCCGAGTCGGCGGCGCGCTCGACCCTGCGCTGCTCCATGGGGCGCGAGACGACGGCGGCCGACGTCGAGCGCCTGCTGAGCGCGCTGCCGGGGGCGCTGGAGACGGCCCGGCGCGCGGCCAGGGCCGCGGCGGCGGGGTGAGCGGCGCCCCGGCGCACCGTTACCGGGCGGTGGTGGAGCCGCGCGAGAAGCTCAGGCGGCTCCTCATGAGGACCCAGGACAGGACGAGGAGGAGGCCGGCGTACACCGCGAGGACGACGAGCGCCGCGCACGGGGCGAGCCCGATCGCCCGACGGGTCGTCTCCTGGCCGACCCCGGCGGGCCAGGAGACCGCCCAGTTCAACGGCCCCGGCAGCCACTTGACGATCCTCATGACCGACGGGTCGGCGTTGCCGGCGGCGCTGATCGTCGGCTCGATGAAGATGGCGAAGGCGAGGACGCCGCCGATAACCGCCGTCTGATTGCGCACGAGCCACGCCAGCCCCGCGCCGATGGCGGACCACAGAACCCCGAGCGCCAGGATGCCGCCGTACATCGCGAGATGCCGCGGCGTCGCGAACCTCGACTCCTGGCCGTTGAGGGCGAATACGGCGCCCGAGGCGAGGTGGGCCAGAGTCGCGAAGACCGCGCCCAGGACGCTGCCGGCGAGGGCCGCCGTCACGACGTCGGCCGCGAAGGCCCGGTCGCGCCCGCGCAGAATGACGATGGACCTGGCGATCTGCCCCGACCGGTACTCGGAGGTGACGATCAGGGACGCGACCGCGAGGGGAACGATGTACCCGACGCGGCCTCCGAAGGAGTACACGTAGCCGTACGAGACGTCCTCGACCTCGGTCCCGGCGTACCCGCTCGCCACCAGGTGAGTGATCACGCAGTCGAGCCCGAGGAGGACGACGACGAGCGCGCAGACGGCGAGGCGGAGCCGCCGATCCCGGTAGTGGAGCCGCGCCTGATAGACGATCGACCTCATCATCGCGGCGGCTCCCATCCCTCGGCCCCGCTCGTCTCGAACCGGTGGGACAGCCACGCGTACGCCGTCTGCAGGGACAGGGTCGCGCCGTCGACCGGCTCGAGACCCGGCTCGGCGCCGGACGCGCCGGAATCCGTCCTGGTTGCGGGGTCGACGACGATCCGGCGCCCGTCGTCATGGGCGAAGCGGTACTCCTGCGGGGGCGAGGCGCCGCCGGCCGCGCCGGAGGGGCCGGGTGCCAGTGCGCGCAGGCGCTGGGCCAGCAGCTCCCGCAGCCGCGAGAACTCCCCGTCGTAGAGCAGCCGCCCCTCCCGCAGGAATATGCACGCGTCGATGAACGACTCGACCTCCTGGAGGAGGTGCGAGGACAGGATGACGGTCTTGCCCCGCTCCTTCAGACCCCGCAGGACCGTCGAGAACCAGCGGATCCCCTCGGGGTCGAGCCCATTGAGGGGCTCGTCGAAGACCATGAGGTCGGCGTCCTCCACGAGCATGAGCGCGATCATCAACCGCTGCCGATTCCCCATCGACAGGTGCCTGACCCGCGTGCTCATGTAGGAGTCGATGCCGCAGGTGCGCGCAACGTCGCGCTCGACGCCGCTCCTGGCGACGACCCCCGCCGTGGCGGACAGGTAGTCGCCCACGGTGACGTCGCCCAGGAGCCCCGCGCCCTCCATGGAGGCGCTCACATTGGCCAGGGGGAACAGGGCGCGGCCCTCGGTGGGGCGCACGAGCCCGAGCAGCATGAGCAGCAGGGTCGTCTTCCCCGACCCGTTGGGCCCGAACAGCCCCACTACCGAGCCGTGCTCCACCCCCAGCGACAAGGGTCCGAGGACGAAACCCGGATATGACTTCTTCAGGCCCTCGCACAGGGCGACTGCGCGGCCGGAGGCCCTCACCTCTGACCGCTCGGCAGGTAGACCGACGCCCAGCACACGAGGGAGACGAGGGCGGAGATCCCCGCGAACATGGGGGACCCGGCGATCCACAGAACGGGGATGCCGATCAGTCCGCAGACCCCGCCCGCGGTCGCCGCTTTCCTATTCATGATCCACTCCTATACCGGCAGGGACTGAATCAAGTTGACGGATCAGACTATACCCGTGACATTGGACACAGGCAATGCCGGGGATCTCGGCGCCCCCGTTCACCGGGGGCGGCGGCTCACCGGGGGCGCTGGATCGTCGCCAGGGCGCGGTTGATGCGCCCCGGCCAGGCGGGCCCGTTGTAGATGAAGGCGGTGTAGGCCTGGAGGAGGTCGGCCCCGGCGTCGAGCATGAGCTCGGCGTCCATAATGGAGGAGATGCCGCCCACGCCGATAATGGTGGGCCCCTCCCCCAGCCGCGAGCGCAGGCGGCGGACCACCTCCAGCGAGCGCGGCAGCAGCGGGGCGCCGGACAGGCCGCCCTCCCCCAGGTCGTGGTCGACGGTCGTGTTGGTGGCCACGACCCCGTCCAGCCCCATCTTCAGGACGAGGTCGGCGACGGCGTCGATGTCCTCGTCGGCCAGGTCCGGGGCGATCTTGACCAGGAGGGGCACGTGGCGGTGGGCGGCGGCGTCGGCGGCCTCGCGCACGGCGGCCAGGATGGGTCGCAGCGCCTTGACGTTCTGCAGGTCGCGCAGGCCGGGGGTGTTGGGGCTGGAGACGTTGACGACGAGGTAGTCGACCCAGCGGGCGACCCGCGAGGCCGAGTAGCGGTAGTCCTCGACGGCGTCGTCCAGGGCGACGGCCTTGGTCTTGCCGATATTGGCTCCGACGACGATGCTGCGCCCGCGCACGGTGGAGCGCAGGGCGCGCAGGCGGCGGGCGGCCTCGTCGGCCCCGGAGTTGTTGAAGCCCATCCGGTTGCGCAGGGCGCGCGTGGCGGGGTGGCGCCACATGCGGGGCCTGTCGTTGCCGGGCTGGGGCCAGGCGGTGAAGGTGCCGACCTCGATGAAGCCGAAGCCGAGCATGTCCATGCCCTCGACGGCCTGCCCCTCCTTGTCCATGCCGGCCGCCAGTCCGAGCAGGCCGGGCACGGGCCGGGCGAAGGGGCCGCCCCGGTCGTCGCCGGGCACCGGGACGGCGGGGCGGCGGCCCCACATCTGACGCACGGCGTCGCGCACCAGGGGGACTTTGCTCGTGACTTCGATGGCCTTCACGCAGATGTCGTGGATGACCTCGGGGTCGATCCTGGTGAAGACGGTCTTGTACATCAGGTCGTAGAGCACGCGCCCAACAGTACTCGGTCGCGGGTCGCCCCACCCGGCGGCGGCGCGCTGGGCGGCGTCGTCCGCGGCGCATCCGACGGCGCGCCGGGCGCCCCCCGCCTGGCGATGCACTGAACGGCCCCGCGGCGGCGTGAATGCACCGCCGGACGGCGCGCTCGATCGCACCGGGCCGGCGGCACTACGCTGGGCGCGTCACGTCCCTTCGACCCCATGAGGCCGACATGTCCTTCAACCGCGATATCAAGATCGATTCCAAGCGGGTGAGCACCCGCGGCGGCCGGGGCGCGCTGATCGGGGGCGGCTCGATCGTGGCCGTCATCGCCGTCCTCCTCGTCTCGCGCCTGACGGGGCTGGACCTCAGCGGCCTGCTCGGCTCGAGCGCGGGGTCGGCGGGCTCCTACGCGACGTCGTCGAATATCGACATGTCCGTGTGCGACGACGGCGCCTCGGCCAATAAGTACACCCAGTGCCGCATGGTGGCGGTGGCGGAGTCGCTGGACGCCGTGTGGGGCGAGCAGCTGCCCGCGCAGGGGGGCGCCACCTACCAGAAGCCGGGGTTCGTGCTGTGGGACGGCGCCCGGGTGTCCACGGCCTGCGGGAACGCCTCCTCGGCGGTGGGGCCCTTCTACTGCCCGGGCGACTCGACGGTCTACCTGGACATGAGCTTCTTCTCGCAGATGGAGTCGACCCTGGGGGCGACGGACACCCCGCTGGCCGAGGAGTACATCGTCGCCCACGAGTTCGGCCACCACATTCAGAACCTGCTGGGCGTCATGAAACGCGCCGACCGGGCCGGCGCCGGCGCGACCTCGGACTCGGTGCGCGTGGAGCTGCAGGCGGACTGCTACGCCGGGGTGTGGGTCCACTACGCCGCGACGACGGCGGACCCCGACACGGGCACGCCCTTCCTCGTCGAGCCGACGCGGGCGGAGGTTCAGACGGCGCTCGACGCCGCCGCGGCCGTGGGCGACGACCACATCCAGCAGCGCTCGGGCAGCGGGGTCGACTCCGACACCTGGACGCACGGCTCGTCGGAGCAGCGGGTGCGGTGGTTCACCACGGGCATGGACTCCGGCTCGCTGGCGCAGTGCGACACCTTCGCGGTCTCCGGCTCCGAGCTGTGACTCGCGGAACCGGCGGAAAAGTCACGCGAGACCGGCGGATATGACTTGCGATTCGGTGCGTCGGGTGATCGGTCGCCGCGCCCCTTCGCCCTCGCCGCGCCCGTCCGCCCCAACATAATCCGACCCCATGTCCAACCCCTCGGCTTCTCCCCCGCCGCGCCCGTCCGCCCTCTACTGCGCCCCTTTCCGTCTGCTGCGCCCCTTCACCCTCCGCTGTACGGGAAAAAGGGGCGCAGCGGAGAGTGAAGGGGCGTAGCGGACGGAAAAGAGCGCAGCGGACGGATCCCGGGTCGGCGGCGTCACGACATGCGAGACGCCGTCCCGCCATGCAAGACGACCGGCGGGGCGGGGGCGCCGGGCGCGCTCGTCGAGCGCCGCCGGCCCCGTCGCGGGGACGACCGGCGGGGCGGGGGTGCCCTAACCGGCCCGGCGCGCCGCCCCGGAGGGCCCCG
>ERZ772993.521-NODE-521-length-18372-cov-11.827865_pt1 | contig 18372 bp, 16 predicted proteins | sample MGYA00580670_ERZ772993 | MGnify/ENA primary metagenome ERZ772993 (study PRJEB29015, sample SAMEA2737936) | human oral metagenome | biome: human oral; feature: human-associated habitat; material: dental | place: China | collected 2136 ... | reverse complement strand
ATGTGTTAAGCACGCCGCCAGCGTTCGTCCTGAGCCAGGATCAAACTCTCCAAAACAAACCAAAAACAAACAAAACAAACCACAAACACAAAAAACAAGACACACTATCGAGATCTCAAACAACACACCCACAAGGAGCGCTCCGAAAGACATGGTGTCGATCGTTCCGCCCTCAAGGCACCAGAGTAGGCTATGCGGAATATCGCTCGCCGGTCAAGTGCGGGACCCTGTGACCCTCGCCGCTCAACCTCGGAAAGCCGCTCCGCGCAACTCATCCCGCCGCGCGGCCCGTCAACCTCCTCCGATGGCGCCGCCGTCGGAACCGTGGCTCCTCAGGGCGGCGGGGAGTAGGTAATCAGCACCGCCGTCGGCCCGTCAACTCCGACCACCGTGAGGTGCGGCACCAGGCGGGAAGGTGCGTCAGAGCGAGCGCCGAATCGGACCGCCTCGCGCACGCCGAGTACCGCGAGGACGACAGGGGGACGACCGAGGACGACGACCGGCGCCGGACACCCCGGACCAATGACTCCTGGCGGCGAGCGGGTCGAGGAGACCCGGACGTCTAGGACCGCAGCCCGTCGATACTGGCCTCGATCATTCGCAGGGCCTGCCGCCTGAAGTCGGGGTCGGGGTTGATGAGCAGGTGGATGGCGAGTCCGTCAACCAGCCCGTGCAGCACCGTCGTCGCCGACTCGACATCGACGCCCGGCGCGGTGAGCCCGGCCCGGCGCAGCCGAGTAACCAGACGTCGACAGACCTCCCGAACGACCTCATAGCTCTCGTCCAGAACCTCTCGGACCCGAGCATTTCCCGGCGCCTCGGCAATGAGCGCGACGGTGACCTCCATCTCCAGGCGTCGTTCGGCATCGAGGGGAAGGAGCTCCTCGACGACGGAGAGAACGAGCGCACGCGGTTCGGGCTCGGCAAGATGGCGCTGGATGCGGACCCGGGCACGCCGCCCCACCAACTCCGTGGCGTGCACGAGCAGCTCCGTTTTGCTGGGGAAGACGTGCCTGATCGAACCGGTGGAGATTCCGGCTTCCGCGGCGACGGTGCGAATGGAGACGCCGCTGATGCCCTCGGCGTGAATCACTCGCCAAGTCGCCTCTGCGATCTCCTCCCGGCGCCTGTCGTGATCGATGAGCTTGGGCACAGCATCATGTTAGCACGCATGTGTTAGCATGGTTTTGTTAACTCACCCGTATTACCAAAGCGAGGTTCTGATGCCCACCTCAGACAGCACCGCCCTGCGTCTCGAGCGTCGAGTACTGGACAGTGCGACGCTCACCAGCGGAGTGGAGCAGGTCATCGACTTCGCCCTGCCCCTGTTCGCCAGAGCGATACTCGGACTGAGTCCGGGGCAGACGGGGGTTCTCATCGCGGTGGACCAGGTATCGGGTTTCCTGGTCCGCCCGATTGCCGGAACGGTGGTGGACCGCGCAGATCGCCTGATCGTTGCCGGAGCCGGTGCCGGCGTACTCGCGGCGGGCTGCGGGCTCTACGCCCTGGCGACCGGATTGCCATTGGCGCTGACCGCCGCCGTCATCACCGGTGCGGCCCAGGCGTTCTTATGGGTGGCGATCCGGGCAATTATCGGCGAACGGCTCCCAGAGGACTCGAGCGTGTTCGCGAAGCTGGTCGCCGCAGAGGAGACCGGCGGCTGGCTGGTTCTGGTTCCCGCGATCATTCTGCTGTCCGTCGCCGGATACCGTTGGGTGTTCGCGGGCACCGCCGTGTGCTGTCTCCTGGCCGTCTGGGATCTGCTCAGTGAACGGCGCCACCGCTTTCGCGCGAGCACTTCGGGGCCGGCCGGCGCGGAGCTGTCGAGCTTGTCGCTACAAGGACTGCGGGGAGTCGGCGTCGGACTCCGGCCGATTCTCATAGTCGTGGTGGCGACGATGACTGCGGAGGCCGCCATCAGCCTGCTGCTGATGCTGCACCTGCAACGCGGGTTCCACCTCGAGGTCATCCAAATCGCGTACGTGTTCCTCCCGGGCGCCGTGGCGATGAGCATTCTCCCGCCCTATCTGCATCGCCTGGTCGTATGGCTGGGCCGTCGCAGAATGCTCGTCGTGGGAGCCGTATCGAGCGCGCTTTTCGCAGCGGGCCTCGCACTCGCGCCGACTCCCCCGTGGATCGCCGCGCTGTGGGTGCTCTCCGCGATCGCCTGGTCGATCGTGATCCCCGTGCAGCGGTCCGTGATCGCCGAGGCTGTGGGAAGTACGCACCTCGGACGCGGATTAAGCCTCTACGAGGCGGCGTGCCTTGCCGGGGCGATCATCGGCTCGCTCGCCGCAGGACTGCTCTACGAGTCGGGAAGCTGGTTCCTGGCCTGCATCGTCTGCGCGGTCATCATCGCCTCGGGTGCGGTGCTGGCTCCGGCCGCGCTGACGCGCCTCGGTGTGGCCGACCGCCCTGCACCCGCATCGCGCCACAACGACGATTCGGCACCAGCCCCCGACGCTCCCGAAAACGACATTCCCGAGGCAGAGAACTCAGACTCTCCCCCTGACACCGACTCCCATCAGCCGATGACGCCCAAGTCCCGCCGCGATCTCCTGACCGACTTCACCTGGCACAGCGGGCTATTCGTCGCAGCGGAAGCCACCACGTGGGTGGCGCACAGGTTCTTCACCATCGGTCTGCCCGCCTGGGTCTTCGCCGCGCTGCGCATCTGGACCACCATCTACATCATTGACCTCATCTGGACGGCGTGGAAGGTTCTCGAGCCCCGCGACGGATAGGCGCTCAGTGGACTGCTACCGGATGGTACGGACGTATTCCTCAATCACGCCCGATGGCCTGCTCTACCGTCCGCACCGGCAATCAGCACTCGCTGCCCCGAACCAGATGGAAGCCGCGCCATCGACATCCTTCCGCAGCCAACCACGCCAAGCGCAGTCTTGGGATCGGCATCTACAACAAGCCCCAGGGACCTCCGAAGAGCTACTCCGGGAAGTCGAAACTGCATACATGGGCGAAGCATCGCCCAAGGAAATAGTGAAGCAAGTTGACCTCGACAACCAGCAACTATCTCGTCTCTTGCGAGCGCGTGATGTCATGTTCCACAATCAGTTCCCGACCAGCGGCGAGATTCGACACATGCGAGCCATGTACGAGCAGGAAGCCTCGCTGGAGTGTACAAGCGAAAGGCTGGGACACACTTCAAAACAAGTCCGGGACCACCTGCTGAGTACGAACGTCGCCACACGAGACACCCACAGACGATAGGTGCGCCCGCACCCAGGTGATCCGCAGACCTAGAGACCTCAGAAGGGCGGACACCTCCAGTCGCCGTCACTCGCATCCGGCCCGTCGGACAGTTCAACCACCTCAGGCTCAATAATGAGCGGCGTAAGCCACTCATTTGTCACCGACATGGTGCGACTGTTCGGCTCGGCTTCAGGCGGCAGAGCGCTGACTCGCGTCACCACTGGAACTTGCGTGGAGACCCCGGCAAGGACGCACGTCCCTGTCGGAAGGATCGGCAGCGATTCAAACGACACGCGGTCGAGATAGGCGACCGCCTTTTCGATCGCCTGCACATCGAGGTTGTTCACGAGCCGGTGGAGGAAGTAGTTATGGAGCTGAGAGATGATCGTGGGCGAGATGTCGTGGGGTCGCTGGCTAGCCAAGGTTAAGAAGACACCGAACTTGCGCCCCTCCTTGATAATCTCCTCGAACGTCTCTAGCCGATAGTCGCGCCATGCTTCGCTCTCGCGGGAGGATTCCAACGACAAGATGTTGTGGGCCTCGTCAATAATGAGGTTGAGGTAATTTCTATTACCGGGGTCGTTTTCCTTCTTCCGATCATAGAGATACTTGCAGAGCAGCATCGGAACGACCTTGCGCATCGACAGGTTGACGTCCCGCAAAGAGACTACGATCAAGGGACGATCGTATTTCTGACCGTCGTCAACAACGATTAGTTTCTTGATGTCTGGCACTCGTGTCTCAAGTCGCTTGACCAGCGGCGACAGATGCTCACGGTTAGAGAATCCGCTGATGACGTCGTTGTAGTACTGCAGAACGATCTTGAATCGAATCAGGTCAATGCCCGACTCGACCTTCGAAAAGTCTATGTTCAACGCGACGATCTTGTCTTTGGTATTCGTTTCCCAGGCGGGGTGATCCGGATCGATTGGAGTGCTGCTCCACGGCCCCCAAAAAAAACTTTCCCATCGTGGCGTTGTAATGCAAGTTCTGCTGAAAGTCGGCGATGAGGTTGGCGAGTTCCTGGGAGGAAGACGAGCCGAGGCAGTTCTGCACCTCGGTGAGCAGGTTGAGCACGGTTTGTCTGTCGAGCGTTCTGTCGTTGCTCTTCGTTGCCCTTAGCACCATGTCTCCGAGGACCTTGAGCAAGTCCGCCGGTTGGGCGATCCGCTGGTCCCAGTAGTCGCTGTTGAGGACCCGTGCGAGGAATGGGGCCTGCGTCTTCTCGGTGGCATCAAGGAGGACGGCCCAGAACGCAAGGTCGCTGACGGCACTCGACGGGAGCGGAAGACGTGAACCGTTGGCAACACGCGTGCTGAGGGCATACTCCCGCTTGTTCGCATCGCTGGTCAAGACGGCCGTGGAACGAGGGTCCTCGTTTGAACGTACCCGGTTGAGGTACTCACCATTGAAATCGATCAAGACGAACTGAGACCGTTGACGGAACGCTTCAATGGGCCCATATTTCTTGAACAACTCGTGGTAGAGCTTCGTGAGTGTGTACGACTTCCCGCTTCCGGTGTTGCCGAAGATACCGATGTGGCTGGCAAAGATCGCGTTGATTCCGACGGCTACCGACTGTGTTGGCTCCATTGCCAGCGCGCCGATCTCTAACGGCTGATCGCCGCCTGAGACGAAGTCGTGGATGAAACCGAACTCTTCCTCAGTGAGTATGAAGCACTCGTTATCCAGGAGCGGCATCTCACGGATGCCACGCTTGAATCGTCCACCTTCGATGTAGCCAACGAGACTCACATCGAGTTGGCGGGACAAAGAATCTACTCCGCGGCGGTACATCGCTGCAACGCCGCGATCCTCTTGAACCACCTCGCCGTCGACCTTGGCGATCAACTCGACAAATCCCTTGACGATTTTCACATAGCTCGAAACAGCGATATTTCGTATGAGACCGCCACGATACAAAAGATGCGAGCCATTCTTGAGTTTGTCGACTGCGATACGCACACGTCTGCCGTCCACCGAGACCACCCGCCCAACACGGAATACCGCATCTTGATCAAGAACGACGTCCTCAATCATCAGGTGTCTCCATCATAGGTGCACGGATATCTAGTTCAATCCGCTGATCAGGGTCGGGAATTTTGTCACGAACGATCGGCGCGAAGTAGTCAGACTCGAGTATGTCAAGACTGATCTTCCGCTCTTCCTCGCCGTCGCCTGGCTTGGCGGGGACTACGAACTCGATGTTACCGTTCTTAACCTCAGCGTCCGGCAAAAATTGCTCGTACGACTGGAGCCCTTCACGAGAATAGCAGAACACGATCACCTGCAACGTAGGGTTCGTTCGAGCCGCTCGTAACACAAGGTCACGGAGGTGCTCATCTCGGAACGAGAATCCGTGGACGAAAAGTACGCTGTTCTCTTTCTCCAGCTCATTGGCTAAACGGCGAATCAACTCATAGTACGTCTCATTCAACACAGTAGTTGCGAACTTGCGCTTGTCTGGATTGACGATGCCGAGACTGCGGTATTGAGCAGTGAATGTCTCCACAGCCGCCAGCGTTTCATCCTTCGTTCCGATCCAGTAGGCATCTTCTAGGCACCCATCCGCCTCAGCAACCAGGTCGCCAATCGGACGGATAGTCGCCCCCTGTCCCTCTGATTGAGGATCAGTGAGAACAGCGAGTAGGTGCGGTTTCGCTGCTTGAAGTTGCTCCCCGACCTCAGTCACGAGAGTTAGCGCGTGATCGAAGTAAATATCAGCCTTTCGGTTTTCTCGCTCATACTGACTCCAGGCTGCAGATCCGTGGATCTTGACGAGATTGAATACAGGAACCTCGAACCGATGCTCGTACCGACTGCCCATGCGGTAGCGGAGAGTACCGAAATCACCGAGATCAAACTTTGGTCGGATCTTGCCACTGAATCCGTCAGAGAAGTCGACGCCTATCTCCTCCATGGCCACTTCAAACAGCATATCCACGTTGGTCGTGAATATATTCACCTGCTTTGACAGAAGAGTGCTGCGCCGGCGGAGCAAGATACGGTTCAGAGTACGAACGAAACATGCGTACGACCGAAGTACACTTTCTGCTGATGCATCACGTTTAACGATATTCGCATTTGGAGCGAGAACCTTCTCAAAGAAGTAGGCCTGGATCGAAGCACGAACTAGCGCCTTGGAAGGCTCGGGAGCATCCACATCGGAAAGCTCTGTTAGAGCGTCCTCAATGTTGCCCAACGCAGCAAAATAAGGGCTCGACGTTCCCGCCCCGATCAGGAAGTTCAGATGAGCGGACTCAACGATGGTCCGCAACCGTTCCGGGGTGAGCCGGTCAGGTTGGGCCTCTGCGACAGACTGCTGAGCCACACCGTTGATGCGCACCTGAGTCACCTCTCAACCTCCCATCCGGCCATGAAGTAGACCGCAAGCAAAGCATAGACGCCGTCGTGGGCAGGTTGGTCGTGGCGGTACCGGTGTTGACCATCGAACATTATCTGCTCCATCTGCTCCAGCCCGATCATCTCGCTGAGCGCCGTCGGGAACCTCGCACCTGTTGCATCTATTGAACCCTGCTCGAGGAGCGGATGCACGGAGCCACGCAGACCCACAGACGTTGCGAAGTTCTTCCAAGGCAGCACCGACACCGGTATCGCTGCCTGCAGTCGGCCTCCACCTGCGCGACCCACTGTCGGATGCGATGGATGACCTGATGGCTTCGGCTGGGGCGATCCTTCTTGTTTCCTTGTTGTCGGAGACGAGGAGGAGGACTGCGCTCATACTTCTACTTCGCCTTATCCGGATCACCACCCTGGTCTCTGGTGATGCACGTTGGCCGCGCGCTGGATGATCTCTGGACCACTGGATGTTCCGGACAATGCCGCACGACCGCCCGCTGCGCCCGCTTAGCGATTTTCACCGACACCTACGCTGACGCCCGAACCGGACTCGACCAACTCACTGTCCCCGTGGATGAAACCACCAACCCTGACGAGGTGGTGAGCGTGCTCGCTCACCGACTCCTCAGCGGCTGACGCAACTCATCAACTCAACGCCACCAACGAACTACGGGATCTCCCCAGCCTCTCCAACTCAATCCTGCTTCTGCCGAGGGCGACGTCGACGGTGTCATCCAGTGCTGCACCGGCGATAAGCACCACTTGCCCCGGCAAGGCGAAGGTCGCGTCAGCGAGAGTCTGCTGGGCGGGTTCTGGGGGTGGATGCACCACTTGTTGGAGGAGTGTTTTGTGTCTGGGGCTCGGTTTGATCGGGGTGTGCATCGGGATGCGGTGGCGCGGGTGGTGGCTGGTGAGTCGGCTGCGGCGGTGGCTCGGGATGTGGGGTGCCGGCGTGGGACGGTGAGCCAGTGGTGCCGGGATGCGGAGTGGTCCTGGTCAGGGGGCGTCAGGGCGGGTCTTTTGAGGCTGACCAGGCCAGACGCGCCCGAGTCGTCCAGGCCGTCCTGGGTGGGGGGCGTGAATCGCACTGAGTTTGATGGGGTGGTGATGCGAGGTGAGGGGATCACTGCCGTGGGACTTAAGGAAGTACTCGTTGGAGCTGCGGGAGCGGGTCACGAGGACGGGCGTTGGAGGCGATGGTCGCCCCGGGTCGGGCCAAGGGGCGCGATCCGTCGGATCGCCAGGGAGCAGGGGGCATCATGGGGCTCTGCGCACCTGGGTGCGCCAGGCCCGGGACCGGATCAGGGCGCCAGGCCCGGGACCACCAGGTGGCGAGGACGCCGAGCGGATCAAGGAGTGTGAAAAGGAGGTCCGCCAGCTGCGAAGAGCCAGCGCGATCCTGAAAGAGCGCGTCGGCTTGTCCATCGCGGCGGAGTGCGGGCGCCCGTCCCGCTGATCTGCCAGTACATCGACTCCCGTAAGCGAGGAGTTCGGGGTCTGGCCGATCCGCCGGGCGCTGACCAGCCCCGGCGCGAGGGCGCCGACCTGAAGGGCCCGGTGCACCACTCCGACCGCGGCGCGCAGTACCGGCTCCGTCCGCTACGGGGCCGCCCTGGCCGAGACCGAGGCGATCGCATCTGTCGCTCGAAGGGAGGGACTCCTTCTGGCTTCGCTCTGGCCGAGGCACTCAACTCGCCGCACAAGGCCGAGCCGATCCGCAACCGTCTCTACCCCGACGAGCACGGCCCCCTGGGAAGGCGTCGACGCTGCCTCTGGTCGCCACCGCCGAGCAGGTCCACCGGGCGGGCACCACCCGGCCCCACTCCGCCACCGGCATACGCGCCCCTGCTGAGCACGAGCATGCCCACTCCCCATCAGCAGACAACACCGACACCAACAACATCGAGAACATGGACCAGCAGACCATCAGCCAACCCCAGCCGGCAACCACCGACGCCAGATAAACCAGCCCCCACAAAACCCAGGACCTGACCCGCCGACGCCGGCACGCCAACCCGTGGGCGGCCTACGCCGCCGTTTCGTTCGACCCGGTCGTGCCGCGCGAGATCGCCGAGCGCTCCGTGCTCATCAGCGCCGATCCCGCACTGGTCCTGGATCGTCTCGGTCGCGCCGTGCCGGCGGCCGACCGCGCCACCGCGTCAGGGCCCTGGTGACCTCCGCGAGCGTGGTCCTCTCTTGGGCGACGGCAGTCACCAGTTCGTGGGCCTCGTCGTCGGGGACCTCGATCCGGCGGCCGTTGATGTCCAGGAGAACGAGTGCGGCGAGCCATCCCAGGCGCTTGTTCCCGTCCGCCAGGGGACGGTCGCGCACCAGGGAGTCGAGCAGGGCGGCGGCCTTCTTCTCGATCGTCGCGTAGACGTCGCGCCCCCACAGCGCGGTAGTCGGTCGGTGCGCCGCCGATTCCAGCAGGCCGAGGTCGCGCACCGGCCCGACGCCGAGATCGCCTATGAGCGCGAGCAGGTCCTCGAGCGTGAGATACTCGGTCATCGGCGTCATCGACCGAGTCGCTTGAGGACGTCGGCGTAGCGGTTGCGGATGCGGGCCGAGGCGTCCTCCACGTGCTCCTCGTGCCCACGGCGCGCGGCCGCCTCGTGGATCGCCCGGACGATCACCGCCTGACGACTGGTCCCGTCCTCCTTCGCCAGCCGGGCCAGGACGTGCTCATCTTCCTTGGACAAACGCAGAGTCATCGCCATGCGTCAATGGTACCAATGCGATATCTTGAGGGCGCGCGGAGTCCGGACGAGTCGGGCGCAAGGAGGGGAGCCGCGCACGCGCGGGGCCGCGCGGAGCGCATGGGACGGTACGCGGGATGAGCGGAATGCATGGATGTGGACTACGCAGGAGCGCGCTCGGGACGGAGCGGCGCCGGTGAGTGACGTCCTCGCGCGCGAGCTCAGTACGCCGGTCGCCGCGGACGGCGCCGGTGAGGGCGGCTCCGCCGCCTCGTCGACCCGCGCGCTGGTCCACTCATTGGTCTACGTGCCCCGCGACGCCGCCGCTGGGAGGGGGCGCGCGCCATTGGTGATCTGCTGCCATGGCCTGGGGGAGTCGGGGTTGCGCGTGGCCGGCATCGCGCAGCGGTTCGCGGCGGCCGGGGCGGTCGCCGTCGCCCCCTCGTTCCGCGGAGGCGGGGCGCCCACCGCCGGGCCCATGACCGCCATGTCGGTGCTCACCGAGATCGCCGACCTGGAGGCGGTGCTGGACGCGGCGCGGGCATGGCCCTTCGTCGACGTCGGCCGGACGGCCCTGTTCGGACGGAGCCAGGGTGGGCTCGTCGCGGCCCTGGCGGCGGTCGGGCGGCCGGCGCAGGTCAGCGCCCTCGTCCTGTGGTACCCGGCGCTGCGCCTGCCGGCCGCCATGCGCTCCCGCTTCGGCTCGGGCTCGGCCGTGCCGCGGGCCTTCACGCACCGCGTCGATGGCCGTGACGTCACCCTCGGGCGTCGTTACGTCACCGACGTACGGGACCTGGACGTCGACGCCGAGCTGGCGCGGCTGCGGGTCCCCGTGCTGCTGGTCCACGGCGAGCAGGATGTCGACGTGCCGATCGCGGTGTCCGAGGACGCGACGCGCCTGCTGCCCGACGCCCGCCTCGTGCGGGTTCCCGGCGCCGCCCACGGCTTCGGCGACGAACGGTTCGCCGAGGCCGTCGCTCGCTCCGAGTCGTTCCTGACCTGGTGCGGGGTTCTGGAGGATCCCTGATCCCGCTCCCGGGCGGTTCGAGGACGAGCACCTCGCCGTCGTCGGGGCCCTGCACGTCGTCGGCGTGGCGGTTGCGACCGACGTCGTCGGACCCTCGTGCCAGGGCGACGGCGCCGAGTCCTCGCCGGTCGGGCTCGAGCAGGACTAGGGTCGGGGTGCGTGCAGTGCTGAGACCTACGACCGTACCGAGAGACCCGCACCGAGGAGGAATCGTGCCCGTACCCGATCAACTCACCACCGACGCCAGGGTCGCCGTGCTCATCGCCGAGGGGCTGGAGGAGGTCGAGGCCCTGGCCGTCGTCGACCTGCTCTACCGCGCCGGGATCGCCGTCGACATGCTGGCCGTGGGAGACGACCTCGAGGTCACCAGCTCCCATCGCGTCACCTTCCGCTGCGACGCGCTCCTGGCCGACGCCCACCTGGCCGACTACGCTCTCGTCTTCCTGCCAGGAGGCATTCCCGGAACTCCCAACCTCAGGAGCACTCGGGCGGTGACCGACGAGGTGACCCGCCGGCTGGAGGCGGATCTGCCCCTGGCGGCGATCTGCGCCGCGCCCTCCATTCCCGCCGAGCTGGGGCTGCTGCGCGGCCGCAGGGCCACCGCCAACCCGGCCTTCACCGGCGTCCTGGAGGACAACGGCGCCGAGGTCAGTGAGAGCGGCGTCGTGGTCGACGGCAACCTGCTCACCAGCCGCGGCATGGGCACCGCCGTCGACCTGGGACTGGAGATCATCCGTTTCCTGCTCGATGACGCCGCCGTCGAGAGCGTCGAGAGGGGCATCGTCCATCAGCGCTGAGCGCCGCTGGCCGCGGCCGCGGGATGATGGCGCGGCGGCGTCTCCGACGATCGGCTCCCGCCGTCCCGAACCGATCTCGGCGCGGAACCGGACCGATCTCGAGTCGGAACTCGACCGATCTCGGCGCGGAACCGGACCGATCTCGGCGATGGGGCCGGGGTCGGCTCCGATGACGGATCCGACCCCGGCCCGCGTCGTCCGCCGCCGGCCCGTCGGCGGGGTCAGGGGCGCGCGGACCTCTTCCGCGAGTGGGGGATCAGCGCGGCCACCAGGACGAGAACGCCGGTGCCCGCCAGCAGCACGATCCCCGTGGTCACCAGGTCGATGCGCAGGCCGACCCCGAATGCGATGAGCAGTCCGCCCAGCGCCAGGAGGATCAGTCCCCAGGTCAGGGTGCTCCTGCGGACCGGTCCGCGCTTGTGCTGCGACTCCGGCTCCCGCTCCAGGGAGCTGGACGTCCAGACCCCGTCCGGGTCGGGCCTCGGCGTCGTCATGCCGGAGGCGGGGGCGGTCGCCTCGGCCGCCCCGGGCGACGTCGCCGTCGTCGGCAGGGGCTCGGTGCGCGTCGCGGTCGCTCCGGTCGTCGATGGCATCTGTTCCGTCGGTGCCGCCGGGGCCGTTGAGAGGGGCTCGGTGCGCTCGGCGTCCGTCGGCGAGGCGCCCCCGGGTCCCGCGGGCTCCGCCGGCGACGGGGAGGCGGGATGACGGCTGCTGGCAGAGCCGTCGGTGTTCTCAGTGCTCATGGTGCTCATGGTCGATCTCCTCGGGGATGACGGGTCAGTGCGTCGGGGCTGGTGAGGGTGAGGCGGGCTGGGCCGATGGCGCGCCCGATGCGGAGGACGTCGCAGTGGGCGTCGGGGCGGTGGGCGAGGCGGGTGCGGGACCAGGGGCTCCCCCGCCCCGCTCCCACGCGGTGGTCAGGCAGCTCTCGTAGGCGGAGCGCTGCGCAGTGGACAATTCGGACAGGTCGCTCCACCTCGCCCGCGTCCGGACGCCGTCATCATCGTTGTCATCGTCGAGAACCTGCTTGAGACAGGTCCTGGCGGTGCTCGAGCCGACGGCGGGGTGGGTCATGCCGGCCACCGGCAGCTCCTCGCCGGTGTGGTCGCCGTCGCCGTCCGTCCAGGAGCTCACGACCCACGTACTGGTTTCCGTCGATCCGCTCCAGCGCACCTGGTCGGGCGACTCCGTGACCTCGATCGCGCCGGCGCCGACCTCGGCATCGACGCCGATCCAGCGTCCGGAATCCCGGGCCGCCGGCGAGGCGAGCTCGCTGCTCTCGTCGATCAGCTGCCGCCACGAGTACGACGAGGGCAGCTCCTCGCCGGTGACCGTGTAGCTCTTGTCGGACCAATCGGTCCACTGGCGGCGGATGCGGTTGGGCCCACGGTCGTCGTCGGAGTCCCACTGCGAGATGAGATCGGTTCCGAGCGCCCCGAGCTGGGCCCGGCCGTTCACGCGCACCGGCTGGTTCTCGCCGGTCATGATCAGGATGCGGCCCGTGCCGACGGTGAGGCGGACGGAGGGGTTGGCGGCGCTCCCGACGGCGTTCGCGTCCCGCGCAACCTGGCGCAGGTCGAGGGTGACCGAACCGGCCCCGTAGGCGCCCAGGTCGATGGTGCCGTCGGACATGACCGGGTACGTGGTCGTGCCGGGATCGAGGTCCGCGTCGGACAGAGTGATGCGGACGGGGCGGTCGGGCACGGAGCCGCTCATGGCCCGCGGGGGCAGGACCGAGCCGACGGCGAGCAGCGGCAGGGCCGCGAGAGCCGCCAGCCAGCCGATTCCGGTCATCCACCCTCCGCGCCAGCCCCGCAGCGCGGAGGCCGCGACGCCGCCGCCCAGCAGGAGGATCAGGCCGCCACTGGTGACGAACACCGCCTGGAAGACGCTGATCGTGCCCGTCGTGCGACCCAGACCCGCCGCTGCCAGGCCGATGAGGGCCAGGCCGATCACGAGCAGGCTCGCCCTCCTGCCGGGGCCCGGGATGCGCGGACGCGGCGGCAGCACGGGGCGGGGACCGTATCCGGGACGCCAGGGCGCACCGGGCCCACCGGTCGTTCCCGGTGCCCCGGGCATTCCGGACGGGCCGGGTGCGCCGGACACCGGCATCCCGGACGGGCCGGGCATCCCGGACGGGCGCCCCGGGGTCGGACCGGCGGCCGGCGGCATCGCGGCATCCGTGCCGGCGCGGTGAGGATCATGAGGAGCACGGGGACCGCCGGCAGCCCTCGCCGCATCGGCCCCCTCCGCCCACGCGGCTCGCTGCCAGCCCGGGGCGCGCATGTCGCCGGGGGGAGGCGTCGGGCGCGGCCGCGGGCCGCGGTCCGGCTGCGAGCGCTGCGACCGGACGAGCCAGACGATCGAGCCGACGATCAGGAAGAGCCAGAACAGCGGCCAGAAGGCCCCCCAGAAGGCCAGGCCCCACTTCCCCAGGAACCATCCGGGGACCAGGCCGTGGTCCGCGGAGGCCAGACCGGCGATGAGGGCGACGATCGCCCCGGCCAGTCCGGCGCTCACATCGCCGTTCAGGGCCTGCTCGAGGTGGATCCGCCCGTCGGACTCCTCCGGCAGGAGCGCCCAGCCCAGGCCGTAGAGGATCGCCCCGGCGCCGGTGAACACCGACAGGACGATCCAGACGCAGCGCACGATCGTGACGTCCACGCCGAGGCGCCGCGCGACGCCGCCCGCGACCCCGCCGATCCACCGCTGCTCGGTGCGCATCATGCCGGAGCGCCGGATCGAGTCGAAGAGGCCGGCCGCCGGCCCGCGCCGCGGCGGCGGGTAGTCCCATCCGGCCCCGCCCGTCGGGTGCCCGTCGGGAGGAGGTGATGACGGCCCCGCACCGGGGCCCGCCTGGTCGGGGCGATCGTTGTCGGGCGGCGTCGCCCGGGATCCGTCGTCGGGGGGGAGGTCGGAGTTGCTCATGGCTCCATGGTCCTCGGCGGATTCGTCTCCTGACGATCGGGGGAGACCCTGAGCCGTCCCCCATCGGACCCTGTCCGGGCCCTGGTTCCGGTCCGCGGCGGGCCCTCGGCGCTGGTCGACGTGTCACGATAGGGGCATGACGACCATGGCTCGGGGACGCCCCGTGGGGCGGCCCGCGGCGCCCTCGTGCGGGGCCGCGCCGCGGCGGTTGCCGCTGCGGCGCCCTCCCCGTCGCTCGGCCGCCCCGACTCCGGCACGGCCCGCCGCGCTCGCGGCGGGCGCATCCTCCCGGAGGCGGCCCGCACGCCTTCTGGCGGGCGTGTGCGCCGGCGTCGCCGCCCATCTCGGCGCGCCCGCGGCGATCGTGCGGCTCGTCGTCGTCGCGGCGACCCTGGCCGGCGGCGCGGGCGTCCTGCTGTACGTGCTGCTGTGGCTGTCCGTGCCCACCGGCGATCCATGGGCCGAGGCGGCCGGCGTCGTGCCCGTCAGGCGCGCCCGACTCAGCGCCCGCCCGATCGAGCTCGTCCCCGTGCCGAGCCGCCTGCGTTCGATCCTCGGCGGGGGCGCCCTCCTGCTCGCGGCCGTTCTCGTCTCACTGTGGCGCGCGGGTCTGCTCTCCTTCGCGTTCACGGGCTGGGTGGGCCCCCTGGTCATCATCGGGGGCGGGGCGGCGCTCGCGTGGTCCCAGGTCGATGCCGTCACCGGACCCGGGAGCGGCATCGGCGCGCGCCTGCGCATGGCCGGGGGCGTCGCCCTGGTGGCCGTCGGGATCCTCATGTGGGTGGCCCGCGACACCGCCCCGGGCGACCTGCTGGCCGGAGCCGTCACCGGCGCCGCCCTCGTCGTCGGCATCGGACTCGTCCTGGCCCCGCTGTGGCTGCGCACCAACCGGGCGCTCGCGGATACCCGCGCGGCCGAGGCGCGCGAGGCCGAGCGCGCCGACATCGCCGCGCACCTGCACGACTCGGTCCTGCAGACGCTCACCCTCATCCGCAAGCGCGCCGACGAGCCGACGGCCGTCGCCCGCCTGGCCCGTTCCCAGGAGCGCGAGCTGCGCGCCTGGCTCTACACCGATCGACCCGAGGCGGGCACCTCGGCGGCCGACGCCGTGCGCGACCTCGTCGGGGAGGTCGAGGACCGCTACGGTGCGGAGATCGGGCTGGTCGTCGTGGGAGATCGCGTTCCCGATCGCGCCACCGAGGTCATCGTCGCGGCCGCGCGCGAGGCCCTGTCGAACGCCGTGCGGCACGGTGCCCCGCCCGTGTCCGTCTACGCCGAGCTCAGCGACGGGCGGATGGAGGTCTTCGTGCGCGACCGCGGTCCCGGATTCGACCTCGACGCCGTCGCCCCCGATCGTCACGGCGTGCGCGAGTCCATCATCGCCCGCATGGCGCGTCACGGCGGCACGGGCTCCGTTCGCCGCCTCGCCCAGGGCACAGAGGTCAGCCTCAGCCTTCCCACCCCCTCCCAAGGAGTATCATGACCGATCCCGCTCCCTCCGCCGCCCTGCGCGTCCTCGTCGTCGATGACCACGCCCTCGTGCGCGCCGGCGTGCGCTCCGAGCTCTCCTCCCATGCCGCCGACCTGGAGGTCGTGGGCGAGGCCGACGACGTCGAGGGCGCCATCGCCGCCGTTCACGCGCTGGTCCCGGACGTCGTCCTGCTCGACGTGCACCTGCCGGGCGGCAACGGGGGCGGCGGCGCGGAGGTGGTGGTCTCCTGCGGCGACGTGCCCGCCACGCGCTTCCTCGCCCTGAGCGTGTCGGACGCGAGCGACGACGTCGTCGGCGTCATCCGCGCCGGGGCGCGCGGGTACGTGACCAAGGCGATCTCCACCGCCGACCTCGCTCAGGCGGTCAGGCGCGTGGCCGCCGGGGACGCCGCCTTCTCCCCGCGCCTGGCCGGCTTCGTGCTCGACGCCTTCGGCGCGGGCGCGGGGGAGGTCGCCGTGGCCGACTCCGAGCTCGACCGCCTCTCGGCCCGCGAGCGCGAGGTCATGCGGCTCATCGCCCGCGGATACACCTACCGGGAGTGCGCCTCCGAGCTGTTCATCAGCGTCAAGACCGTGGAGACGCACGTCTCGGCGGTGCTGCGCAAGCTGCAGCTGTCCAACCGCAACGAGCTCACTCGCTGGGCCGCCGCCCGGCACCTGGTGTAGGCCGCGTCCGCTCCGCTGCCGCACGGGGCGGATCGGGGCCTGCGTGTGGCAGACTCCGCCCGTGGGAATCGCGGGGAACGTCGTCGTCGGCCTGGTCATCGTCGTGGGGCTGGGCGGCGCCCTGACTCAGATCTACCCCGGTCCGGCCCTCGTCCTGGCGGCCATCGCCGTATGGGCGGTCGTCACGGGCGGGACCTCGGCCTGGGTCGCGCTGTCGGTGTCCGTCGTGGCCGTGGTGCTCACCAGCGCGGGCAAGTACGTCCTGGTGGGCAGGCTGCTGCGCCGAGCGGGGGTGCCCGGGCGCTCTCTGCTCGTGGGCGGTCTGGCCGGCGTGATCGGCTTCTTCCTGCTGCCGGTGGTGGGGCTGCCGGTCGGCTTCACCCTGGGCGTGTACCTGTGGGAGCTCGTCCGCGGAGCCGATCGGGCCGGCGCCGGGGCCGCGGCCTGGGCGGCCGTCAAGGCCCAGGGCGCGGCGATCCTCCTCGAGCTGGGAGGCTGTCTCATCGCCGCCGCGGCGTGGGGCGTCGCCCTCGCCCGGGGCTGAGCCCCGCGCGTCGGATCCGTGGCAGGATGTTCGCCGTGACGGACCAGTCGGACCATGACGCGCGGGCGGCGCGAGCAGTGCGGACGGCGGAGGCGCATCGGCGCCCGATCCCGCCCGGGGCGCTGGACCGTGCCGTCGCGCACGTGCGGGGCGGCGGTCTGCTCGTCCTCCCCACCGACACGGTCTACGGCATCGGCGCCCTGGCCTCGGACCGCGATGCCGTCGTCCGCCTCCTGGCGGCCAAGGGGCGCGGACGCCGGATGCCCTCGCCGGTCCTGGTCGCCGATCCCGATCAGCTCGACGGCGTCGTCGCCGGTGCGCCGTCGACGGCCCGCGCCCTCATGGGGGCCTGCTGGCCCGGCGCCCTCACTCTCGTGCTGGACGCGGCTCCCCACCTGGGCTGGGACCTCGGCGAGACCGGAGGCACCGTCGCGGTGCGCATGCCCGACCACCCGCTGGCCCTGTCCGTCCTGCGCGCCACCGGCCCCATGGCGGTCACCAGCGCCAACCGCACCGGCGAGCCCCCGGCCACCGACGCCGCCTCGGCCCGCGCCGCCTTCCCCGGTCGCGTCCGCGATGCCGCCGAGGACGCCGAGGACGCCGACATCCTCGTGCTCGACGGCGGACCCGCGCCCGGACCCGCGCCCTCCACGATCGTCTCCCTGGCCTCCGGCCACGCCCTGGCTCCGAGAGTGCTCCGCGACGGCGCCCTGGCCCGTTCCGCTCTCGCCGCCGTCCTCGACCCCGTGCTGCGCGCCGCGGGAGCGGCGCCGCTCGCGGCCGCGGCCGGCGGGGACGGGGGGCGCGACGCATGAAGGTCTACCTCCTGGTCCTCCTGGTCGCCGCGGCGGTGACCTACATGACCGTCCCGATCGTGCGCCACGTCGCGCTGGTGTCCAACGCCCTGACCCCGGTGCGCGCCCGCGACGTCCACTCCACCCCGATCCCCAGGCTCGGGGGCGTGGCCATGTACGCGGGCTTCGTCTCGGCGGTGACGGTGGCCTCCCGGGTGCCCTATCTGGCCGGCGTCATCGACTCCTCCGCATGGGCGGTCGTGCTGGGGGCGGGCATGGTCTGCCTCCTGGGCGTCGTCGATGACCTGTGGGAGCTGGACTGGTGGGCCAAGCTGTCCGGCCAGATCCTGGCGGCCGGCGTCATGGCCTGGCGGGGGGTCCAGCTCATCACCTTCCCCGTGGGCGGGGTCACTCTGGGCTCCTCGCGGCTGAGCCTGATCTCCACCATCCTGGTGGTGCTGGCGGTCATCAACGCGGTCAACTTCGTCGATGGGCTCGACGGCTTGGCGGCCGGCATCATCGGCATCGGCGCCAGCGCCTTCTTCCTCTACGTCTACGTGCTCACCCGCACCACCCAGCCGGCCTCCTACACGTCCCTGGCGGCCACCGTGGTGGCGGCCCTCGTCGGCATCTGCGTGGGCTTCCTGCCCCACAACTTCCATCCGGCGACGATCTTCATGGGGGACTCCGGGTCCATGCAGTTGGGCCTCATCTCGGCGGCCGGCACCATCATCGTCACCGGTCAGATCGATCCGCTGTCCATCGAGGGCACGACGGCGGTGCCCGTGTTCCTGCCGGTGCTCATCCCCCTGGCGGTGCTGCTGCTGCCCCTGACCGACATGATGATGGCGATCAC
>ERZ772993.516-NODE-516-length-18458-cov-17.387111_pt1 | contig 18458 bp, 15 predicted proteins | sample MGYA00580670_ERZ772993 | MGnify/ENA primary metagenome ERZ772993 (study PRJEB29015, sample SAMEA2737936) | human oral metagenome | biome: human oral; feature: human-associated habitat; material: dental | place: China | collected 2136 ... | reverse complement strand
TGGAGATCTTGGACTCGACCAGCAGGACGTAGGCGTCCTCCAGGACGGCCTCCTGGCGGTCGGGGTCGGTGACGAAGTAGGGGGAGATGAAGCCCTTGTCGAAGCGCATACCCTCGGTGACCTCGAGCTCGAGGCCGAAGGTGTTGGACTCCTCGACGGTGACGACACCCTCGTGGCCGACCTTCTCCAGAGCCTCGGCGATGAAGGCACCGATCTGCTCGTCGGCGGCGGAGATGGAGGCGGTGGCCGCGATCTCCTCCTGGGTCTCGACCTCCTTGGCGTCGGCCAGCAGGCGCTCGACGACGGCCGCGACGGCCTTCTCGATACCGCGGCGAACGGCGATCGGGTTGGCGCCGGCGGCGACGTTGCGCAGGCCCTCGCGCACCAGGGCCTGGGCCAGGACGGTGGCGGTGGTGGTGCCGTCGCCCGCGACGTCGTCGGTCTTCTTGGCGACCTCCTTGACGAGCTCGGCGCCGATCTTCTCGTAGGGCTCCTCGAGCTCGATCTCCTTGGCGATGGTCACGCCGTCGTTGGTGATCGTGGGGGCGCCCCACTTCTTGTCGAGCACGACGTTGCGGCCCTTGGGGCCGAGGGTGACCTTGACGGTGTCGGCGAGGGCGTCCAGGCCCCGCTCCATACCGCGACGGGCCTCCTCGTCGAAGGCGATGATCTTGGGCATTACTGCTCCTTACGTGACAGGTGGCCGTGCGGTGCCCGCGACGGACGAGCCGGTCCCCGGCGTTCACGTCACGCCCGGTCCCGACCCTCACCTAGCGGCCTGGGTCGTTCACACGCGACCATCGGGCGGTTATCACTCGACGGCCCCGAGTGCTAGCCGCAATGCTGGCACTCTCCACCTTCGAGTGCAAGGCGCACGGGTTCGCCCTCGGCAGGATCGACACGCGGCGCCCGCGCCGCGGCCGACCACCGCCTCATGACGGTCGGTCCGCCCCCGGCCCCTCCTCCAGGACGGCGAGGACGACCAGCGCGCAGGTCCAGGCCAGGGGCGCGGGTCCGGCCGGGGCACCGTCGGCGGAGACCTTCTCCGGCAGCGCCCCCAGCGCCGTGCGGTGGGAGTCGAGCCACTCCAGAAGCCGCCCGGCCTCCCGCGGACGTCCCTGCGCGACCGCGGACCACGCCAGCAGCGCCGTCTCAGGCGTCCACGAGACGCCGTCGTCGCGCCAGGACGCGCCCGGCGCCACGCCCCCGCTCCTTCGGCGCATCCGCGGGACGGCGTCGGCCCGCGCCTCTCGCGCGCCCGACAGCTCCCGCGTGAAGGGCGGGCCGACCAGGGCGATCGCGGCGTCGATGTCGTCGTCGCGCATGTGGCGGCCCCACGCGGGGGCGAAGGCCCGCTCCACGGCGACGCGCACCACCGCGGCCCGCTCGGCCGCCAGTCCCCCCGGGATACCGATATCGAGCCCCGCCTTCTCCAGGGCCGCCGCGGCCTCCAGGCCGAGGAGCACCGGCGCCGCGATGCCCAGGGTGAGGGTTCGCTCGGCGACCTCCCAGTAGTCGGGCGAGGCGGCGGGCAGGTGCGACGGCGTGTCGGTCAGGGCCACCAGGTTCTCGGCGGCGCGCGCCAGCGCCGCCCCGCAGACGGCCCCGAGCTCGTCGGCCCCGGTCCCGTCGGCCAGGACGCCGCCCGCCGCCCACAGCATCCAGCCGGCGCCGTCCGACTGGGCGGGCCGGTCATCGGGCGTGCCGCCGTCGGCGCCGTAGCGCGCCTCGAAGTCGCCGCCGGGCAGCTGCAGCGCGGCCAGTCGGGCCAGGACGCCGAGCGCCTCACCGCGCAGGCCGACGCCGGAGAAGGCGGCCGCCGCGAAGGACGCGTCGCGCGGCCAGGTGTAGCGCCAGGGGCTCACCGGCCCGGCGACGACGGATCCGGCGGGGAACGCGGTCGGTCCCCGCCCCCCGCCCTCGGCCAGAGTCGGGCCGGTCAGGACGAGCAGGTCGGTCAGCGCCGCATCGGCCAGGGCTCCCCACCTGCCGCCCGGAAGGCGGGCGCCGTCGCGCCGTCGCCTCGCGGAGGCCCGCACGGAGGCCGACGCAGGCCCCATCGCCGAGGAGCTCACGCGAGTCCCCGGCGCGTAGACGGCGGTACCGCCGGGCGGCACCGGGCGCACCGCGCCGTCGGCCCCGACGACCACCCCCTCCGACAGGAGCGGGACCGACCGTCGCGCCCAGGGACGCGCGCCGAGGGCGGCGCTCCCCACGACGGCCGCGCCCGTCGCGGGGAGCAGCACGGCGGCGCGCAGGAGATCGCGGCGGACGGGCGAACGGAGGACCCGGCTCACTCCTGGTAGTCGTCGCGCAGGACGACGACGATCGGGTTGGACGAGGCCTCCTCGGCGGACTCCACGACGTTGGTGACGCCCAGGGAGTCGGCCACGGTCCGAGCGGTCGAGGCGTTCTCCGGAGCGGCGTAGAAGACCGTGGTGGTGGCCGGGTCGGTGGCGCCGTAGACACCGTCGGCGACGTTGACCGAGGTGAAGCCGTCGTTCCCGAGCTTGCTGCGAGTGCGGCCGGCCAGTCCGCTGACGGCGGTGCCGTTGTGCACGGTGATGCCGGTGGTCAGGTCGGCGTTGTCGGGGGACTGCTGCCCGGGGGTGCCGCTCGCGTCGGGCGCGGGGGTGTCGCCGGTATCGGCGGGACGGGTGGAGGCCGCGGGGGCGTCGGGCGCCGCCCCGCTCTCGGAGGACGTGGCGGTCGAGGAGGGAGCGCCTCCGTGCCTCAGCAGGGCGACCGCGCCCCAGGCCACGAGCGGCACGATGATGAGCACCGCCAGCAGCGGGATCCAACTGCGCCATGCGGGCACTTGAGCCCGATGCACACCGACGGGAACCGGTCCGTCGGCGTCGGCTGCGTCGAACTCGTCGTCGGGGTACTGGTAGTTGCTCATCTTGTGAGAATAGCGGGAGACCGCTCCCGCGCACGGGAGACCCGCGGAATCGGTCGGAGGCACTCATGAGAGCTCATGGGAACGCAGAAGACCTCGAGGGGCCCGGACGCACGGGCTGCGGATAGGGTTGCAGGATGAGCAGTCCCAGGCCATTGTCCGAGATCGTCCATCCCTCATGGGTCGAGCCCCTGGCGCCCGTCGAGCAGACCATCCACGAGATCGGCGCCCGCCTGCGCCAGGAGGTCTCGGCCGGACACGGGTACCTGCCGGCCGGCACCGATGTGCTGCGCGCCTTCACCTACCCGATGCAGGAGGTCAAGGTCCTCGTCGTGGGGCAGGACCCCTACCCCACTCCCGGGCACCCGATGGGGCTGAGCTTCTCGGTGCAGCCCGGGGTCAAGCCCCCACGCAGCCTGGAGAACATCTTCGCCGAACTGGTCGACGATCTGGGCGTGGATCGGCCGACGTCGGGGGACCTCACACCGTGGTCCCGCCAGGGGGTCATGCTTCTCAATCGGGTCCTGACGGTGCGCCCCGGCGCGCCCGCCTCCCATCGCGGCTGGGGGTGGGAGACGGTGACCCAGCGGGCGATCGAGGCGCTGGTCGAGCGCCCGGAGCCCCTCGTCGCGATCCTGTGGGGCCGGCCGGCGCAGTCGCTGACCCCGATGCTCGGCACCACGCCGATCATCGCCTCGCCGCACCCCTCGCCGTTGAGCGCCTCGCGCGGCTTCTTCGGGTCCAGACCCTTCAGCCGGGCCAATGACGAGCTGTCCCGAATGGGCGCGGAGCCCGTGGACTGGCGCCTGCCCTGAGGTCGACGCGCTCGCGCCCGGGAGGGGCGTCATGCCGCGCTGTGCTGATGCATGCGGGTGCCCGGGCCGATCCGACCGGTGGGGGACAGGGACTCGATGACGTCGGCCCTCCCGACCTCCGGATCGGGAACGTACCCGGTGACGGTGTCCACTCCCAGGTCGAGCAGGAGCGGGTGCATGGGCGTGGAGGGGCCCACGAGCACAGTGTGCGCCCCGCCGCCGATCGCCAGGTCGAGGAGGCGGGGAGTCGTCTTGTTGACGAAGCTCGACGAGGAGATGAAGACGTAGTCGGCATCGGGCAGCAGGTACTCGCAGGCGGTGTCCGGGTAATCGCCCGGCTCGGGGAAGCGCTCGAGGATCTGGAGATCGGCGGCCTTCCACAGCACGCCGCGCGCGAAGGGGAAGTGCCCGATGATCGCGACGACCTTGCCCTCCACAGAATCGGCGTAGGGATCGAAGACCTCGCGCCAGGTCAGTCCCGCACCGGTGGGCACGAATCCGTTCCGGGCGGCGACCTCGGCCAGGGAGTACCACGAGTTGATCGCCGCCAGTCCGACGCTCGCCTCGGCGAGGTTCCAGCTCCTCACCAGGGCCGCGACATCACGAATGGCGCGGCCCTCGTCCGGGAGGTCGGCGGAGAGCGCCGGGCGGCTCGCGACTCGCATCGACCAGGCCGAACCTATGCCATTGGCGGAATTGACGACCCGGGTCCACCGGGTGCCGCGATCAGAGACGGTGACGGTCACATCCTCCGGCAGGTCGTCGATGAGGGCGTCGTAGATGTCCCAGCGACTGATCACGGGCGAACTCCTTGCAGCAGATGATCCTGATATCTATAAGGTGCACCTTACCCTCCAATCCTTCCGCCCCGGACACGACCGACGACGCGGGCGGGTGGCGCTCCAGGACGTCGGTCACCTCCCTCCGCCTCGGGCGCGAGGAGCCGACGCCGGTGCCCCTGGCCCGGGGGATGGCCCGCCGCCCTCCGCCCTGGGAGCGAGGAGCCGACCTTGGCAAGTGCTGCGGGGAGGCCGGCCTCGACCCCTCCTGCCCTGGGCGCGATCGACGACACGATCACGAGCACGGGGCGAGGCGGTGGAGCCGCCCATAGGGCTGGAGCTGTCGGTGGGCTGGAACCGCTGGACTCGCGGCGGGAGGCCACGGCGGGCCGGGCCGTCCAACGCCGGATCGTCGCGAAAGCCCCGCGTGGTCGTACCTGGGAGCGCGCGGTCGCACCCCGGGGACGCGCGGTCGTACCCGAGGGCACGTGGTCGTACCTTAGAGGGGTTCTAAGGTACGACCACGGGGAGTTGCGTACGACCGGGAGCGCCGGGGGTACGACCGCGCCGGATTACGTACGACCGCGCGGCTTTACGTACGACCGCGCAGGGCCGATGACGCACGGCGACGAAACGGGGCACGCTCCCCGGCACCCCGGGCTCCACCGACCGGCGGCGCGCAGGCCAGCGGCGCGCCGCCGGTGAGCGCGCACGGCACAGGGATGCGCAGCGACGGGTTCCACCGGCACAGACCAGCGCACGGCCGCATCGAGGGCAGCCTCAGCGCCGGGCTGCACAGGCCAACAGCGCGCGGACCGGCAGCGCGCGGTGCGCAGACCAGCGGCCCGGGGCCGCGGGTCATCGCTGATCGCTCTGGACCGGAGCGGTGACGCGCAGACCAGCGGCCGGGGCCGACGGGGCCCATGGAACGCAACGGGACCCATGCCAGCACTGGCGCCGGTGCACGCACCCGCAAGCAGCACGCGACGAGCACCCAGGACCTCCGGGACTCATCCGAGCGGGAGCACGTCTCCGCCGCCTTCGCGCAGCAGGGGACCCAGCACCCGGAACTCATCCGTACGGCAACGCACCCGAATCCACTGCAAAGAAGCCGCCCACCGGCACCAGCGGCGCAGAAGAGCCCGGAACATCACCCACTCCTCCCGCGCCTTCCGGCCGAACCCCGGTCCTCGCAACACCCGGACACCGGGACAGCCCCCACCGGCAGACAATACGGCGCGGGTCAGCGCCCTCCGGGGAAACGTGTTCCCTGGCCCGCGATGGGGGCGGCGAGCCCCGTTGGTTGCGTGGCAGTCGCAGCCTTGGGCTCCCCTGGCCCGCGATGGGGGCAGCGAGTCCCGCCACGGAGGACGTCTCCCAGACTTGGGCGGAACCCCCGCCGTGGGCCCGACAAGCCCCACCACGGAGGGACGTCTCCCAGACCACTGATCTGCTGGATCCGTCGGGCCGGTCGCAGGGCATGCGGATGATCATGTGTCGCGAGCACCCCGACGAAAGCGCCCGGCGCGATTCGAGGACGTCAGCGTCCGCCGCCTTCTCGCCCGTCGCCAGGATCCCGTGCAGCACAATGCGACGACACGTCCTCATGCACGAAGATGACGGGAAGTCGCAATGCCGTCCACCCTCGATGGGAAGCTCCGCGATGAGCCCCGAGCCCTCCCCTCTCATCTCTTGACATCGTAGTTACGAGACAACTAACCTCTTTCACAGTTGAGGACGACCGCTTTGATGATCGTCCCCGCTGGCATTCCCATCCGACCACCACCCACTCCCCTCGCCCACCTCTGGCATTCACCCCGCCCACCCTTCTCGGGTCAGCACGTTCACCCACCAAACATCACGTCCCGATCCGCTGCGGAAACCGATATCGGAGATCTGCATGCCGACGGTTATCGATATCATCGCTGAAGCCCCCGCTGCACCCCGAACATTATCGCGATACGACTCCTCGACCATGAGAGAAGTATGAGAAGAAACGCACCCATGCACTTGCGAATTGTGGAACCTCACCGGGCGCTTCGCCTCGAAAGTTCCAAAGGGGCAGGGAGACGGAGCGCCCCTCTCGTAGGCGGTGACGGCCACCCCTCCTGTTAGTTCTCGGAAGCGATGACTCAGGAGCGAAGAAGGGCGGCCCCGTCGGAGAAAGATCACGGAGTCGAGCCAGTCGGCGCCGGATCATGCCGGCCGGACACTTCCGCGATCACGGCCAACCCCGATCACTTGGAGCCAGCGCCCACCGGAACCGTTGGAGAGACAGAGATATGGCCGAACCGCCCCGGCGCACCACCCGGCCACTGGAAGCGCGAGGGCACGATCGAAGAACCATCCGCGCGCGCCCGAAGACATGCGGGGACATGCCGCGCTGCGGCTGGGCGATCACGAACCCATCCGCGCGCCCGAAGACACGGCGTCGACTATTCGCGCGCTGGCGACGCCGGCCTCTCCCGCAAGGGCACATCCGTGCATCATCGGCCGCCCGAAGAATCTCATTACTTTGCCCCGGAGCGAATATCCACCTTATCGACTTTCTCAAGCAGCATCCTTTCGAATCCGCGAAAAGAGAAGAATATGCCCATCGTCATCGACTCGGTGAATAAGTCCTACGGAGAGGGAGAGGGGACGGCGCACGTCCTCAAGGACGTATCATGCACGATTGAGGATTCCGAGATCTGCGTCATCATCGGCGCGAGCGGATCAGGGAAATCGACACTGCTCAACTGCCTGGGAGGCCTCGACCGACCCGATTCCGGCACTATCGAGGTAAACGGGCAGGACATCGCATCCTTACACCCCAAGGACCTCACCCGGTTTCGACGAAAGCAGATCGGATTCGTGTTCCAGTTCTACAACCTGGTGCCGAACCTGACGGTCAGGGAGAATATCGAGGTCTGCGAGTACCTGACGAGCAACCCGCTCCCCCTGCGGAGCCTCATCGATTCCCTGGGCCTGACGGCTCATCAGGACAAGTTCCCCTCGCAATTGTCCGGAGGGCAGCAGCAACGATGCGCCGTCGCACGCGCACTCGTCAAGCGCCCGCGCGTCCTCCTGTGCGACGAGCCCACGGGGGCGCTGGACTACACGACCTCCAAGGAGATGCTCGAACTGCTCGAGCAGGTCAACCGGGAGCACGGAGTCACAGTTGTCATCGTGTCCCACAACAAGGCCATCACGGCCATGGCCCACCGTACCATCACCATTCGCGATGGTCGAATCCGAGGCGTATCGGTGCAGGACGCCCCGGAGGCCGCCTCCACCCTGACGTGGTGAGCGAGGAAGGAGTCCAACCGTGAAGATTCTACGCGAACGGGGCCTGCGCGATCTCAAGCGGCAACCCGGACGGTACATCGCCCTGCTCCTTCTCATCCTCCTGGGCGTCACGGTGTCGACCGGCATCTCAGCAGGAAACGAATCCGCCCTCGCAGCGGTGCTCGACAGCCAGGAACGGGGTCATGTCGAAGACGGCTACCTCACCGTCCCCGAACCGCTCGACGAGGAGCTCGTCTCGACTCTGACCGGAGAGGGTCTTCAGATCGAGCAGGCCGATTACGCGGATCTGAGCCTGCCCGACGACAGCACGCTACGAGTATATCGGAACCGCTCCAGCATCAATCTCGTCAGCCTGGATTCCGGAACTCCCCCGCAGAACTCGGATGACATCGTCCTGGAAAAGCTCTACGCGAAGGAGAATGGAATCTCGGTCGGCGACACCGTCGACCTGTCCAGACTGACTTTCCACGTCAGCGGACTGGGCAGTACTCCCGACTACTCGACGGTCACCTCTCGCGCCTCCGACACCTCGCCCGACCACAAGGAGTTCGGCACCGCGTTCCTTTCCTCCGGAGGCCTGGAGCGACTGCGGCGGGCTGAGCCCCAGTGGGTGATCGGCTATTCCTACGTGCTCGCCGACTCGGACCTGACGGCAGAGGGCCTCGTCAGGAGAATCATGACCTCGGCAGCGGACGGGAGCGGTGACCCCACCACTGTCGCATCACTCCTCAAGCAAGAGGACAACCCGAGGATCAACACGGTCGTCGATGACACCAGGGTGACTCGGCAGATTGCTTTCGTCGCCGGTGGGATCGCCCTCATCCTCATCGCCTACGTTCTCGCCGTTCTAATCGCCGAGAGCATCCGGAGGGAGTCCCCGGTCATCGGAACCCTCTACGCTCTTGGACTCACGCGAGGCGAGCTGATCCAGCAGTACATGATGGCGCCCATGCTGCTCGCGGTCGTCTCCGCGATCGGCGGCACCGCTGCGGGGATCGCTTGCGCCCCCTATATGCAGAACAACTCCGCGTACTACTCGTTCCCGGATGTCCACAGCCAGGTGTCGCCCCTGATCGTCGCCTACGGCTTGCTCGTACCGGTGGCCTCGGTGGCGATCGTGAGCTACTCCGTCCTGAGGCGCAGGCTGTCGAGGGAGCCGCTTCAGTTGCTGCGGCGTGATCTTGGGGAACCGCATGCCTCTCGGATCGGATTGGTTTCGCTCCCGTTCCGGACGAGATTCCGCTTGCGCGGGTTCATTCGCGAACTGCGAACCAACGTGCTGACCTTCACATGCATCGTTCTCAGTCTTCTCCTCCTCGTCTTCAGCTTCGGCATGCGGGGAAGCATTCTCGCCTACTCCGACGCCGTTCGCCAGCAAGTCCCCTTCTCGTACATGTACATCTTCGATCGGGCCCCGTCAGAGGTCCCCGACGGCGCCGAGACCGCCTCGGTGAGAACGGTATCCCTGACGGATTCCAGCGGCTCGGACGTGACTTTCGTCGGACTCGACGCCGATAGTGACCATTTCGGGTGGGATCTGCCGGATTCCTCTCCGGATCACGTCCACGTGTCCTCCTCCCTTGCTCTTCGTCGGGGCCTGTCGAAAGGGGACCGGCTCTCCCTGAGAACGACCGACGGATCAGACCACCAGGTGATCGTGGACGGAGTGCTTCGGTACCCCGGGCTCGCCGTCTTCGCGCAACGCGACCGGGCCAACGAGTTGTTCGGAGACCAACCCGGCGCGGTGAACGCCGCGATCACGGACGAGGCGGATGATGCCCTGGCGGCACAGGCGCGCACCGTCGTCGACAGGTCGGAGATGATCCGGGGGGCCGACACCCTCATCAGCCTGATGGGCACAACCGTTCATCTCATTCTGACGGCATCTGTCGTCTTGTTCGCGATCATCATGTTCCTCCTCATGAGGATGGTGGTCGACAAGGAGCAGTACAGCATTTCCCTCATGAAATCCCTGGGGTACTCGGAACGCGAAGCGGGCCGTTTCTTTCTCGGCAACTTCTTCCTTATCGTACTGGCGGCGCTCGTCGTGGGAGTACCCATCTCCTTCGCGGCGATGAAACCGTTGTGGCAGTACCTGATCAGCAGCCTGCCGGCAGCATTCGAATTCGTTCTGCCTCGCAGCTCCGTCATCGCCATCGTCCTCATAGTCCTGGCCGCCTATGCGCTGGTCCGCCTGGCCGCGGGACGATGCCTGAGCAGGGTCGACGTCACGGAGGCTCTCAAGGACCGGGAGTAGGCCACCGCCGGTTCGACCACCTCTGCAGCGCCGGGCGCCCCCCGCCGACGCCCGGCGCTCAGCCCAGGTCCAGCAGCCCGAGTCGCAGCGCCTCGGCGACCGCCGCCGTCCGGGTGGCGACCCCGAGCTTGTGGAAGGCGCGCAGCAGATAGGTCTTGACGGTCGCCTCGGCGATGAACAGCTCCGTCCCGATCTGGCTGTTGGACATCCCCCGGGAGACGGCCCTCAGGATCTGGCGCTCGCGCGGCGACAGCACCACCGGCGTCGGGACCCCGCCGGCCCCGCCGCCCGCGCCTCGGGCCGCCTCCACCAGGCGCGAGGTCACAGCGGGACTGAGCACCCCGCGTCCGACGGCGGCGGCGCGCACGGCGGCGAGGATGTCCCCGCGCGGTGAGTCCTTGAGCAGGTATCCGATCGCACCGGCCTCCACGGCGGGCAGGATGTCGCCGTCGGTGTCGTAGGTGGTCAGCACCACCACACGAGGCGGATCGGAGACGGCCAGAATCCGCCGCGTCGCCTCGACCCCATCCATACCGGGCATACGCAGATCCATCAGAACCACATCGGGAGCCAGCTCCCCGGCCAGCTCCACCGCCGCCGCACCATCGACCGCCTGCCCCACCACATCGATATCGACGGCGGAGTCGAGCATGCCGACGAGCCCCGAGCGCACCACCGGGTGGTCGTCGACGATGAGAAGCCGCACCGACCTGGCGCAGAGAGCGGTCGAAGAGGGCGAGGACAGAGCGAGGGTGTCGTTCACAGGGGCATTCTGGCCTCGATCACGGTTCCGACGCGACCGTGCGCATCCGACGCGCGCAGAGGGACGACGGAGAGCGTCCCGCCGAGGGACTCCACCCGCGCGCGCATGCCGGTCATCCCGGTCCCCTCCGGAGCACCGCCGACGCCCACGCCGTCGTCCTTGACGGTGACGACGAGCTCCCCGTCGTCCGGCGACACGAGCACCTCCGCGTGCTCGGCACGGGCGTGGCGGACGACGTTGCTCAGCGCCTCCTGGACCAGGCGCAGCACGACGACCTGGAGCCCGGGGGTCAGGTCCGCGGGCGGTCCGGCGCTGAGCGAGGCCTCCACCCCGTGGTGGCCCTGGGCGCCCACGAGCCGTTGCAGCACCGCTTCCAGGCCGCCGGAGTGCAGAGCGCTGGGCGCCCGCCCCGTGACAAGCGCCCGGGCCTCGATGAGGTTGTCTCGCGCGGTTTCCTCGATCTGAGCCAGTCGCCCGTGCAGCACCGGGTGAGGCCCCTCCCCTGCCGCCTCCAGCTCGGCTCGCGCGGCCTGGGAGAGGGCGACCACGGACACGAAGCCCTGGGCCAGGGTGTCGTGGACCTCCCGCGCCCACCGCTCCCTCTCCGCGGCGGCGCCCGCCGCGTGCTCGGCGGCGGCAAGCTCCCCCCGTGTCCGGACCAGGGCCTCCATCGCCCGATCCTTGGCGTCCAGCGCCGCCATGAGGTCGGCGCGGGCCATCTGAATCCGGGTCATCCAGATCCCGCCGATCAGCGAGCACAGGATCGTCACCAGGGGCCCCACCCACCATTCCTCCAGCCCCTGCACGAATAGGACGCCGGCGAAGCCCGCGCCGAAGAAGAGGTTCGCGAGCACCGCGGCCCACAGCCTGGTGTGAACGAGCCACAGCATCGGGAAGATGAGGAAGAACCCGGCGTAGGCCCAACGGGTGCGGGTCAGCGCCGTCAGATCGACGGCCACGAGGGTCCAGGTGAGCAGGCGCCACGCCCACCCGGGCAGCCCCAACCGGTGCAGTGGATCATGGACGCTCCCGGGGCACTCATTGCCCCGGGAGGCGAAGGCGACGAGACGGTCCCGGCGACGGCGGCCGGGCGTCGTCACCTCTCGCATCATCGGTCCACTGTATCCCGCCGGGCGATGACGATGGCGGCCACGACGCCGCCCACGAACCAGGCCGCGATGACGGCCAGGGCCTTGCCGGTCTCCCAGGAGCCGGTGGGCTCGGCGGAGGCGAAGGACGCGGGGAGGAAGGCCTCGCGCATGAGCTCGGCCGACCAGCGCACCGGGAAGACCGAGAAGATGTCGACCATCCAGGTCGGCAGCTGGGCCAGGGGGAGGAAGAGGCCGGAGACGAACTGGAAGATGATGACGAGCGGCGTCATGATTCCGGAGGCGGCGCGCGAGGAGGGGCAGATGCGGCCGACGGCCATGCCCAGAGCGGTGCAGGCGCCGATCGTGAGCACCAGGCTGAGAATCATGAGTCCCCAGGAGCGAGAGGAGGAGGGCAGGTCGATGCCCAGGGCGAAGCGGCCCACGACCATGAGGAGGACGACGTTGAGCAGGGCCAGGACCGTGTTGTACATGCACTTGGCGACCACGTACGCCCACGGCGGCACGGGCAGGACCGCCAGACGCTTGAGCTCGCCGGTCTCCCGCTCGCTGGCCACGGTGATGGCGAGGACCTGCAAGCAGGTCATGAGCACTCCCATCGTGATCATCACCGGCAGCATGTACTCGCTGTAGGTGATGCCCCCGTCGATCTCCCAGGGGAAGACGGTGTGGAAGAGCACCAGCATGGCCAGGGGGTAGAGGATCCCCATGACGAAGGCGACGGGCTCGCGCGCGAAGGTGAGCAGGCTCGTCCAGGTCATGGTGAGGACGGCGGCCGCAGAGCTTCCGGGTCGTTGAACGGCCCGGCGTCCTCCGGATCCTCCGGCGGCCGGGGCGTGCGGGTCGAGGGCGGTGGTGGTCATGGGTTCCTCGTGGTGTCGACAGTGGGTGCGGGGAAGGGCGGGTGCGGGGCGGAGTGGCGCTCAGGCGGCGTGGTGGCGGGAGACGAGCTCGAGGTAGTGGTCCTCCAGGGTCGGGGTGTGGACCTGCAGGCCGGGGACCTCTCCATCGGGGCCCGCCAGGCGGTCGGCCAGGCGCCGCACGACGGCGGTGGGCGCGGTGGTGCGCTCGGTGCGCTCCTCGCCGTCCTCGATCCAGCTGACGGTGCGCTTGCCGCTGGCCTCGCGGGCGAGGTCCTCGGGCGTGCCGTACTCGACGATGCTCCCGCCCAGGACGACGGCGACCTCGTCGGCCAGATGGGCCGCCTCATCGAGGTAGTGGGTGGTCAGCAGGACGGTGGTGCCGTCCGCCCGCAGGTCCTCGACGAGATTCCAGAAGACGCGGCGGGCCTTGGGGTCGAATCCGGTGGTGGGCTCATCGAGGAACAGCAGCTCCGGACGACCGACGATGGCCAGGGCCACATCGAGCCGACGACGCCGACCACCCGACAGACGCGAGGCCCGAGTACCGGCATCATCGGCCAACCCCACCCGCTCAACCGTACCGGCGACATCAGCCGGATCACCGTAGAACCGAGCCACATGACCCACCGCCTCAGTCACCGTCAAATCCCCCATATCAGTCGAAGCCTGAGAGACAACACCAATACGAGCCCTCCAAGAACGCGAGGAACGCTGCGGATCATGACCCAGCACCGTCACATTTCCGCCATCACGACGACGCAACCCCTGCAGAATCTCCACAGTCGTCGTCTTACCAGCACCATTGGGCCCCAACAACGCCAGGACGATGCCGGCGGGAATGTCGAGGTCCAGGTCCCGGAGGACGCGCTTATCGCCGTAGGACTTGCGCAGGGAATTGATAGTAATCGCCGATTTCGCTGCCATGACGCACATTTTCGCCCTGCGCCGACAGCCCCGGTAGCCACCGGAAGGGCTTCATGGGCCGTCCACCATTCGGTGGACACCGTTCGGTCGGTGCGGCTCTCGACGGCGTCCGGGACCGGGCCCCGGAGGCGCCCCGGCCCCGAAGGCGCCTTCACGGCGGCGCCCCGCCCGCATCCGCCCGGTGTTCTCCGCCCGCTCGACTCCTGGTCGCCCTTTGTGCGCGCCCCGCCCGCATCCGCCCGGCGCTCTCGGCGCACCGCGTCCCGGGACGCGACGTCAACTCACCCCGCCCGCATCCGCCCGGCGCTCTCAGCACCTTGCCGGCGGCAATGCAATGCGTTAACGCGACGCACGTCTCCGTTCATCCCTATAGCATCCGGCCCGGCACTCGGCCGGTGCGCAGAAGGCCGTCCCCATGGTGCTGGAAGTCAGGAAGTCAATGGGGAGGGACTGGTACGTGCGGCCTCCCTGGCCGACGAGTGCGGCCAGGAGATGTCCACCGTCCGCGTGAACGGCGAGGGGGAGGGCGTCCTGGGCTCCTTCGTGCTGGCGACGGCCACGACGGCGTTCGCCTCCGCCCGAACGGACGAAGTCGCCCGTGCCGCGTCCCGAGCCGGGCGGATGGCCGACGGGGCCCGAGAGGCTCTGAGTCTGCTGACGAGCGCCGACGAGAACGCCGCCGCCGGCGCGCGCGCCCTGGGGCACTCGTCCGGCGCCCCCTCCGGAGGATCGGGGGCCCGGCGGTGAGCGCGGAGGCCGAGGTCGGGGCCCGCGGGAAGCGGACTCGTGAGAGGAGGATCCGACGATGAGCGGGGAGGCCGAGGCCCTTGCGGGCGCAGTAGTCGGAGAAGTGCCGGGCTCGCCCGGAGGAGTGCGCGCTCTGGCGGACTCGTGGAGGTCCGCCGCACGTACCGTGACGTGGGGAGCGGACCTGGCCGACAGCGCGCGTGCGACGGTCTCGTCATGCCGGGGGATGAGCGCTGACGCGTGCCGAGAGGCCGCCCGCGGTCTGACGCGGGATCTGGAGGGCGCGCTGGACTGTCTTGGATGGGGCCGGCGTCCTGGAGGACTACGCCGGCGGCCAGCAGGCGGGCGCGGGTGGCGCGGGCAGCGGAGCCTCGGAATCGGATAACCCGTTCAAGAGGCTGTGGAAGCGCGAGTTCGAGCATATAAAAACGGTCGACGGCAAGCGGCGCTTGACCACGGAGGACGTCAACCGCATTAAAGCGCAGGACGAGGGGGGGAGCAGACTGGAGAACCGTGGATCAGCAGGCTATTGGAGACTGCCTCCTCCTGGCCATCCTCCAAGCCTATTCGCAGAGCGAGGACGGCCGGCAATTGTTGCGAGACAATATCCGTCTGAATGACGCGAGAGACGGCTTCATCGTCACTCTCTATGACAACGGCCAGCCCGTCGATGTCAATGTCACGGACTATTACACCAATGGTCTGCAGGGCCAGCAGACCGCACCCCCCACCCTCCTCAACATCTACGAGCGCGCGTACGGCCTGTACTTCGGCGGGCAGAACCTGGCAAGGGGCGGGACACCGGAGACGGCCATGGAGCGCATCTCCAACCGCGAACCGGATCGCATCGACACCCGTGGCGGCACGGGGGCGACGTTCTGGTCCTGGTGGGACGATGACGCCTACAGCGACTCCGAATGGCAGCAGATCGAGCAGGCCATCCACGACGACCGGCCGGTCGTCGCCTCATCGATCGAGGGCGGCATCATCAGTGACGATAGCGTCGACGCCGACACCAATAACGACGGCGTCTTCGACGCGGGCAGCGGCCCCGGCGCCGAGGACCAGGGAGGCAGCTATCAAATCGCCGACAACCATGCGTACACGGTCGAGAGCATTGACGACGAGTACGTCACCCTGATCAACCCGTGGGGAAACAACCCGGACGCCGGCAACAACCACGTCGGTTCGGGTGGGCGGATCAGGATCACGCGTGAGGAGTACGCGACGTACTTCCCCAGTACGGACGTCGGGCGAACGTCCTGATAGAGCACGCCGCCGCTGTCATTCATTCTTGGAAAGCAGGTGCGAGATGAGCGAGTCCGACCCGGGCCGAAGCGATGTGGCGGAGCTCGAGGGCATGATCATGGAAGCCTCCTCAGCACTGCGGGAGGAGGACCTTCGCGCGGAAGCTATTCGACAGAATCATTACCGCGTGGCGAGAAGAATTATAGCCGCAGTGATGACCTCACTCACTTGCTGGGGATTCTGGATATTCTGGACGCATCCCCTGTTCCAATACACTCCCCTTCCCGAAGGGGTGGAAAATGGAAAGGAACTGGAAATAGGAAAATCCGCAGGGGGACCGTCCACCGAGACCGGTTACTTGGACTCCGAGCGGCCGCGGGCGCACAACTACAGGTGGGTCGGGACCCTGCACTGGATCCGCCACGACGGCCCGACGGACACCATCACACTGCCCCTCGGCGAAAGCGTCCATATCGACGGCCTGGGGACCGTCACCCTCCTCGGCGTCGAACCCGACCCCATCATGTCAACCCCCAATGTCGGAGGTTCCTACTACACCATCAACCTCACCCTCGACCCCGGAGTCACTCTCCGGAATTAACGAAGCCCCTCGAAACTGGTGTGCTCTCGCCCCCTCCAAAAGGCCATCATCACCGCCGTCACAGCCTCGGCCATCCTCGTCCTCCATAAAGGAAACTGGTAAGAAAACCTCATCGTCCTGTCGGCGCCTCGGCAAGCGGATCCCGGACGATCAGCCGGGTGATCGATGCTGTTCGGGTGCGACCGGTGGTGCGGGACGGCAGCGCGGGCTGCTGGCCGAAGCCTGCCATACCGATGACACCGGCGATGCGTCCGGCCGCGAACTCCCGCCGCACGCCCCACCACCAGTCGGACATCCTTGCGCGAGTCCGACGGCGGCGTCGTCGGACTCGCGCCGACATGCCGGCCTCGTGCAGAAATGCCCGACTCGTGGCGCCGGCGACCGGGTGCGGCGTCGTCGGACCGATCTCGATGCCGAACCGAACCGATCTCGAGCCGGAACTCGACCGATCTCGGCGAAGGGAGGCGTCAGCCGCCGAGCCCGGGATCGGGCCCGGCCTCGGCACCGGGGGCGACCGGTCAGCCCAGGTCCAGCAGACCCCTGCGCAGGGCCTCGGTGACGGCGGCCGTCCGGGAATCGACGCCGAGCTTGGTGTAGGCGCGCAGCAGATGCGTCTTGACGGTGGCCTCCGTGATGTACAGCTCGCGACCGATCCGGCTGTTGGACAGGCCCCGGGAGACGGCGGCGAGGACCTCGCACTCGCGCGGCGACAGGGTGACAGGAGCCTCGGCTCCCGTGCCGCGCCCGGCCCCGCCGCGGGATCGGCCGTAACCCGCCCCGGTACCGCCGCCGGTCCCGCGAGCGGCCCCCACCAGGCGCGTGGTCACACTGGGGCTCAGCGCACTGCGCCCCGCCGCGGCGGCGCGCACGGCGGCGAGGATCTCCTCGCGCGGTGAGTCCTTGAGCAGGTATCCGATCGCACCGGCCTCCACGGCCCGCAGGATGTCGCCGTCGGTGTCATAGGTGGTCAGCACCACCACACGAGGCGGATCGGAGACGGCCAGAATCCGCCGCGTCGCCTCGACCCCATCCATACCGGGCATACGCAGATCCATCAGAACCACATCGGGAGCCAGCTCCCCGGCCAGGCGCACGGCCTCGGCGCCGTCGGCCACCTGCCCCGCGACCTCGAGATCCTCCTCGCTGGAGAGCATGCCGACGATCCCGGAGCGCACGACGGGGTGGTCGTCGGCGACGAGGAGCCTGATGCGGACGGTGCCGGCCTGGTTCGGGTCAGCCTGGTCTGGCCCGGTTCGGCTCACATCAGTCTGGCCCGGCCCGCCCCGGCTCACGTCGGCCTGGTCCGGGCCGGCCTGGTTCGGGCCGCCCCGGTCCGAGGAGCCCTGGTCCGGGTCGGCGTCTGGAACGGGAGGACGGTTGAGAACACTCATAGGGGGATCCTCGCTTCGATGACGGTTCCGGTGCTGCCGTCGGCGTCGGGGGCGTGGGCGGGGTCGACGGTGAGAGTGCCGCCGAGGGCCTCGACGCGCGAGCGCATGCCGGCGAGTCCGGTTCCCTCGGGGCGTCCGCCCGTGCCCGTCCCGTCGTCGGTCACGGCGATGACGAGCTCGCGGACCGCTCCGAGACGCTCAGTGCCGATGACGACCTGCGCCTGCGTGGCACGGGAGTGACGGGCGATATTGGACAGGGCCTCCTGGACGGTTCGCAGGACGACGACCTCGACGGGGCGCGCCAGGGCCTGAGGCGGGTGGGCGTCGAGGTCGATGCTGCGCCCCGACCCGTTCCGGGCATCGACGAGGCGCTGGAGGGCCTGGGCCAGATCGCCGGAGCGCAGGGCGGAGGGGCCCTCCCCGGCGACGAGGGCGCGCGCCTCGGCGAGATTGTCGCGGGCGAGCGCCTCCATCTGGTCGAGGTGGGCGGCGGCCGCGTCGGTGCGATCCCGGGAGAGATCGGTGCGGGCGGCCTGGGACAGGGTGATGACGGAGATGAATCCCTGGGCGAGGGTGTCATGGACCTCGCGGGCCCAGTGCTGGTGCTCGGCGGCCCGGCCCGCGGCGCGCTCGGCGGCTGCGAGCTCGGCCTGGGCGGCGGCCAGGCCCTCGCGCGCGACGCGCTCGTTGTCCAGGGCGGAGGCCAGGGCGGCGGAGACGTCGTAGACGCGCCAGAACCACAGGCCGATGAACAGGGAGAACAGGCAGGACAGG
>ERZ772993.515-NODE-515-length-18460-cov-7.213801_pt1 | contig 18460 bp, 11 predicted proteins | sample MGYA00580670_ERZ772993 | MGnify/ENA primary metagenome ERZ772993 (study PRJEB29015, sample SAMEA2737936) | human oral metagenome | biome: human oral; feature: human-associated habitat; material: dental | place: China | collected 2136 ... | reverse complement strand
GGCCTCGTCGACCGCATCAACAGGCACACCTGGGCGCTGTCCGACGGCGCCATCGCGGTCGTGGGACCGCCCGACAGCCAACAGGCCCACGACGCGCACCAAGCCCTGGAGGACACGGGACTGTTCAAGAAGGGCACCATCGCCCACATCCCCCCGCAGGACCTGGCCGGAGCCGCCCGCGCCGACCTCATCATCCTCACCGAGGACGCCTTGAGCGCGCAAACGGACGGGGATGGCCGGGCGCGGCTGCTCGACGACGTGCTCAGCCGTAAACGGGGCATACACGCCGGGCTCATCGGCTACGCCCCCACAGGCGACCTCACGGACAGAGAGTTCCAAGCGATCGGCTCCGAACCCATCACCTCAGTGACCCGGACCCGCGGACGCCTCGTCAACGACGCGATCTCCATGCTCACCACCCTGTCCCGCATGCAGGGCCACTAGCAGCGGACCACCCCCGCCGCGCCCGGCCACCAGGACCCCTGCGGCAGGACCGACGTCGCCTCACTGACGGGGAGCACCTGGGGCACCCAGCCCTGGGACGACGCCCGCCTCCGCCCGCCCGGCGGCCGACGGGCCAAGGCCCCCCGGCCCGCGTCCGCGCGCTGGTATCGGAAGAACACGGCACCGCCCCCCGGATCCGCATGGCCGCGTCGACATCCTGGTGGCGCGGACGCCCTGGAGGCCCATCGGTGGCGGCCCTTGCGAGACCTGGGCAAATCCTGGTTCAATGAGCGATGTGCAACCCGGTCCAAGGGGCGCTCTCAGGCCAGTGGCGACCCGGGGCCCGTTTCCCCAGGCGGGACAACGGACAACACGCCGAGGGGTCGGGAAGCACCCAGCACCATCAGGCGCATTGAGACGCACGTCTTTGTGCCCAAGTATCCCATGCTACCGCACGGTCGGGAAGCACCCAGCACCACCAGGTGCATTGAGACCTTGGCTTCCCCCTCGCATGTTTTCGCTCAGATCGTTGGGCCTCGCGCACAACGAGGCGGTCAGTCACCACACGCCCCTGCATAGGCCCACGTCGTCCAACGCCACAGCGGCGCCGAGCACTTCGGCGTTGCCCGCGCACGACGCGCACACAGGGTAGATGTGCACCACGTCCTCAACCTCATCGATAAGTGCGCGCAACCGGGAGCGCACCTGGTCGAGGTCCTCGGCAGTCAGCCTCAGTTGGAACACTGACTCCTGGATCCGGTACCCCCTTCCCGTCCTTGTTCAGCCAAACCCATTTCCCCTCGGGCCCCAAGGTCGGGTGCTCGGAGCGCAGACGGCGCGTCCGCAGCAGCGCCATGACCGTCTGATCGACCAGCAGGGGCCGGAACTCCTCCATGAGGTCCAGTGCCAGGCTCGGCCGCTTGTCGGTCGAGGCGTGGAGAACGCCCAGCGAGGGTTCCAGTCCCGCGCAGAAGAGCGCGCCCGCGCATTCGCTGAGCAGGACCGCGTAGAGGTAGGACAATGCGGCATTGGGCAGGTCGAGAGGAGGGCGCCTACTGCGCCCGTTGAACTCGATGCCCTCGGGGACGCAAAGCGCAAGGGCGTCGAAGTACGCCGATGACGCCGCGCCCTCAAGCCCCATGACCTCATCGACCGTTCCCGCGTGCGCCACGTCGCCCTTCCACGACCGCATGCGAGCGGTGATGTCCTGCAGCGCGAGAGACGGCGCCCTCCGCGCGATCCGGTTGAGGACATGGACCTGATTGCGCACTTTCGCCGTGATGATCGCTTTCGCGAGCGGGAGGCGTTTCTCCCGGTCGGAGGAGAACGAGGCTTGGGCCAGTAAGCGCGCCGCGTTCGCAGCCGTCTTCGGCCCAGCGAGTTGGCCGAGGTAGTGGCCGTGCCGGGAAAGGCAGACGACGTCGATGTCGTTGTACAACGCCCACGAGTGCGCCCCCGCGGACAACCCGACGTTACCAGTGAGGACGATTCGGGTGATCGCCCGTTGAGGTATCGACATTTGGGGGATGCCGGACTCGCTGTCCACGACGAGGCGCCCCTTCGACAGGTGGACGCGCGTACCGTCCCGCCCCACGTAGACGACGCTGTCGGGATCGGGGCTGCCTTTGATGTCGTGATGTGGGTCGGTTCTGGGGCTCCGCCCGTTGAAACTTGCGCCGAGGTAGCAGAACCCGTCGTCGAAAGTGGTCACGGCTGTTTTCTCCTCGCTGAGTGTGAAACCACGTTGGTTGAGTATTGCGGACAGGCGGGCGCGCGCCTCGGCGACCCGCGCGGGGGATTCTCCGCACACGACGATGTCGTCGGCGAAACGCACGTACCCGTACCCCGCGTCGCACATCGCGTTGTCCACGCCGGTGAGGGCGAGGTTGGCGATCAGGGGCGAGAGGCTGGAGCCCTGAGGGATTCCGCGCGTGCGGACCCTTCTGTTCCCGGTTGAGCGGCGCGGGCGCCCGATGAGGTGGAGGAGCTCGAGGAAGGCGGGCTCGTTGAGCGCGGCGGGCAGTTGGGCGAGCGCATCGTCGATACTGACGTGGCCGAAGAAGTCCTGAATGTCCGTGCGCAGCACATGCGGCAGCCCCTCGTCGCGCATCGTGGTGATCAGGTGGATCGCGTCATCGCGGCCGATTCCGCCCCTGTAGGCGAACGAGCAAGCGGATTGCACGAGTTCCACGTCGAAGGTGATCGTATCGACCACAGCGCGCTCTACGATCCTGTCGCGCATCGTGGGGATGTTGAGGGTGCGCGTCCCTCCGCCTTTGGGTTTCGGGATCGTCACTGTGACGAGGGGCTCGGGCAGGTAGGTGCCCACACTCAGTTGACGGGCCAGTTCCTCTATGAAAGCGTCGGGATCCCGCATGATCGTTCTGCTCTGCGCCGAGATGTCGCCGTCGCGGGCGTCCCGCGCGAGCAAGTAATTCCATGCTCCTTGCAGCGCCTGCCGGGATGTTGCGCGGTCGTAGACGGGGTGGGGGTTCTTCGAGCTCCCATCATCCGGGAGGTGAGCACCTCCGTGGAGCACGCGCCGAAGCGGGTACAATCGGATGCCGATGAACCGATCAGTCGACGTTTGCCCCGTGCTCCACCGGACGGCGGGGCCTGCCACGGTTCCGCCTGTCGATCCAGGTGCTCGCACGATCATTCACTCCTCATCAAGTGCGCGGCTGCACGGCACAGCAATTCATATGTCCGGTAACCATAGTACCGAGAACCCGGTCTTGTGACCCGCATCTCCGCTTCATTGTCTGAGAACTTAGACAGGGACACCCCGGGACCCGCATGGCCACGTCGACTTCTGGTGGCGCGGAGCCCCTGGAGGCCCGTCGGTGGCGACCCTTGCGAGAACTGGGCAAAGTCTGGTTCAATGAGCGGTGTGCGACCCGGTCCAAGGGGCGCTTTCGGGCCGGTGGCGATCCGGGGCCCGTTTCCCCAGGCGGGACAACGGACAACACGCCGAGGGTCGGGAAGCACCCAGCACCATCAGGTGCATTGAGACGCGGCGATACAGCTCGACACCGGCCTCCAAAAAGAGGTCGGGAAGCACCCAGCACCATCAGGTGCATTGAGACTGTCATCATCGACACTTATGGTGGATCTGTGGAGTCGGGAAGCACCCAGCACCATCAGGTGCATTGAGACAGATAATAACGTTAGCGCCGATGAAGGTTAGTTGGGTCGGGAAGCACCCAGCACCATCAGGTGCATTGAGACTCTATAGTTACGGCATTCGGGTAGTATGGGTTCGTGTCGGGAAGCACCCAGCACCATCAGGTGCATTGAGACCGGTCTTCTGGTTCGCTTGTGTGGCGCTCCCTGTAGTGTCGGGAAGCACCCAGCACCATCAGGTGCATTGAGACGATCGACTCCTCTTCTGTAGGTGTCCAACGTGCGCACGTCGGGAAGCACCCAGCACCATCAGGTGCATTGAGACTCAGTTGACTTGTACACAACATGTACGATCGAACGTCGGGAAGCACCCAGCACCATCAGGTGCACTGAGACAAGATAGAGGCGATCAGACCGGTCAGAGTCGCAAACAGTCGGGAAGCACCCAGCACCATCAGGTGCATTGAGACTTCTTTCTTGACATCTTGGCAGATGTCATCAATTGTCGGGAAGCACCCAGCACCATCAGGTGCATTGAGACGTGGTGCCACGACGGAGAAGGAGACAAGAACTGCACAGTCGGGAAGCACCCAGCACCATCAGGTGCATTGAGACCGACTACTACCTGGAGCGCATCTACCCCTTCTTCGGCAACGTCGGGAAGCACCCAGCACCATCAGGTGCATTGAGACCTACCAGTCGGGCGGCAGCTACTCCAAGCCGAACGGTCGGGAAGCACCCAGCACCATCAGGCGCATTGAGACTCAACTTAAGACTGCGAGCCTTCGTCTCGCTGAGGTGTCGGGAAGCACCCAGCACCATCAGGTGCATTGAGACACTTACGGTAGAACCGAAACCTACTACGACTAGCCTGTCGGGAAGCACCCAGCACCATTAGGTGCATTGAGACTCTGGCTAAGGGTTGAAGTGCCCCGGCTACGGTGGAGGGCGTCGTAGGTTTGATTGGATTTTTAGGCTGTCTGCCCGGAGGAAGTGCCCTATTGAGCTGCGGGAACGGGCGATGCGGTTGGTTGCGGAGGCGCGGGCTGATACGTTGACGCGTCGTGACGCTTTCACGCGGATCGGGGGGCGGGCTAGGGGTCCACCCACAGGCGTTGCGCACCTGGGCGCACTGTGGAGCAGGACGGGCGCAATGAGCGCGGCGCGATCGGCGATCAGGAGGCTCATATCCGCCAGTTGGAAGCAGAGAACCGGAAGCTGCGCCGCGCCAATGAGATCCTCAAAACCCCGTCGGCGCCCCGGGACGCATGTCCTGCGGATCTGGTCAACCGCCGTTTCGTCGCCCGCGGCCTCAACGGGTTGTGGATCGCCGACATCCCCTACGTGCGCGCGCAGACCGACTAAGCCTGCGTCTCCTTCGCCACCAACGCATGCTCGCGCAGGATCCTGGGCTGGCAGGTGAGTTCCCCGACGCGCACTGACTTGTCCCACCCGCGGGGACCAGAGGCGGATGATCACGTTGACGATGTCGTGGGACATACTCCCGGGCCGCAGGGGTATAGGCAACGTCTATGGCTCCGCCGGGCGAATATACAGCCCGACGACCGCCGGGCTGTACGCGAAGAGAAGGGAACCCGGCTCAAGACTCTTACCCAGCCGCCGCGAGCCCGCCCACCGAGCGCCACGGCATCGCACATCTTCCACAGAACCAAGCGCGATCCAGCGCCCCACACCCATACTCACCGATAATCACAATGGTTATACACAGACCATAACAAGGGTCTTGCGTTAGTAGGATGTTAGGCGTTAGCATCGAAAGTAAGTGAGGCGAACATTCATCGTCATGGTCGACACTGACTGATCCGCCGCGCTGAAATGGAAGGAGAAGAGTCCGTGCTGAAACCTATGAGCCTCCGCTACTACGTTCCCGCAGTCCTCGCGTTCGCGTGCGCCTTCGTGCCCGCCGACGCCTCCCCGGCCTCCGCTGTTACGAGCGCGCCCACCGATTCCGCCGCTCCTGCTGCCCCCAGTGCGCCCACGGGCGACTCCACTCAGAGCACTCCCCCGGGCCGCTCCCCCATGACGATGGTGTGCACGAGCGAACGCGAGGGCATCCCCGGTTCTGCGGCCCGCCCCGGCGATCCCAGCGTCGCCTCCGCCCACTGCCAGTACGTCCCCGCGCCAACGCCCACAGGCGGCTCCGCCGGGCAGTGAGCTGCGCCCACTCCCTTCCAACCAGGAAGCCCGGCTCTTCGCACTCCATGATGTAGGTGACGCGCAAGTTCACCGGCTCGAGGCGACCTGGGGTCAGTTGTGGGTTTGGTTACGGAATTGAGGGGGGCAGCGCCCCCCTTGAGAACTCCGCACCCCTCCTGCGGCTCGGGCAGAACCGCCTATGGGTGTGGTGGGCGGCGGTCAAGGAACCACAGCGCCCGTCTTGTTACGGCACGGTCTGGCAGGCGCGCGGATTCCCCTGCGAGCACCTCGGCGGCACTCTCCCAGCGCTCGGGCGCACTGATGGGCGGAGAAGCTGGCACTCGTACCGCACAGCGTCACGCGCGTCGGCACGCCCACCAGCGGTGATAGCATCAACCGGCGTGCCATGCGCACAAGTGGGCACTCAGACATCTGCGCCCAGAAGGAGACGATGAATGAAAATAGCCTGGAACGAAATCACATACCAACCAAAGAAGTTCGTCCTCATTGAGATACTGATCGCTTTGCTCATGTTCATGGTCGTCTTCCTATCCGGCCTGACGAACGGGCTGGGACGCTCCGTTTCCGCTCAAATCGATAGCTTCGGCCCCCTCAACTACATCCTCTCAAAGGACTCCGAAAAGAACATCCCGTTCTCCAGCATCACACCCGAAGACACCGAAGAAATTGAGAGAATCGACGGCATCGCGTACAGCGGTCTGTTCATCCAGCGAGCGACAATCGCTCAGACGGAAGGCTCAAGCACTCTCGATATCACCTACTTCGCCATCGAGAACAACGGTCAAGAGATACTCAATCCGAAGACAGGGGGAACAGGCGCCAGAATTTCGGATCTGAAGGAGAACGAGGTCATTCTCGATAGCTCATTCCAAGACGAAGGGATTCAACTCGGCGACGAGGTGATCGACAAGGCGTCCAAGCAGAAACTCACCGTGATCGCCTTCGCGCAGGACGCCAAATACGGGTACAGCGAGATCGGCTTCGTCAACTCGGAAACCTACACGAGCATGAGGCAAAAGGCAGATCCGAACTTCCAGTGGCGAGCCCAAACGCTCGTGACCCCGAACTCCGTGACGTCCAGCGACCTCACTGGAGACCTCGTCGTGGCCGACCGGGAACAGATCATCGACAACATCCCCGGTTACAAGGCCCAGAACCTTACCCTGCGAATGATCACCTGGGTCCTTCTGATCGCCTCCTCCGCCATCCTTGGAGTGTTCTTCTACATCCTCACCCTCCAGAAGCTCAAGCAGTTCGGAGTGCTGAAGGCAATCGGGATGCCCATGAGCAGAATCACCTACATTCAATTGTCCCAGCTCACCATCATCTCCCTCATCGGAGTCGCAATCGGCCTGGGCCTGGCCGCCCTGGTCAACCCGCTGTTGCCGCCGACTGTTCCCGCATTCATCACCCCTCAGGACAACATCGCCATCTCAGCGAGCTTCATTCTGACGTCTCTCCTGTGCGGCGCCCTTTCCCTGCTCAAGATCAAAAAAGTCGATCCCATCGAGGTCATCGGTGGAAACGGAGAATAAGATGGCAGTCATCGAGTTGGAGAACATCCAGAAGTCGTATGCCGATGGCAGTCAGACGCATCACGTGCTGAGCCACCTTTACCTGAGCGTCGAAAGCAAAGAGTTCGTCGCAATTCTGGGGCCCTCCGGATCCGGAAAATCAACACTTTTGGCCATCGCGGGTCTGCTGTTGTCGGCCGACGCAGGACGCATCCGAATCGGCGGCCAAGACCTCACCGACCTCAGCCAGAAGCAGTGGACGAGGAAGCGCTTGGAACTCCTCGGCTTCATCTTTCAAGACCACCAGCTGCTGTCCTATATGAGGATCGGAGAACAGCTGGAACTGGTGTCCAGACTCAAGGGAGAGCAGGACAGGAAGAAAAGGCGGGAGGAAGTCCAGTCCCTGCTGGTTGATCTGGGTATTGAGGCCTGCTATCACCAGTACCCTAATCAGATGTCCGGAGGACAGAAGCAGCGGGCCGCTATCGCACGCGCTTTTATTGGGAATCCTCAGCTGATTCTGGCGGACGAGCCGACGGCGAGCCTCGACCCCGACAAGGGCCAGGAGATCGCTGAGCTGATCTGCAACGAAGTCAAGTCGAAGAACAAGAGCGCCATCATGGTCACGCACGACCGCTCGATCCTCAGCTATGTCGACACCGTCTACGAACTCAAGCACGGCCAGCTGATGGAAGTAGAAGGATAGAGGCCGGTGCAGGCGGAACCAGCACTCGCGCCGTATGCTTGGACAGCGCCGCGAGCAGTGTGTCAGAAGTCGGGCCAGAATCCGCATCGGTGATAGTCGGGTAGCGGGCACTGCCTCACGCCACCCGTCCCATCGTCGCCGATATGCGCGCATAGAGACGCTGGTGCGCTACTGCCCCAGCCGCTGCGACACCACAGTGGTCACGCCGTCGCGCATGGTGACGCCGTAAAGGGCGTCCGCGATCTCCATCGTGCGCTTCTGGTGGGTGACGACGATCAGCTGGGACGCCTGCTGGAGCTCCTTGAAAATGGTGAGCAGGCGCGACAGGTTCACATCGTCCAGGGCGGCCTCGACCTCGTCCATCACGTAGAACGGCGAGGGCCTGGCCTTGAAGATCGCCACCAGGAACGCGATGGCCGCCAACGACCGCTCCCCGCCCGACAGCAACGACAAGCGCTTCACCTTCTTGCCCGCCGGCTTCGCCTCGATCTCAATGCCCGTGGTCAGCATGTCCTGCGGGTCCGTGAGCACCATGTCGCCCGTGCCCCCCGGGAAGAGCACCGAGAAAGTGTGGGCGAACTGCTCGCGCGTGTCCGCGAACGCGCTGGTGAACGCCTCCTCCACCCGCCGGTCCACGTCCTCGACGATGCGCAGCAGGTCCGCCTTCGACGACTTCAAGTCCTGCACCTGGTCCACCAGGAACTTGTGGCGCGCCGCCAGCGCCTCGTGCTCCTCCAGGGCCAGCGGGTTCACGCGCCCCAGCTTCTCCAAATCCCGTTTGGCGCGACGCAGGGCCTCCTCCTGCTCAGCACGGACGAAAGGCCGCCCCGCCGAGGCGCCAGCCGGGCCCTCCGCGCCGCGCCTCCCCCGCCGCGGTGCCTCCCCTGACGCAGCGTCCTCGACCGCGGGATCCTGCTCCGCCTTCCGCGCCCTCCCCGCCGGGACGCCCGCCGGGACCGGGCCCGCCCCGCCCCCAGCGCCCTCGTCCTCGGCGATCGCCGGCACCAGCATGTGCGGGCCGAACTCCTCCACCAGCGCGTCCGGCTCGATCGACAACTCCTCGACGGCCCTCGCCTCGATGTGCTCCACCCTCATGCGCAGCTCCGCGCGCGCCACCTCGTCGCGGTGGGCCGCCGAAGTCAGCGCCCCGAGCTCCACCGACGCCTGGTCGGCCGCCCTGCGCGCCCTGGCCACCTCCTCGGCCACGCGCGCCCTCTCCCGCTCGGCGAAGGAGCGCTCCTCCGCCGCCTCGCGCACCGCGCCCTCCGCGACGGCCAGCGCCTTGGCGGCGGCCTCCTCCACGTCGCGCGCCCGCTCCAACTCCGCGCGGCGCTGCGCCTCCCGCCTGGCCCGCGCGGCCCGGGCCTCGCGCTCCCGGGCGGCCGCCTGCCGCAAGGAACGGGCCCTGGCCTGGACCTGCCGGGAGCGCTCCTCCAGCGCCCGCAACTCCAATCGCGCACGGGTCTCCGCCTCGCGCGCCTCCTTCGCCCGGCGCACGGCCTCCGCCGCATCGGCCTGCGCTTCCTCCACGGACTCCGGCTCCTCGACCGATTCGGCAGCCGCCGCCCGCTCCCGCGCCTCCTCGAGGGCCCTGAACGCCCACTCGACCTGGTCATCGGCGCGCCTGGCCGAATCCTGGGCGCGGCGGGCCTCCGCCTCGGCCGCCTTCGCCGCCGACGCCGCCCGCGCGTACTCCCCCTCCGCCTTCGCGCGCTGGGCGTCCTGGGCCCGCAGCTCCCGCAAAGCGGTGTTCGCCTCCCGCACGGCCGCGTCCAACGCGCTGTTCGCCGCATCCAACTCGCGGGCCACGCCTTCGCACGAGGCCGCCGCCTCCTCCGCGCGCCGCTCCGCCTCCTCGTGGGAGGCCCGCAGCGCCAGGGTCGACGAGGCGCGGGCCCCCGACCCGGTCACCGTGCCCCTGCCGAAAACGTCCCCGCCGCGCGTCACCGCCACGCGCACGCCCCGGACGCGCAGGGCAGCCAGTGCCTCCCGCGGCTCCGCGGCGACCACCGCGCCGTCGAGAAGGGCCGCCAGAGCGCCCGCCCTCTCGCCCAGGGAGACGACCCTGCGGGCGGGGCGCACGCCCTCGGGCAGCTCCCCCATCCCAGCGGCCCGCGCGGCGTCCACGTCGGCATGGGCGCCAACGGCACCAGCGCCAGCGCCCGCCTCGGAATCCTCAGCGGCTCCCGGCCCGGTGTCGGCACCAGCACTTCCCGCGCCCGGCTCGGCCCCGGCAGTCGGCCCCGCAGCGCCGCCCGCACCCGGATCCACACCTGCACCACCGCCCGCGACCACCATGCGGATCATGCCGCCGCCCCGGCGCTTCGCGCGCTCCAACTGCTCGAGCGCCGCCTCCGCGTCGGCGACGACCACGGCGTCCGTGTAAGGCGACAACAGGGCGGCCACGGCGTCCTCGAAGCCCGGTTCGGCGCGCACCGACTCCGCCGCCAGCCCCAGGACCCCGTCCCCGCCCAGCAGGTCCGCTGTCTCGTCGGCGGGCTGCAGGGACTGGGCCAGGGTGTCGCGGCGCGACTCCCAGCGCGCCCGCTCGGCCCGCGCCTCGCGCTCCCGGCCCAGCAGGGCGTCCACGCGGGCCCTCGTTTCGTCGCGCGCCCGGGAGGCCTCCCGGTGGCGCCCGGCCGCGCCCCCCGCGTCCCCGCCGTACGCACTGCCGCTGGGGTCCTCCATGCCCGCCAGTTCCGCCTCGGCTGCGTCCCTGCGGGCGATCGCGGCGTCCGCGGCCCGGTGGGCGCGCTCCGCCTCCCCCTGGGCGGACTCGTGGCGCGACACGGCGGTGGCGATGTCCCCCGCCAGGCGCGCCGCCCTCTCGCGGTGGTCGGCCACGCGGGCGTTCACCAGCGCCAAGCGCCGGGAGGCCGCCTCGTCGGCGTCCTCGCACTGCCCGCGCTCCCGCGTCCGGGCGGCCAGCGCCGTCCGGGCCTCCTCCACCTGGGCGAGCAGCCGCGCGTCCTCCTCCCCGGCGCGCGCGGCCGCCTCGTCGAGGGCCTGGGGGTCCTCGCCCGACGGCTCGGGCTCGGGCTGGCTCCGGAGCGCGACCTTCTGCCCGGCGGCCATGTGCGTGCCGCGCAGGCGCTCCGTGATGGTGGTGAGGGAGCTCCACGCGCGGCCCGCCTCCTCCACGCGCGGCCCCCACTGGCGCTCCTGGTCCTCCAGGGCGGCCAGGCCCTCGCGCGCCGAGGCGAGCTCCCCCTCCAGCTGGGCGCGGCGGCGGGCCGTCGCCTCCTCCGAGGCGGAATGGGCGTCGAGGCGGTCGCGCGCCGCCACCAGGTCGTCGGCGAGCAGGCGGGCCCTCGCGTCGCGCACGCGGGCCTGGATGACGTGGGCGCGCCGAGCGGTCCGTGCCTGGCGGGCCAGGGGCCCCAACTGCCTGTGGATCTCGTTGGTCAGGTCCAGGACGCGCACCAGGTTCGCGTCCATGTCCGCCAGTTTCTTCAGCGCCCGCTCCTTGCGGCGCCGGTGCTTGAGGACCCCGGCGGCCTCCTCGATGAAGCCCCGCCGCTCCTCCGGCGTGGAGGACAGGATCGCGTCCAGCTGGCCCTGGCCGACGATGACGTGCATCTGCCTGCCCATGCCCGTGTCCGACAGGAGTTCCTGCACGTCCAGGAGGCGCGCGGGGGCGCCGTTGATCTGGTACTCGCTGCCGCCCCCGCGGAACAGGGTGCGGCTGATCGTCACCTCGGAGTACTCGATGTCGAGCAGGCCGTCCGAGTTGTCGATGGTGAGGTCCGCCTGGGCGCGGCCCAGGGCAGGGCGCGACCCCGCGCCCGCGAAGATGACGTCGGCCATGTTGCCGCCCCGCATGGCACGGGCGCCCTGCTCGCCCATGACCCATGCGAGGGCGTCAACGACGTTCGACTTGCCCGACCCGTTGGGCCCGACGACGCACGTGATCCCCGGTTCGAGGCGCAGCGTCGTCGCGCTGGCGAAGGACTTGAACCCCCGCAGCGTCAGGCTCTTCAGGTACACGCTGCGATAATAGCGTTCCGATCAGTAGATCTCGGGGAACCACAGGGTGATCTCGCGGTTCGCGCTCTCAGCGGAGTCCGAGCCGTGGATGAGGTTCTCCATGTAGGGGGTGTTCCACGCGCGGCCCAGGTCGCCGCGGATCGTCCCGGCGGCGGCCGTCGTCGGGTCGGTGGCGCCCATGAGGTTGCGCATGCCCTCGACGACGCGCTGCCCCTCGACGATGATGGCGACGACGGGCCCCGAGCTCATGAACTCCAGCAGCCCCGGGAAGAAGGGCTTGTCCTTGTGCTCGCGGTAGTGCTCGGCGAGCAGCTCCTTGGAGGCGACCATGAGTTTGAGGCCCTTGATCGTGTACCCCTTCAACTCGATGCGGCGGATGATCTCCCCCGTGAACCCCCGGGCGAAGCCGTCGGGCTTGACGATGATAAGGGTGTGCTCCAGATCGGGGTCCAGCAGCTGCTGCGCGTCCAGCAGGACGGACTTGGCGGTCATTCGGTCTCCTTCGGTCTCAGTTCCGTTGCTCAAGCATATCGGTCAGGGCCGCGATGGCGGCGCGCGCGTCCTCTCCCACCGCTGTGAGGTGGACCGTGTCCCCCTGCGCGACGCCCAGGGACATGATCTCCAGCACTGAGGCCCCGCTGGCGCCGTTCACGGTGATCCGGGACTCGAATGTGCCCGCCAGGCGCACGAAAAGGGCCGCCGGGCGCGCGTGCAGGCCAACGGGGTCGGCCACGACCGCGTCGCCCTCGGCCCGCTCCTCGCCGTCGTCCGGTTCCTCCGGGGCGGTGCCCGTGGTTCCCGCTGCCGACGGGGCGGGGGCCAGGCCGACTGGCGCCCCGTCCGACGAGGCGGGGGCCGCGTCCGCTGAGCCTCCGCTGAAGGCGCCCAGCGCGGCTGCGCCCATCGCGCCGCTGCTAGCCGCACTGGTTCCGGTTGCGCCCGGTCGGCCGACGGCTCCCGCGCCCCGGTCGTCCGCAGTGGTTCCAGCGCCCGCCGCCTCGTCCGGCGCCGTGCCCGTCGGCGCGCCGCCGGTGGGCCCGCCAGGGCCGCCGCTTCCGGACGACCCAGCGCAGCCGCAGCCCCCAGCGCCCGCCTCGCCCGCATGGTCCGGCGCGCCCTGGTCCTGGGCCCTGAAGCGGACGGACGCCGCTGCCCGCGCCACGTCGTCGAGGGAGTCGCCGACCTCGGCGCGCACGGCCGCGGCCACCGCGCCCTCCACGAGGGCCGTGTCCACCAAGCGGATCCGTTCGGGGGCCTCGCTCATCTCGACAACTGATTCGGCGGTCATGGTGGCCGAACCCAGGTCCGTGAGGACCACGGCCCCGCTTCCGGGCCCATCGACTGCGGCCAGCACCGCCTCGAGCGCCGCCTCGATGCGGTCGTAGGAGGTGCCCAGGCCCCCGTCCTCCAAGCCCCCGGCGGCCCCGATGGCCACGCCCGGCGCCATTTGCCCCGCCAACTCGGCGACCCCCCGGGCCAGCAGGTCGGAGTGGGAGGCGATGACGATCCCCACGCGGCTCACGGCTGCTCCCCCTCCGGCTCCGCGTCCCGGTGCCCCTCCACGTCCGGTTCCACGTCATCGAGGGGCTCCACGGCGGGCTCCGCGTCCCCGTTGTCCTCCGCCGCGCGCGCCGCCGCAGCGGCCTCGGCGAGGATGAGCGCGGAGGACACGGCCCCCGGATCCAAGTGCCCGATCGACCGCTCCCCCAAGTAGGAGGCGCGGCCCTTCGTGGCGCGCATCGGCTCCGTCGCCTCGGCGCCCCCTCGGGCAGCGGCGGCCGCAGCCTCGAGCACTGCCGCGGGGCCGGCCCCCGCCTCGGCGGCGCCCCTGGCGGCCCTGGCCGCCGGGGACCAGGCGTCCACCATGGTCTTCTCCCCCTCGACGGCCTTGCCGCGCGCCTGGATGCCGCCCAGTGCCGCCTCGACAACTCCGGCGGCGCCAGCGCCGTCCAGGCCGCCCGCGCCCGCGGCCTTCGCGCCGCGCAGGAACGCCGTCCCGTACAGGGGGCCGGCCGCGCCGCCGACCGTGGACATCAGGGTCTTGGCCACGAGTTTCAGCACGTCGGCGACCGTCTGGGGGTCCTGGGCCCCCAGGGCGTCCACGACCGCGCCGAAGCCCCGGTCCAGGTTCTCCCCGTGGTCGCCGTCGCCGATCTGGCGGTCCAAGTCGATCAAGCGCTCGCGCTGCTCACCGACCCGCTCACGGGTGCGCTTCATCCATTCGAGCGCCCACGCGGCGCCGAGTTCACTCATCTCTTCCTCCCAATAGGGGCGCGAGGCGGACCCTGTGCCCGCCCCGCGCCATCGGTCCGTTCCGGGCGCGCCGCTTCCGAGCGGGCGCGCCCACCGCATCACGGCGTGGGTGCGCCCCAACCCGGAGCGCGTGCGCCCAATACTTCCAGGCGGGCGGGCGCCGCTTCCAGGAGTGCGCCCGCCATTTCCGAGCGGGTGCGCCCCAACCCAGAGCGCGTGCGCCCGCCTTTTCCAAACAGGTGCGCGTCACTTCCAGGCGGGCGTGCGCACGGGCGCGTCGAAAAGGCCCAGCAGCTCGTCGTCGACGCGGGTGAGGGTCACGGACACGCCCGGCATCTCCAGGCTGGTCACGTAGTCGCCCACCAGAGCGCGCTCGATGACGACCCCGTCGGCCTCCAGCAGCTGCGCCAGGCGCCTGTGGCAGATGTACAGCTCCGAGCCCGGGGTGCCGCCCATGCCGTTCACCAGCGTGATGACGCGCTCGCCAGCGCCCAGCCCCAGGTCGTCCCGCACCCGCCGGTACAGCTCCTCCACCAGGGCGTCCGCGCTCTCCATGCTCCCGCGCCGGTAGCCGGGCTCGCCGTGGATGCCGATGCCCAACTCGATCTCGTCCTCGCCGAGCTCGAAGGAGGGCTTGCCCGCGTGGGGAACCGTGCACGGGCCGAGGGCCAGGCCCATGGACCGGGTCTGCTCGTTGACGCGCGTGGCGATGGCCGCCACCTCGTCCAGGTCGTCGCCGCGCTCCGCCGAGGCGCCCGCGATCTTCTCCACCAGGACCGTGCCCGCCACGCCGCGCCTGCCCGCCGTGTACAGGGAGTCCTCGACGGCGACGTCGTCGTTGACGACCACGGTGGCGACGCGGATGTCCTCCATGTCCGCCATCTCCGCGGCCGTCTCGAAGTTCAAGACGTCGCCTGTGTAGTTCTTGACGATGTGAAGCACCCCCGCGCCCCGGTCGGCGGCCTTCGTGGCCTCCAGGATCGGGTCGGGGGTCGGTGAGGTGAAGACCGCCCCCGGGACCGCGGCGTCGAGCATGCCCAGCCCGACGAAGCCCGCGTGCAGGGGCTCGTGCCCCGAGCCGCCGCCGGAGACGAGGCCCACCTTGCCCTCGTCCTTCGGCGTGCGCCGGGTGACGTAGTCAGGATCCAAGTGGACATCCACCAAGTCGGCGTGCGCCAGGGCGAACCCCTCCAGGGTTTCGCGCACGACAGAATGGACGTCGTTGACGAGCTTCTTCATTGTGCCTCCTCGCAACTCCATGAAACGTGCAGTGCCGTCATGGACAATCGTGCCACGCCCAGCGGGAAAATCCCAGAGTTCGGGCGTTGCCCAGGGGAGGTCGCCGGGCTCCTACTCGGGGAGCTTGCCCGCCAGCGCCAGCATGTCGCCCGCCAGGTGCACGGACCCGAAGACCAGGACGCCGCTGCGGTCCGACGGACCGGCCCCCGCCTCGGCGAGCGCCGCCGCCCGGTCTACCGCGTCCGCCAGGCCCTCCACCGCGTCGATCCTGTCGGGGCCGAACACGTCCGCCGCCACGCGCGCCAGGGCGTCGAGGTCGGCGGCGCGGCCCCCGTCCATGCGGGTCACCACGATGTGGTCCATGAAGGGCTCCACCTCCGAGAGCACGCCCTCCACGTCCTTGTCCCCCATCGCGGAGTAGACGCCGACGACGCGGGAGAAGCCGAAGGACTCCTCGAGGGCGTCGCGCAGCGTGCCCACGCCCGCGGGGTTGTGGGCAGCGTCCACGATGATCGTCGGCGAGCGCCGCACCACCTGCAGCCTCCCGGGGCTGGAGGCCGCCATCATCCCCGACTCCACGATCCGCCCGTCCAGGGCGCGCCCTCCCATGAACGCCTCGACGGCCGCCAGCGCCACCGCGGCGTTGTGCGCCTGGTGCTCGCCCAGCAGCGGGACGAACACGTCCTCGTACACTGCTGCGGGCGTGCGCACGGTCACCAGTTGGCCGCCGACGCCCATCTGGCGGTCCACCACCTCGAAATCGCGGCCCTCGACGCGCAGCACGGCGTCCACCTGGCGGGCGCGCTCCTCGAGCACCGCCATCGCCTCCTCGCTCTGGCGCGCCACGACGACGATCTGCCCGGGTTTGATGACCCCCGCCTTCTCACGGGCGATCTGCTCGACGGTGGACCCCAGCCACCGCGCGTGGTCCACCCCGATGGGGGTGATGACCGAGACCCCGGCGCTGATGACGTTCGTCGAGTCCCACGTGCCGCCCATGCCGACCTCCACGACGGCGGCGTCCACCGGGTAGTCGGCGAAAGCCGCGAACGCCATCACCGTGAACACTTCGAAGAAAGACAAGCGGGGGCCGCCCTGCTCCTGGCTGCGCTCGTCGACCATGCGGATGTAGGGCTCCACGTCCTGCCACGCGGCGATGAAGCCCTCCCGGCTGATCGGGTGGCCCTCCAGGCTGATCCGCTCGCGCACGTCGATGAGGTGCGGGGACGTGAAGCGTCCCACTTTCATGCCGAAGGCCGTGAGCACCGCGTCGATCATCCTGGCGGTGCTGGTCTTGCCGTTCGTGCCCGTCACGTGTACCGACGGGTAGGCGTTCTGCGGGTCGCCGAGGATGTCGAGGACCGTCTTGACGCGGTCGAGGGTCGGGTCGATGTCGTGCTCGGGGGCGCGCTCCACGATGGACTCGTAGATCCGGCGCACCTGCGCGTCCAGTTGGACCTGGTCGGCCGCCGCGGCCAGGGCGGCGTCGTGGGGGCTGGTGGCGTTGCTGCGGGCGCCGGACGCGGTTCGCGAGGCGCGGGCGGAGTCGTCGGCCCCAGGAGCCGAGTCCGCGTCGTCAGACCAATCGGCGTCGTCGGCCGAGTCCGCGTCGTCGGCGAACGCCTCGTCGAAGTCCCCGGTGATCTCGGCGAGGATAGTCGGGTCGGGACCCACCAGCAGCGAGTTCTCCACCAGGGCGCGCAACGCCGCGTCCCGGGCGCTGTCGTCGGCGGCGGCCGCGTTCGGCTCCTCCGCCTGGTCGGCCCCCTCGTCCGGCGCGTCGGCGGCCTCCAGGTAGGGAACGAGGTCGGCGGGGATGCCCCGCGCCTCGCTGTCACTGCCGTGTCCGAAAAATGCTTCGCCTGCCATGAGTTCCTCCCTGCGCCGCTCGGCGCCGACCGCCCGCTGTCGGGCTGGGCCGCGGCGTGCTCGAAGTCGCACCGGGCCAATTCTAGCGACGCCGCGCCGACGACGGCCGCCAGGGGAGCTCCGGCGCGTTCCGCTGCAGGGCGAGAGCCCTGACTCTGCGGTCCGCCGGTCCTCCGGCGCAGGATGCGCCCTCCTCCCCTCTCAAACCCGCAGACCCGCAGGCCCGGACGAGGTCCGCCAACGCCGGTTGCCCCCTCTCCTGCCGGGCTCCCCGTCCCGGCACGTCGGCACTCCTCCGGCGCAGGATGTCCCCTCTCCCCCACTCGAAGGAAGCGGGCCAGCGCGTCGTGCAGCCGCTGACCGGCGCAGGATGCGCCCCTCTCCCCCAGTTACGCACACAAGGGCGGTGTTTCCGCAACACGCGGCCGCACACAAGGGCTTGATTCCGCCGTTGTGTGCGCTCCGGTGTTGCGTTATTCAGAGCCTTGTGTGCGGTTCTGACGGGGATCGGCGCTCGGAACGGCGGACGCTCCGGGGCGCCTCTCGGAACCCGGTTCCACCTGTGGTGGGCGGGATGGTTATGCACAGACCATTGTGGGGGTCTGGCGCTGGGGGCGTGTGGGACGCTACCATCGGATGCAAGTGAAGCAGGCCACTGCAGTGGCCCGGGTTGACACGAGGATGTGGTACGGCATGGGAGTCGATGACACCCCCTTGTCCGATGGCGCCGCGCGATCCGGAGGGCGTGACGACCGGGAACGGCCGATCGATGGCGCCGATTCGAGCGAGCCCACGCCTGTCAAGGTCAGTCCTTCCGGTGGTGCGCATGCTCTATCCGGCCCTGGCGGGGGCGCCCCGTCCGACGGCGCGCACGCTTTCTTGTCCGAGGACCGGCCCGACTCGGACATTGCCAGGGACGGGCAGGGCCCGGGACCGGAAACCGACAACGCGGCCGTCGGCGATCCGCCTGCTGAGGGTCCCGTCGATGACCTGTCCGACAACGGTCCCGCCGAAAGCGCCTCCGTCGGCCACCAGTCAGCTGACGGCCCCGCCGACGACATGCCCGTTGATGGTCCTGTCGAGGACCTGACCGCCGATGATGGTGGTGGGATGTCGCCTGTGGTGCGCGAGTACGTGGAGGGGTTGC
>ERZ772993.506-NODE-506-length-18642-cov-14.344058_pt1 | contig 18642 bp, 15 predicted proteins | sample MGYA00580670_ERZ772993 | MGnify/ENA primary metagenome ERZ772993 (study PRJEB29015, sample SAMEA2737936) | human oral metagenome | biome: human oral; feature: human-associated habitat; material: dental | place: China | collected 2136 ... | reverse complement strand
TCGGCCCGAGCACCACGATCCTGGTCGACACCTATGACATCGCCCGCGGCGTGGAGCGCGCCGTCAAGGCGGCGCGCGATGCCGGCGGCGAGCTCGGGGCAGTGCGTCTGGACTCCGGCGACCTGGTCGCCGAGGCCTTCAAGGTGCGGGCACAGCTCGACGCCCTGGGAGCGACGACGACGAGGATCACGGTCACCAACGACCTGGACGAGTACGCGATCGCCGGCCTGGGGGCCGCGCCGGTGGACTCCTACGGCGTGGGCACCAAGCTGGTCACCGGTTCGGGGCGCCCGACGGCCGCCCTGGTGTACAAGCTCGTCGAGCGGGCCGGATCCGACGGCGAGATGCACCAGGTCGCCAAGTTCTCCGAAGGGGGCAAGGCGACCGTCGGCGGGCGCAAGTGGGCGGGTCGTGCGATGGACGCCACTGGCTCCGCCGCCGAAGAACTCGTTGTGTCGGCCCTGAACCAGGATGAGGCACTGGCGGCCCTGGCCGAGGCCGGAGCCCGCCCGCTGCAAGTCGAGCTGGTACGCGATGGCGTCGTCGTCGAGGAGCACCGCGGCCCGCGAGCACTGGCCGCTGCGGCGGAGCGGCACCGGGTCTCACGCGCGGAACTGCCCTACGACGCCTGGCGCCTGAGCGAGGGGGAGCCGGCGGTGCCCACACGCCATCTCGACCTCGACGGCCGCAGGCCCCTGGTCGGCTGACACGCGGCCGGGGCGGGCACGGCGCACGAGCACGGCCGGGGCGGGCACGGCGCACGAGCACGGCCGGGGCGGGCACGGCGCACGCGCACGGCCGGGGCGGGCACGGCGCACGCGCACGGCCGCGGGCGAGCCGGCTCACCGCTTCCCGACGAACCAGCGGCGCAGGGTCTCCACGCGCCTGGTGATCTCCTCGGTGGAGGCCTGCGCCACCTCGGGACCGCCGCACGCGCGACGCAATTCATTGTGAACGACGCCATGGGGCTGCCCGGAACGACGCGCCCAGGCGGCGACGAGCTGGCTCAACTCCCTGCGGGCGGCGGCTCGGCGCCTGGCATCGTCGGCACCCGAATCGGCTCGGCGCTGCGCAGCCGCCTGCTTCTTCTGAGTCCGAATCTGCTTGTCCTGACGCTGGCGGAGCAGGGCCGTCACCTGCTCGGGCTCAAGCAGGCCGGGTAGGCCGAGGTACTCCTGCTCCTCCACGCTGCCGACCATGGCACCGGTACCGAACTCACCGCCGTCGAACAGGACCCGGTCGAACTCGGCGGTGGAGTCCATGGCCTCGAAAGAGCCCAGCAGGTCGTCCGAGGCCTTCTCGGTCTTGTTGGCCTCAGCCACGAGCCGATCCTCGGGGGCGACGAGCGAATCCTCGTCGGCGGACCCGCCGCTGCCCAGGACGTGATCGCGGGCGACCTCGATCTCGTTGGCGAGCCCCAGCAGGGGGGTGACGGTGGGAAGGAACACCGAGGCGGTCTCGCCCCTGGCGCGCGAGCGGACGAAGCGTCCAACGGCCTGGGCGAAGAACAGCGGGGTGGCGGTGGAGGTCGCGTAGACGCCGACCGCCAGGCGGGGCACATCCACACCCTCGGAGACCATGCGTACCGCAATCATCCAGCGGTCGTCGCTCGCGGCGAAGGTCTCAATGCGGCTGGAGGCACCGGCGTCATCGGACAGAACCACCGTGGGAGACTCGCCTGTGATGACGCGGAGACGCTTCGCGTAGGCACGGGCCGACCTCTGGTCCGAGGCGATGACGAGTCCACCGGCGTCGGGCACCTGGCGGCGAACCTCGCTCAGCCGCTGGTCGGCGGCCGCCAGAACCGCGGGGATCCACTCCCCCGACGGGTCGAGGGCCGTGCGCCAGGCCTGGGACTCCAGATCCTTGGTCAGCGGCTCGCCCAGGCGCGCGGCGACCTCGTCCCCGGCCCTGGTGCGCCAGCGCATCTCGCCGGAGTAGGTCATAAACATGACCGGGCGCACAACTCCGTCGCGCAAGGCGTCGGCGTAGTCGTAGGAGTAGTCGGCTCGGGACCGCTTGGCTCCCCCGGTCTCCTCGACGTAGCGCACGAAGGGAATGGCCGACTCGTCGGAGCGGAAAGGCGTACCGGTCAGAGCGAGCCTGCGACGCGCCGGGGTGAAGGCCTCACGGATGGCATCGCCCCAGCTCAGCGCGTCCCCGCCGTGGTGGATCTCGTCGAGAACCACCAGGGTACGAATCGAATCGGTGCGGGCGCGGTGGAGATTGGCATTGGCGGCGACCTGGGCATAGGTCAGGGCCACGCCGTCGAAGCGCGAGCCCAGCGCGCCCTGGGAGTTCGTGTACGAGGGGTCCAGACGGATGCCGACGCGAGCAGCCGCCTCGGCCCACTGGTACTTCAGGTGCTCGGTGGGGCACACGACGGTGACCCTGTGAACCTCGCCGGCGGCGAGCAGCTCGGTGGCGACGCGCAGGGCGAAGGTGGTCTTGCCCGCACCCGGCGTGGCCACCGCGAGGAAGTCCTCGGGCGTGCTGTCCATGTACTTCTTCAGCGCAGCCGCCTGCCAGGCGCGCAGCGGCCGCGATGTGCCCCAGGCGGCGCGCTGCGGATAGGCCGGAGACAGGTTCTCGGCAGCGAAGATGGACGGCTGAGTCGGATTGTGCTGCGCCCGGGGACCTCGCGCGGAGCTCACCGACCGCCTCGCGAGAAGGGGGAGCGCGGGAAGCGCGGGCCATCGCCCTTACCGCCGCCGGGCCTCATCGCCTCGTAGATCTGCTTGCAGGTGGGGCACACCGGGTACTTCGACGGGTCCCGCCCGGGGGTCCACACCTTGCCGCACAGGGCAACGACCGGACGCCCCGTGGCAGAGGCCGCGGCGATCTTGTCCTTGCGCACGTAGTGGGCGAAGCGGTCGGCGTCGCCGTCGTCGGTGGACTGGAGCTCCTCGCGCTCCAGGACGGCCGTGCCCGCGGACTGGCTCGGTCGGGCGTCCGGATCACCGGAGGCTCCGGTCGTGGGGGCAGAGGACTCGCTCATGGCCCCAGTGTAGGCCGGGCGCCGCGGGCCTTCATCCCCCCGGCGCAGCATAACGCGGTGAGGACCGCGCCACGACCGGCCGGTTGAACGCATGACGGATCGCGGAACGCTCAGTGCTGCTCCTTGTTCCCGAGCAGACTCGCGGCGGCGGGGTCGACGAGCACGAGGGCGTCGGCGTGGTTCTGCATGACGGTGGCGGGCCACCGGGGGTCGACCTCACCCTCGACGAGGTGGGCGATGGCCTCGGCCTTGTTCTCACCCGTGGCGATGAGAACGAGCTTGCGCGCCTTCATGATCGTGCCCAGCCCCTGGGTGATGCAGCGCGTGGGGACCGCGTCGATATCGTCGTCGAAGAAGCGGGCATTGTCCCTGCGGGTCTGCTCGGTGAGCTCATCGACATGGGTCGAGGAGTCGAGCGGACCGCCCGGCTCGTTGAAGCCGATGTGGCCGTCGGAGCCGATGCCCAGGATCTGCAGATCGCAGTAACCGGCGGCCGCCATGGAGGCCTCGTAGGCATCGCAGGCGGCTTGGAGGTCCTCCCTCAGGGCATCGGGACCGTGCAGGGCGCCCGGCCGCATGTCCACGCGAGAGCGCAGATTCCGCTCCATGAACGTCGCGTAGCGCTCGGGGTGCCCCTCGGGCAGGCCGACGTACTCATCGAGCATGAAGCCGGTGACCTCCTTGAACGAGAGGCGTCCGGCCTCGCAGCGGCGAGCGAGCTCGTCGTAGAGGGGAAGCGGGCTCGACCCCGTGGCGGTTCCCAGAACAGCGGCGGGCTCGGCGGTCAGAAGGTCCTCGACCGCATCGGCGGCACGTTGAGCGATGGCCTCGGCGTTGTCCAGGATGACGAGCTCCATAGGTTTGCTCCTCTTCAGCGATGACGGGGATGTCCGGGCCCGAACGGACCCTCGAACCGGGAAGCGCGGCCATGCGCACCGGCCAGAGAACCCTAGGACAGCGGATCGCCGCTTGTCATCTTCCGGTGCCGTGCCACCGGCCCTCTCGAGCTCCGCGGGCCATTTCCGCGCGGAATGCGCTCAGCGTGTCTCGGCATGCCCCGGCCAGGAGCGCACGGTGGTCAGCACCGATACCCAGCGCCGATCGAGAGCCCGCCCTCCAATGACGGCACCGGCCCAGGTGAGCCCCGTTCCCCAGAACGCCCCGCCTGCGAGGAGTGCCCAGCCCCACTGCCAGGCACTGGTCATCACGAGGATGCAGATGCCGACGACGACTGGTAGCGCGAGCACGACGACCACGCCCAGGCCGACCATCTGCACCAGCGAGGCGGCCAGAGCCATGCCCGAGGTCCGCGACTTCAGCGGGCTCTCCCCCGGCGCATTGACCTCGTAGGGCAGAACTGCGCTCATGACCCCCGACCAGGCCGCAGCGGCGCCGTACAGGCCGAGCTGCACCCCGACAACCGCGGGAACGATGTCCCAGCGCGCGGTCCACATGCCGAGGGCGATGGTGATGATCGCCAGGACGGGCAGGGTCCACAGGGCGGCGGCAACCATGCGTCCCATCCTGTCGTCGCGACCGCGCACCCCGGCGCTCAGGTGCATCCACAGGGCGGTGGAGTCGTATCCCAGGTCGTCGTGCAGGGCCCATCCGGACATGAGAGCGATGACGACCGGCACACCGAGCAGCGCCGGCGGAGCTCCGCCGGACGCTGCGCTGACCGGCGCCGACGCGAGGGATGAGTCCCCCTCGGCGCCTCCGAAGCCCTGTTGGGTGTTCAGCACCATCACGACGCCCACGGCGAGCGCGACGAACACGGCGGAGGCGCCCAGCGCCAGGTAGCGTGGATCAGTGCGCCAGTAGCGCAGACAGCGCGCCGCGATGGCGGCGGCCGGCGGGGGGATGACCCGTTCCAGTCGGCGCTGCCACACCAGGGGCGCACTCGTCGTGGCACCGCTGAGCGTGGGCTGCACAGTTCGCACGGCATCGGCGGGCGCCGGGACGTCGGCGTCGCCCTCACAACGTTTGCGCCGCCCGGATGCCCTGTCCCCGGACATGACGCGCCGCACCACCCCGCCCCACAAAGGCGCCAACGCGATCGGGAGCGCCAGGGCGCCGACCGCCAGGCTCAGCGCGGCACCGGCCCGTCCCTGCGCCAGATAACCCGGAGCGGCGAGAGCCCAGCCGAACGGGCTCAGGGAGAGCACCCGGGCGATCGCCATCAACAGCGAGTCGTCAAGGCCTTCCGAGCGCATGGCGACGGCATTGAACAGACTGGGCACGACGGCGGCCCCGATGACGGCCACTCCCCCGATGGCGCCGATGATGTCCCGTCCCCGGCGCGTGGTCGACACGCCGGTCCCGATCACGACGACGCGCGAGGCGAGCACGCAGGTCGCCAGGGCAACCGGGGCAAGGAGCAGAGCGAGCCCGGCCGCGCCCCAATGGCCGCCCATCGCCCACGTCAGCGCGGGAAGGGCGAGGCAGACGGCCGTGGCGATGCCGGGGATCCCCGTCGCACCGGCCACGGCGAGCCCTCCGGCCAAAGAGCGCGAAGGCGCTATCCACGGCGCGAGCGCTCGGGGATCGAGCGTCGAGTCGACGCCCGTGAGCAGGAGCGGCACCAGAATCCAGCCGAGAGTGATCAACGCCCCCAGGGCGCCGATGACGCCCGCCGCGATCGAGGTCGGAGCACCGAGGCCGAGCGCCGCGGCGCCGGCGGTCGCCGAGATGATGGTGCCGATCGCCCAAGCGGCTCCGAGCAGGGAGGCCAGGAGGATCCAGACGCTGCGTCCCAAGGCGTTGAGGGTGAGCCTCCACCTCAGTCGGACGAGGGTCGCAACCACGACAGGTCCCCTCTCGTCTCACGCGCCCCGACCAGCTGGGTGAAACGGTCCTCCAGATCCATGCCGGCGGCGACCTGCGCAGTGGTGCCCGCGGCCGCGACCTGCCCGGCGACGACGATGGCCACGTGAGTGCAGAAGCGCTGGACGGTCGCCATGACGTGGCTGGAGATGATGACGGTACCGCCATCGGCGGCGAAGTCGGCCAGGATCGCCTGGATGGTCCGGGCGGACACCGGATCCACCCCCTCGAAGGGCTCGTCCAGAACGAGGACGCCGGGCGAGTGGATGAGCGCGCAAGCGAGGTTGATCTTCTTGCGCATGCCAGCGGAGTAGTCGGCGACGAGTGTGCGGCCGGCGCCGTCGAGATCCAGGACGTCAAGGAGCTGGGTCGCACGAGGAATGACGACATCGCGCCCCAGACCGCGGAGCAGCCCGGCATAGGTGATCAGCTCCATCCCGGTGAGTCGATCGAAGGTGCGCAGGCCGTCTGGCAGGACGCCGAGCTGCGCCTTGGCGGCGGCCTGCTGGTCCCATACGTCGAAACCGTGAACGACGGCGCGGCCGGCATCGGGTACGAGCAGGCCCGTGGCCATGGACAGGGTCGTGGTCTTGCCCGCTCCGTTAGGACCCACCATGCCGTAGATGGAGCCGGTCGGGACGTCCAGGGAAAGCGCGTTGACGGCGACTTTCTGACCGAAGGCCTTGCACAGCCCGTCCAGCGACAGTGCAGGAGCCGCTGCCTGCGCAACTCGGACGGCAGGTGGTGAGTCCATGGGGGCGAGGCTATGCGGACGAGCCCCTGCGGGCCTCCTTCCCGAGGAGGAGCCTCGAGGAGCCGTTCCCCACGAGCGCTACGTGACGAAGGCGCGGCACCCGCCAGGGGTGACGCGCCTTGACGTCCACGGTCCGGCTGCGCTTAGCGGCACCGGGTGCTCACGCTGAGATCACTTGGCGACGGCCTTCTTCAAAGCGGAGCCCACCGTCAGCTTGACACCGTAGCCGGCGGGGATCTGGATCTCCTCACCGGTACGGGGGTTGCGGCCAGTACGAGCGGCGCGCTCGACGCGCTCCACACCCATGAGGCCGGTGATCTTGACGGCCTCACCCTTGGCGACATTGTCGACCAGGACCTTCTGGAAAGCAGCAAGGAAGGCATCGGCCTGGACCTTGGTGAGATCGGCCTCCTCAGCGATGGCGGCGATGAGCTCAGTGCGGTTGACGGACATATATCTGCCTCTCGGTCGTTGGTGGGCACCAGGAACGGTGCCGCTGACGGCAACGCTATGCATAAACGGGCCGCTTTGTCAGATATGACGGTGTTTTCTCGGCGTGGCGTGCCACTTTGTGATCTTCCGCCGCCTCGTTCGTCACACGAGTCACACTTACCACGACCTCAGGATGTCGTTCGGATTATCAGCGAATACCCAGCGAGTTCTGATCGTCACAACACCCTATGACATAATAGATGCGGGACGCACGCCCATTGGCCGCGCTGGTGACGGCTGCGAAAGGCTCTCCGCCCTGCGACCCGGGCCGCCCATCCATCGCGGGTCAGAGGACGATCGAGCGCATCATCGACTCTTTCGCGCCACGAAGCCTTTCGGTGCGGGCCGGACGAGGCCGGCGGACCTCGGGGCGGCCGAGGCCGGTGATGGAGTCGCGGCCGCAATGGCGGCCACGGAAACGAAGCGAAAACGACACACTCACGTCCCCCATGCAGGACCGCGCAGAAACATGAAGGAACCCGAATGATGGGGGGTCACGGCCACGATCGATGCCGCCAAGAACCGCATTCTCCAGAAGCGCTCGCGCTCCGGCTGCCCTCCATCCGCCGAGTAGCGACTGTGCGATGAGCCCGCCATGCTCCACTCGTTCATCCGTGCGCCGGGTGCGCTCGACGTCGTCGGGGTTACGCCATGGACGTGATGGGCGAAGAGGACTCGCAGACTCGGATCTCGATGTCCCAGCGGAACCGGTGAAGGCACCCGCCCTGCCGCATCGCGCTCACGCTCGGGGTCGATGACGCACCTGCACGGGAACCACCAGGCGCGCCGCGCTCGAAGCGGCCCGCGCCGACGACTCGGATGCCTGGTACGCACCAATGAGGACACGTCCCCGCCGGACCATGCCTCAGCCCGATTGAATTCCGCTCCGGTCGGTCGCTCAACTCGGCCGACCGGACCATGATGCACGCCCCCAGCTACCCCGTGGTGAGGCGTTCCGCTGAAATCACGGGCATTAGTGGAGATGCGGGGAATCGAACCCCGGTCCGACGGTGGTGCAACAGGACTTCTCCGGGCGCAGTTCGCTGATGATTTTCTCAGCCCCGGCGTCTCACGCGAACAAGGACGCCGACGGGCTCAGTCATCTAGATGTTCCGGGACCCCCGATGACGAGGGATCTCAGCAGTGGCTCCCTGGATGACGCCAGGAACCGGGGCGGAAGCAGTCCCCGGGCTGACGGACTTCGGAGCTCGCTCAGGCGGCGAGGGCGAAGTCGGTGCGAGTGTTATCGGCACCTATTGGTTCGCGCAGGGCGTTGACGAGATGACTGCGCATCCTCGACCCGCTTCTCCTGAACCCACGACCGTCGTCGAAACCGATCATCCCCTATGGAGTTGTCCGCCCCGCCGTCGCGGCGGGACCGGAAACGCGCCCCGTTGAGGAGCGGAAGGAAGTGTACCAGAGCCCCGCCCCGCCGTCACCCCCGCCCCGGCGGCCGCCGGGCGTGATGCGCGGAACCGACCTGAACGCCGTCGGCCTGCGAAGATGGGCGCGGGGCGGATCGCACCGACGGGACCGCGACACGAGGAGGACTCATGGAGACCCGGGCACTGACCGCGCTGGACCGGCGGATCGCGGTGATCGGCACCGGCACCTGGCAGCTGGGACTCGACCAGGGCGAGGTCGCCCCCGAGACGGCCGCCGCCGCGCTGGAGGCCGCCGTCGACGCCGGCGTCACCCTCATCGACACCGCCGACGTCTACGGCGACGGGCGCTCGGAGCGCTTCGTCGGCCGGTTCCTCGCCGCCCACCCCGGCACCGGCCTCACCGTCGCCACCAAGATGGGGCGGCGGGCGGCGCAGACCCCCGAGAGCTACACCCGGGAGGGCTTCCTGGCGTGGAACGACCGCTCCCGCGCCAACCTCGGGGTCGAGACCATCGACCTCGTCCAGCTGCACTGCCCGCCCGGCCCGGTCATCGAGGCGCCCCGCACCTGGCAGTGGCTCGACGAGATGGTCGAGGCCGGCCGCATCCGCGCCTACGGCGTGAGCGTGCAGACCTGCGAGCAGGCGCTCGAGGCCATCGGCCACCCGGGCTGCGCGAGCGTGGAGCTGATCGTCAACGTCTTCAGGCAGCGGCCGCTCGACGACGTCCTGCCGGCCGCGCGCGCCGCGGGCACCGCCGTGATCGCCCGGACGCCCCTTCCCGAGGGCCTGCTGTCCCACAACCGCCGTCGCAATGCCCAGTCCCTGCCGCGCCCCGAGGAGGCGCCCGACCTCGGGCGGATCTTCACCGTCGTGCCCGGGGAGGCGGGCGCCCGGGCCGCGCGCGAGCTCGCCCGCCTGTGCCGCGAGCTCGGGCCCGAGCACGTGCAGCCGGTCCAGGTGGCGCTGCGGTGGCTGATCGAGCAGGAGGGGATCACGTGCATCCTGCCCGACGCGCGCAGCGCGCACCAGGTGCGCTTCAATATCGAGGCGGCCGGGATTCCGCCTCTGGGCGCCGAGATGCACGCCGCGCTGGCCGAGCTCTACGACCGGATCATCCGCCCCTACGTCCACGACCGCTGGTGACCGCCGGCCGGGGGCGGCGGCCGCAGCCCCGACGGCGGTCGGCGGTCCGGCTCAGCCCCGACGGCGGTTGGCGGCGGCCACGGCCCGGGCCGCCTCGCGCCTGTCCTGGGCCTCGCGCAGGGCCTGGCGCTTGTCCCAGTCCTGCTTGCCCCGGGCCAGGGCGATCTCCAGCTTGGCCCGCCCGCCGATGAAGTACAGCTCGAGCGGGACGATCGTGTACCCCTTGGCCCGCACCTTGACCGCCAGGCGCTCGAGCTCGGCGCGGTGGAGCAGCAGCTTGCGCTTGCGGCGCGGGGCGTGGTTGTTCCAGGTGCCCTGGAGGTACTCGGGGATGTGCGCGCCCTGGAGCCAGGCCTCGCCGCGGCGGTCGATCTCGATCCACGCCTCGGTCAGCGAGGCCCGCCCCATCCGCAGGGCCTTGACCTCGGTCCCCGTCAGCGACAGGCCCGCCTCGTAGCGGTCCTCGATGAAGTAGTCGTGGGCGGCCCTGCGGTTGCGGGCGACGGTCCTGCGGGCGTCGGAGGCGGCCTTGGCCCGCTCCCCCGCGGTGGGCTTCCTCTCTCCTCTGGGCCTGGCGGCCATGGGCGTCTCCTCTCCTGGTCTGTCCCGGTCCCGGCGCGGCGCGCGGCGCGGGCCCCCAGCCTACGCGGCGGCGCGCCGCGGCGCCGAACCCGGCCCGGCCAGGACCCGGCCACCCGGCGGCCCCGGGCCTAGAACCCGGGCAGGGTCATGGGGTCGATGTAGACGCCGTCCTGGGCCACCTGGAAGTGGACGTGGGGGCCGGTGGCGTAACCGGTCGAGCCGGTGAAGCCGATGACGTCGCCCCGGTTGACGTACTGGCCGTTGGCCACATTGCGCCCCGACAGGTGGCACAGGGTGACGACGTAGGAGTGGCCGTCGACGTAGCCGACGTTGAGGTCCAGGCCGATGCCGCAGGAGGCGGAGTCCCAGTAGGTGACGGTCCCGGCGGCCGAGGCGTACTGGGGCGTGCCCTCCGCGGCCGCGAAGTCGACGCCCTGGTGCCCGGTGCCCGCGCCGGTGACGGGGTGGATGCGCCACCCGAAGGGGGAGGTGACGACGAGCCCGCCGGTGATGGGGTGGCCGATGTAGCCCGAGCCGAGGGAGTCGGCGGCGACGGTCGCCGAGGAGACGCCGGTCTGGCCGGCGTCGTAGGCGGCGCGGTTGGCGGCGTCGATCTCGGCGATGCGCGCCGCGGCGGCCTCGGCGTCCGCCGCGCTCTGGCGCAGCTGCTCCTCCAGGTCGCCCTTGCGGGTCTCCAGGTCGGAGGCGGCCGTGGCGGCCTTCGTCTCGAGGTCGGCGACCTCGTCCCGCTTGGTCTGCGCCGCGTCCGCGGCCTCCTGGGCCTCCCTCTCGGCGGCGTCGGCCTCCTCCTTGAGGGTGGAGACCCGCTGCGTCACCGCGTCCTGGCGGGCCCTGCGGTTGGCGTCGCGCGCCCGCTGCGCCTCGGCGGAGGCCAGGGCCGACTCCTGCATGCCGGAGGCGATCGCCATGGTCGAGGCCCGATCGCTCAGGTCCTCCACGGAGTCGGAGGCCAGCACGTAGGTCCAGGAGGTGAACGTGGTGTCGCCCTGGTAGGCGGAGACGACCATGGAGGCGACCGAGTCGCTGTGCTCCTGGGCGTTCTGGGCGGATTGATCGGCCTCGTCGGTCAGGTCGTCCAGGTCGGCCTGGGCGACCGACAGGCGGTCGGCCGCCGTCTGCTGCTCGCGCTGCTTCTGCGCGAGGGTGTCCTCGGCGGCCGTCAGCTCCGCCTCGGCGGTGTTCAGCGCGGTCCGCGCGTTCTGCAGATCGAGGTAGGCCTGCCCGAGCTCGGCCGAGACCCCCTCCAGGGAGGCCGTGAGCACGGCCTGCTGCTGCTGGGCCTGCTCCTGCTCGTCGACGGCGTCGGAGCGCTCATCGGCCGCCGCGGGCCAGGTGGACGCCGTCAGGGGCGCCATGCCCAGCGCCGCGGCCACCAGCACGACGGCGACCGCGCGCCACCGCCGGCGTCGCCGGGACGACCCGCCGGGCGCGGCGGACGACCGGAGCCCGCCCGGGCGGGGCAGGATCCGGGCGGCGGAGAGCGGGGTGCCCATGAGGATCACACCTTCGTGTACTTCGACAGCGAGAAGGCCGACGACGCCGCCGCCAGGACGATCGCGGCGAGCAGGAGCCAGGGGGTCAGGCGCAGCACGTCCGTGGTTCTGATGAAGGCGGAGGTGAAGCTGATCGACCTCGCCAGCCACCCCTGGACGAGGTAGTGGACCCCCGCCCACAGCGTGGCCACGGCGAGGATCGCCCCCAGGAGGGCGGCGATCACCCCCTCGAGTATGAAGGGCAGCTGGATGAAGAGGTTGGAGGCCCCGACCAGCCGCATGATGCCGGTCTCCTTGGAACGGTTCATCGCCGACAGCCGGATGGTGGTGGTGATGAGCAGGACGGCGGCCAGGGCCATAATGGCGGCCAGGCCCCCGGTGACCCACGAGGCCCGGTTCATCACCAGGAAGAGCGGCTCCAGGGTGGCGCGCTGGTCGACGACGCGCTCGACGCCGGCGCGCCCGGTGAACTGCTCGGCCACCGCCTGGTACTGCGTGGGATCCACGAGCTTGATGCGGAAGGAGATCGGCATCATGTCCTCGGTGGCGATGCGGCCCAGGGCCTGATCCCCGAAGGCCTTCTGGAACCTGGCGAAGGCCTCCGCCTTGGACTCGATCGTGTAGCTCTTGACGAAGGGGGCCAGGGAGCCGGAGTCGATGAGGGCCGCGACGGCGGCGATCTGCTCCTGGGTGGCCTCCCCGTTCTCGATGCACACGGCCGAGGAGGAGTCCGACGGGCACATGTAGACGCTGACCTCGATCTTGTCGTACCACTCGCCCTTCATGGCGGCGATCTGCGACTGCAGGAGGGAGGAGGCGCCGACGAAGAGCAGCGAGACGAAGGAGACGAGGACGACCGAGATCGTCATCGCCAGGTTGCGGGTCAGACCCTTGAAGGTCTCGGAGGTGATGAAGCGGAATCGCACAGGGGTCCTCCTTCAGCGGTCCGAGCCGTAGACGCCGCGGGCCTGGTCGCGCACGACCGCGCCGGACTTGAGCTCGATGACGCGTTTGCGCATCTGGTCGACGATCTCGTCGTCGTGGGTGGCCATGACGACGGTGGTGCCCTGACGGTTGATGCGGTCCAGCAGGCGCATGATGCCCACCGAGGTGGACGGGTCGAGGTTGCCGGTGGGCTCGTCGGCCAGCAGGAGCTTGGGGCGGTTGACCATGGCGCGGGCGATGGCCACGCGCTGCTGCTCGCCGCCCGACAGCTCGTGGGGCTGGCGCTTCTCCTTGCCGGACAGGCCGACGAGGTCGAGGGCCTCGGGCACGGCGGACAGGATGTAATGACGGGGCTTGCCTATGACCTGGGAGGCCAGGGCCACGTTCTCCAGGACCGTCTTGTTCTCCAGCAGGCGGAAGTCCTGGAAGACGAAGCCCATCTCGCGGCGCAGCTGGGGCACCTTCCACGTCGAGACCTGGGACAGGTCGCGGCCCAGGACGTGGACCCGTCCGGAGGTGGGGCGCTCCTCGCGCAGGGTTAGACGCAGGAAGGTCGACTTGCCCGAGCCCGAGGCCCCCACGAGGAAGACGAACTCCTCGCGCTCGATCTCTATGTCGACGTCGTCGAGTGCGGGCCGTGCGCCCCGCTTGTACACCTTGGACACGTGATCGAATCGAATCATGGCCTGATCCCTCCCCTGGCCGATGCGGGTGCGCCGCCGCCCCCGGTTCCCGGCTACCGTAGCCACGCCGGGGGCGAGTACCGCGGCATGACACGCCCGGGCGGGCTGTGGCGCTGCCCGCTAGCGTGTGCCCATGAACCTGGAGGAGCACGTGGACCTGGGCTCCTGGGCCCGCTTCGAGCCGACCCTGGCGGCCTTCCTCGACGGCCCCGCCCGCCCGGACGGGGCCCGCCCGGGGGCGACCCTCCTGCTCACGGCCCCGGCGCCGGTCGTGGGCGGGGGATCCGCCCCGGCCGCGGGCCTGCTGGCCCGGCTGCGCCGGCGCCGCGCCGGGCCCGCCTCCCCGCATCCGCCCGGGATGGCGCTCACCGGGAGGGCCGACGGCGTCGAGATCGTCCTGCCCGTCCTCGACGCGCGGGGCGGGGCGCTGCTGGGCCCGGAGCAGGTCGACTCGCTGCGGGCGCTGGGCTGGCGGATGCGCGCCGGCGCGCTCGCCCGGCTGCTGCCCGACGGCGAGGCAGCCGCCGCAGCGACCGTGCGCGTCCTCATCGAGGTGCTGCGCGTGGCCCACCCGGCCGATCTGGACCACCGGGAGCCGGGCGCCCGGTGAGTGAGCCGGGCGCCGACTGAGTTCGCGGGCTCGCGATGCGGGCTCAGGCGTCGGCGCCGGCCAGGACGTACCCCGGGACCGGGGCGAGCCGGTCCCGGGGCGGCGAGAACCAGGGCTCGTCGTCCCCGGCGTCCTCGGGCGCCTCCGCGCCGGTATCCGGGGGCGGCGCGGTCCCGGCGCCCGGGGGCGGCGCGCTCTCCGCCGGGCCGGAGGGCGTGGGGGCGGAGGGCGCCGTGCGGGCGGCGTCGGCGCGCTCAATCTTCATGAAGCGGGTCTCCCCGCGGTTCAGGTCGTGACCGCCGGCGGCGACGGTCAGGACGTTGGTGAGCATCTCGCCGCGCAGCCGGGAGCTCCAGCGCTCCTGGGTGAAGCGGCCCACGAGGAGGACCGGGTCCCCCTTGCGCAGGCTGCGGGCCAGGTTCTCCGCCAGAGGGCCCCAGGCCTTGGCGGTGAACCAGATGGTCTCCTCGTCCCGCCAGCCCTCGGAGGTGCGGAAGGTCGGGGTGGTGGCGAGGCGGAAGCGGCAGTAGGCGCGGCCTGAGGGGGCGCGCGAGACGATGGGGGTCGTGCCCAGGACGCCCTGGACGACGAGCTCGAGCTGACGGGTCATGGCGGTGCTCCTTCGCATCGGGTGGCGCCGGCGCGGCGCCGGCACCACCCACCGTGCCCCGCGCCGCCGCCGCGCGCGAGCGGGGCCCGTCAGGTCTGGGGACGACCCCGCCGCGGCCCGCGCCTGTGGTGCCCGGCGCGCCGCGTCCCGGCGCCGTCGGGCGCCCGACGGCGCCGGCTCACAGGCCGATCGCGCGCGCCCCGGTCACAGGCCGACCGCGCGCTGAAGGGCGCGGTGGCGATCCAGGACCTGCCGGGCGGGTGCGGCCAGTCCGCGCTCGATAACGGACTCCACACGGGCGTGCACCGCCTCGGCGTAGGCCTCGGCCTCGGCGGCGGCGCGCCGTCGGCGGGCCGATGCCGCCCACCCGGCCAGGGCGATGCCGACCAGGACCAGGAGCGGGGGCGCCACGAGGCTCCCGTCGGCGGCCAGGGCGGCGCCGCCCAGGCCCAGGCCGATGGCGACGGCGAGCAGACCGCCCCACCAGGCCAGGTCGATGGCCGTCGAGCGCGGGGCCGGGAGCGCGACGGAGCCGACGGCCTCCGCCGTCTGCGCCGCCAGCGCGTCGGCGCCGGCCACGGCGGACTCGATGCTGCGAGCCCAGGCGCGCGGCAGGCCCTGGGTGACGCGCGTGAGCCACCGGGTCCGGGCGGCCGCCACGGCCGCCCCCGCCGGCGGCTCGGGGCGGGCCAGCGCCCCCGGCAGGGCCCGGGCCAGGCCCGTGCGCACCGAGTCGGCCACGGCCCGCGCGCCCGAGGCCTGGATGAGGGACTCGACGACCTCGCCCAGCGGCTCCCTCTCCACCGCGATCTCGCCCACCGCCGCCGTGGGCCGCAGCCTCAGGGCGATCGCGTCGAGCTCGGCCGAGGCGGTGCGGGCCGCGTTGGACTCCCGCGAGACCCGGTCGACGAGTATGCGCCGCACGGCGTCGAGATTGTCCCCCCGCACCGCCGAGACCGGCAGGACGGTGACCCCGGCCAGGCCGTCGGCCACGAGGAGGTTGTCCACGTCCTCCAGCAGGCGGTCCCGGCCCCCCACGGGCAGGGTGTCGATCTGGTTGACCAGGACGAGCATGTCCTCCTGGCGCGCGCCCAGCCCGCGCAGGTAGCCGTCGTGAAGCGCCGAGTCGGCGTACTTCTGCGGATCCAGGACCCACACGAGGACGTCGGTCAGCGGCACGAGGCGGTCCACCTGGAGGGCGTGCGCGGTGGTGACCGAGTCGTAGTCGGGCACGTCGAGCAGGACCAGCCCGGCCAGCTCGTCCTGGTCGTCGGCGTCGAGGAGGGACTCGCGGCGGATGCGGCGCGAGGGGTCGACGCCCAGGAAGGTCAGCAGGGCGTTGGCGTCGTCGCCCCAGGAGCAGGCGGCGGCGCGCGAGGTGGTGGGGCGGCGGGCGCCGACGTCGGCGAACTGCAGCTTGGTCAGGGCGTTGAACAGCGAGGACTTGCCGCTGCCGGTGCCGCCGAAGAGGGCGACGACCGTGTGGTCCACGCCCAGGGCGAGGCGCTCGGCCACCGCGTCCAGGCTCTTGCGGGCGGGCATCCCCAGGGCCGCGGGCACCTCCGTGGGGCAGGAGTCGAGGGCGGCGCGCAGGGCGTTGAGGCGCTCGTCGAGGACGACGGCGGGTGCGGCCACCGGCACCGGGACGGGGCCCGGCGCGGGGGCGCCCCGGCCGGCGGTCGGGGCGGTCGGGCTGGGCGCGCGTCGGCTGCGACGGCGGAGTGCGGACTCGGTCATGCTTCGGCTCCGGAGTGGACGAGGGGGACGAGCTCGCCGGCGCGCAGTCTGAGCGCGGCGGCGAGGGCTGGATCGGGGACGAGGCGCAGGGCGGCGCCCGCGGGCACGGCGGCGCGCAGGGCGCCGGTCAGGGCGGTGATGAGCGCGGAGCGGGCGGCGGCCACCTGCTCCGTCAGGCCGAGGCGGCGCGCGGAGTCGGCGGCCCCCTCGACCCCGCACGAGGCGGCTATGACCAGGTCGGCCGCGCCCCGGGGCTCCAGCCCCCTGATGCCCTTGGACCCGCCGGGGGCGGACGGGGGGTCGGCGCGCACGCGGCCGATCCACTCGTCGACGACCGCCTCGGCGCCGGGGCCGGCGCCGAGCACCCCGTCGACCCTGTCGGCCACGCCCGCCTCCTCCCACACCATTCGCGCCTGCGCCACGACCAGGGACAGGGCGGCGGACAGCCGGAGGACCAGCGCCTCGCGCAGCTCGACGACCACCTCCTCCAGCGCCCGGCCCCGCGCGGCGGCGGCACGGCCGAACAGGCCCCGGCGCAGGCGGCCGCCCTGGGCGAGGGAGGCCAGCGCGCCCCCGGTCGAGGCGTGGGAGACCCAGCGCGTGGCGGGCGCGCCGTCGCCGGCCACGCCGCGGGCGACGTCGTCGCGCAGGGCGGCCAGGGGCTCGGTCAGGAGGGCCTGGCCGGCCCTCTCCAGGCGGCGGCCCGCGTCGTCCTGGGCGTCGACGGCGTCGGCCAGACGGTTCAGGTCCGAGCGCAGCCCCGGCCACAGGCTCCGGTCGGTGCGGCGCATGAGGCCCGCGGCGCGGTGGCGGCCGGCCAGCAGGGAGAGCCAGTCGCGCAGCTCGACGACGGAGGACGCCGGCAGCAGGCCCTCGTGGGGCCCGGCGTCGGGGACGACGAAGAAGGGCGACTCGGCCAGGCCCAGCCCCTCCAGGCGGGTCACCAGGTCGCGGCGGACCACCGACAGGATCCTGGCGGGGACGCGGTTGAGGACGACGGCGATCGGGGTGTTGCGCCGGGCGGCCTCCTCCAGGGTCGACCACGGCGTCTGGTCGCCGTAGCGGGCGGCGGTGGTCACGAACAGCCACAGGTCGGTGGCCTCCAGCAGGCGCACGGCGAGGGTGCGGTTGGCCTCGTGGACGGAGTCGAGGTCCGAGGCGTCGACCAGGGCCAGTCCGGCGGGGACGACGTCGGACACGACGGTCAGGCTCACCTCGGAGACCGGATGATCGGCGAGGACCTCGGCGTCCTCGGGGTTGACGACGAGGACGGGCGTGCGGGTCGTGGGGCGCAGGACCCCGGCGTCGGAGACCTCCCGCCCGAGCACGGAGTTGACCAGGGTGGACTTGCCCGCGCCGGTCGAGCCGCCGACGACGACGATCGCCGGGACGTCGGCGTCGGCGAGCCGGGGCAGCACGTGGTCGCGGACCTGCCCGATGAGGCTCGAGCGCAGGCGGCGGGCCTCATCGATGCCCTCGACGGTCAGGGGCAGCTCGAGGCGCTCCAGGTCCCCGACGGTGTCGGTCAGGACGTCGATGAGACGGCCGCGACTGAGCGCGGAGACGGGCACGTCATCGCCGGGCGCGGGCGGCGGGGACGGAGAGGGGGCCATGGGTCCAACCTTAGGGGCGCAATGCGACCGAATCACGTATTGACGTCGCTACGATTCAGCGGTATTGGGGCCACCGGTGCCCCCGGCCGGACTCGAACCGGCAACCTGCGGATTAGAAGGCCGATGCTCTATCCATTGAGCTACGGAGGCGCACGGCCGCCGGGCGGCGGCCGTGGGGGCACGATACCAACACCGGAGCGGGGGCCGGACGCGGGCGCACGGATCGCGCTCCCCATCGTCCGATCGGCCGGCGGCTGACCGCGACGCCCCGACCCCGGTATCGTGACCGCCGGAATCCCCGTGGCCGATCGCCGCCCGTCACAGGAAGGACCGCCGTGACCCCCATCGCGCTCGCCGTACGATCCGGCAACGCCCCCGCCGACCAGCCCCCCCGCGTCTTCACCCAGGAGTTCACGGTGGGCCGCCACCCCAGCTCGGGGATCGTGGTGGCGAACTCCTCGATAGTCTCGGGCACCCACCTGCGGGTCGTGCCGACGCCGCAGGGCTGGCAGATCCATCTCGTCTCGCGCACCAACGGCATGCTGGTCGACGGCGCCCCGAACCGCGGGCCCGTGCTGGTCGCGCGCCCGGTGCGGGTGCAGCTGTCGAACGCCTCCGGGCCGACGTTCCTCTTCATCCCGCAGCCGGCCGGCCCCGCAGCCGCGCCGGGCGCCCCGGCCAGCGCGGCCGGGGCGCCCGGGGCAACTGGGGCGGCCGGGGCAACGGGGCGGCCCCCGGTCGGGCCGAGCCCGG
>ERZ772993.505-NODE-505-length-18764-cov-13.270405_pt1 | contig 18764 bp, 16 predicted proteins | sample MGYA00580670_ERZ772993 | MGnify/ENA primary metagenome ERZ772993 (study PRJEB29015, sample SAMEA2737936) | human oral metagenome | biome: human oral; feature: human-associated habitat; material: dental | place: China | collected 2136 ... | reverse complement strand
TCGACCTCACCGACGACGAGCTCGCCAAGGTCCACGTGCGCTCCATGATCGGCGGGCGCGCCACCCCGGGCGTGCCCGAGCGCCTCTTCTCCTTCCTCTTCCCCGAGTCGCCCGGGGCGCTGGCCCACTTCCTGGAGGTCCTGGGCACCCGCTGGAACATCACCCTGTTCCACTACCGCACCGACGGCGCCGACTACGGGCGCATCCTGACCGCCTTCGAGGTCGACGGCGACGGCCCGACCGACTCGACGCTCACCGAGCACATGGACCGCCTCGGGTACGCCTACCACGAAGTGACCGACGACCCCTCGGCCCGCTTCTTCCTCGCGCGGTGAGCGACCCGGGGCGGGGCCCGTCTCCGATCGACCGCCGGCTCGTCGGTGACCGCTGGCGCCGCCCCGCCGCGTGATGCGATTCATCGATGGGCGGCACGGCTTTGTGGGACTGAAGACCTAGGATGATTCATGAATCAATGACCGGTGCGCGCCGAGCGCGCGGGCCGGATCCGTGCTGTCTTCGTGAAGGACTCCCATGACCCGTCTTGCCGTCATCACCGGCTCCGTCCGTCCCAACCGCGTCGGCTCCGCCGTCGCCCAGTGGGTCGCCGAGAAGGCGTCCACCGTCGAGGGGGTCGAGGCCGAGGTCCTCGAGCTCGCCGACTTCGGCCTTCCGGTCTTCGCCGAGGAGATGCCTCCGATGATGGCCGCGCCGAAGGACCCCGCCGCCGTGGCGTGGAACGAGGCACTGGCCCGCTTCGACGCCTGCATCGTCGTCACTCCCGAGTACAACCGCTCCATCCCGGGGGCCCTCAAGAACGCACTCGACTTCGTCGTCCCCTCCGTGCTCGCCAACAAGGCCATCGGCCTGGTCGGCTACTCCTACCTGGGCGGCGTCCGCCCGGTCGAGGAGCTGCGCGATATCCTGACCAACTTCACCACGGGCGTCGTGGGCCGGCAGGTCAACCTGTCCCTGGCCACTGACTTCGAGAACGGGAGCGCCTTCAGGCCCGCCGCCTACCACGACGGCGAGATCCCCGCCATGGTCCGGGACATCGTCGCCCAGGACCGGGCGCTGGCGGCCCTGCGCTGAGCGGCCGTCCGGGTCGGTCTCAGGCCAGGTCGAGGCCCCGGTAGCGGTCGACCGCCCCGGCGACATCGACCATGCGAGGGCGCACCAGGAAGGCCGGGCGCTCGTGAATCGAGCACAGCGCGTCCAGGCCCTCGTCGTCCAGCAGCGCGTCCAGGTCCTCCAGGCACTCCGCCAGCGAGGAGATCCCGTCGAAGCGCTGCTCCAGCAGCGCTCGCAGCGCGTGGGCGATCGCTTCGGTCTGCCCCGGATCGACGATGCCGGACACGTCGGCGACGTCGATCTCCTCGCGGTCCAGCTGGAAGCGGTCCAGGCCGCGCGCCCGCGTGCGCGTCGGCCCTCGCCGCTCGCGCGGAGGCGAGGGCAGGGGCGCGCGCGGGCTCGCCGTCGGCCACTGCGGCAGCGCCGTGTCCTCGCGCGGCTGGGCGGCCACGACGGCGGCGGCCCGGTCGGTGGCGTCGCGCAGCTCGTAGGAGTCCATGAGCAGGATCCTGTCGGCGACGTCCAGGTAGTCCCCCGACCCTCCCATCACCATGACCGTGGAGACCCCGGTGGCCGCCAGCGCCCCGACGCGGTCGACGAAGGGCGTGATCGGCTCGCGTTCGTCGGCCACCAGGGAGCGCATGCGGGCATCGCGGATGAGCAGGTTGGTCGCCGAGGTGTCCTCGTCCAGCAGCAGGGCGCTCGCCCCCGCCTCGATGGACTCGATGATCGACGCGGCCTGCGAGGTCGAGCCCGAGGCGTTCTTAGTGGTGAAGGCCACGGTGCCGCGTCCGCCCGGCAGGTGCGAGATGAAGGGGGACAGATCGACGCCGGTGACCGCCCGACCGTCCGCGGCGCGCACCTTGACCGCGTCCGGCACGGTGGCCACCAGCTCGCGGCCGTCCCCGGGCACGTGCGGGTAGACGCCCCGCTCGACGGCGCTCAGCAGCGTCGACTTGCCGTGGTAGCCGCCGCCGACGATGACGGTGACGCCGGTTCCGATGGCGGTGCCCCGCACCTGCCCGGCGTGAGGCAGGGTGACGACGGCGGCCAGCGAGTCGGGCGCCTGAAGCGGCACGGCGTCCACGTGCAGGGGCTCGTCGCTCACCCCGGAGCGTCGTGGTAGCAGGGCGCCGTCGGCGAGGAAGGAGACCCATCCGCGCTCGCGCACGGTCCTCGTCAGGGCGCGGTGGTCCTCGAGCGCGGCCACATGGGCGAGCAGCCGCTCGGCCCGCTCGCCGGTCAGGTCCAGGGCGGTGCCGATCGCGCGAGTCAGGTCGCGCGCCACGATGCGGGCCGCCTCGTGGCCCTGGATGGAACGGCCGCGCGCGGGCAGCGCCATGCGGGCCCGCACCTCCAGCTTGCGGACTCCCGCCTCCGACGACCCCTCGTCCTCCGGCTTGTCGTCCAGGCGCCCGTCTCTCGTCTCCTCGTCCTCCGGATCCTCGGGTAGGGCGAGGACCGCGGAGCGCTCCAGGATCTCCTGGCCCGGGGCGGCGATGGACAGGCTGGTGCCCTTGAAGGCCGCGTGCAGCTCACGGGTGAGGAAGTCGCACACCGCCAGGCGACGATCGGCGGTCGTCAGGAGCTCCCGATCCTCCAGGATCTCCAGCCCCGACAGGTCGGTGGGCGCCTCCAGACGGATGCGGGTCGGGGGCGCGTAGGGGTCGGGCTGGACGCGGTCGACGTGCAGGACCCAGTCCTCGGGCGCCTCGTAGCGGCCCACGATCGCCCTGTACGCCGCGTAGGAGCGGCCGTCTAGGGCGTGGAGGTGCCCCACGAGGTCGGACAGAGAGCCGTCGCGCGGCTCATCGTCGTACTGGCGACGCCGACGGTCGTCGCCGCGTCCGGAGACGCTGTAGTCGTCCCGTCCGCCGGATCGCGGTCCTCTGCGGTCGTCGCGATGCCCGCGGTAGCCGCGGTCGCCCCCGCGGTTCCTGTAGGGTCCGTCGTACCGGCGCGAGCCGCCGCTGCGGCCCGCGCGGCCGCCTCGCCCGTATCCCTGATGCCGGTCGTCCGGTCGCTGCCCGTCGTTGCTCATGGGGCGATCCTGGCACATCACTGCGGCTGTTCCGCATATGCGTCGAGATCGGTCCGGTTCCGCGTCGAGATCGGTCCGGTTCCGCGTCGAGACCGGTCCGGTTCCGCGTCGAGACCGGTCGGGCTCCGGCTCGGGATCGGTCCGTCCCCCGCCGTCCGCATTGCGAGGCGGGCCGTGGCGCGCGGAGCTCACCGGCTCCGCTTGAAGCCGTCGCGCACGGCCCTCGTGAGCCGGTCCAGTCCCGCCGAGGCGATCGACCATCGGTGCCAGAACAGCGCACGGTCCAGGGTGGCCAGCCCGGGCACGGTCACCAGGCCCGGGTGCGCGTCCAGCTGGCCGGCGGGCAGCATGCCCCAGCCCAGGCCGGCCTCGATGGCCGCGGCGAGCCCGGCGGTGGTGGGGACGACGGCGCGCGGTGCGGGCACCGGCAGGCCCGCCGCGCGCAGGGCGAGGTCCTGCAGATCGTCGTCGGCGTCGAAGCGGACCACCGGCAGTGAGGAGGCCGTGGCCCCGGCGACCAGGAGCCCGGGCGCGACGACGGGGACGTAGGTGGTCGTTCCCAGGCGCTCCACCCGGCATCCGGCCGCGCGCGCACCCGAGGCGGACACGGCGCACATGACCCGCCCCGATCGCAGCAGTTCGGAGGTGCGGCTCTCGTCGGCCACGATCAGGCGGAGACGGCAGTTCCATGCGGCGGCCTCGTGCAGGACGGCGGGGAACCAGGTCGCCAGTGAGTCGGCGTTGACGGCGACAGCCAGCTCGACCGGTTCCGCCTGGCCTGTTCCGGTGCCGGCTCGTGGGTCGGTCGTCCCGTCGAGGTCGAGCTCGGCCGCCATCTCGGCGGCCAGGAGTGATTGCTGGCGGGCGTAGCGCAGCACGACCTCGCCGTCGGGCGTCGGGGTGGAGGGGGAGCCGCGTCGTACGAGAACGCGACCGAGAGCGGACTCCAGCGCCCGGATTCGCTGGCTGACCGCCGAAGTCGAGACTGCGAGCCGACGGGCGGCGGCCTCGAAGGCGCCGGTGTCGGCGACGGCCTCCAGGGCGGCGAGCTGATCCGGATGCATGAAGGACGGCTTCATGAATTGAAGAATATCGCGTTGGCCTTCATGAGTGCGCCGTGCTTAACCTCGGCGCATGATCGTCTCGTTGACCGCTCTCCTGACCTCGGCCCGGACGGGCGCCTCCGCCGCCTCGGCCATGTCCGCTCCGGCCGGGCTGCCCGCATCGCTCGACCTCGCCCCCGCCCTGACCGGCTTCGGCACCGGGCTCGGCCTCATCGTCGCCATCGGCGCCCAGAACGCCTGGGTACTGCGACAGGGGGTGCGCCGTGAGCACATCGGGCTGGTCGTCGCGATCTGCGCCCTCAGCGACCTCGTCCTCATCGCGGTGGGAACCGGGGCGATCCGCATCGTGACCGGCATGGCCCCCTGGGTGCTCGAGGTGCTGCGCTGGGGAGGGGTGATCTACCTGGTCGCCTTCGCGCTCACCTCGTTCCGCTCGGCGCTGCGCCCCGGGGCTCTGGAGCAGTCGGCGGCGCGCCCGGCCGCCTCGGTGGCGGCGACCACGCTGGCGCTGACCTGGCTCAACCCGCACGTCTACCTCGACACGGTCCTCATGCTCGGCACGGTGACCAACAACTTCGGGTCCGCCCGTTGGTGGGCCGCGGCCGGCGCCGGCGCGGCCTCCGTCCTCTGGTTCGCCGGGCTGGGGCTCGGAGCACGTGCCCTGTCGGGTCCGTTGTCCAGCCCCCGGACGTGGCGAGTGGCGGACGTGCTCGTCGGCTGCGTCATGCTGGGGGTCGCCGCGCACCTGGCTCTGGGCGCATGACGGGTCGTCCCCCCCCCGCGTCGAGATCGGTCCGGTTCCGCGTCGAGATCGGTCCGGCCGGCAGCGCCTCGGAGCCGCTCAGGCGCCGCTCGCGTGCGCGGCGTCCTCGGCGGCCTCCTTGCGGAGCGTGCGCAGGCCGAAGGAGAGCATGGTCCGCAGCAGGAGCGGGTTCCACACCCTGGTGAATCGGGTGACGGTTCGCTTCGGCATGCGGCGCAGGACGGCGACGACGCGCCTCGTCTCACCGCGTTCGGGCGCGAGCGGACTCGTCCTGACCATCGCCTCGACCGTGATGGACAGCGCCGCGCCGCGCCCGGCGAGATCCTCATCCGGCAGCGCGCGCCACGAGCCCTGACGATGGGCCTCCTCGAGGACGGTCAGGGCCGAGCCCAGCCCGGCACGAGACAGGCCCACCAGCTCCGGGCGGATCCGCTCGGCGTCGAGGCGCTCGAGGAGCTCCGCGGCCAGCGGTAGGGCCGAGGACGCCAGCACGTCGATCAGGCCGTTGACCTCGGCGCGCTCCTGGGGCGACATCTCGGGCGTCCCCGGCGCGGCCCCGCCCTCGTCGTCGACGTCCCCGGAGAAGAGCGCGGGCACGCCGAGCGCCTCGGCGCGCTTGGTGGCGCGATGCACGTCGGCCAGGCGCTGGTGCGCCGCCGGGGAGGCCGCCAGCGCGGTGAGCAGCTCGTCGGCGGCACGCCAGCGGAACTCGGCCCTCTCGGTTCGCTCGGCCTCCTCGTCGCCGGTCCGCGGCGCGGTCGGTCCCGGCTCAGACATCGGGAGCCGTCTCGGGCGGCAGCACGTCGGTCTGGGCGGGCAGATCCGCGACGCCCACCGGGCAGGTCACCCCGTTGGGGCCGTGGTTGCAGTAGCCGCCCGGATTCTTGTGCAGGTACCCCTGGTGATAGTCCTCGGCCAGGTAGAAGGGGCCGCCGAACTCGGCGTACAGCCCGTCGACCGGTCCGATCGTCGTCACGCAGGTGCCCAGACCCAGGCGGGTCAGCTCGCTCTGGAACAGGTCGCGGATCCCGTGGGCGGCGGCGGCCTGGGCGGGCGTCGTCGTCCACACGGCCGAGCGGTACTGGGTGCCGACGTCGTTGCCATGCCTGTTGGGGCGGGTCGAGTCGTGGTTCTCCCAGAAAGCGCGCAGCAGCGCCTCGCCACCCGCTCCGACGACGGCGGGGTCGTAGACCGCCCGCACCGTCTCGGCATGGCCGGTGGCCCCGGTGCTGACCTCCTGATAGGTGGGGTTCGGCGTCGTGCCGCCCATGTATCCGACGGCCGTGGCCACGACGCCGGGCAGACGCCACAGGATCCGCTCCACGCCCCAGAAGCAGCCGCCCGCCAGGTGGATCACCTCGGTGCCCTCCGGCCAGGGGCCGTCCAAAGGACCGCCGAGGACGACGTGATCGCCCGGATCCGGCAGCAGGCCGGTCTCGCGGCCGGGGATCGCGGGGTTTCGGGACGGGATCCCAGAGGGCGCGTTCTTCATGGCGGTCACACTACCGTCCCCGCCGTCCGCGGGACGGGCGCCCGGAACGCGCTCGCTCGTACGAGCCGCGGGCGTGGGAATACGTGCCGGTGCCCGATGACGGCCGGCACCGCCGGCCGTCATCTCAGACCGTGGTGACGTCGACGATCTCCGCCTCGATCTCCTTGCCGGTGGGGGCGGCGTAGGTGACGGTCTCGCCGGCCCTGTGCCCCATGAGCGCCTTGCCGAGCGGAGCATCGGGGGAGAAGACCTTGACGCCCGCGGGGACGTCCGCGGTGATCTCCTGTCCGCCGAGCGCGAAGCGCTGCTCCTTGCCGGCGACCCTCGCGGTCACGATCGTTCCGGCGGAGACCGAGCCGTCGGAGGCGGCCTCGCCGATCTGGGCGTTCTCGAGCAGGTCGGTGAGCTGGATGATGCGGGCCTCGTTGAGTCCGGCCTCCTCGCGCGCGGCGTGATATCCGGCGTTCTCGCGCAGGTCGCCCTCCTGGCGGGCGGCCTCGACGCGCGCCGCGATCTCCTTGCGGTCGGTGTCCTTACGGCGGCGCAGCTCCTCGGTAAGACGGTCGAAAGCGTCCTGCGTGAGCCAGGTGCCCTGTTGCTCGGTAGTCTCCTCGGCCATGGGTCCTCCTAGACTGAACGACGAGTTCAACTCGTGATCTTAGCCCCCGATCCTCGACCCATCAGTCCGCTCCCCGCCTTTCAGCCGAGGACGGCGAGGTAGCAGGCGACGCAGTGACAGGCCCACCCCGCGACCGTGCACAGGTGGAAGATCTCGTGGAAGCCGAACCACTCCGGCGACGGGTCGGGGTGCTGGCGGACGTAGATGACGCCGCCGATGGTGTACAGGACGCCTCCCGCTATGAGCAGGCACACGATGGCCGGTCCCCCGGCGACCCAGAACTGGGGCAGGAACCAGAACGCCACCCAGCCCAGGGCCACGTACAGCACCGTGGAGAACCAGCGCGGCGCGCTCCGCCAGACCAGGCACTTGACGATGCCCAGCAGCGCCCCGCCCCACACGATGCCCAGCACGGCCACGGCGATCCCGGTGCTGAGCAGCGCCACGGACAGGGGGGTGTAGGTGCCCGCGATCAGCAGGAAGATGTTGGAGTGGTCGAAGGACTGGAGCACGACGGATACGCGGCGCGTCCACCGACCGCTGGAGATGTGGTACACGCCGGAATTGGCGAAGAGCAGCAGGGAGGAGACGAGGTAGGCGACGCACGCCCATGTCCGCCCGGCGCCGGGGGCCAGGACCGTCAGCACGATGCACGCGGCCAGCGCCAGGGGCGCGGTGCAGGCGTGGATCCAACCGCGCAGGTGCGGCTTGGGGTAGCCGTCGTAGGTGAGGGAGGGCTTCTTGCTCGTGCTGCTCTGCATGGTGCTCTCCTCGACGGCGCTGGACGCGACGACGTCCTCGGGTGCACGCACGGTCTCGTGCGCGGGAGCCTGGATGCTCATCGACGGACCTCCTCGACGGGTTCGCTCAGCTCGCGGGCCAACAACTTACGGTTCCGTAGGTTACGTTACCGTAGGTTTGTGTGGAAGGGTGGGGAGCGCCTCATTCCCGCGCTACCGTTGCTCCAGAGAACCCGCGGGCGCCCGCGCGTGGCGGGCGATCGCACCCGGAGGAGGGGCATGGCAGGGAAAAACCTCGTCTACGAGTTCTATGAGCGTCGCCTGGCCGCGCAGATCGACCCCGAACGGGTGCCCGGTCACGTCGGCGTCATTCTCGACGGCAATCGGCGCTGGGCGCGCACCAGGGGCTTCGGGGCCGCCCAGGGGCACAAGCGGGGTGCGGACAAGATCGAGGAGTTCCTCGGCTGGGCGCAGATCGCCGGAGTCCGCATGGTCACCCTGTGGCTCCTGAGCACTGACAACCTCTCACGGGATCCGGCCGAGCTGTCCCCGTTGCTGGACATCATCGCCCACGCCGTCGATGAGCTCGCGTCCACCGGCCGCTGGCGCCTGCGTCTGGTCGGCGCGGTCGATCTGCTGCCCGCGTCCGTCGCTGAGCGCCTGCGCAGCGCCGTCGCCTCCACGGCCGCGCCCCGGAGCGCCGACGACAGCGCGGAGGGGACCCCGGGGGACCGGGCCGACACGCGCATGCACGTCAATATCGCGGTGGGGTACGGCGGCCGCCAGGAGATCGCCGACGCCGTGCGGGATCTCCTGCGGGAGCGGGCCGCCACCGGCGACAGCCTCGAGGACGTCGCGGCCACGCTGTCCGAGGAGGACATCACCGACCACCTGTACACCAAGGGCCAACCGGATCCAGACCTGGTCATCCGCACCTCCGGCGAGCAGCGGCTCTCGGGCTTCCTGCTGTGGCAGTCGGTCCACTCGGAATTCTACTTCTGCGAGGTCAACTGGCCGGCATTCCGGCGCATCGACTTCCTGCGCGCGCTGCGCGACTACGCGGGCCGGGAGCGCCGCATGGGACGATAGGCGCGTCCCGGGAGCCCACAGCCGTTCCGGGTGCCCGTGCGAGGGCGCCCGGCGACCGGGCCCGCGCTCGCGGAGCCCGGGTCGCGAGGTCGACGGCTCGGGCTCAGGACTCGAGCTCGGCGCGGGTGGGCGGGTTCGCGCCCGCCCGCGAGACCGTGATGTCGGCGATCGCCGCGGCGTGCCGCACGATGCGCTCGAGCGTGGCCGCGTCGATGGCGCGCAGGGCCTCGCGCCGGTCCGCTCCCACGAGGTTCTCGGCCCACAGGCCGTCCTCGAGTCCGCCCATGAAGGAGTCCCCGGCGCCCACGGTGTCGGTGACGACGACGTCCGAGCCCGCGGGGACCTCCAGGCGCAGTCCGGAGGCGGTCATCGCCAGGGCGCCGTGCTTCCCCCGTGTCACGACGACGACGGCCGGCCCGCGCGCGAGCCAGTCGTTCAGGATGCCCTGGAGCGCGGAGTCGGTGGAGGCGTCGATGCCGTAGAGCCAGGCGATGTCCTCGTCGGAGCACTTGACCAGGTCGGACAGGGCAACGAGCCGCTCGACGATGGCGCGTGCGCCGGCCGGTTCCCCCATGAGCTGGGGGCGGGCATTGGGGTCGTAGCACACGGTGGAGGTGGCGCGGAAGTCGGTCAGGACCTTCTCGACCGTGGTCGCTCCGGGAGAGAGGATGGCTGCGATCGAGCCGGTGTGGACGAGCAGCGGGGGCTCCGCGTCCTCGGCGCGGGTGGGGTAGGGGGGCTCCCAGCTCAGGTCGAAGACGTAGGAGGCGGCGCCGTCCGGACCGATGGTCGCCTCGGCGGTCGAGGTGCGCGCGGCGCCGTCGGAGCCCGGGGTCAGTCGCACGCCGTCGGCCTCGAGGTGGGCGCGGACGGCCTTGCCGCGCGCATCGGTGCCGATCCAGCAGTCGAGCTCGGCGTCGCGGCCCAACCTGGCCAGGCCGAGAGCCACATTGGCCGGGGAGCCGCCGGGAATGTCGGTCGGCGATTCGTCGGGGCGGATGACGACATCGACGAGGGCCTCGCCGATGACGAGAGCGGTTCCTGGGCGGCCGGGGGCGGTCATGATGGCTCCTTGCGGTGGAGGTGACGGGGGTCAGGAGGGGGCTTTCTCTCGCTCGGCGACGGCGGCCAGGCGAGTGCGCGCGTCATCGAGCCAGGCCTGGCAGCGGGCGGCGAGGGACTCGCCGCGCTCCCACAGCGTGAGAGCCTCCTCCAGTGGAACCTGGCCGGCCTCGAGGCGCTGGACGACGGAGACGAGCTCCTCACGGGCGCGCTCGTAGGACAGCGTCGCGACATCGGCGTTGGCGTCGGACGAGCCGTTGGACGGGTCGGTGGCGCCGATGGAGGAGGACAGGCTCATGGTGTGGATTGTTGCACGTTGTCCGCCTCCCGGGGGCGGGTCCGGGGTTCGAAGTCCGAAGTCGGCCCGGGAGGCGTCCCGGGGGCCGGCTCGGAGTCGAGCGCGGGCTTGGTGGCGCCCACCACCTGGGCGACCATGCGCCCGGAGGCGAGCACGCCCTCGATGAGGTCGCCCTTGGCGACGTCCTCGGTGCTGGTGATGATCGTGCCGCCGGGCTTGCGCAGGATGGCGTATCCGCGGTCGAGCACCCCCTGGGGGGAGAGCGCCGTCAGGCGCGCGCGCTCGGCGTGCAGGTCCGCCTGCGCCAGGGACAGGGCGGTGCCCAGGCCGCGGCGCAGGCGCTCGCGGATCTGGTCGAGCTCGGTCTCCCTGTCCCGGACGATGACGGCGGGGTCGGTCATGACGGGGCGTCCCCGCACCTGGTCCAGACCGCGCTGCTCGGCCTCCAGCCGCGCGGTCAGAACGCCCCGCATCCGCTCGCGCGCCGAGTCGAGCCCGATCGTCTCCTCGGCCAGATCTGGCACGATGCGCCGGGCGGCATCGGTGGGGGTCGAGGCCCGGTAGTCGGCGACGAGGTCCAGCAGCGGGCAGTCCGTCTCGTGCCCTATGGCGGAGACGATCGGAGTGCGGGCCGCGGCCGCCGCCCGCACGAGGCCCTCGTCGCTGAAGGGGAGCAGGTCCTCGACGGCGCCCCCGCCGCGGGCGACGACGATGACGTCGATGGATGCGTCGCCGTCCAGTTCGCGGATCGATGCGGTCACCTCGCGCACGGCCTGCGCGCCCTGGACCGCGACCTCGCGGACGACGAAGGGCAGGCCGGGCCAGCGCAGCCGGGCGTTGACCAGGACGTCGTCCTTGGCCTTGGCCCCCCTGCCGCACACGAGGCCGACGGTGCGCGGCAGGAAGGGCAGGGGGCGCTTGCGCTCGGGGGCGAACAGGCCCTCGGCCGCCAGCACCCGACGCAGCTGCTCGATGCGCGCCAGCAGATCACCGACGCCGACCGGTCGGATGTCGTCGGCGCGCAGCTCCAGGCTGCCCCGTTTGGCCCAGAAGCGCGGTCTGGCGTGGACGACGACGCGCGCGCCCTCGGACACCCGAGCGCCCGTCGCCGTCTCCAGGGCCGCCAGGTCGCGGGTGAAGATCGACACCGACATCGACACGTCCGCGTCGGTGTCGCGCAGGGAGAGGTACTGCATGCCCGAGCCGGGGCGGCGGTTGAACTGGACGACCTGCCCCTCGACCCACACGTGGGTCATCCGCGCCACGTAGTCGTCGATCTTGGACGACAGCAGGCGCAGCGGCCAGGGGTTGTCCGCGGTGGTGTCCCGGGCCAGGCGGGCGAGCGGGGCCCCGGTGGGCGGGACCGGGGCCGCCGTCGGCGCGGGCCGGGGGGCGCTGGGCCCAGCGGGTCCTGCGGACTCTGTCGGCTTTGCGGGCTCTGTCGGCACTGTCACGTGCACCACTGTGCCATGTTCTCCCCTGGGGGCCCGCGACGGGCTGTGGCACAGTGGTCGCGTGACCGATCATCCCACCGCTCAAACCAGCGCCCCGCCCGCTGATCCCGACGTCGGGCGGATCCTCCTGGCCGCCCCGCGGGGCTATTGCGCCGGGGTGGACCGCGCAGTCGATGCCGTCGAGCAGGCGCTGATGCACTACGGGGCTCCGATCTACGTGCGCAAGGAGATCGTTCACAACAAGTACGTCGTCGACGCCCTGTCGCGGCGCGGGGCGATCTTCGTGGCGGAGACCGACGAGGTGCCCGAGGGCGCGCGCGTGATCTTCTCCGCTCACGGCGTGTCCCCGGCGGTGCACGCCCAGGCGGAGGCCCGTCACTTGCGGACGATCGACGCGACCTGCCCGTTGGTGACCAAGGTGCACAAGCAGGCGATCCGCTTCGCCAAGGGTGATTACGACATCGTCCTGGTCGGGCACGCCGGTCACGAGGAGGTCGAGGGGACCCAGGGCGAGGCGCCCGACCACATCCAGGTCGTCAACGGCCCCCACGAGGTCGACGCGGTCACGGTGCGCGATCCCGAGAAGGTCGTGTGGATCAGCCAGACGACCCTGAGCGTGGACGAGACCCTGGAGACGGTCCGCCTCCTGCGCGAGCGATTCCCGCACCTGGCCGATCCGCCCGGTGATGACATCTGCTACGCCACCCAGAACCGTCAGGGAGCGGTCAAGGCGATCGCCCCGCGCGTGGATGTCATGGTCGTGGTCGGCTCGGGCAACTCTTCCAACTCCGTGCGTCTCAAGGAGGTCGCCCTTGAGGCCGGAGCGCCGGCCGCCCACCGGGTGGACGACGCCCGTGAGCTGGAGGAGGCCTGGTTCACCGGGGCGAGGACGGTGGGATTGACCTCGGGAGCCTCGGTGCCGGAGATCCTTGTGCGCGAAGTCATCGAGCGCCTCGGCGAGCTGGGCTTCGGCGAGGTCGAGATGGTGCGCACCGCCACGGAGAAGATGTCCTTCTCCCTGCCCAAGAACCTGCGGGCCGACCTCAGGGCGGCCGCCGGCGGACCCGCAGCGGATCGACGACGCGGGCCCGCGGCCGACCGCGCCCGCTGAGCGGGTCAGGCGGCGACGATCTGGGTCAGGCGGGTGTGGTCGGCGCAGACCTTGTCGAAGGGAACGATCCACGCCGGTCCCTCGGGCGTCGTCACCCGGGTCACGAGACCCTCCTCCTGAAGGCACTCCAGACGCGTGGCGGTGTCCTCGCCCTGGGTCTGCCAGGCCGGCTCGCTGTCGGGGATGACGTATCCGCCGAGCGTCGGGGCGGCCCAGCGCAGCAGCAGCACGCGGGCGCCGGCCCGTCCGGAGACGTCGGGGTTGGACGCCAGGGAGGAGGCCACGCCCTTGGCGGAGCCGATGCCGACGGCGCTGGCCAGCGCGCCGTAGGTCGTGCACAGGGCGGGCGTGTGCGCCACCAGGCGGGCGACGGCGGTGGCCACACGCTCACGCGCCGAGGATGCGGCGGCGGCGTCGGCGATGGCGCGGACGCGGGCCCCGGTCAGGCGCGATCTGGCCGCCAGTTCGGAGGAGCTCATGCCGTGGGCGAGGCCGCGCAGGATGAGCTGGTCGCGCTCGTCGCGCAGGGCGGTGAGCTGCGCCTGGAGGGCCTCCTGCTCGGTGGCGAGTGATTCCAGGCGTCTGATGACGCGATCGACCTCGGTCGTGACGCGGGCTTCGTCGTCCAGGTCGTCGTCCAGGTCGGCGTCGGGGGCTGTGGAACGGATCGTGGCGGTGCTCAGGAGACTCGTAGTCATGGCAAGAGATCTTTTCGTTACGTACCAGGGAACGTGGGAAACCCTATATCGTGCACGGTTCGTCTGCCTACAGGTGCTTGGAGAGTGGTAGCAATAGGTGGCATTGCGGGGAAAGATCTGAAGTGGTGCAAGCAAGCCGCTCGATGCTGGCAATGTCCTTGCCAGCAAGTTCCATGGCGCGAAGACCTTTGTTCCCGATACCTCGTTTGCGGCGCGTGAACGGTCGAAAGTCCGTTATCCCCCCGTGATCTGCTGGTTCTCCGTCGGTCGTCGACGGGGGGCGTCCGTGTCGGTCGAGCGGGAGGTCGGCGGAATGGGGTCAATATTTGTGAATTGCCTCACTTGTGCGGCGTCGGGGGTGATCGGCGCGGGCGAGGACGGGCCCTCGCCGAGGGCGCTGAATGACCTCGCGGTGACGAGCAGCCGCGAGTCCATCGAGCCGACGGTCCGGTTGTACGCGGTCACCGAGCGGCTCAGGGCAGCGCCCAGCGCGTCGAGGTGGCCGGCCACGACGCCCAGGCGCTCGTAGAGCGTGCGCCCCAGTGCGAGCAGCTCGCGGGCGTCGTCGGCGGCGGAGCTGCGCGCCCAGGCCGTGGCGCAGGTACGGAGCAGCGCCAGCAGCGACGACGGTGTGGTCAGGGCGACACCCCGTCCCAGGGCGTGCTCGAGCAGCGCCGGATCCGCATCCAGCGCCGCGGACAGAATGGGCTCCGCGGGGACGAAGAGCACGACGAGCTCGGGGGAGTCCTCCAGGTGCCGCTCGTAGTGGCGCTCCGCGAGGGCATCGACATGTCCGCGCAGGGCGCGCGCGTGCGCGGCCAGCAGCCTTCGGCGCTCGGCGTCCGCCCCCGTCGCCCGGTCCTCCGCCGGACTCATGATCGCGGCGTTGAGGTAGGAGTCCAGGGGGACCTTGGCATCCAGGGCCAGGTGACCGGACCCGGGCAGGTGAATGACGACGTCCGGTCTGCCTCCGGCCCCCTCCCGACTCGTGGCCGCACCCGCGCGCCGCCCCACCGCGGCGCCGACCGAGCGCTGCTCGACGAAATCGACGTGCGGCATCATCCCCGACAGCTCGAGCACGCGCGCCAGCTCGACCTCGCCCCAGATGCCGCGAGCCGAGCGCGAGCGCAGCGCCCCCTCGAGCGCTGTGGTCGCCCGGCGAAGCTCCCGATCGGTCTCGGCGCCGGCCCGCAGCTGCTCGGTGAGCGCGGCGTGCTGGGCCGAGCGCCGGCGCTCCATGGAATCCACCCGGGAGCCCATCTGCTCCAGCTGCGCGCGCACGGGCGCCAGCGCGCGCAGAACCGAGCCATCGCGCTCGGCCCGCTCCTCTGCGAGCTCGGCCCTGTCCGCCAGCTCGTGCGCCCGCGCCCGCCACTGCGCCGCCTCGGCGCGCAGCGTGCTCGCCGCATCACTCCCGAGCGCCTGGCGGCGCGCGGCGCGGACCGTGGCGACGCCGTACCCGAGCGCCGCCCCCAGGCAGACGCCGATGAGGAGCAGCAGCACGGGCGGCGCAGTGATGGTCATGGCGCCACGATCTCACGGGGGTGCGACACGAATCGGGTCCACTCGCGCCGATCCCGGCGCCGATGGGACGTGCCCGGCAGGACGCGTCCGGCAAGACATGACCGTCCGCACAGCGGCGGGTGCCGGCGAGGCTGGCAGACTTGGCGCCATGACAGCGATCAAGGGTGTCTCCCTGGAATCGGGCTACCTCCTGGCGGTGATGGTGGCCCTTCTCGTGTGCGCGGTGCTCCTGGGGGCCGTGCTGCTGGGGCGCGCCGGGCGGAGGGATCAGCCGCGGGCGGGCCGCGTGTCGCGCTGGGGCGCCGCGGTCCTCGCCGTCGTGGTGCCCGCCGTCATGGTTCTGGCGGTCGGTGGGCTGATCGTCAATCGCGCGGGGCACTACCTCGCGACCGTCGGCGATCTCATCGGCTCGCTCTCGTCCCAGTCTGCCGGTACGGGCGCCGTCCTTCCCCTGGCGACCGCGGAGCAGCTCGACGCCGTCCCCGCCGACGCCTGGAGGGCGAGCTTCACGGATGCGGGCGACGGCTCGCGGACGACGACCTGGACCGGCCCGGTCAGCGGGATCGATCTGCAGGTCAAGATCGTCCTGCCCGCGGGATACCGGCCGGATGACGGACGCACCTACGGTGTCATCGAGGAGCTCCACGGGTACACCGGCACCCCCGACTCCATGATCGACGGCCTGCAGTCGGCCCAGTCGCTTCAGGAGGCCATCGACGCCGGGCGCATCCCGCCGTCCATCGTCGTCATCCCCTCCCTGGACGTGGACGACGACCCGCACGACTGCGCCGACCTGCAGGGCCGGCCCATGGTCGGCACCTGGGCGGCCGAGGAGATCCCGCGCATGGTGCGGGCCTCCTTCCCCAATGTCTCCACCGACCGGCAGGCGTGGATGATCATGGGGATCTCCTCGGGCGCCTACTGCGCCGCATGGACCGCCATCGAGAACCCCGATCAGTTCGGCTCCGCCGGGGTGATATCGGCCTTCAATGAACCCATCGAAGGAGGCCTGGCCACCTCGGGCCGCCGGATCGCCGACAAGTACACCCTGTCCACGATGCTCGCCGAGAGCAGTCCCGGCGACACCCGCTTCTACGTCATGGGCGCCCAGGACGACCCCCTCGGCTCGGCGCAGACCGCCTGGCGGATGGCCGACGCCGTCCATGATCCTGACTCCGTCACGGCGGACACGCCGGAGACCGGCGGCCATGCCTGGCCGCTGTGGGACGAGCGCTTCCGCACGCTGCTGCAGTGGTGGGGGCAGGATCCCCGGCTGTGGTCCGCCGTGGGGCTGGACGCGCCGGCGAGTCCGCACGCCGACGACGGTGTGGCGAGCATTGTCGACACCCCGGCCTCGGAGAGGGGCGACGCCTCCAGCGCCATCAGGCCCACGTCTCCCGCGGGCCTGCCCGCGCGGATCGTGGCGGGGATCGTCGCGCTGGTGGGCGTGGCAGCGCTGCTCCGGTGGGGGCCGCGGTTGGTGCCGGCGCCCGCGTCCGAGGACGCCGCCGGGCCCGGGCGGGTCGCCCGCGTCGGACTGTACGCGGCCAGGGTCGTCGCGGTCCTGGCGACCGCGGTGCTCGTGGCGGCGGCGCTGGGACTGGTGGGCAATGCCATCGGCGGCTTCTACACGACGTGGCGCGATCTCGGCTCGGCGTTCACCGAGTGGTGACCGAGTAAGGCCCGCCGACGCGCCCGCCGGGCACCCGCGTTCTCAGGAGGTGACCGGCGCCCTCACGATCTCGCGGATCACCTCGGCATCGATCTTGGGGCGGCGGTGCGCGTCGGTCAGGCCGTTGGCCTCCTGCATGGTGTCCGTCAGCTGCGTGTAGCAGAAGCCGGCCAGGTGGGGGCTCGCTTGGATCGCTCCGAAGGCCCGGCGCAGCCGCGCCTCGAAGTCCGCGGGCCCGTCGGCGGTGGTGTAGCCCCAGGTGGAATCGTCCGCCTCGTCCGAGCCGCTCGCGCGGCTCGCGGCCTTCGAGCCGCTCGCGCCGTCCGGAACGTAGCGGATGCCGCCGAACTCCGTGACCATGACCGGCAGGTCGTGATCAACCGCCCCTTGCACCGTCATGCGCCGCCCTGCGGGGCCGAGGCCGGCCAGCAGCGCGTCGATCCCGTCTGCCTCGGCGTAGCGCAGCGTCACCGCGAGGTCGTCGGCGTCGTAGTCGTGGATTGAGATCATGTCTGAGTACGTGTGCTCCCAGCCGTCGTTGGAGATGACCGGGCGGGAGGGATCGATCGCGCGGGTCAGGTCGGCGAGCGCCCGGCTGAGGGCCCGCTGCTCGGGGCGCTCGGCGAGGTGCTGCACGCCCCAGCTCTCGTTGATCGGCACCCAGGTGACGATGCTCGGGTGCGAGCGGTCGCGGCGCACCGCCGCGCCCCACTCCGTCACCAGCCGGGTGATCGCCTGCGTCGTGAACTCGTAGGGCGCGGGCATCTCGCCCCACACGAGCAGGCCGAGGCGGTCCGCCCAGTACAGGAAGCGCGGGTCCTCGACCTTCTGGTGGACGCGCGCCGCGTTGAACCCGAGCTCCTTGATCAGGGCCACCTCATCGCGGCGGGCGTCGTCGTCGGGCGCCGCCAGGTGCGAGTCCGGCCAGAACCCCTGCTCCAGGACGCCGCGCACGTAGTAGGGGCGGCCGTTGAGCAGGAAGCGGCGGTGCTTCGCGCCCACCGTGCGCAGGCCCAGGTACGAGGCCACGACGTCGGGCACCGTTCCGCCCGCGCCGGTCGCGGCCGTTCCGCCGGCGAGCGGGGCCTTGGCGGGGGAGAGCATGACCTCGGCATTGATGAGCCGCGGGTGCTCGGGGGACCACAGGAGCCTCTCGTAGTGCTGGCCGTGCAGCTGCTGGCGCAGGTCGACGGTCAGCCTCGTCGTCGTCGTCTCGGGCAGCCTCGCCGTCACCTCGGCCAGGGGGCGCCCCTCGAAGGTCAGACGGGCGGTGATCCGCGACCCCTCGGGGACGGGGCGCGTCGCGGTCACCTCGAGCTCGACGGCGTCGCAGGCCCGGCTCGGCGTCCACGCGAGCTCGGCGATCGCCGTGCGTGGCACCGCCTCCAGCCAGACGCTCTGCCAGATGCCGGTCGTGCGCGAGTACCAGATGTCGTGCGGCTCGGATTGCCAGTCCTGCTTGCCGCGCGGCTGACCGGCGTCCAGCGGCCGGTCCTCGGCCCGCACGACGAGAAGGGCGTCCTCGCCGTCGCTCGGCAGCGCCCGCGTGATGTCGAGCGCGAAGGGGACGTGCCCGCCCTCGTGCTCGCCCACGAGCCGGCCGTCGATCCACACGCTCGCCCGGTAGTCGACCGCGCCGAGGTGCAGCAGGACCCTCTCTCCCTGGGTCGGTCGACCAGCGCGGGCCAGGTCGTCGGCGGTGATCGCGCGCGAGTACCACACGACCGGGTGGTAGCCGGTCTCCCCGATGCCGGAGAGACCGCTCTCGGGCGGGAGGGGAACGGTGATGGTGCGCTCGCCGACGCCGCGGGAGGGCCAGTCCCGATCCAGTCCCGTCTCGGCGTCGTCGTAGGCGAAGTCCCAGGACCCGTCCAGACTGCACCAGTGGGAGCGGCGCAGCTGGGGGAGGGGGTGGCCCCCGGACGGGTCCGCGTGCGACCGGTGCCCCGTCGTGGCGCCCCCGGAGGTCCTGGAGGCCTCACTGGACGCCTCAGGAGTCTCGGTTGCCTCAGCGGGTTCAGCAGGTTCGGCGATGTCGGCACTCATCCATGTCCCCTTTCGCGGCCGGC